>Ga0007834_1000359_pt1 | contig 14690 bp, 21 predicted proteins | sample CryBogCBE06Nov07_FD_71233 | JGI IMG/M metagenome (GOLD analysis project Ga0007834, IMG submission 71233) | Freshwater microbial communities from Crystal Bog, Wisconsin, USA - CBE06Nov07 | ecosystem: Environmental > Aquatic > Freshwater > Lake | place: Crystal Bog, Wisconsin, USA | collected...
AATACAAAATAGCAGTTTTACTTCCTACGAGAGGCCGCACCGCGGCATTAGATCGTAGCTTGATTGGCTTGTTAGAAAAAGCCGACGATCTTGATAGCATACAAGTGCTACTAGGGCTAGATACCGATGACGATGTAGGTATTGCTCACTTTGAAGACCAGTTGCAGGCCAAGTTGGATGATATGGGTGTAGAATACACAGCCATGACTTTTGAACCCCTGGGTTATAGTCGTTTACATGACTATGTAAACACCTTGGCCAAAGCTAGTTCAGCCGACTGGATGTTCTTTTGGAACGACGATGCGGTAATGGAAACTCAAGGTTGGGACACCAAAATTGTTAAACATACCGGTGAATTTAAATTACTGGCGGTCCATACTCACAACGACCATCCTTACAGTATATTTCCTATCGTGCCGCGAGCTTGGTTAGATGTCATAGGTCATTTAAGTTTACATTCAATGAACGATGCTTGGTTGAGTCAAAATGCCTACTGTGTAGACATTTATAAACGCATTGACGTTCATGTTTTGCACGATCGCGCTGACCTGACTGGCAACAATCTAGACGCCACCTATAAACAACGTGAGCTACTCGAAGGTAATCCTAGGAATCCTAGAGATTTCCATCATCCCACACAGACTATGCTACGCATGCAGGAGTGCGACAAACTTAATGATTATCTAAAAAGCACAAATCAAGATTCCAGTTTTTGGGAAAATGTTAAATTAAAAAAACAAGATCCGTGGGAACGCTTGAGAGAAAACGATACCAATAAACAAATGGTTCAATTTAATATAAGAACAATTTAATATATGCAAAAAACAGTCTTAGTAACAGGTGGTGCTGGGTTTATTGGCCATCATATGATTCGTCGATTACTCAAGCACGAGGAATACAATATTATCTCAATGGATCGGTTGGACTTCTCGGGTAACTTGAATCGGTTGCATGAATTAAGTCAAGAATTTGGCACAGATGCCATGAGCCGCTTGCGTGTAATCTATCACGACTTACGTGCAGAAGTTAATCCACAGTTGGCCGCACAAATTGGTCCTGTAGACATTATTATTCACATGGCCGCAGGTAGTCACGTGACTCGTAGCATTGAAAATCCTATGTTGTTTGTTCAAGACAATGTGGTAGGCACTTGTAACCTGTTGGACTATGCCCGTCGTTATCTACCTGACTTAGAAAAGTTTATTAACTTTGGAACCGATGAAGTGTTTGGGTCAGCTCCTGAAGGTATAGAATACAAGGAATACGATCGTTACAATAGTCGCAGTCCTTATTCAGCTACAAAAGCAGGTGCAGAAGAACTGTGCGTGGCCTATGAAAATACATTTGGCATGCCCATCTACTGCACACATACCATGAATGTGTTTGGTGAGCGTCAACTGCCAGAAAAGTTCATTGGCATTGCCATGCGTAAGATTCTTGCCGGCGAACCAGTTACTATTCACTGTGACGAAGAAACAGGAACCAAGAGTGGATTGCGCCATTGGGTGCATGCCGCCGATGTAGCGGATGCTACCATGTTTATTATAGACTTGCCACATCGAGGCTTTCCACTGGCTGATGACTTTGGCGGTGCTACTTGTCCCAAGTTCAACATTGTCGGACAACAAGAAGTCAGTAACTTCGACGTGGCACAAAAAATAGCCGATATACTGGGTTGTGAATTAAAATACACCATGATTGGCTACGACACCCAACGCCCAGGACATGACTTCCGTTATGCTCTCAGTGGCGAGTATATGAAACAGCTGGGTTGGGAACCTAAATATAGTTTTGATACCAGAATTGAACAAATGGTTACTTGGACACTAAAAAATGATCGGTGGTTGAAAATATGACACATGTTGTAGAAAATACTCGTTGCTTGGCCTGCGACTCAGATGATATTCATACCGCATTGGACTTGGGCATGCAACCCTTGGCCAACAGTTATAAAGATTCAGCAGACGAGCCCGAAGCCAGTTATCCATTGGCAGTTCGCCTGTGCCACGATTGCTTTCACCTGCAGTTAAGTCATACAGTTGATCCTGAGATTATCTATAAAAATTATTTGTATGCCACTGGCACTAATCAAACTATCCGAGACTATTGTGAATGGTTCGCTAATTTTTGTTTAGAGGCTTGCACCGAGGTTAAAACAGTATTAGACATTGGATGTAACGATGGCACACAACTTGACTATTTTAAAGAGCTAGGAGTCAAAACATATGGCATTGACCCAGCAGAAAACCTGCATGATCGTAGCAGTAAGAATCATACAGTGGTTTGTGATTTCTTTGGTCCTGCCGCAGTTGAAGAATTAAAAAAAATCAACTACGATGTTATTGTGGCGCAAAATGTCTGCGCACACAATCCAGATCCGTATGGATTTGTTGAAACCTGTAGCAAACTAATGACCAATGATACCGTGTTGTTCATTCAAACCAGCCAGGCCGACATGGTTTTACACAATGAATTTGATACTATCTATCATGAACATGTGAACTTTTTCAACGCCAACAGTATGAACGAGTTGGCTCAGCGTGTTGGTCTTTATCTAGTTGATGTAGTTAAAACTCCAATTCACGGCAACAGTTACATATTTGTTTTGAGCAAGCAACCAGTTAACCAACACCGTGTTCAAAACATTATAGACCTTGAAGAGGCCTATGGATTATTAAATATCAACACTTACGATCGTTGGAACGAAACAGTTCACACAAATATAAATCAATTAATTTCTACAATAAATCAATACCGTCGACAAGGATTTACCTTGGTTGGCTATGGTGCTGCGGCCAAAGGCAATACCCTGCTAAACTTTGCCGACATTCAATTGGATGTTATCATTGACGACAATCCTTTGAAACAGGGCAAGTTTACTCCGGGCACCAGTGTGCCTATTGTGAGTCTTGATTATCTACAAAAGCAAGGCGAGGATGCTAAACTACTGTTTGTTCCTTTGGCCTGGAACTTCTTTAAGGAGATTCGATCAAAGATTCAATCAGTTAGATCTAATCCTAATGATCATTTTGTAAAATACTTTCCAGCAGTAGAAGTGCTATGAAGAATTATCTAATCAAAGGCCTGCATCGAATTGTCAGCACTGTTTGGTGGCCCGGTAGTGATCGGTCTTCTGAACAAACTCACGAAGGTGATTTATATTACTATTATGAAAAAATGGCCCTACTTAGCGAGGCCAGTTTTTTTCAGAACTTACAAGGTGACTGGGAATATATCAAACTAGAATCTACTGCCACAGATGTTAATCACGTGTTCCGTCAACAGTTCCGTGCTATTTGGGATATTTGGTCTAGCGAACCTTGTAACATTTACTATTGTGGTAGCGACGTGCAGGTTCTAAAACCTGTGGAAGTGTTCGGACGCTACAAGAATTTTATGATGTTCAACTACACCGATCCAAAAAGTCTGGATGAATACGAACATTTTCTCAATGCCGACATACGCTACTATCCGGCCGAAATGGATCGTGCCATGTTTGAAAATGCTCTAGAGCAAATTGTCGGTTGCACCTATTGGAACGGTGATCAAAAATTATATAATCGTATGGTTTGGGGGCAAGGTCTTGCCCCAGAACAGGTTATTGATCCTACCATGGCCTATCAGGGTCCTTGGTTACCAGAAGGAATATCATTGCCACGTGACCAAAACGCCAAAGAATTTACAGACGCATGGAACGGTTGCCGTCTTGAAGATGCCAATGTTGTTCACTGGCACGGCAGTAGACATGCGCCGTCCAAACTTGCTTTGATGCAGTCGATCAACGACCAATTGGGTATCCCGGCAATTCCGGCAAATCCTAGACCCACAAAGACTATAGATATTTCACATTTGCCTTGACAAAACAGGCAGTAAGTGTTAAAATAGTGACATGAAAAAAGTATATTACACCTGGCAAGATGTCAAAGATCAAACACAAGAAATCCTACGTCAGCTACAGCGTGATTCTTGGCGTCCCGACTATGTAGTAGGACTCACCCGCGGCGGGCTAGTTCCTGCCAATCTAATTAGTCAATATTTAGAAGTTCCAATGGAATGTCTTAAGGTCAGCTTGCGTAGTGAATACTCACAACCCGAAAGCAACTTGTGGATGAGTGAAGATGCGTTTGAAGGTAGAAAGATCTTGATTGTTGATGATATCAATGATTCAGGTGCTACATTAAATTGGATCAAGGAAGATTGGCAAGAGAGCGCATTACCCGAAGCTGATCGCTGGTTTAAGATCTGGGGAGACACTGTACGTGTTGCTGTGCTAGTGGACAACGAAGCCAGTGCTAGTGAATTAAATGTTAGTTATTCAGCTGTTGATCTAAATAAGGCAGAAGAAGATTGTTGGATTGTTTTTCCTTGGGAAGATTGGTGGCGATGAAAATACACTATAGAAAATCTACGCTGGTAGAACAGATGACAGATGCTATAGCTAATAGCAAAAAACCAATTGATTATTTTGAATTGACTAGTGAAGAGCTTAATACCAATTACAGCAATTTTGATAGAACCACTAAAGATAAAATTATCCATTATTCATACAAAGGCATTCCAATAAAGGTTAAAGAATGAAAATTAAAGTTAGTGAAATATTTTATAGTCTTCAAGGCGAGGGTCGCTTTGTTGGTGTGCCCAGTGTATTCTTACGCACTTATGGCTGTAACTTTACCTGTAGCGGGTTTGGCTGTAAGCCCGGAGAAAAGTCAACAGGTGCCGACGATGTGGCTGAAGTTGTTCATATGTATAACAACTTCTTGGATTTGCCGTTAGTTGAAACAGGTTGCGATAGTTATGCATCGTGGCATCCGGCATTTAAACATTTAAGTCCTAACTATACCACAGAAGAACTTGTAGAGAAAATGCTGGCACTGACTCCTAATCACGTGTGGAAGCAGAACAATGGCAACGATGTTCATTTGGTTATCACAGGTGGCGAACCCTTACTAGGTTGGCAACGTGCTTATGCCGAACTATTAAGTCATCCTAGCATGGCAGATCTAAAGAACATCACATTTGAAACCAATGGAACTCAAGAGCTACACTCAGATTTTAAACTTTATCTGATCAAGTGGGCACAAGAAGTTCCAGGACGTGAAGTTACGTTCAGTATCAGTGCCAAACTGAGTGCATCAGGCGAAAAGTGGGAAGATGCAATCAAACCTGAAATTGTCAACAGCTATCAACAATATGGTCACGCCTATCTCAAGTTTGTAGTAGAAACTGAGGATCATGTTGATGAAGCAGTTCGTGCAGTAGATGCGTTCCGTGCGGGTGGATTTACTGGCGTGGTATACTTAATGCCACAAGGTGGTGTTGTAGATCCGTACGAATCAAACAAACTAAACATTGCCAACATCTGTTGTGAACGTGGATTTAATTATAGTCCAAGACTGCACGTTGACTTGTGGGGCAACGGTTGGGGCAAGTAATGTTCGGATACGGATATTACGGCCAAGAAGTATTTAAACATAGAAACGAAAGAAAAACAATGACAACTTTTACAACTGAAGATAGATTAGCGGTAAGACCGTTACAAGACCGTATTACCGATTGGATTCGAGACTATGCTACCACAGCTGGTATGAAAAGTCTAGTGGTTGGTATTTCGGGCGGTATTGATAGTGCTGTAGTCAGCGCACTCTGCGCTCGCACAGGATTAAATGTTGTTGCCGTAACTATGCCTATTCGTCAGCGTCCCGAACTACACGATCTAAGCATGCGTCAAGGTGCTTGGCTTGCACAAAACTTTGACAATGTTCGCCACGAAATTATTGACCTAACCACAACCTTCGATGAGTTTGAGAATCGCTTGAGCACCTACAACGATCTGCTGGGATTTGCCAACAGTCGCAGCAGATTGCGCATGGTTACCCTGTATCAAATTGCTCAAACAGTCTCAGGCATTGTAGTAGGAACCGGAAATAAAGTAGAAGACTTTGGCGTAGGCTTTTATACCAAATACGGCGACGGTGGTGTGGACATTAGTCCCATTGCTGACTGTTACAAAACTGAAGTATGGCAAATGGGGCGTGAACTTGGCATCCTACAAGACATTATTGATGCACCGCCAACAGATGGACTCTGGGACGATGGACGCACTGATCAAGACCAATTGGGCGGGCTCAGCTATAGTGATTTAGAATTGGCCATGAAACAGGACAATCAAGAATTGCCCATAGCAGATACCGCACAACACGACAATGTGATACTGTATCGCAAAATCCGTGCTCGTAGCCTGCACAAGATGAATCCTATTCCTGTGTTTAAAAAATAAACGGCTCATATCAAAACCCAGATAAATTAGTCAGTAGCATTGACAATTATTAAAGGAACCTCATGGCTAAAATTGGATTTATTGGTATTGGAAAACTCGGACTAGATTGCGCCGAAGTATTTGCTGAAAAGCACGAAGTTCGCGGATTTGATATCTATCCACGCACTAGCGACTCAGTAAAAGTGTGTGAGATTGAAGAACTGGTCAACGAAAGCGAGTGGATCTTTATCGCTGTTCCTACTCCGCATGCAGAAGGATATGATGGTTCAGTTCCATCAAGTCATATGACTCCTAAGGACTTTGGGCACGATGCAGTTATCGATGCTATCAATAATGTGAACCGTTATGCTACTACACCTAAAAAAGTAGTATTGATCTCTACTGTATTGCCAGGAACCACTCGCAAGAAATTTATTCCATTGTTGGATGCTAAACACGAGTTTGTCTATAATCCGTACTTGATCGCTATGGGTTCAGTCAAGTGGGACATGGTCAATCCAGAGATGATCATGCTAGGCACCGAAGATGGTAGTCTAACAGGTGTGGCCGGTGAACTACGAGACCTGTATGATACTATCATGCAGAATAATCCACGCTATGAAGTTGGCACCTGGGATGAGTGCGAAGCTATCAAGATTTTTTACAATACCTTTATCAGTGCCAAAGTCGGTCTTGCCAACATGATCCAAGATTTTGCTATGAAAATTGGCAACATCAACGTTGATGTGGTTACCGATGCCTTGGCCAAATCTACCATGCGTATCATGGGTCCTAAATACATGACAGCAGGTATGGGCGACGCAGGTGCTTGCCATCCACGTGACAATATTGCCTTGCGTTGGTTGGCTGCTGAATACGAAGTAGGCTACGATTTATTTGATACAGTCATGCATGCTAGAGAAATTCAAGCAAAGAACTTGGCCCTGTTCCTAGTCGATCAAGCCATGCAGACAAATTTACCCATTGTTATCCATGGCAAAGCATACAAGCCAGATGTCGAATACTGTATTGGTAGTTACAGCACCTTGGTTGGTCATTATGTCAAAGAATGTGGAGTTGACGTAAAGTATGTTGATCCACTTGCTGACAACCGCGACGAAGTGGTCGACACAGTGGACTACCCAGCGGTATTTTTATGGGCACACAATCGTAAGATCACTTACGAATACACAGGTGATCAACTTGATACACAACCATACTGCCCAATTCTGACCGGATCAGTTATTGTTGATCCCTGGCGTAAACTGATATCCACTGACAATTATCGTGTAATCCATTATGGTAACACAAGACTAAACTAGGATACCATGAGTATATTAGATCGATTTCTAAAACGGAAAAAACCAGAAGCACCCAAGGAACCAAAGCCAAAAAAAGTTGAAAAGTCCGAAAAGGAACTGGCCAACGAAAAAGGGGAGCCGTATGTAGCAATTCTCAGTATGGACATCGATCCCGACAATGTTCAAAACGGCGCATTTGAATTGGATTGGAACGATAAGTTTGTAGCTAATCTAGTGCGTGCCGGCTATCAAATGGATCCCAAGGATACCGATGCCGACATAGTAGATCGCTGGTTCACAGCGGTATGCCGCAACGTGGTGCTGGAAACCTATGAGCAATACGAAGCAATGAATCCCGAACGTGATCGTGTAGTAAAAACTCGTAACATCGGCGATGGCCGATCGGAAGTGTCATGATTCTAGCAATCGGCGATAGCAATTTATATCCCAGTTGCACGGTAACCGACCAACAACCTGTAGATTACAACAACATGGGTCCAGTGTTCAGCAAACAACTGAACCAAGATTTTACGTGTTGGAGTAAAAATGGAGCCAGTAATTACTGGATTGAAACACATATTGAATACTTTCTAGCAGACAGATCAAAAATTCAAGATCCATTTTTGTTTATTGGTTGGACCAGTGTTGAGCGTGAAGAATGGCCTTGGCTGTATAACAATATCAGCGTGTGTGGCGGTCCTGACTTTGGGATGCCAGAGCCCATGAAGGCCAAGTTTAATCAATGGAAAACTACACTAACTCGTGAGTATATGCAACAATGCCAAGATTTTTGGCATGCGAGAATTCATCAGATGCATTCTAAATTAAAAGAATTAGAAATACCACATTTATTTTGGACCACTTACGATAACTTTAAATCTGTTCCTGATCAATTAGACTGGCACAATGCCTTTTACAAACCTTACGATCAAAATGGATGCATGGCAAAGTTTTTTGAAACAAATAATTTACCAGCCAATGATGGTGACCCGTTTCATTATGGACCTACAGCACAAGCCGCCTGGGCTACTGAATTAAGTAGTTACGCAAAGGAATATTTAATATGATTTTATATGTCAACGGCGACAGTCATACTGCTGCAGCAGAAGCAGTCAATACTTACGGATTTGCCGAAGATGATCCTGATTTATTCTATCTGGGTCGTGCTCCGCATCCAGAAAATCTTGCTGTCAGCTGGGGCAAGCTACTAAGCCTTGCTCTCAATGTTGGATTTCATTGTGCCGCAGAAAGTGGTAGCAGTAATGCCCGTATTATTAGAACTACTCGAGAATGGTTAACAGAATCCGACAGAACCAGATCTGATTTGTTAGTTGTAATACAATGGAGCACATGGGAACGCGAGGAATGGCTCATTGGAAATGATTACTTACAAGTAGGCTCCAGTGGCACTGATCATGTCCCTTCTCGCCTGATAGAAAAATATAAAAAATATGTGGCCGAAACTGATTGGGAGAAAAAGACTGAACAAGCACACAACGAAATTTGGCAATTTCATCAAGAATTGAACAAACAAGGTGTGCGACATATATTTTTTAATGGCAACAATGATTTTTCATCAATAAAAAATCAACACAATTGGGGATTAAATTACATAGGTCCATACGACCCCAAATTGACCTACGATGCTGTCATACGATCAAAAGGTATTGACACAGTCATGCCCGATTCTTGGCATTTTGGTAAAGATGGCCATTCGGCTTTCTTTAGGTATATTCTTGATTATATAATCAAAAACAAATTTATTTGACATCTAAGATAGTTTCTGCTATAATTGTAGTATGAAATATGTTCTTATTGATACGGCTAATATGTTCTTTCGTGCTAGACACGGTGCTTTTCGTGCCGCTGACACTTGGGAAAAAATTGGATTTGCCCTCCATGTGACCCTAATGAGCGCCAACAAGGTAGCCCGTAGATTTGAAGCAGATCACGTGGTATTTGCCTTAGAAGGGCGTAGTTGGCGCAAGGATGCCTATAAACCCTACAAAAATAACCGTGCTGTGGCCCGTGCTGCCTTGACCGAAGAACAGGCCGAAGAAGACAAGATGTTTTGGGAAACTTATGACAACTTGACTAAATACTTGAGCGATAGGACCAATTGCTCAGTCATTAGATGTCCTACCGCAGAAGGCGACGATATTATTGCTCGCTGGATCGCACTACACCCCCAAGACGAACATGTTATTATCAGCAGTGATACCGACTTTGTTCAACTAGTAGCACAAAACGTCAAACAGTACAACGGCATTACCGATGAATTAATTACTATAGAAGGAATCTTTGATGCTAAAGGAAAAGCAGTCATTGATAAGAAAACTAAAGAAGCTAAAACAATCCCTGATCCGCAATGGTTACTTTTTGAAAAGTGTATGCGCGGTGATAGTTCCGATAATGTATTCTCAGCTTATCCAGGTGTTAGAACCAAGGGCACTAAGAATAAGGTCGGTCTACAGGAAGCGTTTGAGGACCGTGCCAAGCAAGGCTACAACTGGAACAACATGATGTTGCAACGCTGGACTGACCCTGACGGAGTAGAACATCGTGTGTTGGATGATTACGAGCGCAACAGAACCTTGATTGACTTGACAGCACAACCAGAAGAGATTAAACAAACAGTGGATGCCTGTATTCGTGAACAGATCAGTCACAAAGACATCGGCCAGGTCGGTGTGCGTTTCATGCAGTTCTGTGGCAAGTATGAACTCAACAAGTGTAGTGAGTCGGCAGACTCATTTGGTCGTTGGATGAATGAAACCTACAAAGGTGTGTTAAGTGATTCATCTGCGTGATATAATATTAATATTCTTTTTACTAGTTGTCAGTTCAATGGTTATAATATTGGCTGGTATAAGAGATAATGCAATACCAGAAGTAAAATTTGACTGTCGAATGTTGATCGGCAGTTGGCATCCCGATGTGCCTCAAGAAGCAATCGAAGCATGCAGAAAAAAAAGGAGTAACAAATGACACTAATAGCAAAACCAGTTATTGATAAACAATTTTGGATATTACAAAAAGATAACCAAAAAGTTGGTAATATCGAAGCCTGCAATGGTGGATATCAAGTTAAAATCAATAATCAAATCACACAGTTCAAGACAATTAAATTGGCAGCTAGAACAGTCAATATTGAATTTGAGCCGGCGGTAAAAATTACACGACCAAAGACCACCGTTGATCATGTTCACGGCTATCCTGTTGCTGGACGAGTGTATAATCCCATGTGGGACGTGAGTCAACAACTACCCGTCTATACCAAAACTAACAAAAGCAAATCGTGGTTTGCTGCTGGTTGGTATAATGTCAAGAAAGGTCGTAACTGGCGAACAGTGCTGGCGCCAAAATTGATTTTGCTACAGCGTTACCCATATCAAGGTCCATACTACACCCAAGACGAATCAAAAAACTCTGATGTATAAACCAGTATATCATCCTTGCAACAACCGTTGCCAATCAAAAATTTTTGCCACTATGCTTGCCGTATGCAAATTTTTTAATGTTTTTCACAACTCGAATCAAGTGACCGAATGACTCTGCACATACAAAAATTTGTCGACCGAGTCAGAGGCTTTGAATTAAAGGGATCCAAGGACTTTATTATGTCAATCAATGAAGCTAAAGATCTACACAACGACCTTACTCATTTGCTGTTAGAACTTCACGATTTACGTGAAAAAATGTCTGGACCTCAACAAGACAATGTAATTACAATTAAAATGGATGGTGGATCATTCTAAAACTACCTATATTTTTAGATAAATAAAATATAGGAGTTTAATGACATGAGTCGCCCAAAACCAAACGTTCTTATTGAGCATACCAACAAAGCTACTTACAAAACTGAACAAGTGCTGTCAAGTGAAGGCATTTGGGCTGTGTTCTTCGATAACAACCCTATTAATCTAAAAACCTCAAATCTTTTGGTGCAGTATCCTGGACCAAAATATAAAAAGGTCTCTTTCTCCAATCCTGGTCATGCCAAAAACTTGGCAAAAAAATTAAACACGCAATTCAAAACCGACAAGTTCACAGTGGTCTTGTTGACCGCCGGCGCTCGAGTTTATCCTTGATGTGCGAGACAAAAAGAAACTCACCGCAGAATTAATAAACCTCTTACCCGAAGAGGATCGCACTAGTCTATCATCAACCATGCATTCATGGTGGTTTAATATTCGACGCAATGGTGGCATGCGATTAACTGCTCTAGGACATGATGCACTTGTCAAACAGCTAGACCTAGAACATTACTCATATAAAATTGACAATCCACTATTGTTTAATCAACATACCATTTTAAAGTTAGATCGCAAAATGCAGATGCCCTACTATATTCGTGCTGTGAAAGGAATACCCAAAGAAATCATATTTTTTGGTAGCAAGGAAGCAGTAATGGTAAACCTGTATGGAAATCTACAGCAATTTCTTGACAATTATAATCCATAGTGTTATACTGTAGACCAGGGCCGGTAGCTCAGTGGTTAGTAGCAGAGGACTCATAATCCTTTGGTCGAAGGTTCAAATCCTTCTCGGCCCACCAAATACTAAATATTGTTATGGAACAGAATAAAAAACCCGTTGATAAGTTTTATTACTCAGAAAGAGAGTGGGATCGTTTAGGATGTGGCCCGTTGCCCGAAGAACGCAAGCGAGAAAGTTTTTTAGATGCGCACTCTCGAGGTAATCCTAAACTTGACGGAAAAGTTGTAAAAGGCTATAATTAAATCGCTACTAAAAACAGTCAAATAATTGTTTTTTAATAAGTAATATATATATAAAAAGGAGTTTTAAATGTCACTTACATCACAAGCATCATTTATTGCCACAGCACAAACCAGTGTAGTTTGGGGCAGAGTATTAACAGCCGATGAAGCTAGTCAAATCAACGCAGTTAAAAATGCAGCCCTAGCTGCAGGACGTCAAGCCTCTGCAACACAACAGATCGAAAGCGGCGCATCTATTACGTATTGGTCCAGTATGGATGATGCAAATTCATATGTAACGGTTGCTAATGGATTGTCACCAGCACCGGTTACACTTGCTACTGCTACAGCGGTATAAGCAGTAGATAAAAAATTGTTGTAATTCCTTCGTAGTGAAGGCACTGTGGACGGGAGTTCGATTCTCCCCGAGTCCACCAAAGCATATTGTCTACTGGAGTGTGGGGACAACCCTTCGAGGGCCCATCGTAAGATCCACACAGTATGCTTTGTTGGGCTCGACCGGTTTCGACATGGTGAGATAGCGAAAGAGGCAACACAGTAGGCGATGACTGTAAATCAAGCAAATCTCGTAAATGCAAAAGCATCTACAGGCGAAGTAACTGTTTCAGGCAAGGGCGTTAAGTTCTCTGCTCGCACAGTGAAAGCCGAATCTTTCGCAGTTTAATCACCGCGATAGGGTAATTATACCTCGTAACAGAAAATAATAGAACCCGCTTCGGCGGGTTTCTTTTTTACATGCCGTTGGCTTGAAACTCCCAAGAAACTCTGCAAAATTGCTGTTAGTCAGTAAAAACCACTAAATATTATTCTAGGGACACAGTGATGTGTCCATTCTTAAAAGGAAATCAATCAAATGAAAAAAGTACTATTAGCAATTCTTGCTCTGGCTGGCATTACCGCAGCTCATGCTCAGGTAACTGGCAATTTAGGTTTGACCTCTGACTACCGCTTCCGCGGCATTAGTCAATCCCAAAATGCTCCTGCTGTCCAAGGCGGCGTTGACTACACTCACTCTAGTGGTTTGTATATTGGTAACTGGAACAGCAGTGTTTCAAGCCAAATGTATACAAATGGCGCCGGTGTTGAGAGCGACTTATATGCTGGATATAAGAAAGATATCTACAAAGGTATCACAATTGATGTTGGTAGTTACAACTACTTCTATCCACGTGCTACTGTAGCAGGCACAGGTAGTAACTTTGACACATACGAAGGTTATGTTGGTCTAGGTTATGGTCCTATCAGTGCCAAGTATAGTCAAACTTTAGGTAATGGTTACTTTGGAACAACCAATGCAAAAAATTCAAACTACACACAAGCCGATCTAGCTCAATCATTTGAGCCACTCAGTGCTAAGTTGAAAGATTTGAGTTTCTTGGCTCATTATGGACATACCGCAGTTGCCAACCATTCAACATTGAGTTACAATGACATCAACGTTGGACTTGGTTATGCATTGCCAAAAGATTGGATGATCTCTGCCAAGTATTACACCAATACTAACGTAAGTTCTGCGGCTCAAACAGCCGATACCATTAATGGACAGAAACTTTATCGTAACGCGGTTGTAGCTAGTCTAACCAAAACATTTGAATAATTATTAAATGTAACCAAAAGGGCCTTAGGGCCCTTTTTTCATGGTTGACAGAACATAAATAACCTAGTATAATACTTACTATTATGAAACATTTAACTTACCTGGTTCTAGCAACACTATCCAACATGATTGGGGTGTGGGCCAATGGTTGTGGATTAGAATCTGATGCGGGGGCAGTTGAATAACAGTAAGTTTTAGATCATTATTCAAAAGCCCCGGAACTCAACACTCCGGGGTTTTTATTTGGAGGAAAAGAAAAATGACAGATTATAAAAATTTGAATGATCGTATTGTAAAACAGGCTTATGAAGTCAGTAACTTGGTGTTGACCAATGAGATGAAAACAAGACTGTTTCAGAATAAGGTCGATCGTGCTAGAGTCATGCTTGAAGCGAGAAAGACTAGCCCATTATACGGCAAGATTGACTAGGTCTGAATAACCAGTGGTTGCAGGTAACGAGGACCTGTGTTACACTATAAACAAACACAAACGGGCGGGCACTAGGATGAAATCCCTTTTGTGGGAGGAAAAATTAGTGTATAGTAAAGCATATTCGACCTCATACTAGTAGGGGTGACATATAACAGAGTATGCTTTACTATGTGGGTCGGTGGGTGAGTGGCTAAAACCAGGAGACTGTAAATCTCCCCTCTAATGAGTACGAAAGTTCGAATCTTTCCTGGCCCACCAAACATGCTCTGTTCGTCTATCGGTTAGGACACCCGCCTTTCACGCAGGTAAGAGGAGTTCGATTCTCCTACAGAGCGCCAGTAGTATTCCGGTCAAGCAA
>Ga0007834_1000361_pt1 | contig 14658 bp, 13 predicted proteins | sample CryBogCBE06Nov07_FD_71233 | JGI IMG/M metagenome (GOLD analysis project Ga0007834, IMG submission 71233) | Freshwater microbial communities from Crystal Bog, Wisconsin, USA - CBE06Nov07 | ecosystem: Environmental > Aquatic > Freshwater > Lake | place: Crystal Bog, Wisconsin, USA | collected...
TCAAGGCAGATTTCACAGATCCTTTGCGCATGCGCTTTGCCGGTACCCTGCCGGCGAGCTGCGGCGAGAGCGTCTGGCCGCTGGCCTGGACCGAGCCCCGGACCTACGCGGCGCGCGCCATCGAAGGCCTGTGGCGCGAAATGGGCGGCCAACTGGGCGGCAGGGTGCGCGAGGGCAAGGCGCCGACAGGGCTAAAACCCGCGTTTGAAATGACCTCGCCGGCTCTGGCCGAAGTAATCCGCGACATCAACAAATACAGCAACAACGTGATGGCCCAGCAGGTCTTTCTGACCATGAGCCTGCAGGCCCAAGGCGTCGGCAGCTTTGACGCCTCGCGCGAGTTGCTGCGCGCTTGGTGGCGCAGCAACCTGGGCGATGCCGACCTGCCGGTGCTGGAAAACGGCAGTGGCCTCTCGCGCGGCGAGCGCATCACGGCCCAGAGCCTGGCGCGCCTGCTGCAACTGGCTTGGGCATCGAACGCCATGCCCGAACTCATGGCCTCGCTGCCGGTTGCCGGGGTCGATGGCACGCTGCGGCGCAGCAAGGCAGGTGCCGCGCAGGGAGCCGCCCACCTCAAGACGGGTAGCCTCGCCAACGTGGCGGCCGTGGCAGGCTATGTCGACGCAGCCAGTGGCCGGCGCTATGTGCTGGTCGCCATCGCCAACCATGCCAATGCCGCCGCTGTCCGGCCGGCCTTCGATGCCTTGCTCGACTGGGCGGCCCGGGACCGGTAGTGGACCGGTCGAAACTTTACCGATAACACTAGTGTTTACCCCCTGCAACAGGGAAGAAATCCGAACTTACCATTGAAGCTTCAAAAACGAACGGTCGTTCTATTTTAGGAGACAGGCATGAAAAAGTGGACTTGGGCGGTAGCCGCGGCTGCCAGCGCGTTGGTGGTTGCAGGTTGCGGTGGCGGTGGGGGCGGAACCGCCAGCACCAACAACACCGGCTTTAGTCAACTGGTTTCTTTCGGGGACAGCTTGAGTGACATCGGCACTTACAACGTGGGGACCGTCGCTGCTGTCGGTGGAGGAAAATTTACTGTCAACTCGCCGACAGCCAAGAACTGGACGCAACTCATTGCCGCCCAATATAACGTGCCCACGCCTTGCCCGGCCCAGACCGGACTGGCTAATTTACTGCCCTCCTTGACGAGCGCCGGTTTCGTTGGCGCGGCAACCCAAAATTTCTCAAGCTGCCGTAACTACGCACAAGGAAGTTCCCGAGTAACCGTCCAATATGCCCCCTATAGTGCAGCAGTGCAAAACTACATTGTTGGGGCGACTGTACAGGGCGGCGGAACACTCGCGCAAGGCCAGTCCGCTGCAGCCAGTGCCGGCTTTGCGCTTGGCTTGAGCGCTGTGCCGGTTGTCACGCAAATGAATACCCACCTGACCAATGTAGGCGGCGCATACACGTGCAAGGAACTGGTCACGATAATTGCAGGCGCAAATGACGTCTTTATGAACCTCAACGGCATAAATGCTGTGGCGACGGCTGTCGCCGGTCCAAGCCAATCGACCATTCAAGGTGCCGTACTCGGCGCCACATTTGCCGGATGGACAAACCCCAACCAGTACGCGTCGCCAAGCGCCAGCAGCGTCAGCACGGCCCAAGCCGCGGCTTTTGCGGCCGTGCAGCAGGCAGCTACGGATTTGGTCACCGACATCAAGACCCTCGTGCTGGCAAAGGGTGCCACACACGTAGTCGTTGGGAACTTGCCAGACATCAGCCAGACACCTTATGGTATTTCCCTTGGTGCACAAGGCGCCGCGCTGACACAGCAATTAACCCTTGCCTTCAATAGCACGCTGGCCGCAGGGCTCAATGGCTTAAGCGGCGTTCTGCTGGTTGATTTGTACACCCAAGGTCAAAGCGAGACTGCCAATCCGGTCCAGTACGGCTTGACCAATGTCACTACGCCGGCTTGCAGTACCACTTCAGCAGCCAACCCGCTGCAGGGAAGTTCGCTCACCTGCACCGCCGCCAGCACGATTGCCGGCGACACCAGCCACTACCAGTATGCGGACACGGTTCACCCCACCCCTTATGGTTATCAACTGATTGCGCAATTCATGACGCTCAAGCTGATTGCTGCTGGCTGGCAATAAACCGTTCAAAAAAAGAGGAGTACACACCATGAAAACCCCTTATTCCATTCTGGCTGCGGCGGCCCTGCTTACAACAGCTGGCGCTGCCATGGCCCAACAGGCCGGCAGCCTGTCCGCGTCCATCGGCTTCACCAACCTTTCACCCTCGGTGACCAGCGGCAACCTCACGGCGCCGAGCCTGCCCAACACGCAGGCCACAGTGAACAGCAATTCGCAACCCACCGGTGCCGTGAACTACATGGTGACGAACAACATCGCCATCAGCGTGCCACTGGGCCTTGGCTTCAAGCACAACGTCAGCGGTGCTGGCGCGATCGCCGGGGTCGGGACGATTGCCACCACCAAGGCGCTGCCGATAACCCTGCTGGGCCAGTACCGCTTCATGGCACCGGACGCGCAGTTCCGACCCTATGTGGGTGCCGGCGTGACCTACGCCAAGTTCTACGACACCAATGGTACGGGCGTGCTCACGGCGCTGACCAACCCCGGCGGGCCGGCCACAACCCTCTCCTTCCAGAACAAGCTGGTGCCGACCATCCAGCTGGGCGCGATCATCAACTTCAATGCCAAGTGGTATCTGGACGCCAACTACACCAAGACCTTCCTGAGCACCACGGGAACGCTGTCCACCGGCCAGACTTTGAACATGAAGCTCAACCCCAGCACCATCACGATCGGGATAGGCTACAAGTTCTGAAGCCTTTCGTTACCCAAACAAAAACGGCAGCCTGATGGCTGCCGTTTTTTCATGCGGCGCGCAAGCCGTTTCGGGCTACCAGCGCAGCGTCAGTTTGGCGATCGAATAGTTCGCGAAAAACACATGGGCTTGTGGCGTCATGTAGACATTGTCGGCCCAGAGGTACTGGTTATAGGTGACGCCTGACGCGATGGTCGAGGGCGTGCAGAGGTAGGAGTTGATCTGGTTCAAGCCAATACCGATGCCCGCACCAGGATCGACGGAAGTGCAGGCCGGCGCGATGGAGTTGACCATGCTGTAGGTGCCAGGCTGGTTGGCCATCAGGTTGACGAAATAGGCCGCATCGAGATACTGCACGAAGCCACCCAGATCGACGATGGAGGTCAGCAGCGAGGTATTGAACTGGATGCTGGCGTTCGACATGGCCGTGGCCTGTCCGCTGTTGGTACCCCAAGGGGTCTTGGACATGTCGTAAACACCTGAGACCACCACGTGGGTGGCCCCGGCATTGACCAGGCGGCGAACCTGCGTGGCCAAGTCAACACCGGCCTGTGCCGCATTGGCAAGGTACTGCGCCGGGGTAATGGTGCCGGCCAGCAGGGCCTGCCCTTGCACGACCATGTCACTGATGCCGCCATTGATGATGACCATGTCACCGGCGTTGAAAGTGTTGCTGGCCAGGAAGCTGTCGATCTGCTGCTGCACGGTTAGCGTGCTGCTGACGCCGGCTGCATCCGGCGTCTGGGTGACCCGGGCATTGCCCTGAGCATAGCCCAAACCGCCAGCCGACTGGGCGGTCAAGTTATAGCCATAGCCTGCCGCGATACGCTGACTCCAGATGCTGGCGCTACCGTCGTTCACGCTGTAGGTGGCACCGGTCTGGCCCAGGTCGCTGAAGCCATCGCCAAATGCAACAAAGCGCGTGGGCTTGAAGGCGTTGTACACCGTCCCTGAGCCGCAGCCCGCCAGCACGGCCGCCAGGCTTGCCACGACCAGCAGCAGGCCCCGGCGCCACCAAAATGATGTCATGAAAATCTCCAGAAGAATGTCCAATCTTACCGTGCGGCGTTGTGGGGCAGATGAAGGACTGTATGGATCGGTAAAGCGCCAATCAGGAGGCTGCCGCCCGCTGCAGACGGTCACGCACGCCGTCCCAGGATGCGTCGGGCGGGGGCGTTTCGACCCAGATCAGGCGCGCGCCTTGTTCATCAAAGCGGCGCAAGGCCGCAAACAGCTGCTGGGCGGTGGCCGCCGCGTCGTCGGGCATGCGGCGGGTGATGATGGCGGCCGAGCGCGTGCGCAGCAGGGTGCGGGCATAGACCGCGATGTTTTTGGCGTCTGCGCCGAGCAGGTCGAGCGCCGTTTGCAAGGCCTTGGCGTCCATCAACCGCAGCGTCGCATTGGGGGCGTAATGCGACTCCAAGGTGCCCGATGCACGTGGCGCTTCACCCTGCGCCTGACCAGGCAGGAGCAGGGGCATGCCGCAGGCCTGCTCCAGCGCTTGGGGCACCAGCATGCCGGGGCGCAGCAGCACGGGCGCGGCGCGGGTGCAATCGATGATGGTGGACTCGATGCCCACCGGGCAGGCACCGCCATCCAAGATATAGAGCGATGCGCCCAGCTCGTCCTGCACATGCTGGGCGGTGGTCGGGCTGACCCGGCCGAAGCGGTTGGCGCTGGGCGCGGCCACCCCGGCCACCCCGACCTCGCGCGCGGCGCGCAACAGCGCCTGCGCCACCGGGTGGGCGGGGCAGCGAAGACCGACGCTGGCCTGACCGCCCGCAGCCGCAGCCGCCACGCCATCGCGGCGCGGCAGGATCAGCGAGAGCGGGCCGGGCCAGAACGCCTGCATGAGTTTGCGCGCAAATTCGGGGATGCTGGAGGCAAAGGCCTCGGCCTGGGCCGCATCGATCACATGCACGATGAGCGGATGGTCGGCCGGCCGCCCCTTCGCGGCAAACACCCTAGCAACGGCCAGGTCGTTGCCGGCATCGGCACCCAGGCCATAGACCGTCTCGGTCGGAAAACCCACCAGTTCGCCACTGCGCAGCAAGGTGGCCGCATGCGCTATGTTTTTTATAGCGAAAGACGGCATCTCGGTGCTGGCGATCACGTGTTCTTGCCCTAAAACCTGGTCAAAAGGCAGCAAAGCCCAGAATTTCCGCAGCACGCAGGGCGGTCGCGCGGGCCTGCTCCGGCGTGGCCGCTGTCACGTTCAAGTGCCCCATTTTACGGCCGGCCCGGGCCTGGGCCTTGCCATACAAATGAAGGTGAACACCCGGCAGGGCCAGCAGCTGCGCCCAGGGCGGTTCGCCGCCAGCCCACAGATCGCCTAGCAGGTTGAGCATGATGGCGCTGCTGTGCTGGCGCGGCTGGGTCAGGGGCAGGCCTGCCAGCGCCCGCACCTGGAGCTCGAACTGCGAGACGTCACAGGCGTCCAGGCTGTAGTGCCCGCTGTTGTGCGGGCGCGGCGCGATTTCGTTGACGATCAGCGCGCCGCCCTGCAGCACAAAAAACTCGACGCACAGCACGCCCACATAGGCCAGGTCGTTTGCGATCTTTTTTGCAGCATGGATCGCCCGTTCGGCGCTGGCGGATGGGATATTTCCCTCGTGAACCTCGGTCACGGCCAGAATGCCGGCGCGGTGCAGGTTGCGCTGCGGCGGCAGGTGCACCAATGCACCGTCGGCCCCGCGCGCCACGATCACCGAGCATTCGTAATCGAGCGCCAGCATTTTCTCCAGCACGCAGGGTTGCTGGTGCAGGCTGGCCCAAGCCCTGGCCAGTTCGTCGCGCGTGGCCACGCGCACCTGGCCCCGGCCGTCATAACCGAGCCGTGCGGTTTTGAGGATGCCGGGCAGCAGACGGGCATCGACCGCCTCCAACTGAGCCCGGGTGTCGATCACCGCATAGGGCGCACAAGGCACGCCGCAGGCGGCAAAATGCGCCTTCTCGCGGGCCCGATCCTGCGCAACGGCGACTACGTCGGCACTGGGGCGAACCGCCAGCGCCTGCCCCTGCGGGCCTTCCGCGGCGGCCAGCGCGCGCAGGGCTGCGGCGGGCACATTCTCGAATTCGGTGGTGACGCCTGCGCACATGCCAGCCAGGCGCGCCAGCGCGGCCGGGTCTACGTAGTCGGCGCAGATATGGTGGTTGCTGGCGTGGCCCGAAGGCGAATCGGAATGCGGGTCCAGCACCACCGTGAAATAGCCCATGGTCTGGGCGGCGTGCACAAACATGCGACCGAGCTGGCCGCCGCCCAGCACGCCCAGTGTGGCCCCTGGAAGCAATGGAGCCCCCATGCGTCCAGCACTTTCGTGCTGTCCGGGGCTTGTCGCTTCGCGCACTGCGCCGCCCCTCGAGGAGGCGCTCGCTTGCTTGGGGCGGCCCTGCGCGGCACTCGTTGACCTGCTGCTCATGCTGCGGGTAAGGTCATGGCGCGCGCCGCAGCGGTTTGCTCTGTGCGAAACGCTTCCAGCTTGGCGCGCAAGGCAGCGTCTTCATTGGCCAGCATGGCCACCGCAAACAGGGCCGCATTGGCTGCGCCAGCCTGGCCGATGGCAAAGGTGGCCACCGGCACGCCCTTGGGCATCTGCACGATGCTGTGCAGGGAGTCCACGCCGCTCAGGTGCTTGCTGGCCACTGGAACGCCCAGCACGGGCACTGTGGTCTTGGCCGCCAGCATGCCAGGCAAATGCGCAGCGCCGCCCGCGCCGGCGATGATGGCCTTGAGCCCCCGTCCCTGCGCGGCCTCGGCGTAGGCAAACATGTCGTCGGGCATGCGGTGGGCCGAAACAACCCGCGCTTCGTGCGCCACGCCGAACTGCACGAGAATCTGCACTGCATCCTGCATGGTGTCCCAGTCGGAGCTGGAGCCCATGAGCACGCCGATGACTGGAGACATGGAAATCCTTTAACTTGTGGGGGACCGAACTAAACACCTGTCCCGCAAAATACTAAGATTGCATTTTACGTTTTCAACCCGAACTGCCCCGCATGATCAACGTCACCACCGCCAATTTCGAAGCCGAAGTCATTGAAGCCTCGATGCAAACGCCTGTCCTGGTGGACTTCTGGGCTCCCTGGTGCGGTCCGTGCAAGGTGATCGGCCCCATCCTGGAAAAGCTAGAGACGGAGTACGCGGGCCGCTTCAAGCTCGTCAAGATCGACTCCGATCAGGAGCAGCAGATCAGCGCCGCCTTTGGCATCCGCAGCATTCCGACCTGTGTGATGCTCGTCAACGGCCAGCCGGTTGACGGCTTCATGGGCGCCGTACCCGAGGGCAAGGTCAGGGAGTTTCTCGACAAGAACGTGCCCGCCGCCGAGGAGCTCGAAGCCGAAGCCGAGCAGGAAGAGGCGCTGGACGCGCTGGCCGAGGGCAACCCACACGCCGCTCTGGAAAAGCTCCAGCACGCCGTGGCCACCGACCCGGCCAACGACGACGCGCGCTTTGACTACATCAAGCTGCTGCTGCAGATGGGCATGGACGACGAAGCCAAGGTGGCGTTTGCGCCGGTGATCTCCAAGGCCTCGGCCAAGGCCGGTGCCAGCACCGCAGCGCGCAAGTTCGACTCCCTCCAGCGCTGGATGGCCGCTATTAATTTCATAGCTAGCCATGCTGATTTTACGCAGGCCCTGGCCTCTTTTGACGCGAAAATCGCGGCAAACAAGCGCGATTTCGAAGCGCGCTTTGCGCGTGCCCAGATCCTCATGGCCCATGGCGAGTGGACCGCCGCGATGGACGAGTTGCTTGACATCCTGATGCGCGACAAGACCTGGGCCGAGGACAAGGCGCGCAAGACCTACATCGCCATCCTGGACATCATCGAGCCGGCCAAGGCAAAAGTCGCTGACGGGCAGATTCCGGTGGAAGACCCGGTGGTGGCCACCTACCGGCGCCGGTTGAGTTCCGTGGTTTTGAGCTGAAGGAAGCTCCATGCGCACCCGACACCTTGTCCTGGCACTGGGCCTGCTGGCCTGCAGCATTGCGTTTGGCCAGACCCTGCGCTGGTCCACTCAGGGCGACCCGCAAACCATGGATCCGCACGCCCAGAACGAGTTGCTGACCAATGCTATGAACGGTCAGGTCTATGAGGGCCTGACCGGGCGCGACCGCAATCTGCGCATCGTGCCGGCCCTCGCCACCGAGTGGCAGCAAACCGGGCCCATGCGCTGGCGCATGAAGCTGCGCGCCGGCGTGAAGTTCCACGACGGCACGCCCTTCACGGCGGATGACGTGGTGTTTTCCGTGTTGCGCGCCAAGGAGCCTACGTCGGCGATCCGGGCCTATGCCGTGGCCATGGGCGAGCCTCGCAAGATCGATGACCTGACGGTTGAATTTGTGCTGCCCCAGGTCAACCCGATCTTCCTGGAACACGCCAACACGGTGCAGATCATGAGCCGCGCCTGGAGCGAAAAGAACAACTCCGCGCATCCGCAGGACTTCAAGAACGGCCAGATCACGGCGGCCACCCTGCAGGCCAACGGGACGGGGCCATTCATCCTGGTCTCGCGCCAGCCGGACGTGAAAACCGTCTACCGCCGCAACCCGGCCTGGTGGGGCAAGCCCGAGGGCAATGTGCAGGAGGTCGTCTACACCCCGATCAAGAGCGATGCTACCCGCTCTGCGGCCCTGCTTTCCGGCGAGATTGACCTGCTGCAGGACCCCGTTCCGCAAGACCTCGAGCGCCTGCGCAACACGCCGGGCACCAAGGTACTCGACGGCCCGGAAAACCGCATCATCTTCATTGGCATGGACCAGGGCCGCGATGAACTGCTGTACAGCAACGTCAAGGGCAAGAACCCGTTCAAGGATGTGCGGGTACGCCGCGCGCTTTACCAGGCCGTCAACATCGAGGCCATCCGCAGCAAGACCATGCGCGGCCAGGCCCTGCCGACGGGCTCGATGACCCCTTCCCCGCTGGGCGATTTCAACGACCCGGCCCTGGAGGCGCGCCTGCCCTTTGACCAGGCCAGGGCCCGCAGCCTGCTGGCCGAGGCGGGCTACCCCAACGGCTTTGAGGTGCAGATGGACTGCCCCAACAACCGCTATATCAATGACGAAGAGATCTGCGTAGCCCTGTCCGCAATGTGGGCCCAGGTGGGCGTCAAGGTCAAGGTCAATGCCATGCCCAAAGCGGTGTACTTTGCCAAGGGCGACAAGCTCGACGTATCGATGTTCATGCTCGGCTGGGGCGGCAGCATCACCGACGCCGAGACCCTGCTCACGCCGATCCTGCGCCCGCGTGGCGAGGGCGGCGTGGGTTCCTGGAACTGGGCCAACTACAAGGACGCCAAACTGGACGACCTGGCGGCCGCTTCCAGCAAGGAGCCCGATCCGGCCAAACGCGAGCAGCTGATCAAGGCGGCCCTGCGCGAGCAGGCCCAGCAGGTGTACTACATTCCGCTGCACCGCCAGGTGATTCCCTGGGCCATGCGCAGCAATGTGACGGCCGTGCACCGGGCGGACAACTGGCTCGAGTGGGCATGGATCACGGTGGCCAAGCCCTGAGCGCCAGGCCCGGCGGCAACGCGACCCGCGCTAGAGAAAGGCGCGGCGTCCCCTGCCCATGATTTCATCGGTCACCTGGGTGCGCTGGACCAGACCCTGGGGATCGAGAAACACATGGAAGAGCTTGTGGAAGGTGACATCGTCATAGCGGTAAGTCCAGACGGGGCCGTTGAAAAATGCCACGCCTCCCACAACCGCTGGCTTGCCGAACGTGCGCTCCACGTCGGCGGCGGTCCAGACTTGGGGCAAGACCTTTGCAAATTCGGCCTCGGTCATGGCCTGGCGGCTGGAGACCAGCATTCCGGCACGGTCAAAGTCCAGGTTGAAAACCTGCCGCCCGGAAGGCTCATAGGAGTATTGCAGGCGCTCCCCCGTAGGCAACGGGTAGCGCCCGGTGGGCGGGCCTAGGCGGGCGATGGTCTGCTCCAGGCTTTGCCCGGCAGGCATGTTGCCCGGCAAATTGGCGCAGCCGGTCAAACCGGCCACTACCAAAAAGACAGCTGCATACGCTGATTTGGCAAGGGCCTCAAGCGGCACGGGATTCCTCGCGCTGGATTTTGAGCATCTTGGTCTTGATGCGGTTGCGTTTGAGGGGGGAAAGGTATTCGACAAACACCTTGCCCAGCAGGTGATCCATTTCATGCTGGATGCAGACTGCCAGCAGGCCTTCGGCTTCCAGCTCACGCAGCTCGCCATCCCCGTCCTGCGCCTTGACGCGCACCGCCACCGAGCGTTCGACGCCGTCATAAATGCCCGGCACCGACAGGCAGCCCTCCTCGCCAAGCTGCTTTTCTTCGCTGGTCCAGACAATTTGCGGATTGATGAGCACCAGGGGCTCGTCGCGCTCCTCGCTGACATCGGCCACGATCACACGTTCGTGCACATCCACCTGGGTAGCGGCCAAGCCAATGCCCTTGGCTTCGTACATGGTCTCGAGCATGTCGGCGACCAGCGAGCGGATCCGCCCATCCACGGCCGCAACGGGCTTGGCCACCGTGTGGAGGCGGATATCGGGGTAGCAAAGAATCGTCAGTTGGGCCATAAAACGGGGCAGAAAAGGGGCTGGTGGGGCGGCAGAACTTGAATTTGTCGCTATTTTCGCCACTTTCAAGGCCCGGCGCCATCCCAACGAGCAATATTCGTTGCTCAATCAAGGGCTTGAGCGCAAAATTGCCAGTAACTTATGAAGATGGCGAACCTCCCCGTGCAATCACTCATCAAGCTGTTGGGCGCTGCCCTGTGCCTTGGCGCGCTCACTGGCGGCCTGCAAGCCCAGTATGTCACCACCCCGGCGCAGAAGGCCACCGCCGAACAGGTCGCCCAAACGGGCGTTGCGCTGTCGGAACTGGCCCCCAATGCGCCAGACAACTACACCGTCAAGGCAGGTGACACGCTCTGGGCGATTTCCGGGCTGTTCCTCAAAAGTCCCTGGCGCTGGCCTGAGCTGTGGGGCATGAACCTGCAGGAAATCCGCAATCCGCACCGGATTTACCCCGGCCAGCAACTCTTCCTCGACAAATCCAGCGGGCGCGCAGTCTTGCGCACCACCAAGACCAATGACGAAACGCCACCGAGCGATACCGTCAAGGTCACGCCGCGCACCCGCTATGGCACGCTGGCCGACGCATCCCTGCCCACGCTGGCACCCACCCTGATCGAGCCTTTTCTGGCTGAGCCGATCATCGTCGACGAAAAGACCCTTCTGACAGCACCGCGCATCGTGGCCTCCCAGGAAGGGCGCATCATGCTCACGCGCGGCGACCGCGGATATGCGCGTTCGGACAAGGGCGATGGCCTCCTGCTGACCAAGGGCAGTGAGACGCTATACCGGATTTTCCGCAACGCCACCCCGCTGAAGGACCCTGGCACCGGCAAAGTGCTGGGCTACGAGGCGCAGTATGTCGGCACCGCGGAGCTGGTTCGCAGCGAAGGAACCCAGGACAGCACCGGCAAAGATGGCAAGACGGTCACCGATATCGTGCCGGCCACGATCGACATCGTCAATTCCAAGGAAGAAATCAAGACAAACGACCGCCTGCTCCCCGAGCCGGCGCGGCAGTTCATGAGCTATGTGCCGCATGCACCGCAAACTGCGACCGAAGGGCGGATCGTTTCTGTCTACGGCAGCAATCTGGTGCGTTTTGCTACGCAGAACCAGGTGGTCGCCCTGAATCTGGGCAAAGACAATGGCATGGAAGTCGGCCTCGTCTTGGCTATCCTGAAAGACGGCACCATCGTCAAGGACCGCACCGACGCCAAGCTGGCTGACATCAAGTTGCCCAATGAGCGAAACGGACTCTTGATGGTTTTCCGGGTGTTTGACAAGGTGTCCTACGCCCTCATCTTGCAGGCCTACGACGGCCTGCAGGTCGGCGACCGCGTAACCAATCCGCGCTGAGTCCGCCCTGATTCGCGCAGCCCGGCGCCATGCAACGCGACGAATTGGCCGCATGGTTGCGGCTTTCATTGACCCCCGGTATTGGCAACGAGGGCGCACGCCGCCTGCTGGCGGCTTTTGGCTTGCCCTTGAACGTATTTGTCCAGGAGGCGGTCGCCTTGCAGCAGCTGCTTTCCGATGCCCAGGTGCGGGCCCTGCAGACCGAGCCGGAGCCACTGGAGGACCTGGTGCAGCGCACTTGGGACTGGCTCAACCCTGCCGAGTCAGGCCCGCCGCGGGGCATCCTCAGCCTGGCCGATGCCGATTACCCGGAAGCCCTGCTCCACGCGGGCAATCCACCACTCCTGCTCTATACCCTGGGCCAATACCGCCTCACGCGCAAGCTGGGCCTTGACGCCGCTGCACCCAGCGTTGCGGTCGTGGGCAACCGCAACCCGACGCCCCAAGGCGCGGCCAACGCACAGGCTTTTTCGCGCAGCCTCAGCGAAGCAGGGCTGGTGGTGATTTCGGGCCTGGCCCTGGGTGTCGATGGCGCCGCGCACGCTGGCGCACTCGAAGGCCCCAGCGCCACGGTGGCGGTGGTCGGCACCGGCCTGGATCGCGTCTACCCCAAGCGCCATCTCGATCTGGCGCACCGGATTGCCGCCCAAGGCCTGGTCGTGGGTGAATTCGCGCTCGGCACATCTGCGCTGGCACCGAACTTTTCCCAGCGCAACCGCATCATTGCCGCCTTGGGCCAGGGCACCCTGGTGGTGGAGGCCGCCTTGCAATCGGGCTCCCTCATCACGGCACGGCTGGCAGCGAAAATGGGCCGCGAGGTGTTTGCAATTCCCGGATCCATCCATTCGCCGCAATCGCGCGGCTGCCACGCCCTGATCCGCCAGGGTGCCAAGATGGTGGAGACGGCACAGGACGTGCTCGAAGAACTCGGGCTCCCGGCGGCCGCCCGGGCTGCTACAAATTCAGCAGCACACCACGGAGATTCCACGGGCGTTACAGGCCAAAACAAGGAAAAAACCGGGCTGCTGGATGCACTCGGCTACGAACCCTGCAGCCTGGACGCCCTGCAGGCACGCACAGGCATCGGCACCGGCACCCTGCAGGCCATGCTCCTTGAACTGGAACTCGATGGCCTGGTGGCCCGGCTCCCGGGCGGTCTGTTTCAACAGGCGCGCATGGGCTGAGCCCAGCCGGGCCGAAGCCTAGTTGAGCAGGCGCTCGGGGTTGGCGTCGAGCTTGGCCAGGGCCTCACGCGTGGCGCGCACGGTAAGCGCCTCGTCCTCTACCGGCGTGAGCAGGCCCGCCTGCAGGTAGGCGGCCGCGCGGCGCAGCTGGAACAGGAAACTGCGATTGTCCGAAGTTGCAAACAAGAAGAGCTGGCCGCGTTCGCTACGCCAGGCAAACTGCACGCGATCAACATGGCCGTTGTGGTCCAGCGTGAACCAGGTGCCTGGCTGCAGCTCCGCAGCCCAAGCGCGCATGGCTTCGGTAGGATCGCTGCCGCCTTCGGTGATGATCTCGATACCGGTGGTGTCGATGCCGAGCAGCAATTCGAGGTTTTCGGCGTCCAGGGGCAAGTCGCCCACATCATCGTCCGAGAGGTAATCCTCCAGGTTCGCCAGGCGCTTGGCCATGGCGTCGATATGGGTCTGCTCGATGGCCTCGGTCTTGGACATGAACGCGTCAGCCAGGATGCTGCTGATGGTCTTGATCTGCGCATCCTGCGCCGTGTCGCTCATCCCGAGCAGACTCATGCCCATGCGCAGCCGCTGCAGCAGCTTGGGAAGGTCCTGGATCACGCGGGCGCGGTCGTTGCGGTTGGGCTTGGCGCTGGCCGCCCAGACCAGATCCGCCGCCGCCTGCTTGAACTGCAGCGTGTCCTGGTGCTGTGGCCCGCTCTTGACGGCAGCAATGGCCAGCACCTCGGCCCAGGTCTTGAAAAGGAACTCACGGATCTGGTCCCTCACTGGCATGTTGCCGAGCATCTTGCGCATTTCAATGGTGTATTGAATGGCCATGGTCTCTTTTTGCTCGACCTGCTGCGCAACCGACACGACCCGCTGGGCCGGACCGGCTTCCGTGAGGAATTTTTCAAGGAATTTCTGGAACTCGTCATAGACGAGCTGGAAGACGCGGCGCCCGGTTTCGGGATACTGCTCAATGACCTGCACCACGCGCTTGATCTCCACTTCCATGGCTGTGCCGGAGACCGCAGCATCAAAGCCCAGGACGCAGGAGCCCATGCGGTCAATCAGCCGTCTGGCCGGGTGCTGGAGCGAACCGAAAAACTCCGGCTCGGACAGCGCCACACGCAGCACCGGCATCTGCAGGCGCGCAAACCAGACCCGCACGGCGGGGGTGATGCGTTCTTCCGCCAGGATGCTCTGGAACATCAGCGCAACGATTTCGATGGTGGCTTTCTCGCTGGAACTTGAAGCGGCCTTCTTGAGCGCCGCCGAGCGCTCACGCACCCGGTTGGCGGCCTGCTCGACATGCGCGACCTGGTAGACCCCATCCGAGGGCTCATACCCGCTGGCCTCTTCCTCTGCCGAAAAGTTCTCGACACTCAGCGCCTTCACGAGGGGCGCAGAGGGTGCCTGCGCCCGCGTGTCGTCGTAGCCGACGACCTTGTCGGACAGCATGCGCCGCAGCTGGCCCATCACCCCTTGGGCGCGCATGCGCACGCGCGCAAGCGGGGTGGATGTGGTCATCAGGCGGGTTTCGTCGTGCAATCCAGTAGCCGCCCCGGCGCCTGCAGCTTGGGCCTGCTGGCCAAGGCCGGTCGCCGGCCCCGCTGCGCCGCTGGTGCGCCCACCGCCTGCGCCAGAGCCCCCAGAGCCATTCGACGCTCCACTTCCACTTCCACTTCCACTTCCACTTCCACTTCCACTTCCACTTCCACTTCCACTTCCACTTCCACTTCCACTTCCACTTCCAC
>Ga0007834_1000362_pt1 | contig 14650 bp, 11 predicted proteins | sample CryBogCBE06Nov07_FD_71233 | JGI IMG/M metagenome (GOLD analysis project Ga0007834, IMG submission 71233) | Freshwater microbial communities from Crystal Bog, Wisconsin, USA - CBE06Nov07 | ecosystem: Environmental > Aquatic > Freshwater > Lake | place: Crystal Bog, Wisconsin, USA | collected...
GGCCAGCGCCGCCGAGCACCATCGGAACACATAGCCACTGCCCCATGCTCATGCCCAAGGCAAGCAATCCCAGAAAATCGTCGGGTTCACGGAAATACTCTGCGATGAACCGTAAAACCCCATATCCCACCAGGAATGCGGCCGCCACCTGCCCACGCTTGCGCGGCTTGCGCGCATAAAACCACAGCGACAGAAACAGAAGAATCCCCTCCATCAAAAACTGGTAAATCTGGGAAGGGTGACGCGGCAACGGACCCGCACCTGGAAAGATCATGCCCCAGGGCAAAGCCGGGTCACAGACGCGGCCCCACAGTTCCCCGTTGATGAAGTTACCCACCCGGCCGCAAGCCAAGCCTGTGGGCACACAGGGAGCAACAAAGTCAGCAACCTCCAGCAGTGGCTTTTTGCGTGAATGGGCAAACCACCATTCCGCCACCACCACGCCGATCAGGCCGCCGTGAAAGCTCATGCCCCCGCGCCACACAGCTAGGATTTCCAGCGGATTGGAAAGGTAATAGCCCGGTTTGTAGAACAGGCAATATCCCAGCCGTCCCCCAAGCACCACCCCCATTACCCCCAGAAAGAGGATGTCTTCCACGTCCTTGCGGGTCCAGGCAGCGGGCCCGGTCATGCTGGCATAGGGCTGATGGCGAAGTCTGCGCAAACCGAGAAAGATGAAAAGCCCGAACGCGGCAAGGTAGGTCAGGCCATACCAATGGACAGCAAGTGGCCCCAATTGCAGGGCCACAGGATTGATTTGGGGGTGGATCAACATTGGTGCATTGTGCCAGCGCCTAAAATCACAGGCTGTTCCCACTGCCCACCCACAACCAAAACCAAAACCATGGCTGACACCAAAACCATCAAGATCAATGCCCGCTCTGCCAACATCACCGAGGGCAAATCCCGCGCTCCGAACCGTTCCATGTACTACGCCATGGGCTACCAGGAGGGCGACTTTAAGAAACCAATGGTCGGCGTCGCCAATGGCCACAGCACCATCACCCCATGCAATAGCGGCCTGCAAAAGCTCGCTGACGCCGCCATCGCAGGCATCGAGGAGGCCGGGGGCAATGCCCAGGTCTTTGGCACGCCCACCATTTCCGATGGCATGGCCATGGGCACCGAAGGCATGAAGTACAGCCTCGTCAGCCGGGAAGTCATCAGCGATTGCATCGAAACCTGCGTCCAGGGCCAGTGGATGGACGGCGTGCTGGTGGTCGGCGGCTGCGACAAGAACATGCCGGGCGGAATGATGGGCATGCTGCGCGCCAACGTGCCGGCAATCTATGTCTACGGCGGCACTATTCTGCCGGGTCGCTGGAAAGATCAGGACTTGAATATCGTCAGCGTTTTCGAGGCCGTCGGGCAGAACTCGGCCGGCAAGATGAGCGACGCCGAGTTGCGCGAAATCGAAATGCGGGCCATTCCCGGTTCGGGCTCCTGCGGGGGCATGTACACCGCCAACACCATGAGTTCGGCTTTCGAGGCCCTCGGCTTGTCCCTGCCCTATTCGTCCACCATGGCCAACCCGCACGACGAAAAGATGAACTCGGCCAAGGAGTCAGCCAAAGTCCTGATCGAAGCCATCAAGAAGGACATCAAGCCGCGCGACATCGTGACCCGGAAGTCGCTTGAAAATGCAGTCGCCGTGATCATGGCGACCGGTGGCTCGACCAATGCGGTGCTGCACTTTCTAGCGATCGCCCATGCGGCTGAGGTGCCGTTTTCGATTGACGACTTTGAGACCGTACGCAAGCGCACTCCGGTTTTGTGTGACCTCAAGCCCAGCGGCAAATACCTTGCGGTCGACCTGCATCGCGCAGGTGGCATCCCCCAGGTCATGAAAACCCTGTTAGCCGCAGGCCTGCTGCACGGCGACTGCCTCACCATTTCCGGCAAGACGATTGCTGAAGTGCTCAAGGACCTGCCCGATGCCCCACGCGCCGATCAGGACGTGATTCGCCCCATTGACAAGCCCATGTACAAGCAGGGTCACCTTGCCATCCTCAAGGGCAACCTCAGTCCGGAAGGCTGCGTGGCGAAGATCACTGGATTGAAAAAGCCCGTCATGACCGGCCCGGCCCGCGTCTTTGACGACGAGCAGTCTGCACTCAAGGCCATTCTGGACGGGAAGATTGTTCCCGGTGACGTGATGGTCCTGCGCTACCTCGGCCCCAAAGGCGGTCCAGGTATGCCGGAAATGCTGGCTCCAACCGGCGCCTTGATCGGCGCGGGCCTGGGTGAGAGCGTCGGCCTCATAACCGACGGGCGCTTTTCCGGCGGCACCTGGGGCATGGTCGTCGGCCACGTCGCACCGGAGGCCGCTGTGGGTGGCCTGATTGCGTTCATTCACGAAGGCGACTCGATCACCATCGACTCGCACCAGTTGCTGCTGCAACTCAATGTGGATGAGGCCGAAATTGCCCGGCGCAAGCAGGGCTGGGTAGCGCCCAAGCCCCGTTACATGCGCGGAGTGCAGGCCAAGTTTGCGTTCAACGCATCGACCGCCAGCAAGGGCGCTGTTCTCGACGACTATTGAGCCGGCGAAGCGGCAAGAGCCGGCGAGCTGGCCGGACCGGCTGCGAGCTTGTTTACGGGCGTTTTGGCCAGAGCTTGGGCCTGGAGCAATGCCACGGTGTCGACCGTGGTCAGGTTCCGGTCCAGGCCGGTCAGCAGCAGGTCAAACGAGAGTTTCCCCTCGGCAGACAGGCTCGGCGCTGGCATCTTGACCGGCTTGCACAGACTGCGGCAGGAAAGTTTGATGTCGCGCTGCACCCCACGGGCTGCGACCAGGGCTTCGCTCCACTGGAGCTTGGCAAATGGAGCTGCCATTTCCACGTGGACGCGCTGAACGCCACCCTCTTCGACGAACGCAGCCAGGGAGACCTGGCGCCCATTGAGGATGGCCTTGTCGCCGGCACTGCTGCGCTCCGGCGCCGCAACCGGCTGTTTGGCTGACGATGCACTTGCCAGGGGAAGTGGCGGGGGCATGAGGGCCGTGAGCCCGGTACCCTGCGCATGGGCTCCGATTGCCAGACCCAGACTGGCGACGAACAACAGAGCCCTCATTTGCGCCGGGATTTTCCGTTCAAGCCGAGGGCCTCACGCTGCTTGTCAAGGCGATCCTGCTTGCGCTTGTCCATTTTTTGCATGGCTTTTTTCTTGGTGTAGCCCGTTGCATCGGCCCACGCCCACCACGCGGCGGCCAGCGCGAAGGGCGACAGCACGGCAAGCCACGACCAATTGGCCACGGGGCCAAATTCCATGTACTTCATTCCCAGCAGAACAATTCCAGCAAACAGAAAATACACGCGATACTCCTTGGGTGCGAAGGCCGGATTGCTCAACAAGCCGCACCGACTAAAATTCCAGCTTGACTTTAACCCAAAGAAAGCTCCCTCAATGAAATTCAGCCCCTTGTCCATCCTGCTGGCCGGTCTGGTTGCCTCCACACCTGCCCTGGCTGATCTCAAGTTGGCCACAGAAAAAAATTGCCTGAGCTGCCATGCCGTGGACAAAAAGGTCTTGGGGCCGGCCTTCCAGGACGTTGCCAAAAAATATGCGGGTCAAAATGTCGGCGACAAACTGGCGCTCAAGGTCATGAAGGGCGGTTCGGGCGTCTGGGGAGCTGTGCCAATGCCGGCCAATACACAGGTGAACGAGGCGGAAGCCAAAAAGCTGGTCGCTTGGATCCTGGCAGGCGCCAAATAGACAGCCTTAGGGTTTGGCCCAGCAAAAATGCCCGCTTGATGCGGGCATTTTTGCGTCTGCAAAGCCGACAGCCCCTGAAAAACGGGCGTGTTCAGCTCTGTTTTTTATAGCAATTGACTAGATCTTCTCGGCCAGTTGCTCCAGGATGGCAGGATTTTCCAGCGTCGAGACGTCCTGGGTGATGGCCTCCCCCTTTGCAAGACTGCGCAGCAGTCGCCGCATGATCTTGCCGCTGCGCGTCTTGGGCAGGTTGTCGCCAAAGCGGATGTCCTTGGGTTTGGCGATCGGGCCGATCTCCTTGGCCACCCAGTTGCGCAGTTCGTTGGCAATGGCTTTGGCCTCGTCGCCGGTGGGGCGCGAGCGCTTGAGAACGACAAAGGCGCTGATGGCCTCGCCGGTCAGGTCGTCGGGTCGCCCCACCACAGCCGCCTCGGCAACCAGATGGGAGCATGACACCAGAGCGGACTCAATTTCCATTGTTCCGAGACGGTGGCCGGACACATTGAGCACATCATCAATTCGGCCCGTGATGCGGAAGTAGCCGCGGTCGGCGCTGCGAACCGCGCCATCGCCGGCCAGATAGTATTTGCCGCCCATCTCGGCGGGGAAATAGCTCTTCACAAAGCGATCGGGGTCGCCCCAGATTGTGCGGATCATGCTCGGCCAGGGTCGCTTGACGACCAGCATGCCCCCCGAGCCATTCGGGATGTCGCCACCGACTTCGTCCACGATGGCGGCCATGATTCCAGGCAGAGGCAAGGTGCAACTACCGGGAACCAGGGGCGTAGCGCCGGGCAGGGGCGTGATCATGTGGCCACCGGTTTCGGTTTGCCAGAAAGTATCGACAATCGGGCAACGCTCGCCACCCACATGCTTGTGGTACCACATCCAGGCTTCCGGGTTGATGGGTTCACCCACACTGCCCAGAATGCGAAGGCTGCTGAGGTCGCTGCGCGCGGGATGCACTTTCTCGTCGGCTTCAGCCGCCTTGATGAGCGAGCGGATGGCCGTTGGTGCGGTGTAGAAAAGGCTGACCTTGTGGCGTTCGATCATCTGCCAGAAGCGACCGGCGTTTGGAAACGTCGGTACGCCTTCAAAAATGACCTGGGTTGCGCCAGCCGCGAGCGGGCCATAGGCCACGTAGGTATGGCCCGTGATCCAGCCGATGTCGGCCGTGCACCAGAATACGTCGCTGGGCTTGAGATCAAAAGTCCAGTCCATGGTGAGCTTGGCCCACAGCAGGTAGCCACCCGTGCTGTGCTGCACCCCCTTGGGTTTGCCGGTGGAGCCGCTGGTGTAGAGGATAAACAGCGGGTGTTCAGCCCCGACGATTTCGGGAGCGCATACCGAGCCCTGCCCTTCCAGCGCCTGGGCAAATGTCTTGTCGCGGCCGGCAACCATGTTGCAAGCGGTCGGCGTGCGCTGGTAGACGAAGACGTTCTTGATGGACTCGCAACCGCCCATGGCGATGCCTTCATCCACGATGGCCTTGAGGGGCAACTCCTTGCCTCCGCGCATCTGGTAATTGGCCGTGATGACAGCCACAGCGCCGGCATCAATGATCCGCTCGTTGAGCGCCTTGGCGCTGAAGCCGCCAAACACCACACTGTGGGTGGCACCGATGCGGGCGCAGGCCTGCATGGCAATCACGCCTTCCACGGTCATGGGCATGTAGATCAGCACGCGATCGCCCTTCTGAATGCCGTGGCTCTTGAGCGCGTTGGCAAACTGGCTCACCCGGGCAAGAAGCTCTGCATAGCTGACCCGCGTCACTGCGCCATCGTCCGCTTCAAAAATGATAGCGGTCTTGTTCTCGACGGGCGTGCCGACGTGCTTGTCCAGGCAATTGGCCGACGCGTTGAGCGTGCCGTCGGAAAACCATTGGTAAAACGGCGCATTGGATTCGTCGAGCGTCTTTGTAAAGGGCTTTTTCCAGACCAGGTTCTCGCGGGCCAGGCGGGCCCAGAAGCCTTCAAAATCGGTATCTGCCTCCTTGCACAGCGCCTCGTAGGCGGCCATGCCGGAAATGCGCGCGGATTGCACGGCGCTGGCGGGTGGCGGAAAAACACGGTTTTCAACCAGGACGGACTCAATACTGCTCATGCTCTTGTCTCCTAACGGATTTCGGTAAGGCCGCAATATCAGGCCTGGCTCTTACGAGCATCTGACTGTCTCCAAGCTGACGGGTACCACGCCAGGGGCCGAACGCGCGCGTTTCCCATCTCAGCGCCCGGTCATCTGCTCAGGCACCACCCACAGATCAAATTGAGCCGCAGAGAGGTAGCCGGAAGCGATAGCCGCCTGACGCAGGCTTGTCCCGTCTCGGTGGGCGGCTTTCGCAATGGAAGCCGCCTTGTCGTAGCCGATGTGCGTGTTCAGCGCCGTCACCAGCATCAGCGAGCGCTGCACCAGCTCGGTGATGCGCTCGCGGTTCGGCTCGATGCCCACGGCGCAGTGGTCGTTGAAGCTCACCATGCCGTCTGCCAGCAGGCGCACGCTCTGCAGGAAGTTGTGCGCCACCATCGGGCGGAATACGTTGAGCTCGAAGTTGCCCGAGGCGCCGCCGATATTGATGGCCACGTCGTTGCCAAACACCTGGGCGACCAGCATCGTGATGGCCTCGCTCTGGGTTGGGTTGACCTTGCCCGGCATGATCGACGAGCCGGGTTCGTTCTCGGGAATGCTCAGTTCACCAATGCCACTGCGCGGGCCGCTCGCCAGCCAGCGCACGTCGTTGGCGATCTTGTTCATGCTGGCCGCCAAGGTCTTCAGCGCACCGTGGGCATGCACCAGCGCATCGACACTGGCCATGGCCTCGAACTTGTTGGGCGCGGTCACGAACGGCAGGCCCGTGATCTTCGCCAGCTCAGCCGCCACCTGCTCGGCATAACCCTTGGGCGCGTTGAGCCCGGTGCCCACCGCCGTGCCGCCCAGCGCCAGCTCGCACAGGTGCGGCAGCGCGGCGCGCACATGCGCCTCGCCGTGCGCGAGTTGCGCGACGTAACCCGAAAACTCCTGGCCCAGCGTGAGGGGCGTGGCGTCCTGCAGGTGGGTACGGCCGATCTTCACGATGTCGGCGAAGTCCCTTGACTTCTGCGCCAGCGTGCCGTGCAGCTTGGCGATGGCGGGCAGCAGCTCGTGCGTAATGGCCTCCACGGCGGCCACGTGCATGGCGGTCGGGAACACGTCGTTGCTCGACTGGCTGCGGTTCACGTCGTCGTTCGGGTGCACCAGGCGGCCTTCGCCACGCTCGCCGCCGAGCAATTCGCTCGCGCGGTTGGCCAGCACCTCGTTGACGTTCATGTTGGTCTGGGTGCCCGAGCCGGTCTGCCAGACCACCAGCGGGAATTCGCCCGGGTGCTTGCCGGCGATGACTTCGTCGGCGGCCGCCACGATGGCGTTGGTCTTCTTCTGGTCCTGCAGCCCCAGCGCGTGGTTGACCACGGCCGACGCGCGCTTCACCTGGGCCAGCGCCTTGATGATCTCGCGCGGCTGCTGCTCGCCGGAGATGTCGAAGTTCTGCAGCGAACGCTGCGTCTGCGCGCCCCACAGCTTGTCGGCGGGAACGTCGATGGGGCCGAAGGTATCGCGTTCGACGCGGGTGTGCGGGTGGGTGCTCATGGTGGCGCGTGACCTGTCAAAATGGAGGCTGGAGAGGCGAAAATGCCTGCTCCTCCAGCTTACGCCCAATCAGAAGCAATTCCCATCCCCCGGGGATTGCCTGCAACCCGCCCCAGAAGACTGAAATGACAACCACCATCCGCCAAGCCGACCTGATTGAATCCATTGCCGGTGCCCTGCAGTTCATCAGTTACTACCATCCGGCTGACTACATTGCTCACCTGGCCCGCGCCTACCAGCGCGAGAAATCCGCTGCTGCAAAGGATGCCATTGCGCAGATCCTGACCAATAGCAAGATGAGCGCAACCGGCCAGCGGCCGATCTGCCAGGACACAGGCATCGTCAACGTGTTCCTCAAGGTCGGCATGGACGTGCGCTGGGAAGGCTTTACCGGCAGCCTGGACGACGCCATCAACGAAGGTGTGCGCCGCGCCTACAACCACCCCGAGAACACCTTACGCGCCAGCGTGGTTGCCGACCCGCAGTTCGAGCGCAAGAACACCAAGGACAACACCCCCGCGGTGATCTTCACCGAGCTCGTTCCGGGTAACATGCTGGAAGTGACCGTGGCAGCCAAAGGCGGCGGCAGCGAAAACAAAAGCAAGATGATCATGCTCAACCCCGGTGACAGCGTGGTGGACTGGGTGCTCAAGACCGTACCGACCATGGGGGCAGGCTGGTGCCCGCCGGGCATGCTGGGCATTGGCATCGGTGGCACAGCCGAGAAGGCCGTCCTGATGGCCAAGGAAAGCCTGATGGACGACCTCGACATGTACGAATTGCTGCAGCGCGGCCCGCAGAACAAGACCGAGGCAATGCGCGTAGAGCTTTACGAAAAAGTCAACGCCCTGGGCATCGGCGCGCAGGGCCTGGGCGGGCTGACCACGGTGCTGGACATCAAGATAAAGATGTATCCGACGCACGCCGCGAGCAAGCCGGTGGCGATGATTCCCAATTGCGCTGCCACGCGCCACGCGCATTTCGTCATGGACGGTTCCGGACCGGTCTACCTCGATCCCCCGAGCCTGGACCTCTGGCCCGATGTGCAGTGGACGCCCGATTACGTCAAGAGCCGCAAGGTCAACCTCGACACGCTCACGCCAGCCGAAGTGGCCAGCTGGAAGCCAGGCGACACGCTGCTGCTCAATGGGAAGATGCTGACCGGCCGCGACGCCGCACACAAGCGGATCGCAGATATGCTGGTCAAGGGAGAAAAGCTGCCGGTAGACTTCAGCAATCGCGTGATTTATTACGTGGGCCCCGTGGACCCTGTCAAGGGCGAGGCAGTGGGTCCAGCGGGCCCGACGACCGCTACCCGCATGGACGGGTTCACCGAGACTATGCTCTCGCAGACCGGGCTGATTGCCATGATCGGCAAGGCCGAGCGCGGCCCTGTGGCGATTGAGTCCATCAAGAAGCACCGCAGTGCCTACCTGATGGCGGTGGGTGGCGCAGCCTACCTAGTCTCCAAGGCCATCAAGAGCGCCAAGGTGGTGGGCTTTGCCGATCTGGGCATGGAGGCCATTTATGAATTTGATGTGGTCGACATGCCCGTGACTGTTGCGGTGGACGCGGGCGGCACCAGCGCCCACATCACCGGCCCTGCAGAATGGCAAAGGCGCATTGCGTCCGGCGAATTCAAGGGCATTGCTCTGAACCAGGCGTGAGCGCAAAAGCAGACAACGGAGACGCTCACCGGCAGCATCCGCCTATTGGTGTTTTCGACAGCGGCATCGGTGGCCTGAGCGTTTTGCGGGCCTTGCGCGGCCAACTGCCACGCGAAAATTTTGTCTACTACGCCGACAGCGCTTTTGCTCCCTATGGGGAGCAGAGCGACTCCTATGTGCAGGAGCGCTCCCTGGCTGTTGCCGAACACCTTCTCCTCGGGCTCGGGGTCAAGGCGCTGGTCATTGCCTGCAATACGGCAACCGCGGCCTCCATTGACGCCCTGAGGCGGATTCACCCACTGGTACCGATCATCGGGATTGAGCCCGCGCTCAAGCCAGCATCTGCGCTTACACGCACCGGCTTCGTGGGTGTCATGGCGACCCATGGCACCCTGTCAAGCGCCCGATTTCAGGCCCTTCTCACCAGCCAGAAGGGCGCGGCGCATTTTGTCTGCCAGCCCTGCGACGGCCTGGCCGAAGCAATCGAGCACGCAGGATCAAGCGGGGATGCTACAAACTTGATAGCACATTACACCCGTTGTACCGGGGCTATGGGCCGATTTGGCTCAGAAGCCGGGGCTATTGACACCCTCGTTCTGGGCTGCACGCACTATCCGCTGGCCGCAGGCCCTTTGGGCCGGCACCTGGGCGATGAAGTACGTCTGGTAGAACCAGGTCACGCTGTGGCGCGCCACACCGCCAATGTTCTTGCCCAGCGGAAGTTGTTGCGGACAGCGCCAGAAAACGTAGCCGGATCGCTTGAGTTCATCGGGAGCGGGCCAGCGGAGCACCTTCAGCGATCGGCCTCGTTTTGGTTGAGCCTATCCACCAGTGCCCCAGCTATTGCGGGGCAATCGTTCGAGGGCTAGTGCAGATGACGGGGACGGCGGCCACCACCATGGCCTCCGGAATTGCCGGATCCGCCCATACCGCGGGGCGGTTTGCCCAATTCGAGGGAGCTGACCAGCGCGTCGAAGCGCTGGGTGAAAAGCTTGTCAATTTCACCAACCACACCACCGAGCTCGGCACCATCAAAGTGGCGCTCCATCAACTCGACCACATCCTGCACCAGCAGGTCACGCTGTACCTGCATGATGGCAGCAGGCGTGGGACCGACAAAAAGCATGACGAAGTCGTCGCGGGATTCGCGGCCATCCTCCTCGTCCTCTTCATCAAAATCAGCGTCATAGAAGCTCACTTCGATGGGCGCACCGGCTTCGCACAGGTCGTTGAGCGCCATGCACATTTCGTCCAGTGCCTGGCGGAAGTCTTCGTCGCCCGGCACGGTCCAGCACATATGGAGGACATGGGCCTTGCCATCCAGGCGGATTCCGGGCTCTTCCTCATAGGAACTGGTGGCACCATCGGTCAGGGAGCGCGCACCGGCATACTTCCACAGCGGCTTCAACGCCTCCTGCAACTGCTCAAAGTCCACGTCGGCACGCAAGGGAACCTCGCCATGGACATGGATTTCAAAGGGGGCGTTGTAACGTGTCATGCGATCGAGGGGTAACTTGGCTTGGGATTGATTGTGCCACCGTACGGGCCGGCGCTGCCAGTGCCTAGGGTTTTGTCAGCAGGGCGTCCGGCGCAGGCGGATGGATCGCCGGCCCGATTCGTTCCAGCAGGACCATCTTTTGATCGCCAAAGCGCTGTTTCCAGCCCTTCTGGATGCTGGGCATGCCCTTGATCCGGTCAAAGTCAAACCAGAGCAGAAGCATGTAGCGCACGTCGTAGTCGGCCACGAACTCATTGAGGAGGTTTTCGTCTGAGAGGAGGCGCTGGTAGAGCAGGAAATAGTCATCGCCATAGGAATCGATTCGAGGATCAATCAGCGGTCGCAGTCGCGGATAGGCGCGGTAGACCAGCTCGGAGCCCAAATCATAGGTATTGATGACATTGCCCTTGACATCAGGCTGGGCAAAAACCTCCAGCATGGGCTTGGTGAAATTGGTCGACGGCGCATCGTAGGGGTAGGCCATCTGCAAATTGCCGAATTTGACAAGCAGGCCGATGCCCAGCGCAGCACATGCAACACACACCACCAGAATGCCGCGTTCGGAACGTGCGCGCGCCGACCAGACTCCAGCCAGCCGAGCAACCACGACGAGGGCAATAAATCCAAAAAGGCCAACAAATCGCACGTGCTGGAACGCCACATAAGTAAATGCGCCAAGCAGCAAAAGGTCGGTCACCCTGAGCTTGCGCCAGCCCGCCATCATTGCCGCAATGCAAAGAGCCAGCGTCGCGATAAAGATCCAGAAGGCCAACTGGCCCGTAAATTGCCCCAGGGTCGGCAACCATTCATTGATGAACATGCGCGTCACTGCTGAACCCTTGAGGTTCAGCGCAAACACCCAAAGCTCCAGCCCCATGGGATTGAGCAAACTCACCAGAGCCATTCCCAAAGCGGCCAGGACATAGGGCAAGGCAACCCGAACACCACTGCGCCAATGCGCAGGGCTCAAGCCGCCACGCAATTGTTCAGCGCCCTCCCCTGCTGCAAAAATGCAGGCTACCACAGGCCCCAGAAGGAACGAACCATGCGTGTTGGCCCAGACCAGAGCCAGCGGTAAGGTCCACAGCAGAACGCGCCAATTGGCCTGCTCCCGGTAGCGAGTGAGGATATCGAGCAGCCAGACAAGAAATAACAGCGCAAACAGTTCCGGTCGAAGCTCGTAGCGGAAATTCTCGACCAGCAGGGCCAGGACCGACAAAAACAGCGACACCCCCACGCTGCCTGATAGCCGGAGCGCCAGCTTCATGCAGGCAACAAACAGCAGCAGGCCCAATGCCCCCTGAAGCATCATCAGGCCCACGTGGCCCGAAAGCACGTCGACTCCATAAAACAGGATTGATGGCAACCATTCATGCATGTGGAACGGGTTGTCACGCGCCCAGGTGAACGTAAACAGGACGGTCTTGGGAATGGCTCCGTCGGCAAGGATCATCTGGCCAATCTTGATCTGCAACCAGATGTCCGTGGCCGTCACCGGGTAAAAGCAAAGCAGGCAAACGAAAACAACAGCGCCTGCTGCTGCAAGAATCCGCAACCACGAGCTTGAGCCCGCCGTCTGTCGGCCATTCAGGGCTCTGCTGCTTGATACATTGGAAGGCATGGGCATTGTTGGGAAAGGGGCTGTGAAGATGCGTGTTCGGTTGGTGCCTCGAACCGGAATCGAACCGGTACGCCCCTTGTTCAGGAAAGCGGCGGATTTTAAGTCCGCTATTCGGTACTTATGAGGCATGTTATAACATTTGGTACTTGTTATTATAATAGACACATCGCAACAAAGCGTCTGTAGCCGGCGTGGCGAAATCGGTATACGCAAGGGACTTAAAATCCCTCCTCCTTAAAAGGGAGATGCGGGTTCAAGTCCCGCCGCCGGCACCAAAGAGGACGCGCTCCCTACGCTATGTCCAATCCTGACCAGGCTCGAGTTCATTCCCTTCCTTTGCTCAGACTGACAAAGGTTCAGGACCGCTCAGGCAAAGGTCTCATTCCGATTGACCACCATTATGGCGGCAAGCACATCAAATACTGGCGGGAACCTATAAGCTCCACGGCAACGCGCTGGACAGAGTTCCGTGGATACCCTCTAGTCGTTGATAGTTATGGAGTACCTTGGGCTGAGGCATGCCTTTGGCTGCTCGATAAAGCGAAAGCTAAGCCGCTGAGCATGAGTTCCCTTGGACCAGTGGCGCAGGACTTGGCCGCTTACCGTACGTTCTTAGATGCGTTGGTCCTTGATTGGGATGACTTCTCGGCAGTCGACAAATACGCTCGCCCAACCTACTTATATCGGAATCATCTCCACAACCAGATCACCGCAGCTGAACTGAAGAAGTCCACAGCTTCCCGTCGGATGTCGACCGTTATCAACTTCTACCGGTTCCTGATGCGCACCTCGCGCATGCAGTTCTCTCCAGCAAATCCACCTTGGGTTGATAAGGATGTCTTCATCGAATATCAGGACACCAAAGGCTTCAGGCAGGTTGCCTTAGTCAAAACAACTGACGTATCCATCAAGGCAAACAAACGCGAAAACCCAACAGGTGAGACCATCGACGACGGGGGAAAGTTGCGCCCACTGCCGGTTGCTGAGCAAAAAGCCATTGTTTCCGCCCTGCAGGAATTGGGCAACAGCGAGTATTCGTTGATGCACTATACCGCCATACTTACTGGCGCACGTGAGATGACGGTCCTGACCCTGAGGGTCAGAGACTTTCTCCGAACTCCGGCGATGATTCCCCAGTGGCCACACAAGATTCGCTGTGGGCCCGGTACCGGTATCGACACAAAAGGTGACGTTTCCGGCGTCTATCTGTCAGTGCCGCGTACGCTCTATGACCTGTTGCATGCCTACGCAATCTCTGAACGGGCCATGCGCCGGCGTGCGAAGACTGATCGCGGGGAGGACCCGCACAACTACCTGTTCTTAACGCAGCGGGGACAACCCTACTACGAGTCCAAAGAAGACCGAAATGCGGTGCGCGATGCGAACACTCCTTTACGGCGCTCTGCGCTCAGTGGCCGGCCTCTGCGCAAGTTCATAGAGCAAAGCGTCATCCCCATTGTTCAGAAAAAGCTCCCTAAGTTCAGGTACCGATTCCACGACCTGAGAGCCACCTTCGGCATGAACTGGGTCGATTACCAGATGCTCGAGGCAGGCCGAGACTTCGCTAAGCGCTACGTCTGGGCACGTGACCAGCTAAAAAAGCTGATGTGGCATAGGAGCCCTATGACCACCGACAAGTATTTGGAACACCGCGAGCACATGCACCATCTACAGCTGGCTCAGCAAGGATGGAGCGACCACCTTATCGAACTCATCCAGGAGGCGGAATGAGTCCAAGGAGCGAGGGTCAAGAAAGCCCCTGGCAACGATGCACGCCGGGCTACGTCAAGACGCTCCCCGTTCTCGACTTCCCGTTTGAGAAACTTCCGGACATATACGCACCAGCCAGCACCGTGCTGCGGATTGCACAGGCAGGTCAAGTCAACGTATTTCTTTGGTGCTATCTCAGCCGGGAGGGGGAGCACCGTGGAGTAATTAAGTCTTTTGAACCTGCTTCGCTGTCCGAAGCGAGAGTCCGGGCGATGCCTCTGGCTTTGGAGCGCCTGTCGAAGTGGCTCCGTTTTAAAAACACGAGGCCAAGGACTGCAGGAGAGACACTTGCGCTGCTGGGCAGGCTGCTCTTATGGGCTGACCAACCCGAACATGCCAGGCACTTCGAGGAGATACTAAGCAACTCGAACATTGCCTTAGAGGCGCTAAAGGGCTACCACACATACCTTCGTAGCAGGTCGCAAAGCCACCTGCTCGACCTAGGGACGGCGGCACTAAGAGAACAGATGGCCATAGCGTGCCTTTCGGAAATTCATGCAATCGACTACAAGGACCACATTGAGTCTCTTCAACGCTCCAACAGAGAGGGTACACGGACGCCGGATGTTCTATTGGTGGGTGAATTCAGCTCCACACTGCAGGCACTATTTGACTCTGCATCGGCCATAGTTTTGGAGGACAGACCCATGCCCCAGGGAATGCTGCTGCGGATATCCGCGACGGACGATTCCAAAGCAGTCAAGCTCCGGGCGAGTTACGGCCCCTTGCGCCTCGCGGAGCTCGCCTGTGTTGCCTACG
>Ga0007834_1000363_pt1 | contig 14635 bp, 8 predicted proteins | sample CryBogCBE06Nov07_FD_71233 | JGI IMG/M metagenome (GOLD analysis project Ga0007834, IMG submission 71233) | Freshwater microbial communities from Crystal Bog, Wisconsin, USA - CBE06Nov07 | ecosystem: Environmental > Aquatic > Freshwater > Lake | place: Crystal Bog, Wisconsin, USA | collected...
AACGCCGGGATTTCGAGGGCTGGAGCGCAAATTCCATTGAAATTGAACCCGTCAGTTCCGTGATGCGGGATTCCGGTGTTTGCAGCCGCTTCGGCTGTGAGTTTTGGACACCATCCCTAGAACATGTCCGCCCTAAATTTACAGGTAGGACTACTTGATGGTCGAGTCTTTGGCTGACCATTCCGAAAACGACCGGTGAATGTGGCTGTGAGCCTCCCATATCCGCTGCCTTGCGGGGGTACGGATCACATCGTGGCCTTCCATCTTGCCCAGCCATTCCCTTTCTCCCCAATTGCACCAGACGAGGACTTGGCGCGTCTCGGTGAGGTAACGGCGAAGAAGATCCGCGCGGACATACAGGAGGCTGTGTCGATTTCCCTTCCATCCGTCGCCCGCCTCGCGATAGAGACTTCCAGGATTGCCCGCCGCATCGTAGAAGTCGATCTCGCGATTCTTGCTCGCCAGACCAAGATGCTGGATTAATTTCGGCGCGGGAAGGTCAAAGCCCGAGAACTCGTTCTGCGTCGAGTGGTACGACTCCCAGCCAAAATGAATGAAGGGAACCTCGATGCGGATGCTCGGCACACGCCGCATTTCATACATTGGTTCGAGTAACCGCACTAGCGAACGCTCTGACTCCACTCCATCTTTGGAGACCAACTTGATCGAGAGGGTTTGTGCTGGTGTCCTGCGCTTCGTGTAGACCCTCTCGTAGCTCTCAAAGGCCTCCACAGTCTGCCGGCGGTACGTTCCGTCCCGCTGGCGTAGTCGTCGCACATAGTTCTGGCGGCGCCCGGCCTCACCGGCGTAGAGGTAAGTCTCGGTCGCCCCCTCGGGAATCGCCTGGTTACCCGGGTACTCAATCGCAAGAAACTTCGAACGGAGGGCCTGCACATCTTTGCGCGCGATGAACATGCCCCGCAGAAACGCAAAGAGATCGCGATTGGTACTCGCGTCAAGGCCGCGGACGAAGCCTTCAATAAGAACCCACTCACCCGAGTGTCCATTGATTTCCGGAACAACGAGCAGTGAATTCCAGCTCGGTGTGAAACCACCTCCGACCCACGCGTCCGTGTCTCCTCCCCAGTCACCAAACAGGTCGGGGATCGGCGGCTTCCATTCGGGTGGGCGCTTGGGGAAACTTGGATCCACGCCGCAGTCGGACGTCCTCTCGCCGAGGCGCCAATCCGGAGGTTTCTTTGCAGCCTCACGCTCACCCCACATTTCGAAGTATGCGATCCACGAGTACTTCTTACCGTACCGGTCCACCTTGTCCTGGTCACGTGCATTCCAGGAGGTGTTTCCGATTTCGCGATCAGAATTCTTAAAGCGCTCCTCGCGATACCCCAGATCGAACATGCGACGTTTGATCCTCGCGCGAACCTGCACGTAGTCCGGATGCTTGTCGTCGTAGTTCGAGCGCTGCGGGATCAAGCGCCCAATCGTGTAGTTGCCAAAGTCCATCTGGATCGCGCGGCCGATGGCGTCTTCCACCTTCGGATCAGGTGTTCCGTTGCTCGTGAAAGTCGAAGGCGTGTTCGGATAGGGGGTGGCGAGGTTGCGGCTTGAGGTTTTTGGAAGTGCGACACATTTCGCGCGCTGCGCCATCTCGATGATCCCCAGCGCATAGTCTCGCATCAGCGTGTGGTGGGTCGCGAACTTCGCGCCAGGCGCGAACATCTTGCGATACAGCGTCTTCGCGAGCGGCCCGAGCACTGGTCGAAACATCGCGGCGCTTTCAGAGTCCACCAGAGACAAGGTTGTTCCGTAGGCGGCCGCCAGCATCCGTTCCGGCAAATAAGGGTCATTGAACGCGAGGCTCGTCTCAAGGTGGCTGAACAGCACGTCAGGAAACCGTTCGCCGATCAATACGAGCGCCTTGGTCGCAATATCTCGGTCAGCGCGGTTGACGGTCGTCAGAACGAGCGAGAGCAGGATGACAAGCTCCTTCGCGGACTGCGGGGTCATGTTCGCCGTGCTCAGATTCTGTGCCCACGTCAGCAGCCTGTGAATGGTGGGCGATGCGTACCGCCGTCGAAGGTATTCGGACCACTGCAGATCCCGATCAGGCATCGGAAAGCGTGCAAGGAAGTCATACAAGCGCCGGGCGTGGTACGGGTGCTTCGGTTTGGTCGAGACGGCGGCCAGTGCGTCAACCACTCGCTCCCATGCTTGGACCCCGGCGTTCAAATACTGATTGATAACAGCCCGTGTTCCCTCGGTAAACGCCGCCGGATCGCGCCAGAACATCCCTTCGATGAACGGGTCGAAGTACGCATCCAGATTCTGGGCTCGTTTGGGCAGCACGAAGAACAGCTCACGCTCCTTGGCCGGCAGCCGCGTGCCCACACGCTCCGGAAATTCGGTGATCAGTGCCTGTGCCCAGCCCGGCTCTGCGTATTCACGCTGATAGCGGCTCGCCATCCGAAAGATTCGGGCGAGCGGCGATTTGGCCGAGAAACTGCGCCTGATCGTAGTCGTTGACGACACGTCGAGGTGCGTCTTCAGCAAGTGCCGTGCGACCAAATGGTCGCTGAAGCGCTGGTAAGGCAGGCGGAAGACGACGCGGGACTTGAACTCGGATCGGGACGAGTACCAAATCGCGTCTTCTTCGATCAGACCATTCGTGCGCAGTGCCTCAAGAAGTTGACGTCGCTGCACCGGCTTCAGTTTCGGGTAATTTGCCGCGATGATGCGGTCCGCCTCGGCGGGCCGAACATAGCCGCGCAAGTTGACTGCCATGCATGGTGCGAATCCGGCGAGGCGTCTGTCAGAGATTTGATCGCTTCCCTTCAGCAGGGACCAGCATCCCTTGGAGTTCAGGCCGAAGTCACCTTCGATTGGCTCGCCGACACGCTTAACGAACGATTCGAGCACAAAGGTCATCCCTTTTTGTCCGGAGGCAATCCCAGCGAATCCCTTGGCCAACTTCTTGCCGGTGAGGTTCTGCAGCGACTGGCAAATCAACTTCAGCGTGAGGGGCCGCGAGAACTCGCGGTCAAGCAGCGGCACCTCGGGCAGAGGAAGGCTGTAATACTCGAAGAAGGCTGCTTGGGCATCGAACTCCTGATCGTCGAATCCGAGGTGCGTCACCTTGTGGAACTTGTCCAAGTCGTTCTGCTCGATCGCGATTGACTCGAACGGTGTCCGGCACGTGACGATCAACCCGACACTTGGGCGCGATGCAACGAGGGATTGAAGGGTGCTTACAGCTTCACGCCACTCCCGCCGGCGCCCTTCGTTGACGCCATCCACGATGACGACTGCGCGCTCCCCTCGCTCGTCGGCCAGCGCCTGAAGTTGGTCGAAAATCTCGTCTTCACCGCGCCCTGCTTCCATGCGACCGCAAATCTCGGCGACGACACGTCCTTCGAAGTTCTTGGCCAGTACCAAAACGGTGGCTTGGCCTCGCGCGATCCGCATCTGCGTGACGTCACACAGCAAGTGCGTCTTGCCCGTGCCCCACTCGCCGCTGACCAGCAGTAGCGGGTCGAACAAGACCTTGAACGCTGCGCTCTGAACGAAATCTCTTTCGTCTCGCACGACGCCCAAACACCGTCCGATGGAGTTCATGTTGCCGCGGGAGGTATTGCGTTCGGAGGAGTAGCCGCCATCCCCGGCAGTCGGCAACAGCTTGGCGTCCTCGGCGCGCCAGTGCTCCATATCAGCTTCAAGATCGGATTGAAGGCGTCCAAGTTGCTCGGACCACTCGTCAGCCGCCTGCGCATCCCTCGCACGCAATCGGCTTATGATGGAGGGCAAGAATTTGCGCGCCTCGTCCGTCAGCGTTTGAATCGCGTCGCGCCGCTGACTGCAGCACTTGGCGCTGTCCCAGGCATTCGAGAACGCCTCCAGGACACCCTCAAACCGCGCGAGCGCCCCAGCGCCGCAAGCGACGTTCTCAATGGCGGTGAAGAGTGATTCGATCCGGAGGTTCGGGGCGTTCGGATCAACGCCTGGTGTGTACCGCTGCCCAGCTTGCTTGATCTGGTCCTTGGAGAGACTTGTCAGGGCTGCCAGGAAAGAAACGTGAGGCGACGACATACCACGACTTTAAGGTAGAGAAGCCCTCATCGGCAGCGGCGCCTCCCTGGGAGTTTCTGGCCTGCCATTTACGGAGAACCTGAAGCGTCCCGTGGTGTCGTCTGCAATACCCACCAGTTTTAGAGCAAACCAAGGTCATTTTGTGCGGCCGGCAGGGGGACTGAGTGCCAGCATTTGCGCAGTGACCGTTAACTTGGCGCCCTCCGCCGACCGACCGCAACCGCTGCCTGCCGAACAGCCATCTGGTTCGTCACAACAAATGAATCAAGCTCTGGTTTTCCACGCCGTGTTCTACTGGCCAAATGTCCGCAAGGCCCCCCGAAAGCAGCCGTTTATTTTCAGGTATTTGTTGACCAGGGGGCAGGATAACATTGGGGCGGCGCACTCACACGCTGAGCGCGGTACTCGACTAAAGTAAGTAGCAGTCTAGGGGAAATCTCCCGAGCCTGGTCCGCAGCCTGACGAATGCGTGGTCTGGTTGGGGAAGTGCAATCTTGGCCCAGGCCTCCAGGCCTCCAGGCCTCCAGGCCTCCAGGCCTCCAGGCGGTCTCGGTCGGTAGAGTGGTAGAGGTTGCACAAGGTTGGAGGCTGGATGAGAACGAACGCGTGGAAGAGAGCAAATGTGTCTGAGGAGGATTACAAATCGAGCTTGCCCTAGTTGGCTACATGGCGTTGCCATGTTGTTCTCTTGCCTCGTGGCAGGACAAGCCAGCACATTTTGGTACGCTATTGACCGTCCGAATCAAACTGAAATTCAGACTGCTTACTTCTAGATTCAGGGATTCGGGCCATCAGCGAGTCTAGTAGCTCCGAATCCCACCGTCGCAACCAACTTACAGCTGCCTTAGCTAGGATGTGAACGTCGGACTTAGTCAGGTCGGCCTTTTCCATCAACAATTTTTCGATCTCGGCACGAGCAGAATCTCTACGTGATTCACGTCGAATGGCTACGTGTGCCTGCTTTGGAGAGCATTGAGCCTCACTCATATAGCGTCTGACCGTAGTAATTGAAACCTTGAGTTGCCGGGCGGCTTCTTGAATAGAGTTTGCGTTCAGAACGATGGCTTGCACCCTGCTGTCGACGCAAAAGCCTTGATCTACCCAAAGAAGACCCTGTCCGTCCTCTTGCCATGACCTAGTCGACACAGGCTGCTGAAATCCTTTGACAATCTCGCCAGGTGATTGACCCTCGAAAGCCGCTGCCCAGAGCATGATCCAAAGAAGCGGATGACTGGCCCTCCGCATGAGAAGTATCTGATAAATCCACTTTTCAGGAAGCCGCTCCCACAATGATGGTCGCACAATTTGAATCGCTTTAGCTGTCTGTGTTTCTTCAAACCACGCTCGCAAGCACGCTGCTGACAGTGGCTTCATGTTCGCCAACAGCCCAATATCCCGCAATCGGGCCAGCAAAGCGAGCCTCATCGCTACAAGATCAATCTGCTCAATGCCAACTAGACCAACTGCCAAAGCAGACAAAACCTGTAAGGCGCGATGAACTTCAGAACCATGTTTCGGCAGCGTCGGCGGATTGGAACTAATGGGTAGTGGCCATGCCGCAGTGCCGGGCTCTAAGGATTGAAGTAGAGCGTTGTGATCCAAGCAAAACCACGCGCCCGGAAGCTGGTGTGACAAGCGCCAACGCGCCAAGCCCCACTTGAATATGTCTTCGCGAACGCAGCAATCACACCAACGCAACTCGCAGCCATCAAAGTTGCTGGCCCGCATACCGAACTGTGTAATCCACGCCGTAGCCTGAGCTCCACCGACTCGGCGTTCAAAAGCTAATCGCTGCTCCACACGAAGAAAGGGTAGGTATGCAGCCACAACCGTATGCCGTACCAATATCGATCTGATGCCTCCCAAATGGCCGTCCGTAACAGAGCAGAGATAGCCAAGCCGCCCATTTGCAGTCCACTCCTTGTACGCATGTCCAATACCAAAGAGCGCAAACCCAGTTTCCCGAACCGTTCCGCCAAGCACCCGATGCATACGGGCAGACCAGGAATAAAGCGTTTCATCCTCACGCCAGTCTGGAACAACATGCAAGCTATGCATCAGTATGAGCAGACGAGTCCTTACGGCCTTTTTGCATATTTCGTGCTTCGACGGCTTTCTTCGTCGCTGCTACGATGCCTTTGGCTAGCAATTTGCTCTCTTTGGGATCAGGCGCATCATCACTTGAATCAATACAATCACTAGATATCGACGCCAGACGAGATGGCGTTACTTGTGAGTGCATCTGGGCTTGATTCTGCTTATTCGATTGCCAATAATCGCGAAGCTGCTCGATCGGTAAGTCGTGCTGATCCATCAAGCTCTTAACATCGTGGTTCGCCAAAGCCTTGTTGCGCAACTGAACTTTAGAAAACCTTGGTGACCTCAAAAAGACCTTCATCACAAGGTCGGTCGATACTTGACTCACATTGTTTCGAAGTGCCCAATCCATTACATCCTCGCGTAGCCTCGCAAGATGCCTCGGAAGGCCACCAGTCAACTGCCAAAGGAAAGACGACCAGTCAGATGCTTCGGGACAGGTAGAAACGGTGGAAAACGCAGCATCTGGCAAATCAAGGACGCTTGGGTTCCAAAGACCAGGAATCCACAACTTAGTCCATGTTTTACTGTCAGGCCCCATTTCTGGCAACATCGTGAACCAACCGCCCTCAGAGAATCTGTCTACGTCTTGAGCATGCGTGCTGAGCTCCCTAAACGACAAGGGATTTCCCACAATCAGAATCGGAATTCCCCAGTTCAGAATTCTGAGAAAGAAGCTCAAGAAGTCCCGCGAAAACACTTTCGATCCAAGATTGTCTTCTTGAGCCTCTTCGATGATGAGCATTCCGCAGCGGTGTTGAACGAGAAGTTGCATCACCGCGACGATGAGCGTGTCAATTCTTTTTGTAGCCCTGACATGCGAGCTGTAATACTGGGTCTCCAAAACACGATCCATCTCAGCGAGAATCGAGACGAGCAAACCAGTTCTTGTGTGATTGGCGGGCATCGCAACCTTTAGCCAAACCAGTTGCCTAAGCTTCAGCATGCCCCACTCGCCATTCGGCTGATGATCCACTGTTTGGGGAAGCAGACTAAGTACCCGCTCGACGATGTGAGATTTTCCGATCCCGGTAATACCCTCAAGAATCATTCCCTTAGCTTGGATCGGATTCCACGGAATTTCCTCAACACGCCGCCCATGCCACTGCTGGGTCAGATTGACCCAGCGTTGCACCTCAGGAAAGTGAGGGTTGCGCTCCTGAAGCCCCTGCGAAATCACATTCAGCATGCGATCAGCGATATGCAACGGCTGGGGTGCAGGAACAAAAATGCTTTTGTATCCACTGATCAGATGGCGCCGCTGCTTTATGTCCGAACCAATCCCACCAGCGGCGGGGATCGGGGTACGTCTCAATTCCTTTGCTAGCTTGGCGGTATCAGCGAGCCATGATTCAATAGACGAAAGACCAGGTCCCTGCAGGAGCGGGTTCTCTGAAAACGACTTCACGGCTTTTCACTCCTTTGGGTTTCGTAAACTTCGGTGGCGATATCAAGCCAGCTATCATCTGAAGCAGTGTCTGCCGTAGATTGCGCCGAAAAATTAACGTCGCTTCGGCCCCGAGCCTGACGAATCCCAGGTGTGGTGGGAGAAGGGACGGACTTTGGTGGTATGCCTGTATGCAGTGCAGTTTCCAATTCCGTCATGGCACGGACATCACTGCGCATTTCAGTCTTGGTCGGCTTGCCAAACTCCTTGACCACCTTCGCTCTGGCCTGCTTTCCCGCCTTGTAGAGATGGGCAATATTGGCGAGTTTGTCCGCCATATGGTCAATCTCCTGGTGCCTGGATAGGTACTCGGCCAACTTGTCGTCCTCAGAAATGGCCAACCAATCGACAAGTGTTATTCCAGTAAAGTCAAGGTCATAAGTAACCAGTTCAAAACGTTTTAAACCACCAATATTTGCCCAGATGTGACTTAGGTCGTCCGGATTCATATGAACCTGCAATCGACGAGCTTTGCGACGGCTCTGCTCAAGGAAATCGCCAGCAACTAGAAACTCGTTCCGATACACAAGTCGCCTAATTACCCGACAGCTGCCTTTTCCAGGAACAAAGATATGGATTCCATCAACGTGCATGACAGCATCGAACCTAGGCAGGCACATAACGCGTAGAACGTTGAGATCCGTTGGTGCGGAGGAAAGGTAATGATGATCTATAAGCCACTCGACCACCCCCCTTCGAGTTCTTTCCTTGACCCCGGGATACATTTCCAAACGAGGGAGATCAATGAATTGCTTGTTGTTGGTATAGAGAACATCCTTGATCAAGAGATGCATATAGTCATCGAATCTGAATCCAGCAATCAAAGCCCTATCTGCTTCACCCCGCAATTTGAGTCGCCCCATCGTCGTGGCGGGTATTAAGTGGTCCACGCGCTTTTGACGGCTTCGGTGACTAGATTCTTCTGGCGCCTTATTTATTGCGTCATACGCCTTTCCGTAGGAGGCTGTTGTGTTCATCTGCTCAAGGGTGTACATAGCAACTTGGCCTTTGCCCTCTCCGTTGTCCGCTCGAAAAGAGTTGAAAGTGCAGCTATACCAATCCTGGGGTTCTATCGTATGCCCAAACCTTGCGCACATCGCAACCTTGTCGGTCGCGGCATTGAGAATTGCAAGTAGAGCAGTCGTAGCGCTGACAGCTTCAAACCCAACATAGATGCCGAAAACATAGTCAATTGATGCGGCTAAAACTTCGGTGCGCCATGGCGACTTCAAACGCTTAAGGGGGTATATTGATGAAATGAGCGTCTGATCGGTTGACGTGCTGTCGATATAGGCGACGCCGTTGAGAGTGTCAAAGCTGTCCCTTGCCTTGTTCTGCCGTCGCATCATTTCGTCCCGTATTGGCGTTGATCTTGGATGACCTTCGTCGGTCTTGATCGCCACTGGGTCCTTCTTTCCCCAGTACCTAAACATCTGAATACTGATGTCGTAGGCTACCGGCTTCAGCGTCACTTTGTTTCCTTTTTTTGCCGGAGCGATGGATTTGGCGAAGTACTCGTTCCGAGTCAGGCCAAGCGCTACTTCGTCCGAAGCTCCGTCGCGCTTGTGGCGTTTCCAGCCAAGATGGAGCTTCAAACGGGAGTCTGCAGACAGGTTTGGCTTGCATTTTCCAACTCCAGTCGCAAGAGCTCCGCGGCTTGGCCGACCCGTGTCGGTGCTGGTGAACTTCTGAGTTCCCGGCTTTCCACACTCTATATACCAGGGCATCAAGGCACCCTTTTGGGCTAATCCGAGCAAATATGCATTCAGAGCTCTTGAGATCTTTGCTTTGGATCCTTTTTCTAACTGGGACGCCCGAAAGGCGGGCCAGGTTGAAAACGAAGGGTCTTCAACAATTTCAGCGACTGATCTCCCCTCTACAAATGGACGGATGAACTCATACGAGGTATCACGAATCGACTTCCAACTTTCCAGGTGTCTTCGGTATCTCCGCAGCCCAGGGCCCTTGATTTGTTTCTCGATATCTGAATCAGTCCAGAGCCAGTGCTCCGGTGTCGTATAGTCAACGAGTGTGACTGTTTTTGAGGTCGAGATGCTTTTCGCCAGTTGATCTGCTTCAATAAACCGCGGAGTCGGGATGTAATTCGAACGACGTCCTTGTTTGATTTTCGGAAACGGGACATAGCAAGCCGTACCTTTATTCATGTCGACATAAACGATACGACCCACGAGGACCGATTTATTCCTTGCATCCTTGCGAAGAATGCATTTTCCAACCCAAGCCTGAGTCATGCTTTCAGCCCGAGGAAATGGGTGCATAGTGCAGATAGGCACATGTCCCGACCGCGTTTGATTGGTTTTAGCATCGAGATACGGGTACTCATATCGATGTCAATCATGCGTAACCACATGCCAGTGCGCCACAAGCTTGACGCGTGAACCTTCGAAACACCGACTTCATGTCCGGCGTTAGTTATCGTTAGGCTGAGCGGGTGCCCGTCATCTGCCTCATTCAGAATTCCGCAAAAGTCTAGTAACTGGGACTTATCTGACCAAAAATGAATCTCAGGCTTGGAAGGGCGATATGCTTCCAAATTTCGGATGAGCGTCCGGTTAAATTGTTTTCCACTCTCGTTTAGATGCTTGGCCCCGACAGTACTGCAGTACATCTCGTTCAGTCTCGCCCTCTCCCGAGCGCGATGATTTCCGAGGAAAATTGCCTCAGGTTTGCAACTCACTCCAAGGTGATGGACTTTTCCCTTCCACCGAACCGAGGTCATGATGTCCAGAGAAGCTATATAAGGTACATCGCACCCAACAAAATTCCCGTGCACGATGCCTGCCTCGTTGGCAATCTCCAGCAGTCCACCAGTTCTGATCTTCACGTCCTCCTCAAGAGGGTGTTGATGCTCGTTCGGCCACAATGGCAGGCATTCGCGGAGCTCGACGGCGCCAAGGTATGCAAGTTGCAACGCTGTATGGTGTTCGAGCTGACTTAGAAAGTGGTGATTACGCTGATGGATGCTGAGTGCTGCAAACACCATATAACTGACAGGACTTGAGAAGCCGCGGGAAATCGGAATCCAGGGGCGGTAGCGCTCACGCCTGCCTTGCCCCCTGCCCTGAGCAATCCATTGTTGAACCTGCTTGAGCTTCCTCTCACAGTAGGAGAGCTTCCGGGCGTATTGATGAATCCGACTTCTTCGGTCTAGAAGGCGATATTCTTCCAAATATGGATCTGGTTCACTGGACTTCGACTTGTCGAGTTGCTGCATATGAGGCGGCATGATTAGGCCTTCTGAGGTTTAGACGCACATTCATCAATGTGAGCGACAACTATTGTTGCGCCGTAACACCCGAACATTGCCGGCTGACCTGATGCACACCAGAAGAAGTGCGAAACGTTATCCGCCCATAGCCAATTTCTTGACTCGCAGGTGCAAATCTTGCCTGGTGGAAGAAGACATTCAGCTCATGTTCCATTGACATGGAAGCGAACCGATCAGAAGATGCAGGTGCTTTAGGTTTGGTTATCTGACCGAATCACTTCCAAGCGGGCGTTCAGCCCGCTTTTTTTATGTCATGACGACCTCCTTTGATTCATTCGAGGAAAGGGAAGAAAGCAGTGTTGCGCTTTTACTGATCTTGTTCAAACTAGCGAGCAGTCCTTGAACCTGTATTTGAGACAAGTGCCTCATGGTGCTCAGTCCTGTCGAGAAAAGCTCCATCTCTTCGTCTGAGGCGCCCCTTTGGCCAAGGCATCCAATTAGCCGATCATGATGCGCAGCCCACAATAATTGTTGCGACTCGGCTGCTGTAAGCTGGAACAACAACGCAGCTTGCTGAAGCAGGGCAAGTTCTGGAGGAGGCCGTGTACCGCCCTCAACACCACAAAGGACGCTCGGATCCATTCCCAGGTCCAATGCGACGACTTTTTGCAACAGTCGGCGGCTCTTCCTGAGTTGCTTGAAGACAGCGGGAAACAACAAAAAATTTCTCCTTACAGGTTTTCTCATGGCAATTTGTGGTCAATCGGTTGCTCGATCCTACAAATTTCCTTTGAAATTGACCACACGCACCAAACAGTCACCTGTATGGTGCGGCAATGTCGTTCACAATCCGCAAAACTAGCGCTCCCACGAGACAAGCTGAAAGTTTGAAACGTATAGTTTTGTCATGGCGATGAGGTATCTATGGCGCACGCAGATGAAATTGATCGCATCCGCTCGCGGGTGTGGCTAGCGCAATTGAGGGCAAGTACCGGCTTGGAGGCCACACACGCGCTTGCATCCAGGCTAGATCCGCAGTCTGTATGGAGAGACGGTGAGGGAATACCTCATCAGAGCAAGTGGTATCGGTTTTCAAAAGGGACGGCTGTACCGTCGGAGTCGCTCACCAAGAAAGTGAAGGCACAGGCGCCCGCGGTTTCCTTTGATTTGCATCATCCTGTCTGGGCGCTTCTGCGTCACCCCAACTCATCAGAGAGAACGATTGCACGGTTGAAAGCAAAAATGCCCGCGACTTGGCGTAACTCCCTCTCTCACCTAATTAATGAGCCATGTCCCTACCGCAGAATTAATTTGGATCTCGTCGAAAAATACTGCTTGACTGAGTTCTCGTATCTCGATGTACTGCTGCTTCTTGAATTGGCGCGCAGAGATGCGTGTGATAGCCCCTCGGAAAATGAAGAGACTCTGGCATTTGTCATTTTGGCCGCTCCCCTAATTTTCGTCCATGACCCGCTTTGGACCTATCAGAACCCACAAGAATCAAAGGCCACCCTTATGGCGATAGAGCGATCATTAAAAGCGAGTGAGTATCATCACTTTAATACGATTCGATTTCCTATAGACAGGCTTTATCAAGCAATCTGCATGCAAAAAGTCCTCATGAAGCGGTATTCTGCGCGGCGAAAGACGGGATCACTCGACAGTAAAGAACAGACTCGTGTCCTCGCAAAATTCCTGTGTGCTGATCAAAATGGACCGTACCAGTTGGCAACGGCGGCATTTGAATATCAGAGTTCTCATATGAGAGATATCCGCTATCGTTTCCTCGAATCAGAATCTTTTACTTCAAGCTTTTTGGCTGCAAATTCCTATAGTCAAGACTACTGGAATTGGGGCTGGCACAGGCTAAAAGTAGACCCAGCATTCAGGCACTTTTCTCAATGCCTCGTTCGTTCGGTCTTGTAGCTTTCAAACAGAACATCAGAGACGACGGATGCTGTGTAATGTCCCGGCGCCATTTCCCGAGGAATGCCTGCTCGGATATGGGCACCGGATTTCGTCAGTGAATGGGCAATCGGCTGCGCGCCCGGGAGCGTTGCTGCGGCTAATTGAGACAGAAACTGGGATCTCGATCTCAAATGCCATGAAAAATCACACGCACCTCGGATATCTGCGGTTTGTCGATGACATGCACGCTGGAAAAGATGTCGTAAAACACAGGGATTTGATGAGCAACTCACGTCTCCTCTCAGGCACCCCGTCTCGATCCCACGCAAGCTATTGCCCAAAGTGCATTGAAGCTGACCTCGCTGATCGGGGACTAAGCTATTGGAGAAGACGCCATCAATTGCCGGGGGTTGACCATTGTATTGAGCACTCTGTCGCGTTGGTTGAAACCGCCCCGATGAGCATGACAAAATGCCAGCCTCTGAATGCCGCAGTTATAGGCTCTGCAATCGAAAAGGCCTCTACAGATCGATATTACAAATCTGAACCAATCCAGCGATTCGTAGCTCTCAGTCTTGCAGCGTTGAAGTCATCGATCCCAACGAGTTCAGACGTTGTCACAGGAGCCCTGAATCGGCAAATGCAATTGATGTTCCGGGGGAAGCAAGGCTCGCTAAAAAAGCTCGCAATACAAACGTTTCCATCGTTTTGGCTTGAGAAGCACTTTCATTTGCTATACGTTGCGTCGACCGCTAGCAGGCAATCAGCTGCAGACGAAGTGGCGAGGCCAGTTCGCAATGCATTGGTCACAAAGTTTTTTTTGTTGGCGATGGCGCTGCTCTGGAAGGATCCACACGATGCGATTCACGCCTGTATTCAGGCGCCTAACCACGACGCATCCATGCGAAGTGAATGTCTCGCTCAGAAGGCGTTGCGCGATGTTCTGCTTGGAAGTTCAATTGGATGGTCTTGTCGTCAATATGGCGTCGGTCTAAGAGAATTTGATGAGGCACTTCAGGGCTTTTTGAAGCAGATTGAGCCCGTAACCCGTAGGCATTTGTCCAAACTGTGAGCGGTTGTTGATTACAAATGAATACTGGGCTAATTTGGAAAGACTTTCAGTCGAAAACTGAGCCACGTTATCCAGAAAGAAGTGGCTCCACAAATCTGAACAGCTGAGGTAAGAGAAAATCCGGATTCTGAGCCTGTCCGACCGAGGCTGGGCATGAAGGAGTCCGAGATGAACAAAGCAAAGGCATCAGGGCGACGCACGCGACGTGCGCGCAGTCCGACGTTCAATGCCAAGGTAGCGCTTGCTGCGCTGCGGGTGGACTAGGGCCTTGGCCGAGCTGTACAAAGAGTTCGAGCTGCACCCCACCCCGATCAACGAATGCAAGCGCCAGCTGCTCGAGCGCGCGGCTGAATTGTTCCGAACTGCTGCACCGGCTCAGCCGATAGATCTGGTGCCGCTGCACGCAAGATAGGCCAACAGGCTTAGGAGCCAGATTTTTGAAGCGGCGCGCTCACCAAAGCGGGATTGCTGAGCGCTTTGGCGTGATCGAGCTTGATCACCGCCGCCGCAGCCTGACACGACAGGCCCAGATCCCTGGGCATCAGTCTGGGCGATCTTTACTACCTGCCGCTGATCCACGTCCGCGACGCACTGCTGAAACAGTAGCTGAAGCCGAACCGAAAATTCAGAACATTTAAGGGTCGTAAAACGATGTTACTTATCCTTGAAGGCGCTGAGGGACCTAATGTGTGAACATCACTCCAAGAAAAGCCTTTTAAACGCATTTTCAAAGTGCCAGACTGCGTTACAAATTGAAAGCGTAATGCCCTTTCTGTGTGAACAATTTCAGCCTCAATTGACCCGTTCAGCTCAACCCTAGGGTTTTCCCATCCTGCTA
>Ga0007834_1000364_pt1 | contig 14625 bp, 15 predicted proteins | sample CryBogCBE06Nov07_FD_71233 | JGI IMG/M metagenome (GOLD analysis project Ga0007834, IMG submission 71233) | Freshwater microbial communities from Crystal Bog, Wisconsin, USA - CBE06Nov07 | ecosystem: Environmental > Aquatic > Freshwater > Lake | place: Crystal Bog, Wisconsin, USA | collected...
CCAAGGCGATGTCGAGCGGATTATCGCGACCCAGGCCAGCCGCGCGCAGCGCCTGGCCTGCGCCGATGCTGTGATATTCAACGAGGGCATTTCCCTGGTCGTGCTGCAGGCCCAGGTGGACGCAATTGCTGCGCGCTTCAGGCTATGATGCGGTGCCCAAAGGAATGCTTGGCGTGATCCTCTACGAATATCCTTTCAACGAACGCATCAGAACCTATCTGCGCCTGGAGCAGCTGTTTCGTCGTCTGGGTACGCTCTCCCAACGGGAGTCAGCGCTGGATCATCATTACGCCATTACCACCATCTTTGAGGTGATGGACGTCGGCGCGAGGGCCGATCTGAAATCGGATGTCCTCAAGGACCTGGACAAGCAGAAGCACGCGCTCAATGCCTTCCGAGGCAACCCCGCAATTGCCGAAACGGTCCTGGATAGCGTCATCGCGCAGATGGACGCCTGTTTTCATGGCCTGAACAGCGTGCCCGGGAAGGCGGGGCAAGCCCTCACGGAAAACGACTGGCTGATGAGCATCCGCAGCCGGGTTGGCATTCCGGGTGGTACCTGCGAGTTTGACTTGCCAGCTTACTACGCTTGGCAGAATGCGCCTGCGGCCCAGCGCCAGGCGGATCTCCTGCGTTGGAGCCAGGTGCTATTGCCCTTGGGCGAGTCAGTGCAACTGCTGCTCAAACTCATCCGCGACTCGGGCGGGTCGCAAAAAGTGGTTGCCCCCGGCGGCCAGTACCAGCAAAACCTGCCACAGGGACGGACCTTCCAGTTGCTTCGTCTGCGCCTGGACAAGCAATCCGGGCTCATTCCCGAGATCAGCGGGAACCGCCTGATGGTTTCCGTCCGGTTGATGCGACTGGGTGAAGATTCACGCTTGCATCCGGGCAATGAAGATGCCAGCTTTGAGCTGGCCCTGTGCGCCTGAGCCGGGGAGGAGACCGCAGTGGCTGCTCAACCGATCGCACCCAAAGAAGTGAGATGCCCCGGCTGCGGCGGAGCCAGCCTCTATGCGGTCACCAACCCCTACCGGCCGTTTTGCTCCGAGCGATGCAAAAACCATGACTTTGGTGCATGGGCGAGCGAGCATTTCCGGGTCGAAGCCGACGCCCCGCCGGAGGATCTGCCCTTTGGCGATCCCAAGCGCGTGAACTGAAGTAAATCTGCTGCCAGCCCCCGTAAAACGGGCGTGCTACGCTACAAAATACGTAGCAGACTTAAAATCCCGCTCCTTGGCAAACCAGCCCAAGACCGGGACTGTGCCAGGTAACACGGGCCTGACCTCCACCGGCAGTTGCTGCCAGGCGAAGTTCTGGCCTTCGCGCATCTGGAGTTCGCCGGCCCACGCGTGGATTTTGCAAAAATGCAATTCGACCAAGGCGTGCGGGTAGTCGATTTTCTCCACCTGCCAGGGCTCGATCGCACCGATGTCGATGCCCAATTCCTCATGGAGTTCGCGGCGAAGGGCCGCCTCGATGGTCTCCCCTGCTTCCACCTTGCCGCCGGGGAATTCCCAGTACCCCTCGTAAACCTTTCCCGCAGGACGGGAGGTCATCAGGAAACACCCATCCGCACGAATCAGCACACCCACGGCAACCAGTTGCAGTTTGCGCTCCGGGCCCCCCTCGCGGGGCTTGTCCGCATCCGCAACGAGAACAGTGCTCATGCTGGCGCAGCGTGGCGGCCAGCGTAGTCCCGCGCAAACTGGTAGGCCACGCGCCCGCTGCGTGAGCCGCGCTCCAGCGCCCAGACCAGGGCCTCGGGCCTTGCATGCCCGATCGCCGCCGAGCCCACACCAAAATGCCCGAGCCACTGCGCAGCAATTGCAAGGTACTCATCCTGGCTGAACGGATAAAAACTGACCCAGAGACCAAAGCGCTCCGAGAGTGAAATTTTTTCCTCGACCACCTCGCCCGGATGCACTTCGCCGTCATCCGTATGGGTGTAACTGAGGTTCTCTTTCATGTACTCGGGCAACAGGTGTCGGCGGTTGCTGGTTGCATAGATCAACACATTAGGTGAGGCGGCGGACACCGAGCCGTCCAGAATCGACTTGAGCGCCTTGTACCCGGGTTCGCCGTCTTCAAAGCTCAGGTCATCACAAAACACGATGAATTTCTCCGGCTGATCGGCCACTACATCCACGATATCAGGCAGATCGACCAGATCGGCCTTGTCCACTTCAATCAGGCGCAAGCCTGCGCCAGAAAATTCATTGAGGCAGGCCTTGATCAAGGAAGACTTGCCCGTGCCACGGGCACCCGTCAACAGCACGTTGTTGGCAGGTTGCCCGTTGACAAACTGCCGTGTGTTGCGCTCGATCTTTTCCTTCTGTCCGTCGATCTCCTTGAGATCTGCCAGACGCATGGGCCCCACATGGCGCACGGGCTCTAACATACCGTGCCCGGAGGAGCGCTTGCGATAGCGCCAGGCGATGGCCTCGCTCCAGCGCGGAGCACCCAGGGCCTGGGGCAAGATCGATTCGATGCGCGCCAGCAGGGACTCTGCACGGACCATCAGCTGCTCGAATTTATCGTTCATGGTTGTTCCGCCCGTGGCCCGTGCTCAGGAGCGGTAATCGGCATTGATGCTGACGTACTCGTGACTCAAGTCGCACGTCCAGACCGTTTGGCTGGCGCTGCCACGACCCAAATCGACCCGGATTGAAATCTCGCTCTGCTTCATCACGCGCTGGCCATCCTCTTCACGGTAGCCCGGGTTGCGGCCCCCGCGCGTGGCCACATGAACATCGTCCAGAAACAGCTCGATCCGGCTCTGGTCGAGGTCGTCGATCCCTGCATAGCCCACCGCAGCCAGGATCCGCCCCAGATTCGGATCGCTCGCAAAAAAGGCCGTTTTGACCAGGGGGGAGTGTGCAATCGCGTAGGCAACCTTGCGGCACTCATCGGCCGTGTTGCCGCCATCGACCCGGACCGCTATGAACTTGGTAGCACCTTCCCCATCCCGGACGATGGCTTGCGCCAGTTTTTGTGCAATTTCCTGCATCGCGGCCTTGAGCACGCGCCCGGACTCGCTGGCGAGCGAGGTGATCGGTGCGTGCGCAGCCTGGTTGGTGGCGATCACTACAAACGAATCGTTGGTCGAGGTATCGCCATCCACCGTGACACGGTTGAAGGAGGCCTCCGCCAACTCCAGCGCAAGCTCATGCATCACGCTCTGGGCGACGCACGCATCGGTTGCCATGAAACCCAGCATCGTTGCCATGTTCGGGCGAATCATGCCGGCACCCTTGCTGATGCCGGTGATGGTGACCGTGGCTCCGGCAATCTGCACCCGCCGGCTGAAGGCCTTGGGCACGGTGTCGGTGGTCATGATTCCTTCTGCAGCCCGCAGCCAGTTGTCTGCCCCTGCATCCGCCAGCGCCATCGGCAAGCCCGCCTCGATACGCTCCGCCGGGAGCGGTTCCATGATCACGCCGGTTGAAAACGGCAGCACCTGCTCGGGCGCCAACCCCAATTGCCGGGCCAGGGCCGCGCAGCCAGAACGCGCCCGCGCGAGGCCATCCGCTCCGGTGCCGGCATTGGCGTTGCCCGTATTGATCAACAGGGCCCGGATGCCGCGATTCAGGGCCAGATGCTCGCGGCAGACTTGCACAGGCGCAGCGCAAAAACGGTTTTGCGTGAATACGCCGGAAACGGAAGCGCCTTCATCCACAAGTACGACGGTCAGATCCTTGCGATTTGCTTTGCGAATGCCCGCTTCTGCCACGCCGATCCGGACACCGGGCACCGGATACAAGTTGGCAGCCAGAGGCACGGGAAGATGGACGGGCATCGCTTCTCCTGCGTCAGATGGTGGTTGGATCAGGCCAGCTTGCCGTGGCAAAGCTTGAATTTCTTGCCACTGCCGCAGGGGCAGGGGTCGTTGCGGCCCACGCGCGGCATCACGGAGCCCTGCAAGACTTGGCGCTTGTTGCGCGTCTCTTCGTCGAGCGTTGTCTGGACTTCGCCCGTTTCGGTCGGAGCGGTGTAAGTCACGTTGGCAATCGATTCAGCCCGGTTTTCCATCTCTTCGGCTGCCTGCTCCAGTTGCTCATTGGATTGCACCTTGACGGTCATCAGGGTCTTTGTGACTTCGTTTTTGACCGAATCGAGCAGCTGGCCGAAGAGCTCGAAAGCCTCCCGCTTGTATTCCTGCTTGGGTTGCTTTTGCGCATAGCCACGCAGATGGATGCCCTGGCGCAAATAGTCCAGCGAACTCAGATGTTCGCGCCAGTGCGTGTCGATGCTTTGCAGCAGGACAATGCGCTCAAACTGGGTGAAGTTGTCACCGCCCACTTGTTCGACCTTCGCGGCAAAGGCAGCGTTGGCTGCATGGATCACCTTCTCGACGATTTCTTCGTCGCTGATGGAGGCGGCCGACTGGATTTCCTGTTGCATCGGCAGGTTGATTTGCCATTCGTCCTGCAGGACCTTTTCAAGCGCCGGGATGTCCCACTGCTCTTCGACCGTTTCCACTGGCACATATTGGCGGGCCAGGTCGGTGAAACAGCCCTCACGCAGGGAGGTAATTTGCGCCGCCAGGTCCTGCGCATCCAGAATGTCGTTGCGCTGCTGGTAAATCACCTTGCGCTGGTCGTTGGACACGTCGTCGTATTCAAGCAATTGCTTGCGGATGTCGAAATTGCGCGCCTCCACCTTGCGCTGGGCAGATTCAATGCTGCGCGAAACAATGCCCGCCTCGATCGCCTCGCCATCGGGCATCTTCAGACGTTCCATGATGTTCTTGACGCGATCACCGGCAAAGATGCGCATCAGGGGGTCATCGAGGCTGAGGTAGAAACGCGAGGAGCCGGGATCGCCTTGTCGCCCTGAGCGGCCACGCAACTGGTTGTCGATGCGGCGCGACTCATGGCGCTCGGTCGCGATGATGCGCAGCCCGCCCAGGGATTTGACCAGTTCGTGGTCCTTGGTCCATTGCACGCGCAGGCGGTCAATCTGGGTCTGCTTGGCGCTGGCGTCGAGCGACCCGTCCTGCTCCACCGCTTCAATGGCTTTTTCGACGTTGCCGCCCAGCACGATGTCCGTGCCACGACCGGCCATGTTGGTGGCAATCGTGATCATGCCGGGGCGACCGGCTTGCGCCACGATATCGGCCTCGCGCGCGTGCTGCTTGGCGTTGAGCACCTGGTGCGGAAGTTTGGCCTTGGTCAGCAAATCAGAGATCAGCTCGGAATTCTCGATCGAGGTGGTGCCCACGAGTACCGGCTGGCCCCGCTCGTGGCACTCCCGAATGTCCTTGATTGCCGCTTCATAGCGCTCACGGGAGGTTTTGTAGACCCGGTCGAGCTGGTCATCGCGGCGGCTGGGGCGATTGGGCGGAATGACCACCGTTTCCAGGCCATAGATTTCCTGGAATTCATAGGCTTCCGTATCTGCGGTGCCGGTCATCCCGGCCAGCTTGCCGTACAGGCGGAAATAGTTCTGGAAGGTGATTGACGCGAGGGTCTGGTTCTCGGCCTGGATCTGCACGCCCTCCTTGGCCTCCACCGCCTGGTGCAGGCCTTCACTCCAGCGGCGCCCGGTCATCAGGCGCCCGGTGAATTCGTCCACGATCACGATCTCGCCGTCCTGCACCACGTAATGCTGGTCTCGATGATAGAGGTGATTGGCTCGCAATGCTGCATTGAGGTGGTGCATCAGCGTGATATTGGCCGGGTCATAAAGGGTTGCGCCCTCAGGAATCAGACCCAGATTGAACAGGATGCGCTCGGCGTTTTCATGCCCCTGCTCGGTCATGAAGACCTGATGGGTCTTCTCGTCAACCGTAAAATCGCCCGGCTTGGTCACGCCTTCGCCGGTCCGCGGATCGGCCTCACCTTCCTGCCTGGACAAAAGCGGCACCACTTTGTTCATGGCAATGTACAGGTCGGTGTGGTCCTCCGCCTGCCCGCTGATGATCAGCGGCGTGCGTGCCTCGTCAATCAGGATGGAATCCACCTCGTCCACGATCGCGTAATTGAGGCCGCGCTGCACGCGGTCGGCTACCTCGTAGACCATGTTGTCACGCAGGTAGTCAAAGCCGAATTCGTTGTTGGTGCCGTAGGTGATGTCTGCCCGGTAGGCCGCCTGCTTTTCCTCGCGCGGCATGTTGGGCAGGTTGACCCCGACGGACAGGCCCAGATAGCCATAGAGGCGGCCCATCCACTGCGCATCCCGATTGGCGAGGTAATCGTTGACGGTCACGACGTGGACACCCTTGCCAGCCAATGCATTCAGGTAGACCGGCAGTGTCGCCGTCAGGGTCTTTCCTTCACCGGTTCTCATTTCGGAAATCTTGCCGTTGTGCAATGACATGCCGCCTTGCAGCTGTACATCAAAGTGGCGCATCTTCATTACCCGTTTGGATGCCTCCCGGACCGCAGCAAAAGCTTCAGGCAACAAGTCTTCCACTGTTTCGCCGCCAGCGAGCCTCTGGCGGAACTCTGCTGTCTTGGCCTGGAGCGCCGCTTCATCGAGTTTCTCGAACTGGGGTTCCAACGCATTGATGCGCTCCACGGTCTTCCGGTATGTTTTGAGCAGGCGGTCGTTGCGACTGCCAAAGATTTTTGTCAGGAGATTGGTGGCCATGAATGCAAAGCCGCCCCGCTTGCCGCAATTGGCTCACTGGACGACCGATAGTCCTCAGTAGATGGGATACAGATTAGGGCACTACCTGTGACTGCAAGTAGCGCTACAACCAGTGATTTTACCGCTGTGTTGAGCCTGGAGAAGCCGGCGGATTGCTCGCCTGGGCCAGCGTGGGCTGCAGGTTCTGCCCTGCCGTCAGAAACTTTTGCGGATCCTGGGGGACGCCCTGCACCAGCACCTCGAAATGGAGGTGGGGCCCGGTGGAACGTCCCGTGGTTCCCACTTCAGCAATTTTTTGTCCTCGGCGAATCAAATCGCCCACCTTCACGTAGACACGGGAAGCATGGGCATAGCGGGTAATCAGGTTGTTCCCATGGTCGATTTCAATCATGTTGCCGTATTCCTTGTGGAATTCCTGCGTAACCACCACGCCACCGGCGGCGGCAAGAATCGGCGTGCCTGGCTCGGCCTGAAAGTCAAGCCCGGTGTGGAGTGCAGACCGCCCGGTAAACGGATCAATGCGCCAACCAAAAAACGATCCCAGGTGGGCATTGGCAACCGGTTGCTGGGTCGGAATCATCAGCTTCTTGATCCGCTGGTCAAACAGCCGGGACTCGACCACGGTCAACAGGTCAACCCGCTGGTCGGCGATCTGGTCCAGATCGGCCAGCGTGCTTTGCAACTCTTCCATGGTGAGCGAACGGCCCGACACGAGGGCACCGCCACGCCCGGGGGGTGTCTTGATTTCGCTGGGATTGACCCCGGCCAAGCCCGATACCCGCTCGCCGAGCGACTCGATCTGCAGCATCTTGGCCTGCATTTCCCCGACCTTCTTTGCCATGGCGTCGAGATTTTCACGCATGAAACGGTCACGCTGGTCGAACTCGTCCTTGACAACCAACTTCACCAGGGAACCGACAACGGGCCAGCCTTCACGTGCGCCCTTGAGAAAAATCCAGTTGTACATGAGCGCCGCAACGGTCATCAACAACAGGGAAGCCAGCAGGCCGGACAATACGAGACGTGTGCCACTCAAATGGATTGCACGGCTTTTGGCGAGCCACGCATCCGTGATAATCAAATGCACTTCTAAAGCTCCACATCGTTTTATGCACCGCCCTGCTCAAGCAGTCACGCTGGCACAAGCCGCCGATCAATCGGTCACGCTGGCGCAGCTTGCGCGGCTCGCGGCCGAATCGACGCTGCGCCTGAGGGCAGTCGAGTCGTTAATCCCTGTCTTGCTTCGCCCCGCCATCCAGGCCGGCCCCATTGAGGGCGACACCTGGTGCCTCTTGGTCAGTGGCAATGCCGCCGCCGCCAAACTGCGCCAACTCCTGCCGCTTATCCAGGCCGCTTTGGCTGACCGGGGCTGGAAGATTACCTCAATTCGCGTCAAGGTTCAATTGCCCGGACGGGCCTGAACCTGCATTCAATGTAAAGAAAATGGTGCCGATTATCGGAATCGAACTGATGACCTACCGCTTACAAGGCGGTTGCTCTACCAACTGAGCTAAATCGGCAACACTGCAATTTTACTTGACCCGCTTGAGAGCAGGCCGCGGGCCCGACGGCGGTTTGGGCGCATCGGTTGGCGGCGTCTCCGTTTTGCCAACCGATTGGAGCGGAACCACTTTCAGCGGCTCGGGCTCGGGCTGCCGCAGGCTTTCGGGCGCACCCTGTGCCGGGGGAGCCGGCAGATCACTGACGCTTGGCACCGGGAAAGCCATTCCCTGGCCATTTTCACGCGCGTAAATGGCGATCACGCGGCTGACCGGAACCATGATTTCACGCGCCTTGCCGGCAAATCGCGCCTTGAATTCGATGAAATCATTGCCCAGTTTCAATGAACTCGTCGCATCGAAACTGATATTCAGGACGATTTCGTCATTCTTGACATATTCCTGGGGCACCTGAACGGACGCGTCGACGTGGGCAGCGATGTAGGGCGTGTACCCGTTGTCCGTGCACCATTCGTAGAGCGCCCGTATCAGATACGGGCGGGTCGAAACGGTATCGAGGGTGTTGATCATGACAAGACCGACGCAAGCCGCTTATTTGCGCATGACCTTTTCGGACGGGGTCAGCGCCTCGATGTAGGCGGGCCGCGAAAAAATGCGCTCCGCATACTTGAGCAAAGGCGCCGCATTCTTGGACAGGTCGATACCGTAGTAATCCAGACGCCAAAGCAGCGGAGCGATGGCCACATCCAGCATCGAGAAATTCTCACCCAGGAGGTATTTGTTCTTGAGGAACACCGGTGCGAGTTGCGTCAGGCGATCGCGGATATGGGCACGCGCCTTTTCGAGGGCCTTCTCATTGGCCTTGGCCGCGCGTGACTCCAGCGTGGAGACATGCACGAAAAGTTCCTTCTCGAAATTGAGCAGGAACAGGCGGACGCGGGCACGGTCCACCGGGTCGCCAGGCATCAACTGGGGATGCGGAAAGCGCTCGTCAATGTACTCATTGATGATGTTGGATTCGTACAGGATCAAATCCCTCTCGACCAGGATCGGGACCTGGCCGTAGGGATTCATGACATTGATGTCTTCGGGCTTGTTGTAGAGATCCACGTCGCGGATTTCGAAGTCCATGCCCTTCTCGAACAAAACGAAACGGCAACGATGAGAGAAAGGGCAGGTCGTCCCTGAATACAACACCATCATGATGGCTGACTCCTAAAAAAACAGAAGGCCGCAAGTTCTGCGGCCGGAAATTGCAGCGATGCACGCAAGCTCAGCAATACAGCCGTGCCTTACTTGACATCGCGCCAAAATGACGCGTTGAGGCGCCACGCAATGATGGTGAACATCCCCAGGAACAGCAGCACCCAGACACCGACGCGCACGCGGGTACCCTGGGCGGGCTCACCCATCCACTGGAGGTAGGCCACTAGGTCGCCAACCGCGGTGTCATATTGCAGGGGCGTCATGGTTCCGGGGCTGACTTGCTCCCAGCCTTTGAATGCCTGGACCTTTTGCCCATGCTCTTCTTCCTCCTCGTACACCGGTCGCCTTGTGCCCTGCAATTCCCATAATACGTGCGGCATGGCTACATTTGGAAACGCCAAGTTGTTCCAGCCCGTGGCCTTGGACTCATCACGGTAATAGCTGCGCAGATAGGTGTACAGGTAGTCGGCACCCGACCCGGCTTCGCCGGAGCGCGAACGGGCGATCAGGGTTAGGTCGGGGGGATTGCCGCCGAACCATTCCTTGGCCTGCTTGGGGTCAATGGCCGCCTTCATGGTCTCGCCGACTTTTTCGGTGGTGAAAAGCAGGTTGTCCTTGATCTGCTGGTCGGTCAAGCCGATATCCTTCAGGCGGTTGAAGCGCATGTAGGCGGCAGAGTGGCAACTCAGGCAGTAATTGACAAACAGCTTGGCACCGTTTTGCAGGGCAGGAAGGTCGTTGTTCCGGCTGGGGGCCTTGTCCCAAGCAATCCCGCCGCCCTCGGATGCAAAAGCACCGGCAACGACGACACACAAAGCCAGGCTGGCCGTGATGGAGCGTAAGAATTTTTTCATGTGTTCAATCTCCAGCCTCAATGCGCAGCGAAGGTCACGCGATCCGGTACCGGCTTGGGCTCACCCAACCGGCTCCACCACGGCATTAGGAGGAAGAAGCCAAAATAATAAAGGGTTCCGGTCTGGGCAATGATGGTGCCCATGTCCGAGGGCGGCTGGATACCGAGGTAGCCCAGCACCACGAAAAACAAGACGAATACCGCGTAGACATATTTGTGCCAGCTCGGACGGTACCGGATGGACTTCACCGGACTGCGGTCAAGCCAGGGCAAGGTGAACAGGACCATGACGGCACCGCCCATGACCACAACACCCCAGAACTTGGCGTCAAAAGTCTTGAGCAGAACAATAGCCACCACCGCAACAATAACCAAGGCGCCCTTGAGCACATTGGCCATGCGCACTTTCCACAGGGCACCTAGGGTGCCCAGGGCGATGATGCCGCTCAGAACATTGACCATGACGTCGGTTGTCGCACGCAGCATGGAGTAATACGGCGTGAAGTACCACACCGGTGCAATATGCAGCGGTGTCTTGAACGGGTCGGCCGGGATGAAGTTGTTGGCTTCCAAGAAATACCCGCTGGCCTCCGGAGCAAAGAAAATCACGGCCGTGAAAACCATGAGGAAAACGCTGACGGCGTAAATATCGTGGACGGTGTAGTAAGGGTGGAAAGGCACGCCATCCAGCGGCTTGCCATTGGCATCCTTGGGGGCCTTGGGACCCTTGATTTCCACGCCATCAGGGTTGTTGGAGCCTACATCGTGCAGTGCCAACAAGTGGGCGACCACCAGGCCAAGCAAAACCAGCGGAACAGCGATCACGTGGAAGCTGAAGAAACGGTTGAGCGTTGCGTCCGACACCACATAGTCGCCCCGGATCAGCAATGCCAGATCCGGGCCTACAAAGGGAATGGCGGCAAACAAGTTCACGATCACCTGTGCGCCCCAGTAGCTCATCTGGCCCCAGGGCAACAGGTAGCCCATGAACGCCTCGGCCATCAGACAGAGGAAAATTGCGCAGCCAAAAATCCAGACCAGTTCGCGTGGCTTGCGGTAAGAGCCATAAAGCAGGCCACGGAACATGTGCAGATAGACCACGATGAAAAAGGCCGAGGCTCCGGTCGAGTGCATGTAGCGGATCAACCAGCCCCAAGGGACATCGCGCATGATGTATTCAACTGAAGCAAAGGCCAGGGCTGCATCAGGCTTGTAGTGCATGACCAGGAAGATGCCGGTGACAATCTGGATGACCAGCACCAGCAGCGACAGCGAGCCGAAGACGTACCAGAAGTTGAAGTTCTTCGGAGCGTAATACTCCGACATGTGCACCCGGTAGGCGTCGAACGCCGTGGGGAAGCGGTTTTCCATCCAGTTGGTGAGCTTGGCACCAGCGGACGCGTTGGGGGAGATTTCTTTGAACTCAGCCATGGTTTACGCCTTCTTGTCCTCGCCAATCAGCAAACGGGTGTCCGACAAAAATGTGTGCGGCGGCACTTCCAGATTGTCCGGTGCGGGCTTGTTCTTGTAGACGCGGCCAGCCAGGTCGAAGGTGGAGCCATGGCAGGGGCACAGGAAGCCGCCTGGCCAGTTGTCTGGCAGCGAAGGCTGGGGGCCGGCCTGGAATTTGTCGCTGGGCGAGCAGCCCAGGTGCGTGCAGATGCCGACGACAACCAGATATTCGGGCTTGATGGAGCGCCCTTCATTGCGCGCATATACCGGCGTCAACTCGTCCTGCTTGCGCTTTGACTCGGGATCTGCGAGCAGGGCATCGTTCTTGGGCAGCTCCGCAACCTGTTCCGGCGTGCGGCGCACGATCCAGACGGGTTTGCCGCGCCACTCCACTGTCATTTTCTCGCCGGGCTTGATGGCCGAGATGTCGGCCTCCACAGCGGCACCGGCTGCCTTGGCTTTTTCGGAAGGGCTGAAGCTGCTGACAAAAGGCACTGCCGTAAAACCGGCACCGATTGCACCAGCGCAACCGGAGGCAATCAGCCATGTCCGTTTGCTGTTGTCAGAGGGGGTGTCACTCATGAGGATCCTCAAATTGCTCGAAACTTAGGGCTAACCCGCAATTGTAGCTGAGCGCATCGCCCAATTTCAAGACTTCACATTCGTGGCGCGCTTGACATGCGCATGTTCTCGCTGATACTACCAATGCCTTAAACATAACAGGAGAAAACCAATGGGCATGATGCAGGAATTCAAGGACTTTGCCGTCAAGGGCAACGTGATCGACTTGGCTGTCGGTGTGATCATCGGCGGGGCCTTCGGCAAGATCGTCGATTCCATGGTGGGAGACATCATCATGCCCATTGTGGGCGCCATTTTTGGCAAGCTCGATTTCAGCAGCATGTTCGTGGTGCTGGGCAATGCGCCTGCGGGAACGGCCATGACGCTGGCCGACCTCAAGAAAGCAGGCGTTCCCGTTTTTGCCTATGGCAACTTCATTACCGTGGCAGTCAACTTTGCGATCCTCGCCTTCATCATCTTCCTTATGGTCAAGCAGATCAACAAAATGAAGCGCGCCGAGCCGGCACTTGCCCCCGCGCCTGTTGCCACACCCGAAGACGTGATTTTGCTGCGCGAAATCCGCGACAGTCTGCGGAAGTAAGTCACAGCCGGGCCAAGAGGGCCCGGACTTTACACAGGCAGGCCAGTCATGCTGCGCGCGACCCGGATGGCGGCCAGCAAGCTTGATGCGTCTGCCCGCCCGGTGCCTGCGATGTCGAATGCGGTGCCGTGGTCGGGGCTGGTACGCACAAGAGGGCCATGCGGGCCGTGCAAGCCCAGCGTCACGTTGACGCCCTGCTCCACGCCCAGATATTTCACCGGAATCAGCCCTTGGTCGTGGTACATCGCGATAACTACATCGAACTCCGCCGCCGTGCCCGGCGCCCGCCGCGCACGCATGAAAACCGTATCCGGGGCATAGGGGCCCTGCGCGTCGATTCCGTTCGCCCGCGCGGCCGCAACGGCGGGCGCGATAGCCTCGATTTCCTCGCGGCCAAACAAGCCGCCCTCGCCTGCATGCGGGTTCAATCCGGCCACAGCTATCCGCGGTGCCCGCCCGAGCGTGACGGAAAGCGCCTGGTGGGTGATCTGTAGCGTCTGCAGCACCTGCCGCAGACTGACAGCCGCAATCGCATCGCGCAGCGACAGGTGGATGCTCACCAGCACCGTGCGCAGTTCGTCATTGGCCAGCATCATGCGCACCGGCATGTCTGCCAGCGGCACGCGGGCCACAGCGGCGGCTTCGGCCTGCAGCAGTTCCGTATGACCGGGATAGGGTACGCCGGCAGCGGCCAGCGCCTCCTTGTGGAGGGGTGCCGTCACCATGCCTGCCACCTCGCCACGCAGCACGGCACGCGCCGCCCACAGGACGCACTCGGCGGCAATTTTCCCGGCCATAGGGCTTACCAGCCCGCATGGAACGGGCGTGGCGTGCTCCGATATTTGTAGCAAAGGCAGATTACCCTCTGGTACGACTGCCAGATCGGACAGGCCGCGGACAGCATAAACGGGCAGGCCGGCAGGCCCCGTCTTCCCGATATACCGATTGGCGCGCTCCAGGCTGGCCGCATCGCCCACGACAAAACAGCCGCGGGTCAGCTCTGGCGCATCGCGGAATGCCTTGGCAACAATTTCGGGCCCGATGCCCGCCGGGTCGCCCATGGTGATGGCCAGAGTGCGGGTCATGCGGGATTGTCGATGTCGATGAATTCGTGCGCCAAGCCGAATTCCCGCGCCACCTGCCCCGCCACCGCCGGTGCGCCATAGCGCTCGGTTGCGTGGTGGCCGCAGCCAAGATAGGCGACACCCATTTCCCGCGCATAGTGCACCTGGGGCTCGGAGATTTCACCGGTTATGAAGGCATCGGCTCCGGCGGCAACGGCGTCTTCAAAATAGCTTTGCGCGCCGCCGCTGCACCAGGCCACATTCAGGATCGGCCGCGCTGATGGAACTATGCTGACTACTGGGTGATTGAGCGCCTTTTCCGCATGCAGGGCCAAGGCATGCGCATTCGCAAAATCCGCAGGCGCCATAAAGCCCAGTTCGTGCTCACCAAAGCGCTTCCAGCCGGCGGCCGGCGGCTGGAAACCAAGCACCCGGGCCAATTGGGCGTTGTTGCCCAGCAGGGGGTGGGCATCAAGGGGCAGGTGGTAGGCGAAGAGGTTGATGTCGTGCCGGAGCAGCAGGGCCAGGCGCTTTTTCATCCAGCCGGTCACCGTGCCATCCTGGCCGCGCCAGAACAGTCCGTGGTGCACAAAAATCGCCTCAGCATCGGCGGCGACGGCCGCTTCAATCAGGGCCAGGCTGGCTGTGACGCCCGAGACAATCTTGTGCACCTCGGGTCGACCCTCGACCTGCAGCCCATTGGGGCCATAGTCCTTGATGCGCTCGGGTTCGAGCAGGTTGTTGAACCGGGCGAGCAGGTCGTGGCGGGCAACACTGCGAGGGGCGCCGGTTGTCGGCTTGGGGTGGGTCATAGCCGCCAATGTAGCAAAGCAGGCC
>Ga0007834_1000366_pt1 | contig 14586 bp, 10 predicted proteins | sample CryBogCBE06Nov07_FD_71233 | JGI IMG/M metagenome (GOLD analysis project Ga0007834, IMG submission 71233) | Freshwater microbial communities from Crystal Bog, Wisconsin, USA - CBE06Nov07 | ecosystem: Environmental > Aquatic > Freshwater > Lake | place: Crystal Bog, Wisconsin, USA | collected...
CGACTCGAGCCCGAGCCGTACTCCTTGCCACCCAAGATCACGAGTGGGGTACCCTCGGCCTGGTACGCACGCGAGGCCTCGAAGATTGACATCTGGGTGCCTTCGGGGAACTTCAGCGTGACGCCACCCTCGGTGCCCGGGGCAATCTGGTTGCGCAGGCGAATGTTGGCGAACGTACCGCGCACCATGATCTCGTCGTTACCGCGACGTGCGCCGTAGCTGTTGAAGTCGTTCTGCGCGACGCCCTTTTCGGTTAAGAAGAGTCCAGCAGGAACGTTCGGACGGATGTTGCCCGCTGGCGAGATGTGGTCGGTGGTCACCGAGTCACCCAACTTGGCCAGCACGCGAGCACCATCGATGTCACTGACGTGACCGGGCTCCATGGTGAGGCCCTCGAAGTATGGTGGCAACTTTACGTAAGTCGAATTCGCGTCCCAGTTGTAGGTCACCGCGTTCGTCGAGGGAACGCCAGCCCAGCGCTCGTCGCCAGCAAATGCTGCGGCGTAACGTTCGGTGAACATCTCGGGCGTGAGCGAGGCACGAACCGCCGCGGCGACGTCGGCGTCGGTGGGCCACAGGTCGCGCAGGAAGACGGGGTTGCCGTCGCTGTCCTCGCCGAGTGGCTCCGTCGTCAGGTCGATGTCGATGGTGCCCGCGAGGGCGTAGGCGACAACGAGTGGTGGGGAAGCCAGGTAGTTCTGCTTCACGTCGGGATGGATACGACCCTCGAAGTTGCGGTTACCCGAGAGCACCGAAACGACGGAGAGGTCGTGATCGTTGACGGCTTCAGAAACACCATCGAGGAGTGGGCCCGTGTTGCCGATGCACGTGGTGCAGCCGTACCCGGCGAGGTAGAAACCCAGCTCGTCGAGTGGGTCAACGAGGCCAGCCTTGTTTAGGTAGTCCATGACGACGCGTGAACCAGGGGCAAGCGACGTCTTCACCCACGGCTTCGACACCATGCCGCGCTCGACGGCAGCCTTGGCGACGAGGCCGGCGGCAATCAGCACCGATGGGTTCGAGGTGTTGGTGCACGAGGTAATGGCGGCGACGGTTACCGCGCCATCGCGGAGGACCTCGGCAGCGTCAGTACCCTGCACTTCCTTCGGGTCACGACCAAGGGCATTGCGGAATGCGCCACGAGCGCCCGACAATGAGACGCGGTCCTGCGGACGCTTTGGTCCCGCCAGGCTGGGCTCGACGGTGGCCAAGTCGAGTTCGACGTACTCGGAGTAGATGGGCTCGACGGCATTGGCGTCGTGCCAGATACCCTGCGCCTTGGCGTAGGCCTCAACCAGGGCCAACTGGTCGGCGGGGCGACCGGTAAAGGCCAGGTAATCAATGGTGACGGCGTCGATCGGGAAAATCGTGCAGGTCGCACCGTACTCGGGGGACATGTTGCCGATGGTGGCGCGCGTCTCGAGGGAGAGTGAGGTAATGCCGCTGCCGTAGGCCTCGACGAACTTGCCAACGACACCGTGCTTGCGGAGCAGCTCGGTAATGGTGAGCACGACGTCAGTGGCGGTCACACCTTCGCGAGGTGCGCCAACGAGTTTGAGGCCAACAACTGGTGGAATCAGCATCGAGGTGGGCTGGCCCAACATGCCGGCCTCGGCTTCAATACCGCCCACGCCCCAACCGAGGACGCCCAAGCCGTTCACCATGGTGGTGTGTGAGTCGGTGCCGACCACGGTGTCGAGGTAGGCAACGCCCTCGTGCTCAAACACGACGCGTGCCAGGTGTTCGAGGTTGACCTGGTGGATGATGCCCATGCCCGGTGGCACGACGCGGAACTGCTTGAGCGAGTTCTGTGCCCACTTCAAGAAGGTGTAGCGCTCAATGTTGCGGTCGTACTCAATGTCGACGTTCTCTTCGTAGGAACGTGGGGTGCCCGTGTGCTCCAAGATGACCGAGTGGTCAATGACCAGCTCGACGGGGACGAGAGGATTGATCTTGGCGGGGTCACCACCGAGCGCGATGATGGCGTCACGCATGGCGGCGAGGTCCACCACGGCGGGCACGCCCGTGAAGTCCTGCATCAGCACGCGCGCGGGCGTGAAGGCAATCTCCTTGGCGTCGTCGCCGGCGGCTTCACCGTGACGCTGGGGCGTTGCGGCCCAAGCGGCGAGAGCGGTGATGTCAGCGGCCGTAACCTTGGCGCCATCTTCGTGGCGAAGCAGGTTCTCGAGCAGCACTTTGATCGAGTAGGGGAGGTGCGCAATGTCGTGTCCCGCGAGGCCGCTCGCGTTCAGTGAAAAGTACTGGAGACTACGTCCGTTGACGTCGAGCGTCGAGAGCGCATCAAATGAGTTGGGGTGAGTGGTCATGCTTCTATTCTGCCCGTTTTTACTGACGGAACTCCCGAGCGCACCGTGATAACGCTCATCACATGAGAGACTAGGAACATGGGTTCCACCTACGACATCCTGTTGGCGCGTTTTCAGGCAGCATTTGACGCGGTGGTGCCGGGTGCTGACCCCGTCCTGCGCCCCTCAGATCGCAGTGATTATCAGGCAAATGGCGTGATGGCGATTGCGAAATCGCTCGGACGACCGCCCCGGGACGTGGCCGAGGAAGTTCTCGGCAACTTGTCGATTACGGACATCGCGACCGTCGAGATCGCCGGACCTGGCTTCTTCAACATTTCGCTCCACACAGGGTTCCTCTCGGACCAACTCCAGGCCCTCAAGGGCGATGCCCAGCTCGGGGTGTCGCAGGTACGCGACCGAACGGCCGTTATCGACTATTCGGCCCCCAACGTGGCCAAAGAAATGCACGTCGGCCACCTTCGTTCCACCGTCATCGGTGACGCTCTGGCTCGGATGTACCGGTTCAAAGGCTTCACCGTGATTGCTCGCAACCACGTCGGTGACTGGGGCACGCCATTTGGCATGTTGATCGAGCACCTGCTCGACCTGGGCGAAGATCAGGCCGTTACGTCGTTGAGCATGGGTGACCTCAACGATTTCTACCGCGCAGCGCGTGCCAAATTCGACGCGGATGATGCCTTCAAGGAGCGCAGTCGTTTGCGGGTGGTGTTGTTGCAGGCCGGTGATGACGAAACCCGTCGCTTGTGGCAAATCTTGGTGCACGAGTCCGTCGCCTACTTCACCGAGGTGTATGAAGCACTCAACGTGACGCTGACGCCCAACGACGTCGTCGGCGAATCTTTCTACAACGACATGCTGCCGGCCGTCGTTCGTGACCTTGAAGATGCCGGCCTCATCGTGGAGAGTGACGGTGCGCTGTGCGTCTTCCCCGACGGCTTTGTTACCCGCGAGGGTGAACCGCTCCCGGTAATTGTGCAAAAACGTGACGAGGGATTTGGCTACGCCGCGACTGACCTGGCCGCGGTGCGCGATCGCATCGGTAATCTCGGCGGCACCGATTTGCTCTACGTGGTCGGCGCCCCGCAGGCGCAACACTTCCAGATGGTGTGGGCCGTTGCGAAGGCCGCTGGGTGGATTCCCGACGATGTGCGCATTGAGCACATCGCCTTCGGGAGCGTGCTGGGTCCGGACCGCAAGGTCTTTAAGACTCGCAGTGGCGAAACCGTCAAACTCATTGGTTTGTTGAACGAAGCAATTGAAAAGGCTGACGCGGCGCTGGTCGCACGTCATTCAACCCTGCCCGAAGAAGCGCGACGCGAGTTGGCCACGCAGATTGGTCGCGCGGCGATTAAGTACGCCGACCTTTCATCAGACCGTCAGCGCGACTACGTCTTCGACATCGACCGTATGGTCGCTTTCGAGGGCGACACTGGCCCCTATCTGCAGTACGCACACGCTCGTATTCAGTCGCTGTTCCGACGAGCTGGGGCCGATGCATTGCCCGCCATCACGTTCGGGCTCAAGGAGCCAACCGAACGATCGCTGGCGTTGGGGCTGCTGGGATTCCCTGAGGCCATCGACGCGGCCGTGGCTTCGTGTCACCCGCACCGACTGTGCAACTACCTCTTCGACGTCGCGCAACGGTTTACGTCGTTCTACGAGGCGTGCCCCGTCTTGCAGGCCGAGCCGGCGGAACGAGCGGAACGCCTGGCCTTGTGTGCGCTGACCGCGACCACCCTCGCGACGGGACTAGCACTCTTGGGGATTGACGCGCCGGACCAGATGTAGCGTATACCCCATGGGGTATACTATGCCCATGAGCTCCGCCAACGCCCACGTGCTGCAGGACACCGCAGCAATCGACATCATTACGAAGCGCTTGCGACGCGCCAACGGGCAGATGGGTGCGGTGGTTCGCATGATGGAAGAAGGACGCGACTGCGAAGCAATCGTGCACCAGATGGCCGCCGTCAGTAAAGCCGTGAATACCGCGGCATTCACACTGATCGCGGCGAGTCTGCGCGAGTGCCTTGAACAGGGCACGGAGAACCGTGCTGACGTCGCGTCGCGTCTCGAGAAAATGTTTTTGAGCTTGGCCTAATCGGCGAGCAAAGAGAGGAATCACTATGTGCAGCAAAACAACGTGTCGGAAGTGCTCCAAGGCCACCTGGTCGGGATGCGGTCAGCACATCGAGCAGGCGCTGGCTGGCGTACCCAAAAACCAGCGGTGCACCTGCCGTGAAGAGAAGGCAGCGGCGAAGGCGTCATCGACCTCTACCGGCTTTTTCGCCAAGCTGTTTGGTCGCTAAAGCGACGTTCTGGAAGCGTCCCCTTTTGCTTTTTGCTGGGCGGTGGCTGCGTTGTAAGGTTATGGAGCCTTCGGTCAGCGAAGTTGGTGCGAGTCCAACGCTGTCGCGCAACTGTAAGTGGGAAACCATAAGCCAGATCGCCTGAACGAGGGAGATGTGTAGACAGCCCTCGCGGTCCGGGCGGTCGAAGTGTTCGTTCGCGCTCTTCGCCCACTCTGTGAGGCGAAGGAGACGAAGGTGACATCAACGATGTTTGTAGCGAGTGGAGCTCGCATCGTGGCGTGTCGGTGTTCCTAATGAGTCATCACATCCCCTCTCGCCGTCGCGTGCAATGGTTCGCGGTGAGTAGCGTGGCCGTCCTCATCATCGCCATGGTGACGGGCGTCGCCGTTGGTCCGACGTCTATTGCGGTGTCGCAGGTACTCGCTGACATTGCCCATCACTTCGGGTTACACGTTGGTCACGTCAGTTCGCTGAATGACACCATCATCTGGCAGATTCGTGCACCGCGCATGGTGCTGGGTGTTCTCGTCGGGGCGATGCTGGCCGTGGCCGGTGGCACATACCAGGGCATCTTCCGCAATCCACTCGCTGATCCGTATCTCCTGGGCGTTGCGGCCGGTGCCGGACTTGGTGCGACCATCGCGCTGGTCCACGATGGCGGGGCGGTGACACCGCCGGCGTGGACTCCATGGCTCGCCTTTGCCGGTGCCATTTTCGCCGTGACGTTGACGTGGTTGATTGGTGGCCAAAGTGTTCGTGCCACAACGGCGACGTTGATTCTTGCGGGGGTGGCGGTGGCGGCCCTCCTCACCAGTGCACAGACGTACCTACAACAACAAGCTTCGGCGCAGTCCATTGCGCGGGTTTACATCTGGCTACTTGGCTCGCTGGCCACGGCGAGTTGGTCATCGGTGTGGCTGGTATTGCCCTACGTCGTCGTCTGCGTCACGGTGTGCGTCGCTGCTGGTCGCGCGCTCGATGCCCTCAGCGTGGGCGAAGAAGAGGCCAAAACTCTCGGTGTCCCGGTGCGACGAATCCGCCTCATTGTGATCATTGCCTCGTCGCTCGGCACCGCGGCGGTCGTCTCGGTGGTCGGTCTCATAGGTTTTGTCGGCATCATTGTGCCCCACATTGTTCGACTCGTAGTGGGCACGTCGTATCGCCGTATTTTGCCGCTCACCGTCGTGGTCGGTGGCGCATTTGTCGTCGGTGCTGACACCATTGCCCGAACGATCTTGTCGCCATCAGAACTGCCGCTCGGCGTAGTGACCGCAGCTATTGGCGCGCCGGTGTTTGTTTCAGTGCTGGCCTGGCGACGGGGGGACCACGCATGAGAGTGGTGGTCGACGCACTGTCGGTCCGCGTGGGGAAGGCGCAGTTACTCGAGGACATCTCCTGCGTCGTCGGCGAGGGCCAGTGGTGCACGGTGGTTGGACCCAATGGAGCAGGGAAGACCACACTGCTCAACGCCATTGCCGGCACCCATCGACCCACGTCGGGAACCGTCAACATCGACGGCCACGACGTGCACGCGCTAGGGGAACGAGAACGTGCCGGCCGCGTCGCCTTCGTCCCCCAGACGCCAATTATTCCGGCCGGCATGTCGGTGGCTTCGTACGTTCTCTTGGGGCGCATCGCCACGACGGGAGTCATGCGCGCGCCATCGACCTCGGATCGCGCGCTCGTGGACAACGTGTTGGACCGATTGGCGCTTCGAGCCCTCGCGGAGCGCGACGTGGCCACCCTGTCGGGGGGCGAGCGCCAACGCGCCGTGATTGCGCGAGCGTTGGCCCAGAACACGACGACCGTGATCCTCGATGAGCCAACAACGGGTCTCGATATTCGACATCAGATGGATGTCCTGGAGTTATTGCACGTGGAAGTTCGTGAGTGCGGCCTCACGGTCATTGCTTCACTGCACGACTTAACGCTCGCCGGCCTGTACGCCGATCACATGCTGCTCATGCGAGAAGGTCACATTGCTCTGGCTGATACTCCGTCTCGGGTAGTGCGCAGTGAAGCACTGGCGGCTGCGTACGAAACAACCTTGCAGGTCGTGACCGTTGACGGCCGTGACATTGTGATACCCGCGCCCGCCCGTTAGGGCGACCTACTTACGTCGGGGTAAGGCGCCAAATTCACTCGCTGTTCACGTACGGACCAAATCGTCTGCCTCATGCGAATTAGAATGGGAGGACACTAACGAAGGGAAGTATCGTGCGACGCACGCGAATCGTAGCCACAATCGGACCAGCATCAGAAAGCAATGAGGTCCTGAAGGGCCTCGAAGAAGCCGGCGTTGACGTATTCCGCCTCTCCATGGCGCACGGCGACATCCCGTCGTGCATCGAACGCCTTCGCCGCGTTCGTGCCGTTGCGCCGAATGTCGCCATCATGGTCGACATCCCCGGACCCAAGATTCGTGCCGGATCGTTTGGCACCTCGCCCGTCGCCCTGGTTATTGGCCAGGAGATTGAGCTCGTGGAAGCCTTTGGCGAAACCTCAACGGGTGCACGCATTGCCGTAGAGCGTGAGGGTGTCTTGTCGGCACTCAAGGTCGGTGACCGTGTGCACATTGGCGACGGCGGTACCTCACTGCAGGTAACGGCCGTTGGCGGCAAGGTCGTGGCCGAAGTCGTGGCCGGCGGCGCCGTCATGGGTAAGCCTGGCCTGTCGCTGCCTTCATCGATCCTGAACGACCAGTTGCCAACCGACGATGACCGTGCACGCCTCGAGGCGCTGCGAGACGAGTCGTTCGAAATTCTCGCGGTGTCCTTCGTCCGTTCGGCATTCGACATGATTTCGGTGCGCACCGTGTTGTCGCGTCCTGACGTGATGATGATGGCCAAGATCGAAACCGGCGAAGGCATCGAAAACCTCGAGGAAATCGTGATGGCGTCAGACTCCATCATGGTGGCCCGCGGTGACCTCGGTGTCCGCATGCCTATTGAAGAAGTGCCTCACTTCCAGAAGCAGATCGTCCGTCTCGGCGTCCGATACGCACGCCCCGTGGTCGTGGCGACGCAGATGCTCGAATCAATGACGCACGCCCAGGTGCCAACCCGCGCCGAGGTGACCGACGTCGCTAACGCCGTCTTGGACGGCGCGAGCGCAGTCATGCTCTCGGGTGAAACGGCCATTGGTGACGACCCTGTCGGCACCGTGCGCACCATGGACCGTATTGTCCGCCGTGCCGAAGCATCGTTCGACAACGAAGCGTGGGGTAATGGTCTCGACCTGCACCAGGCCATCGCGTACGACAACGCGGCTGCCCGCATTACCGCCGCAATTACCGGTGCTGCGTGGCGCGCATCGCTGCAAGAGCACGCCGCCGCCATCGTGGCCTGCACGCGTTCGGGTATGACGGCCCGCGCCATCTCGCGCTTCCGTCCGCCAATGCCGATCGTGGCCATCACGCCACAGGAGTCGACGGCGCGTCAGATGCTCGTGTCGTGGGGAGTTGACGAAGTTGTCGTTTCGCCAGCGAATGACATCGATGACTTGTGCGACGTTGCCGTCAAGCAGGTGGTGAAGTCAGGTATCGCGAAGTCGGGTGACACCATTGTTGTGATGGCTGGTTCATCATCCGGCGGCGCACAGGTGACGGACACCGTACGCATGGTCGTTGTTCCGTAAGGAATCCAACTGGCTCTCTTTAAAGAAATCCCCCGCCGAGGCGGGGGATTTCTGCTTTAGTGCTACGGACGGAATCGAAAGGCCGACAGCATCGCCACAATGGTGAGGGCAGCTTCGACGGTCATCGCCATCGGGACGACGTGGACACCGCCGTGGGCCACGAGACGGCTCACGACCCACGGACCGACAATGCCGCCGAGTCCCATAATCATGATGATGAGTGAGAGTCCGTCGCTGTCGTAAGGATTGAGTTCCGCGAACCACATCAGACCCATAGGGAACGACATTGACACCGCGAGGCCAATCAAGACGAAGACTACGGGGGCAGCGGCATGGATGAGGGCAAAGGGGCTCAAGACCAATGCGCTTGACACGCACGCCAACACAATGTTGCGGGTGGGGAAGCGACGGTGGAAGGTGCCGCCAAAAGATCGACCCAAGGCAAACGCACCCCAGAAGCCGGCGGTGACCAGACTGCCGACGGAACTGGAGTATCCGTAGCCGTGGATGGTGCTCGCCGCCCATCCAGTGCAGGTTGACTCAAGGGAAAGGTACAAGGTGTAGGCCACGATGAAGGTGGCCAGCACCGCGTTGCGGTGCGGCAGATACTGGTGGCCTTGTTCACTGTGTGCGACCCGTGAGGCCGGTGCCTGCATGTCTCGATAGAACAACGTGGCAATGAGGAGCAGTGGCGCGAGGCACCAGTAGAGCAGTCGGAAGTTGTGTGGTTCGAAGGTCACGACCAGTAATGGTCCGATGACTGCACCAACCCCGAAGATTGCATTGCCGAGACTCAGTCGCTTGGCCCTCCCGAGCACGGGGGTGCGGGCAAGTGTCGTGTTGAGGCAGATGTTGAGGGTGCCAAATCCCATTGCGCCCACGAAGTTCGAGACGTTCCAGAGGACCCACGAATGAATAATCGCAACTCCAAAGACGCCGAGCGACATGGCGATGAGGCCGGCGCGCATGACAACGCGACCTTCGAGTTCGCGAAGTCCGAGCCAGGCAATTAGGACACCGGTCGAACCACCAAAACCACCAACGCTCAAGGCCACCCCCGCTGACGCCAACGAGATATGGAAGACCTTGGAAAGCTCTCCGAGCAGTGGCCCGATCATCGACGAGAGGATGCCCATCAACACGTAGGTGGCCAGTGCGGCACGTTGTGAGGTTGGTCCGTAGAGGACCTGTGCGGCGTGTTCGTCTGACGTAGAAGTTGTCATGAGTGACAGGCCTCCGGCACTGATGAGGGGACTCACGTAGCGTACCGAAGAAAGTCGCTATGACTACTGTGTTATGCGGGAGAAGTTTACGTGGCTGAACCTTTGATCTCGACGAGCTGGTCGGGCGACGGAGAGGTATTCAGTATGGAATTCACGAGCGAACAGTTACGACGGGCGAGGATTGCGCTCACCATCGTCTTTATCGGCAACGGCATGTTTTCGGGTGCCATGACGGCCCGTTTGGTTGATATCAAGGATGGCCTGCACTTATCGAACGGCGCTCTCGGCGTCGCTCTCGTCTTTTCATCGGTTACCAGTTTCATTTGGATGGCGCCGGTGAGTCGATTGGTCGGTCGCTGGGGAAGCGCCAGGACCACCATGGTCGGTCTCTATACGTACGTGATCACGTTCCCGCTCTTCGGTATTTTGCTCTCGCCGCAGTTTCTGTGGCTTACCTTCGTACTGTTCGCCATTGCATTGACCACGTTGGAAGTTGCGATGAACTCACACGCCGTGGCGCTTGAACACGCGTACAAGCGACGAATCATGACCGTGTTGCACGGCACATGGTCACTGGGTGGCCTCGTCAGCGTAGGTATTAGTGGCATCTTGGCGCAGTCGCACGTTCCAATATTCGTGAACTTTCTCGGCTTCTCCGTGCTCAATCTGGTTGCAATTTTGCTGGTGCGAACGTGGCTGTTGCCGAATGAGGTCGATCGTCAGCCATCGGTGCACAAGGTGGCTCGCACCGGGCGCCGCCGCTTCACCCTCTCGCACGTGCCACTGTTTTTCATCATTCTGGGACTCCTGGGCCTGTCTGAACAGATTGGAGAAGGGGCGGCGGGCAACTGGGGCGGCGTGTTGGCCCGCGAGAGTTATCACGCGGGGCCGTTTGTCTCCACGTTGCCCTTTTTGGTGTTCTCCGTCGTTATGGTGATTGGTCGGTTCTTCGGTGACGGCTTGGCCACTCGATTCAGTACCCGAACAATCCTGTCGGCCAGTGGCGCCTTCATTGCGGTTGGCTTAGGCGTCGGCATGCTCATCAATACGTTGGCGAGTGAAATTGTGGCGTGGGTGTTCTTGGGGATTGGTGCGTCCAACGTGATCCCGTTGCTCTTTAGCGCCGCCGGGCGAGCGGCTCGAACACGAGGCAATGGCGTTATCAGTCCCTCGACAGCGCTGGCGTTGGTAACGGCCATCGCCTACTCCGGCTACCTAGTAGGACCACCCTCAATTGGCTATGTTTCGGACGTTACCTCGCTCCACGTGGCCCTCTTGATACCCGCGGCGCTTGGAGCGGTGTTGTGCGTCGGCACGCTCGTTGTCATGAAGCACACGGATGATGTCGCCGACGTCGCGGTCGACGGTGCTGCTACTGCGCTCGCGACGGACTAAGAGCCTGTCGGTAGTGTGTCTGTAGGCAGTTATTACCAAAGGGGTTGTATGTCAGACGTCGAATTCCGATCACCAATTTTCGCATTGGCCCACGACATTGTTGAGCACGATGCAGCGGCCGACCCAATGTTCGCGACGGCGTCGGGCATCGCGGGGTACGACCACCTCTTGACCGACTTCTCTCCCGCTCGTGTGCCCGGTGAGATTGCCTTCACCAAGAACGTCTTGGCCCAGCTCGCAGCCCTGACGCCGATCGACGACATCGACGCAGTAGCGAAGTCATTGATGGAAGAGCGCCTGTCGTCGCGCCTGCAATTAATGGAGACGGGGGAGAGTCAGCGCGTCTTTTCGGTGCTGTCATCACCGGTCGCGGAAATTCGTCAGGTCTTTGAAATCATGGACACGAGCGATCCCGACGTCGTCCGCCAACGTCTGCTGAATGTCGGTCCGGCCTTGGATTCCTGGAAGGCAACGCTGGAAGAGTTGCGTGCAGCAGGAACGCTTCCCGCAAAGCGCCACATCGCGGGCGTGGCACACCAAGCACGCCAATACGGTGCCGGTTCATTCGTCGCGTTTGTGCAACGCATGATTCCTGATGCATCCGCCGCATTGCTCGATGCAGCGCGCGACGCCGATCAGGCCAATACGAACCTGGCACAGTGGCTGGAGGACGGCATGCTGGCCTCGGCGACGGACCACGACGCTGTGGGCGAGGAACGTTATAGCCAATGGGCGAGCTACTTCACTGGAGCGGACCTTGACCTTCATGAACTGTACGCGTGGGGATATGAAGACTTGCGTCGAATTGTCGACCGCATGTTTGAAATTGCCGAGATTGTTGCGCCCGGCGCCACGTCCTTGCGTGACGCTGCTGCTGCGCTGGATGCCGACCCGGCCCGTATTATTCACGGCACCGACGCACTGCTGGCAAAGATGAAGGGCTTCACGCAGAAGGCCATCGAAGATCTCGACGGCAAGTACTTCGACCTCGATCCACGCATTCGTTTCTGCGACGCCCGACTCGCTCCCGACGGTGGTGCGCTGGCTCCGTATTACATTCCGCCAAGTGAAGACCTCTCACGCCCAGGTATTACCTGGTTCCCGACCAACGGAGAGAAGGAGTTTCGCTGGTGGCATCACGCTTCGACGTGGTACCACGAAGGCGTGCCTGGCCACCACTTACAGTGCGCTATTTCGGTGATTGAAAAGGATCGTCAGAGCCGATTCCACCGTCTCGAAGCCTGGTGCCCGGGCTACGGAGAAGGCTGGGCCCTCTACGCCGAACGGTTCATGAACGAGCTGGGGTACTTCACTGACATCGCCGATGAATTCGGACACCTCTCCGTTCAGGCACTCCGTGCCGCTCGCGTGGTCGTCGACATTGGTCTGCACCTTGAACTCCCCGTACCGGAGGGTTTCTACGAATTGGGTCACCTGGGTGACTGCAGCGGTCAGATCTGGACCGCTGAGATGGCGGTCTGTGTCCTCGAAGACTTGGCCCTTCAGGGCCATGACATGTCGGTCTCCGAAGTGGATCGCTACCTCGGCTGGCCCGGTCAGGCCATTTCTTACAAGGTGGGAGAGCGCGTATGGTTGCGAGCTCGCGCTGACGCGAAGGCTCGACTTGGCGACGCCTTTAGTATCCGTAACTTCCACAACTACGCCCTGCGTCTTGGACCGATGGGGCTCGACCCCTTCGAGGCCGAAATGCGCAAGTGGGATGGTAACTAAATAATCCTTCGCGTGCGCCATTGTCAGCGAGCGGAGCGAACGACATTAGGAATGTTCGTATCGTGGTCCATCACGTGTGGAATTAGCTACAAGCGCACAACATAAACGCTTCCATTTTCGACGCATTTTCTCTGAATGTGTTGCACGTTTATTGTCAGTTGAAATCCGTGTAGTGGGAATTTGATGTCGATTTTCCAATAATATAAGGGAAAACACGATCTCTGTAGAAATGAGAAAAAGTTCTGAAAACGTTTGCAGGATTGACATCGAACTGATAAGTTGCTCCAAGTTCTTAATCCGAGGTGGGTTCTGAACCGAACATCAGGGGGATGTGAATAATGAAGAAGAAAGTAACGGGCCGTAAGTCACTTATGGCTGTCGCAGCGGGCATGGCGCTCCTGGGCTCAACGTTGCCACTGGTTTCTGACGCCGCTTCGGCTGCTTCAGTCACCCAGATCAACGTGTGGGGTTCAGGTGGAGACCAGTCAACTGAAATGAACGGTATTCAGTACGCCGTAACGAAGTTCAACACTGAATACGCCGGTAAGTACCACGCCAACTTGACGTTCGTACCGAACATCACCACCGTCCAGGAAACTGCCACGGCTGCAGACGAAGGCACGGTCATGGAAGGTGACGGTCCTACCTTGTCCTACCTCGCCTACTCGGGCAAGATTGCTTCGCTGAACGGCTACGTAGCGCCTGCCAACGTTGCCGCCCAGTCGTCGTACATCCGGGGTCAGGACACCTACAACGGCAAGCTGTACGGCATGGCGACCATCAACGGAACGCTCAACATGTACGGTAACAAGCACCTGCTTGCTCTCGCCGGCATCACCGCTTGCGGAAACGCTCCTACCACCGCATCGTGCTACCCCAGCGACTGGAGCAAGGCCTGGACTGCATCGCAGTTCACCCAGGTGCTGAACACGCTGAAGAACAACTCGACGATCGCCGGTCTCGACAACGGTGACGTTTGGGGTGCCAACATCGCCTACGGTGGCGAGTACGAAGCCTACGGCTTCTTGCCTGTTTTGAACTCCGCTGGTTCCACGGTTGTGGCTAACAACAAGGCCAACGTGCTTGAGACCCCAGCGGTCTACAACGCACTGCTGGACTTCGCCAGCTGGATCCCATCCAACGACCAGAACGCCGGTTCGGCGACTACTGGTGGTGACGGTGGTGCATTCGCTGCCGGTATCGAACCACTTCTGTGGGGCGGTCACTGGCAGCTCCCCTCGTTCCAGTCGGGTGCAGTTACCGACTCGGCAAACGGTGGACAGTCCAACGTCGTAGGAATTCCACTTCCTAACTTCGGTCAGGGTGCCAAGGACGGCGCTGGTTCCAACGTTTGGGAAGTTGGCGCCGGTGCGTCAGCAGCTCAGAAGGTTGCTGCTGGCAAGTTCCTCGACATCGTGTCGAGCACGACGTTCCAGGACCTCTACACCTACGGCAACGGCACCAAGAAGAACGGTGTTGCTGTGTACGGTGACGGTGCCATTCCTGCCAACCCCGCAGCATTCGCCCACGACCCAACGGTCAACGCTGGAGGCGTGCTCTACTACGCCGCTAAGGCTGAGGCGAACGCTTGCCCCGCTGGCAAGATTCTCACTACCTGCTTCGCCGTACCTCGTCCCGTAACCCCTGCCTACCCAGGCATTGACGCCGCGATTTCAACGATGTTCAACTCGTTGTTCACGCTGGCTGGTTCGGGCACCGTGACCTTGAACCAGGTCAAGGGACTCGTTGCAACGGCCGTTGACTCGATCAACAGCTACTACGCGCAGTTCAACAACTTCAAATAGTCTGAGGTTGTAAATCGAGTATCAACGCGGGTCCGGCTGCGAAGCCGGACCCGCGTTGTTCTCGCAGTATTCGTTCGTGCGACACCAGTCGCATTTCGAGGGAGAGAACGTTGACAACGTCAACAGCTCAGTTGCCACAGCGGCGTCGCCGCAA
>Ga0007834_1000370_pt1 | contig 14480 bp, 12 predicted proteins | sample CryBogCBE06Nov07_FD_71233 | JGI IMG/M metagenome (GOLD analysis project Ga0007834, IMG submission 71233) | Freshwater microbial communities from Crystal Bog, Wisconsin, USA - CBE06Nov07 | ecosystem: Environmental > Aquatic > Freshwater > Lake | place: Crystal Bog, Wisconsin, USA | collected...
TCGAGTAGACCAGCCACTGGTTTTGCTCCTTGGGTAGGGCATAACCCACCTGGCCTTCGAGGTAAAAGTGTTCCTGCCCACCAAGCTCGAGCGTGCCTGCGAGCGTGTGGGGCGCGCGCGCCAGCGCTGCCGCAGCGTCGCCACGCCGCACATGCACCGGCGGCAGCACAAAGTTCTGCCGCGCCAGCGCTTCGCGCACGCTTAGCACCGCCGGCAGTTCTTCAACATCAAGCTTGACCTTGCGCGAGGCACGCCGCGCTTCCATCACGGTCTTGGCAACCACCAGGCCAATGACCTGGCCCACATATTCGACCGTGTCGATGGCGAAGACGGGTTCATCGTGGCTGAAGGTGGCGAGCACCGGGTCGCCGGGAATATCGCAGGCAAGCACCACGCCGCGCACCCCGGGCATGGCCAGGGCAGCCGAGGCATCGACCCCGCGCAGCTTGCCGTGCGCCACTGTTGACAGGATCGGCGCGGCATGCAGGGTGCCGCGCACTTCCGGGATGTCGTCAACATACAACGCTGCGCCGCGGACCTGGGCGCGTGCGCTTTCATGCGGGTGCGATTGGCCCGCCGCCTGCGGCGGCTGGCCAATGACCAGTTTGTCGGGGGCGTTCATAGGCTGGGCTCCAAATCGAAGCTCTCCAGATTGATCAACTGCGCGCCCTGGCTTTCCAGCCAGAAGCGTTGTAGCAGATTGCCCAGAACTTCACTGCGGTAGGCGGCACTGGCGCGCATATCGCTGATGGGCTGGAATTCGTCGCGCAGAATTTGCTTGGCGCTTTCAATTGTGCCGGGCCCGAGCTTTTTTCCGCGCAGCGCTGCTTCGGTTTTGACAGCGCGCACAGGCGTGGCAGCCACGCCGCCCCCGCCGATGGATGCCTGGGCAATGGTGCCGCCTTCAACCACCACACGAATCGCCAGGCAAACGGCGGAGATGTCGTCGTCATAGCGCTTGGAAATCTTGTACGCCCGCATGAACTCGCCTGGTGTGGCCTTGGGCACCTTGATCCAGGCCAGCAGTTCGTCTGCAGCCAGCACGTTCTTGCGATAGCCCGTGTAAAAGTCTTCGAGCAGCATTTCGCGGTGCTGCATCGCGCTACCGTGCCAGCGCATCAACACCAGGCTGGCGCCCAGCGCAATCAGCAAGGGCATCGAATCGCCAATGGGCGAACCGTTGGCGACATTGCCAGCCAGGGTGCCCGAGTTGCGCACCGGCAGGCCCGCAAAGCGCGCTGCAAAACTGGCCAGTTGGGGGCGATCCGCCACCAGGGCGGCATAGGCGTCGCTGAGGCTGACGGCCGCGCCAATGGCGATGTGGTGGGGGTAGTGCTCGATGCGGCGCAATTCCTGTGCGCGGGTGACGTCCAGAACCTGCCCAAAGCGCATATGCAGCTTGGTGACCCATAGGCCGACGTCGGTACAGCCGGCCACGATCTGGGCTTGCGGGTGGGCCGCTCGCGCCTGCAGCAGTGCAGCCAGGCTGGTGGGAGCCAGGTAACCCCGTTTGGCAGAAGAAATGGCCGATGATCGGCTTGGGACGGGCGTGAGTTGCTTCAAAGTTTGTAGCAAGATGCTTTCATCGATGCGCGCGGGCGGCAGCGCGGTCATCTGCTGTGCGGCATCCAGGATCGGGCGGTAGCCCGTGCAGCGGCACAAGTTGCCCGAAAGTTCCTTTTGCGCCAGCTCGCGGCTGATGGCCTGGCCTTTGCATACGTGGTTCTGGTACATGCCAAACAGGCTCATTACAAAACCGGGCGTGCAAAAGCCGCATTGCGAACCGTGGCAGTCCACCATGGCCTGTTGGGCCGGGTGCAAGTTGCCGGCAGCGGGTGCGATGTCCTCCACCGTCCACAGGGCCATGCCGTCGACCGAGTGCGCCAGCCGGATGCAACTGTTGACGGCGCTGTATTTGATCCCGGCGGCCGTGGCCTCGCCCAGGACTACGGTGCAGGCACCGCAATCGCCCTCGCCGCAGCCCTCCTTTGTGCCACAGGAACCCAGGTCCTCGCGCAAAACCTCCAGCAGGGTCCGGTCGGGTGGTACATTGGGCAGCGCAAGGGTTTTGCCGCCGCGCAGAATGTGGATGGTTTTGGTTTCCATGGTGTGCAGGGTAGGGCTAATTGGAGTCGGGCGTCATACAAGAGGCCATATCAACCGGATGCGAGTGAGGGTATGAGAGAGCAGGCACTGTTCGACAAGATCGACCTCCATTTGATACGGGTTTTGCACACCGTGCTGACCGAGCGCAGCGTCTCGCGCGCCGCCATGCGCCTGGGCATGTACCAGCCGGCGGTTTCGGCCGCGCTCAAGCGCCTGCGCGAATTGGCGGACGACCCGATTTTGGTGCGCTCAGGCTCCACGATGGTGCCCACCGAAGCTGGCTTGCGCATGATAGAACCCAGCGCAAGCATCTTGCGTGCCGCCGAGGCCCTTTTTACCGATGCGCGCGGCTTCGACGCCGCGTCGGCCCGCAACACATTTCGCGTGGCCGCTAGCGACTACCTGGACCCCCTGTTCCTGCCGCGCCTGGTTGCAGCCATCAAGGAGCAGGCGCCGCTGTGCCACGTGGAAATCCACCCCTTGTCGGCTGACTCGGACTATCGCGCCCATCTGGCCGATGGCTCGGTCGATGTGGTGGTGGGCAATTGGGCGCGCCCACCCGAAGACCTGCACATGGGCCGCCTGTTTGGTGACGAGGTCGTCTGTCTGGTCGCGCGCGACCACCCGGCCTTGCGGCGGCCCTGGAGCCAGCAAAGCTGGCTGGCTGCCGAACACATTGCGCCAACGCCGACGCATCCGGGTGCCAAGGGCATCATCGACGAGCAGCTCGAACGCATGGGCCTGCAGCGCAATATCGTCGCCCGCTGCGCCTACTTCGGCCTGATTCCCGCGATGGTGGCGGGCAGCTTGCTGGTGCTCACCACGGGGCGCCAATATTGCGAGCGCTTCACGCAAAGCCATGCCGTGGTCGTTTTGCCATGCCCGGTGGTATTTCCACGCATGATGTACTACCAGCTATGGCATGAGCGCACCCATGGCTCCGCCTCGGCCAAATGGCTGCGCGAGCGCGTCAAGTCGGTTGCTGCGGGTCTGCAAAAATAAAAGAGCCCCGGGGTGCCGGGGCTCTTTCTGTCAACAAAGGGCTGGCCTGGTTGCCAGCCAAGCGTGATCAGAAGTTCTTGCGAATGCCAAGGCCCACGCTGGTGCCGCTGCTAAACGTGGTGATGCGATCGTTCATGACCATGAAATAGACATCAGTCAGCTTCGAGAGGCTGTAGTCGTAGCCGACCGTCAGGGTTGAGCGTGTGTTGCCGCCACCGCTGACCTTGGTGTTCGCATAGCCCGCTTCGATTTTGCCGGCTCCCACCGGAATTGATGCGCCCAAGGAGTTGGTCTTGGTGGTCAAAGCGGTAACTTGGCTCTTGGCCGAACCCGTCGTCAGGTAGGCCTTGGCTGCACCGAAGTCATAGGAGCCGCCAACCATCCAGTCGGTCTTCTTGTCGTTGCCGGTCTGGGCAGCGACAACCGGGTTGGTGAGCTGCGCGCTTTCGTAGAAGGCAGTCAAGGCCAGGGGGCCGCCGAAGTAAAGGACATTCAGGCCGGTATTGCTCTTGCCGGAAAGCGCGCTGCTGCCGGGCATCTGGTAGTGCAGGTTGGCAGAAAGGCCGCTAAAATTGGGCGTGCTGTAGATCACTTCGCCGGACCATCCCGTGTCAGCCGGCGTCGTGGCAGACCAGCCGGTGCCATTGAACAAAGGCACGTTGGCGTGCAAGACAAGGGGCGAGAAGGTGAAGGAGTCGCCAAACGGGTTGAAGATCACGGTGGGCAGGAAGTTGGGAGCCAGTCCCCGGCCGACGGTGAAGGAACCAAAAGAGCCCGACAGACCCACGTTGGCATCGCGCGAGAACATCGTGTCGCCACCAAAGCGGCCTTGGCTGCCGTTGTTCATCTGGAAGAACGAGGTCAGCGCAAAGTTGGCTTTGAGCCCACCGCCCAGGTCTTCGCCACCTTTGAATCCGAAATAGGAAGTGGTCATGCCGCCACTGCCAACGAGCATGGTGCTTTTGGCATCGCCAGCTGCACGCATGGAGCCGATGAAAGCGTCTGCGGTGCCCACGATCTGCACCGAACTTTGTGCAAATGCACTGGCACCGACCGTGCCCATGACTGCCAACGCTACGATTGATTTTTTCATGTTTTTCTCCAGATAAATTTAAAGTACCGACAAAGCGGCGGTGGTTTGGCGATTCAATCAGCCTGCAAAAAATGGCTCCATATCCCGCAGGCCTGTTTACACTTCCGTGAGAGTCCTAAGCAAAACCCATGCCCATCACGTCTTGTATTTAAGAGCGTACATTCACGGCATATTTCGTGCATAGGCTTGGCGAGATAGGAACTATGTGGCGGGTCGTATGGCCGCTTCGCAAGATATAAGCAAGATGCAGCAACGCCAAGGTCCGCACTTCAGCACCCGATGAACAGACTCGAACTACACAGCATCACCAAACGCTACCCGGCCGTGGTTGCCAACAGCGATGTGTCCCTGACGGTGCGGCCCGGCGAAACCCATGCGGTTCTCGGTGAGAACGGGGCCGGTAAATCGACCTTGATGAAGATCATTTATGGTGCGGTCAAGCCGGACTCCGGCAGTGTGAGTTTCAATGGGCAGACCGTGCATATCCGCAATCCTCAGGAAGCCCGGGCGCTGGGCATCAGCATGGTGTTCCAGCACTTCAGTCTGTTTGACACGCTGACCGTCGCCGAAAATGTCTGGCTCGGCCTGGACAAATCGCTGGCGCTTGCCGATGTCAGCCAGCGCATCGTTGCCAAGGCCAGCGAATACGGGCTCGACATGGATCCTTCGCGCCCCGTTCACACCCTGAGCGTGGGTGAGATGCAGCGGGTCGAAATCATCCGGGCCCTGCTCACCAATCCTCAGCTCCTGATTCTCGATGAGCCGACCTCGGTGCTGACGCCCCAGGCCGTGGAAAAGCTGTTCGTGGTGCTGAAAAAGCTTTCCAGCGAGGGCTGCAGCATTCTCTACATCAGCCACAAGTTGCATGAAATCCGCGAGCTTTGCACGGCATGTACTGTTCTGCGTGGCGGCAAGGTCACCGGGGTCTGCAATCCTTCGGAGGAGTCGAACGCGTCGCTCAGTCGGCTCATGATCGGTTCCGAGCCGCCCGCGCTGGAGCATCGAGATGTCAAGGCCGGAGAGCTTGTTTTGCGGGTGAATGGTTTGAGCTTGTCCAAGGAAGACCAGTTCGGGGTGGACTTGAGTGCGGTTTCGCTGGATGTGCGCGCTGGCGAGGTGGTCGGCATAGCTGGAGTCTCGGGCAATGGGCAGAAAGAGCTGCTCTATGCCCTCTCGGGTGAAGACACACGGGCCGAAGCATCGATGGTGCAGGTTTTCGGCAAAGCATCGGCCAAGCTCGGGCCTGGTCCCCGCCGCACCATGGGCGTGCATTTTGTCCCTGAAGAGCGCTTGGGCCGCGGTGCGGTGCCGACCCTCGGGCTGGCTCACAACCTGCTCCTGACGCGGGATGAAGCCATGGGCAAAAGCGGCTGGCTCAACCTCAAGTCCCTGCGCCTGCAGGCTCAAGAAATCATCCGGCGATTCAACGTCAAAGCCGGCGGACCGGACGCCACTGCCAAAAGCCTGTCCGGAGGCAATTTGCAGAAATTCATTGTCGGCCGCGAGATTGAGGCCAACCCCAAGCTGCTGATTGTTTCGCAACCCACCTGGGGTGTCGACGTCGGTGCTGCGGCCCAGATCCGCGGTGAAATCCTTGCGCTGCGCGACGCGGGTTGTGCCGTGCTGGTGGTCAGTGAAGAACTCGATGAATTGTTTGAGGTCAGCGACCGGCTCTATGTGATTGCCAAGGGCCAGTTGTCGCCCTCCATTGATCGGGCCAAGGCAACGGTGACCCAGATCGGTGAATGGATGTCCGGCCTGTGGAATACCCAAACCTCCAACGCGGGGGCTGCCCATGTTTAAGCTGGAGGCCAGGCCGGAGGCTTCCAAGGCCTGGAGCTATGGATCGCCTTTCCTGGCCATTGCGATCACGGTCGTTATCGGCGCAATCCTTTTCCTGGCCCTGGGCAAGGATCCGGTGCGCGGGCTGCTGGTGTTTTTCTGGGACCCTGTCAAGACGCCCTATGCGCTCGGGGAATTGATGGTCAAGGCCACACCCCTGTTGCTGATTGCCCTGGGCCTTTCGGTGTGCTATCGGTCCAACGTCTGGAACATCGGGGCCGAGGGCCAATTTGTCCTGGGCGCTGTGGCAGCTGGTGGGGTGGCTTTGCTCGCCGAAAAGACCACCGGCCCCTGGATCGTGCCCGCCATTCTGGTCGCCGGCGTTTTGGGCGGCATGGCTTGGGCTGCCCTGGTGGCGATTCTGCGCGACCGCTTCAACGCAAATGAAATCCTGGTGAGCCTGATGCTGGTCTATGTGGCCAACATGGTGCTCAGCTATCTCGTATTCGGACCCTGGAAAGATCCCCAGGGCTTCAACTTTCCACAGACCAAAAACTTCGAGGCGGTCACTCAGATTCCCCGGCTCATGGGTGGTTCACGAGTCAATATCGGACTGCTCATGGCGCTGGTTGGCGTCGGTGGGGTCTGGGTATTCCTTTTCCGTACGCGCGCAGGCTTTGCACAGCAGGTTGGTGGGCTGGCTCCGGCCGCTGCGCGGTATGCAGGCTTTTCCGCACGCAAGGCCTTGTGGGTGGCTTTGTTGACTTCCGGTGGGTTTGCCGGTCTGGCAGGCGCGCTCGAAGTCGCGGGGCCGATTGGTCAGCTCACTCCCTATGTGCCGGCAGGTTATGGATTTGCCGCCATCATTGTGGCCTTCATCGGCCGCTTGCATCCTGTTGGCGTGGTCTTTTCCGCCATCCTGATGAGCATGTTCTATATCGGTGGCGAGCTGGCGCAGTCGCGCCTGGGTTTGTCCAAATCCCTGACCGGTGTTTTTCAGGGCCTGTTGCTCTTCACGCTGCTGGCCTGCGATACGCTGATCGCCTATCGCATCCGGCGCACTCCTGGGTCCTTGGGAGGCCAATGATGGAATCCATTGCGCTGCTCCTCGCAGCTACGCTCAATGCAGGCACGGTGCTGGCCATCGCAGCCCTCGGTCTGCTCATCAATGAGAAGGCGGGCGTCATCAACCTCGGCGCCGAGGGCATGATGCTGTGCGCGGCCATTGCCGGGTTTGCCACTGTGGTGCATACCGGCAGCACGGTCCTCGGATTTACGGCCGGCATGGCTTCGGGGGCTGTGCTCGCGGCGCTGTTCGGGGTCCTGGTGATCTGGCTCAACACCAACCAGGTGGCCACCGGTCTGGCTGTCAGCCTTTTTGGCGCTGGGTTCTCGGCGTTCGTAGGCACGGGCTATGTGCAGGAAAAACTGCCGCAATCGCGCGGCTTTGATATCCCCTTTTTGTCCGATATTCCCTTCGTCGGAACCGTGCTTTTTAGGCAGCATCCGATGGTGTATTTCGGGATGGCCCTGACGGTGGGCCTGATCTGGTTTTTGTACCGGACGCGCTCGGGTTTGGTGCTGCGCTCGGTCGGCGAAAGCCCGGAGTCGGCCCACGCGCTGGGCTATCCGGTGCGGCGCATCCGTTTGCTGGCGGTCGTGGTCGGCGGCGCGCTTTGCGGTTTGGCCGGTGCCTACATTTCGGTGGTCTACACGCCTTTGTGGGTAGAGGGCATGGTTGCGGGTAAAGGCTGGATTGCGCTGGCCCTCACCACCTTTGCCACCTGGCGTCCGGCACGGGTATTGCTGGGTGCATACCTGTTTGGTGGGGTGACCATGTTGCAGTTTTACCTGCAGGGGGTGGGTGTGGAAGTGCCCAGCCAGTTCCTGACCATGCTGCCCTACCTGGCCACCATCGTGGTGCTTGCCCTGATTTCGCGCAACCCGCGGTGGATTCGCGTCAACATGCCGGCATCCATTGGAAAACCGTTTTATCCCGGCTCATAATTGGGCTTTTACAACCTGTCGCAACCATTGAAGGAAAAGAAGACATGACTGATCTGCAAAAACGTTCCCTGCTTAGAGTCGCGGCCTTATCGGCCGTTGCTGCTGCTGCCCTGGTTGGTTGTGGCAAGAAGGAAGAGCCCGCGCCTGCGCCTGCACCGGCGCCTGCCGCAGCGGCGCCCGCACCCAAGCCCGCACCCCTGAAAGTGGCCTTTGCCTATCTGGGCCCAGTGGGCGACGGCGGCTGGACTTTCGCCCACGACACCGGCCGCAAGGCCCTTGAGAAGGAACTGGGCGACAAGATCGTGACCAGCTTCGTCGAAAACGTCCCCGAATCGGCTGACGCGGAGCGTGTTCTGCGCGATATGGCTTCCCAAGGCAACACCCTGATTTTTGGCACGACCTTTGGCTACATGGAGCCTATGCTCAAGGTGGCAGCCGATCTGAAAGATGTCAAGTTCGAGCACGCCACGGGCTACAAAACCGCGCCCAACATGCGCACCTACGACAGCCGCACCTATGAAGGCGCTTATCTGGCTGGCGTGATCGCTGGCAAGATGAGCAAGACCGGAACGCTGGGCGTGGTCGGCTCCATCCCGATTCCTGAAGTGATCCGCAATATCGACAGCTTCACCCTCGGTGCGCAAAGCGTGAACCCGAAGATCAAGACCAAGGTGGTCTGGGTCAACGAGTGGTTCAACCCGCCCAAGGAAACGGAAGCCGCCACTTCGCTGATTAATGGCGGAGCCGACGTGCTGTTCCAAAACACCGATTCCCCTGCCGTTCTGAAGACCGCCCAGGAAAAGGGCAAGCGCGCATTTGGCTGGGATTCGGACATGTCGTCCTACGGCCCCAAGGCCCACCTGGCTTCGAGCGTGATCAATTGGGGTCCCTACTACATTAAGGCCACCAAGGACGCTCTCGGAGGTACTTGGAAGGGTGACAGCGGCAGCTGGTGGGGCGTGAAAGAGGGTGCGATTGATATCGTCTCCATCGCTGAGGACGTGCCGGCTGAAACCAAGGCCAAGATCGACGAGATCAAGAAGGGTCTGACCGACGGCAGCTTTGCCATCTGGAAGGGCCCCATCACCGACAATACAGGCAAGGTCGTTGTGGCCAAGGACGCTGTGGCAGACGACAAGTTCCTCGGCGGGATCAACTTCTACGTCAAGGGCGTGGAAGGCAAGGTCCCCGGCGGCGACAAGAAATAAGCCGTTTGTTTTCTGTCTCCCAGGAGCTGCCTTCGGGCAGCTCTTTTTGTTTGAAAGCATGATTGAACATTCACTTTGGCATCCGGTGGCAATGTCTGGGCAGTTGGCAGCAGCACCGGTCGCCGTCCGCCTGCTGGAGGCGGACCTCGTGCTGTGGCGCGATGGCGCCGGGGTGGCCCACGCATGGCGGGACCAATGCCCGCACCGGGGCGCACAGCTCTCATTGGGGCAGGTGATTGACGGTGCGTTGGAGTGCCGCTACCACGGCTGGCGCTTTGGCTCATCGGGTCAATGTCTGAAGGTTCCGGCGTTGCCGGACTTCATCCCACCGCAAGGCTTGTGCACCCAAGCCTATGGCGTATGCGAAGCCCATGGCCTTGTATGGGTTTGCCTGCGAGACAAACCCGCAACGCTGCCGGTCTGGGAAGCCGAGGCCGACGCCCGCTTGCGCAAACTCAATTGCGGCCCTTACGAGGTTGCCACCAGTGCACCACGCATCGTCGAGAATTTTCTGGACATGGCGCACTTCGGATTCGTCCACGAAGGCTGGCTGGGCACCCGCACGGCCACTGCAGTCGAGTCCTACCGCGTCGAGCGCACGGCGACCGGCATCCTGGCCACAGGATGCAAGGCCTGGCAGCCGCAATCCAGCGTGCATGCAACTGCGCCCGCCCAGGTGGAATACGGCTATGCGGTGCTTGCCCCTTACACGGCCGCGCTGGCGAAGGTTCCCGATGTCGCCAGCGTTGCGCTGGATGGCTATCGTGAATCGATTGCCTTGTTCATTTGCCCTGTGGAGCCAGCCCTCAGCCGCGTGTGGTTCCGCCTCGCAGTGGCGGACTTTGACTCGCCGGATGAAAAATTACGCAGCTTCCAGGACACCATCTTCCTGCAGGACAAACCGGTGCTCGAGTCCCAGCGACCGGTCTTGTTGCCTTTGGCCGAAAATAGCGAGCGCCACACAGTTGCCGACAAGGCCTCGCTGGCCTATCGGAGCTACCTCAAAGAGCTTGGCATATGCTTTGGAGTGACCCCATGAATGCCCTGAAACCTGTATCCCCTGGGCGGCTGCCCGCCTTACTGCGCCGCATGCCCAAGGCGGAATTGCACATCCACATCGAGGGCTCGCTTGAGCCTGAACTGATTTTTGCCCTGGCCCGGCGCAATGGCCTGAGCCTGCCCTATGCCGACGTGGAAACCTTGCGCCGAGCATACGCTTTCAGCAATCTACAGAGCTTCCTCGACATCTACTACGCCGGCGCGTCGGTGCTGCTCAAGGAGCAGGACTTCTATGACATGGCGCACGCCTATCTCGCACGGGCCGCTGCAGACCATGTGACCGTGGCCGAGATATTCTTTGACCCCCAGACCCATACGGCCCGCGGCGTGCCGATGGAAACTGTGATTCGCGGTCTGCACCGCGCCTGTGTTGACGCCAAAGCCGGGCTCGGCATTGATGCTTCGCTGATCCTGTGCTTCCTGCGCCACCTGAGCGAAGAAGAGGCGTTTGCAACGCTCGAGCAGGCGCTGCCTTTTCGCGACCTGTTCATTGGTGTCGGTCTCGACTCGAGTGAAGTGGGCCACCCGCCAGAAAAGTTTGCGCGGGTATTCAAGCGCTGCAAGGAGCTGGGCTTTCACCTGGTGGCCCACGCAGGCGAAGAGGGGCCGCCTGCTTACGTGTGGGCCGCTTTGGACGTGCTGCAGGTCGAACGCATCGACCACGGCGTGCAGTCGGTCAAGGACCCCGCCTTGATGCGGCGCCTGGCGCAAGACCGGATGCCCCTCACCGTGTGCCCCCTGTCCAACCTCAAGCTGCGCGTTTTTCCACGGCTGGCCGACCACAACCTAGGGGGCCTGCTTGAGGCCGGGCTGTGCGCCACCGTCAATTCCGACGACCCCGCCTATTTCGGTGGCTACATGAACGACAATTTCACCCAGACCTTTGCTGCGACCAGCTTGGGTGCCATGCAAGGCTACCTGTTGGCAAGCAACAGTTTCGAGGCCAGTTTTCTGGATGAGAGGCGCAAACAGTTTCATTTGGATCGGCTCGCAGAGGTGTTTGAAACTTTCGAATAGAATCCCGCCTCGGCCAGCGCCGCTCCTGCGCTCCGTGCTATCCATTCAGGAGCCATGTAGAGGACACCCATGTATAAAAACCTCGCCACCGCGTTTGCGGCAGCCTGTTTTTCCCTTTCCGCCTTCCCCCAATCCCCCGCTCCGTCACCAGCCGCCTCCAGTGCAGAGACGCTCAAGATCGGCTTTGTCTACGTGGCCCCGCTGACCGACGCAGGCTGGGTGCGCCAGCATGAAGAGGGCCGCAAGGCCGTCCAGGCAGCACTGGGCGCGCGCGTCAAAACCAGCTTTGTGGAGAACGTGGCCGAGGGGCCGGACGCCGAACGCGTGATCCGCGACCTGGCCGTGCAGGGCAACAAGCTCATTTTCACGCCCAGCTTTGGCTACATGGAGCCCACGCTCAAGGTGGCCAGGGAATTCCCCGAGGTCAAGTTCGAGTCCATCACGGGCTACAAGACCGCGCCCAACGTGGCCGTGGCCAACGCGCGCTACTACGAGGGCCGCTACCTCGCCGGCATTGCCGCTGGCCGCATGACCAAAACGAACATGGCGGGCTATGTCGCGGGCTTTCCCATTCCCGAGGTCCTGCAGGGCATCAACGCCTTCACGCTGGGCATGCGCTCGGTCAACCCCAAGGCCACGGTCAAGGTGATCTGGCTCAACGACTGGTTCAATCCGCCGGCCGAGCGCGATGCGGCCATGGCCCTGTTCGACCAGGGTGTGGACGTGATTACGTTTCACACTGGCTCCACCGCCGTCATGGCTGCCGCGCAGGAGCGCGGCAAGATGGCCGTGGCTTACCACTCCGACATGCGCAAGGTCGCACCCGACGCGCAGATCATCGCCGTCACCCATGAATGGGGCGCTTACTACACCGCGCGCACCCAAGCCGTGCTGGCGGGCACCTGGAAGAGCGGCGAGGTCTGGGGCGGCGTGAAGGAGGGCATGGTCCGTGTGGGCGAGTTCGGTCCCAAAGTGCCCAAGGCTGTGCAAGCCGAAGTGCTGGCCCGGCAGAAGGATATTGCCGCCGGAAAACTGCTGCCGTTCCGGGGCCCCATTTCGGACACCGATGGCCACGAAATGGTGCCTGCGGGCAAGGCGATGACGGATAGCCAGATACTGTCCATGAATTTTCTGGTATCGGGCGTTCAGGGGAAAATTGCAAAATAGCGGCATGCATGCCTACCGCGCCGCCGTTCTTCAGTTCAGTCCCGAGGGCCAGGCCCAATACGAGGAAGACGGCATGCTGGTTGTGGGCGATGCCGGTTTGATTGAGGCCGTGGGCAGCCACGAGGATCTGCGCGGGCGCTATGCGCAGGTGCCCACCGAGCACCTTCCCGGCCGCATCCTGGCTCCCGGCTTTGTGGACATGCACGTCCACTACCCGCAGACCGACATCATTGGTGCGCCGGCCGCGGGCCTGCTGCCCTGGCTCGAAAACTACACCTTTCCGGAAGAAAAAACCTTTGCGGATGCCGCAAATGCAGCGTCGGTAGCTATCTTTTTCATAGCGGAGCTGCTGCGCAACGGCGTCACTACCGCGCTGGCGTTTGCCACCTCGCACCCGCATTCGGTCAACGCCCTGTTTGAAGCAGCCCAAGGCGCCGGCATGCGCCTCATCACGGGCAAGTGCCTGCAGGACCGGCATTGCCCGGAGGGCGTGCGCGATGAAACCGAGCAGTCCCTCATCGACACCGAGACCCTAATCCAGCGCTGGCATGGCAAGGGGCGCCTGGGCTATGCCATCACGCCGCGCTTCGCGCCCACCAGCACGCCGGCCCAGTTGCGCGGTGCCGGCGAGCTCGCTGCCCGGTATCCTGATGTCTGGATCCAGTCGCATGTTTCGGAGAACAAGGACGAGATTGCCTGGGTCACCGAACTCTTCCCGGCCTCGCGCAGCTACCTCGGAGTATATGAGGACTTCGGCCTGCTGCGCAACCGGGCCATCTATGCCCATTGCATCCATTTTGACGATGCTGATCGTGCGCTCATGAAGTCCAGCGGCGCGGCTGCGGCAGTGAGCCCGACGAGCAACCTGTTTCTTGGCAGCGGCTTTTTTGATTACGAAGGTGCTGACCGCGTCGGCTTTGCCTACGGGCTGGCCAGCGATGTGGGTGGCGGCACCAGCTTCAGCCCGTTTCGAACCATGCTGGCGGCCTACTACGTCGGGCGCGAGGGGCAAACCAAATCGGGGCTCTCGCTCACGCCCTCTCAGCTGTGGTGGCAGCACACCGGCGGCGCGGCCCGCGCGCTGGGGTTGGAAGGCGTGATCGGCAATCTGCAGGCTGGCAGCGAGGCCGACTTCATCGTGATCAACCCGCGCGCCACTCCGTTGCTGGCGCGCAAGGCTGACCGCGCGCGCAGCCTGGACGAATTGCTGTTCGGCATGATCGTCCTGGGGGATGACCGCTTGATCGAGCGCAGCGTCATTGCCCGCTCGGGCCACAGGCCTAGTTGATCAGCTTGCGCTCGCGCAGGTATTTGGACAGCCCGCAGTAGCCGTCCTTCATCAGGATATCGGTCTCAACCTTGGCCGGTATCAGCTTTTCCTTGAGTTCAGCGGCCGCCTTGTTTCCCTGGGTCTGGCGCACAAAGCCAATGACCTGCTCGAACTTGGACACCTCGTTATGGCAAGGATTTTCCGCCTCGGTCTTGGGTCCGATGGCGGAATTGCCTTGTCCCAATGCCCAGGAGCAGGCAGTGGCCAGAAGCAGAGCAAGGATCAATGGATGTAGTGGCATGCCTGTTTCCCGGGGTGTGACTGCTTCCAAGCAGGAAAGATGCCATAGCCCGTCCGAGACAGCCAATTCCAGAATGCGCGGAACCGGCTCAGCCGGGCCGCTGCATTGCCCCCACCGGGGGGAGGCGCGCGCAAGTGTGCTTCGGGGGCGTCATAATTTCCCCATGAGCATCAAGTCAGACAAATGGATTCGGCGCATGGCCGAGAGCACCGGCATGATCGAGCCCTTCGAGCCCGGCCAGATCCGCGAAGCCGAGGGCAAGAAAATTATCAGCTACGGCACCAGCAGCTATGGCTACGACATCCGCTGCGCGCCGGAGTTCAAGGTTTTCACTAACATCCACAGCACCGTGGTGGACCCCAAGAATTTCGATGAAAAAAGTTTCGTCGACTTTCATGACGAGGTCTGCATCATCCCCCCCAATAGCTTCGCGCTGGCCCGTACGGTGGAGTACTTTCGCATTCCCCG
>Ga0007834_1000372_pt1 | contig 14466 bp, 14 predicted proteins | sample CryBogCBE06Nov07_FD_71233 | JGI IMG/M metagenome (GOLD analysis project Ga0007834, IMG submission 71233) | Freshwater microbial communities from Crystal Bog, Wisconsin, USA - CBE06Nov07 | ecosystem: Environmental > Aquatic > Freshwater > Lake | place: Crystal Bog, Wisconsin, USA | collected...
ATAGTCCTATATACTACATATGTGATGAATATTACTGACTGTTGATTGACGTTGGACAGGTACTTATTCCGAGCCAGACGAGATTGGGCCGAATTAAGATCCCGACGTGCATCGCGTGCGATCGGCCCCTCCTCGCTAAGGTCCGTAACGGTTTTGTTTGATAGAAGTTCTTTTGTTCGAAAATAAAGTTTCTTAGTCGATAAGAGTCAATTCGAATAAATATTGTGCAATTATATCAAGAAGAGTTATTATTGTAGAATTCTAGTCCTTGCTACCTTCTGAACACAGCATATCGACCACTACTTATGATTAATATCACTTGTTGATTGAATTGCACTCTATGATATTCCTATTTATTCAGATTCGTCAAGATGGGCCACTGCTAGACGACAGTCTCAGCGCCTCTCATAACCGCTCCATACTTTCCAGTGCCGGAGGTTCCCGCCATCAAGATACGATTCCCTTTTCTTTGAATTCGAATAACGAAATCCGAACAAAACGTGGAGAGAGCGTGGATGGCATGTCCGTTACCTCGGGGATGGTGCGGAAGGGTTTTAATCCGGGGAGTCCATCGAGTAACAGCAGTCGAACCAGGTCCAAGGTGTCCGGGCTTGTCAGACTGCCTGCCCCGAAACGTGAAGTGCTGAGAGGAAAGACGGCGGCGGGTGGGGAGGGTGAAAACGAAATGTACGTAATGCGCGGAGGGTTTAAGATGCCGGCGTCCAGGTCTGGCATGACTCTGTTTACTGACGGAAGTAGTGTCGGTCAAAGCATTGCTGACACGACGCTGATGTCGCGCACGAGTACGATGTAGATTTCTAAGTGGATTATTCAAATACGGCAAGCAGTGGCGCTCTTGCTGCCTGTGCGTGAAATATGATTTTAGTATGACAATTGCGATTATTGGTCAGATGGTCTTAACAATATATCTATAATTTTCAATCATTGAAGAAGTACCCGATGGACAGGCGAGGCGGTATTATGACCTTCACTTAGATATCGTAATAGCATTTCGTAGGAAGTAAAAGTGAATATCAGATTTTTGCCGCCCTTCTTGTAATTTAAAGTAGTGGAGAAAGTAGTTAGGTATGCACGGTGGTGAAGATTTGAATAGCACTTCCATCTAGGGTAATTTTTGGATTGTTCTCATGTAGCTATTAGAAAGAATAATTCGTACGTATGAGCAAGAATCTTCTTGCCGAGTCGCCTTACTTCCTCTTCAACAAATTTTCCTTATCTGATGTGGCTGTGGGTGCAGGAGGTAACAAGCCAGAGCAGTGGTACACTTTCTCACTAATTCCTAGAACTAGTAGTGGTACACTTTCTTCGTTTATTTTTCATGATGGTGGAGATTAGAACAAGATGTAGTAAGTAGAAGCTCATCTATTGTACTAGCGTTTAGCTAGTAACCCCCCAGCCAGGAGGGGAGTTCTTTATTTAAAGTTCCTGGCTTCTCAATAAATACGGCACAGTGTGTGAGTAGTTTCAGTATTACTCCAGCATCATTTGAGGGCCATGAGGACTAAGTCAATGCGGATTTGCTTGGATTTTCAGTATTACTACCACGGAAATATAATTTTGATTTTTAGCTACAAATGGATTATCTGTAGCTGGATTTTGGTGCACCGATGTGGTCAAGATATAAGTACTGTGCAAGCTTTGGCAGCATGATTCCTTGCTTGACCGTTTGACCGAACCTGCCTAAACTATTGGATTTTCTATTTGATAGTGTGTAAAAAATATGCGTAAAGACGTGTTGAAATCAATATGCTCAAAAAGATCGCTCTTACAGTATTGCTTTCAACAAGCTTGTAAGTATCCGTGCACTTTTTGTATCGTTTTAGCTACTGATTCAGTTGTCGATTGTTTTTTCTGCTTAGTGTGTGATACTTTCTTACTTTCACCCTCATTCTAATTATCTAGATAAGATTGACGGGAAAACGGGGAAGATATTGGGAACCAAGAATTCGATTCTATTTGATTAACTAAGCAACCTTACAGCAAACGGAATATCATTCAGTTCAACTAAAGAATGCACAGAAAATATCGCTTTTACGCAATTTACCCTCCACGAATACTTGTTTCATGAGCAATCCAATATGTATCTACTATTTCAAGTTGGCAAAATAAGTATACGAGAAATTTAAATTGGCCATTTTTGGTATTACAACGAGCACGATTACATTCCCAAGATTGGGTATTTTACAGAATGAAACAGAGTACAATGAAGTCGACGATTTGCCAATTGCACCAAAATACGTCACGCCGCATACATGGAAGGTGCCATGACAAGTCCTTAAGGCGTGTAAAATGGGTCACATTAACACAATATTCGGGTAATTCTGACATCCCTTACGTCAATCTGAATGCCTCCTGCCAGGTGCAAACCGTAAAACGATGGGAGGGCAAGGGTATACGAGAAATAAATGAGGGATAAGAGTATTTTAAGATACCAGAAGCTACAGGAAAGAGCGACACAGGTGGAACTGTTTCGAGGTAATATTTTGACGAGAGAAATTCTACGCAAATACAGCATTATGTGTATTTTGACCATGAGAGACAAAGAATTCTCATCGTAAAATAATGTACACACATGAATGGTACAGGATCAAATACGGATAAATGGCGACGAGGCGAGTAAGTAGACATTGTAGAGGCTAAACCCGATTATTTGATATTAGGAGGGCATGGGAGGTTCAAAAAGGCTTCTGGAAGCCCTTGATTGCTTACTTGTATGATGTTCAGCGCCTCGTCCACCTGTGCAGAGGTGATCACCAACGGCGGGGACAGCCGAATGACGTTGCCATGTGTAGGTTTAGCCAGTAGACCTTAACAGATCAGGAGCGCCAGTGGTCGATATATAGAACAGTTAAGGGAATGCTTTCAAGAACAACTCAAATACTCCAATTTTACACCGAGCGATAGTCCCCCACCCTCCTATCTGCTTTACCACACCCACGCCACCCACCTAGATTGGCCATCCGCATACACAAATCCCACGCCACCGAGGAGGATGGTGGCGCATCGACTTCAATCGCGTTCATGAGACCCACGCCACGGACCTACATTTGCAAGGCAGGCGTGAAGGGATAAGCGGAGCAACAACTTTTACGCTAGTAGGCTGATAAATTGGGAAGGAGGCATGGGAGCCTTCTAGGTACTGCGACCAAACGGTAACGACTCTCACCTCGCGTATCAGCGGAGTGCGCTGTTGTAACTGTCGCAGTCCAGTTCTGAAGCGCTCCCCTTGAGCAGCCGCATTATCGATCATGCCTTCGTCGATCAACACTTGCAGAGCGGTCATAGCGACTCTGATTGTAATAATCAATATAATGATATCGCTGAGATTAGGCACACCACGGCGTCACAGGAGATGCAGGACTGTAATGATCAGAAATGTAACTTTATTGACGAGGGTCTACGAGACAACTTTACAGCAGAGACTACTGTGGTGTACACAGGAAGGGCGGGTGGGGAAGATGTACGTTGGTTGGGACGCTTGTGTTGATCTGCCAAACTTCAGTATCAAGGGCGTAGTGGGATGCAAAGTAACGTCTGCAAGTATTGCGCCAGGCTTATGACCAACAACAATGTGAGGAGACGTGTTGCAGTTAAAATCAAGAGAGAGATCCTTCCTTGTAGGCTAGCGAGCTAGTTGACGTAGGTTGACTTTACTGATGAGTACCACGGTAGGAGACGCACACAATGAGATGGAAGAGAAGGGAAGTGAAGACAGCGTAAGTAATGGACGTACTATGGAATCAAGCACAGTAGTGAGTGATGCAAAGCGGTGAGAGGACATCATCCCAGAATAGGGTGGCTCATCAACACACCGGCCCTTGGAGGACAGACCTGCAGTCAGGCGCATGACAATAGCCAGAGAAGATCAGCGATTGAGGGAAGTGGGAGAGTCAGACCTGCAGGCGAGAGGATTCCCCCCGAATGTGGACCCGTGTTCCCCGGGACCGATACACAGCATCACGTCATCGTCCGCTAGTACCGCCGAAACGGGCAATGCACCGCCTGACAACGCTTTCCCCAGACATACAATATCGGGTTTTCCAGCGGTGCCACCAGGAGGAAGAGCATGATGGGTGGCGAGGAGTTTCCCTGTTCTTCCCAACCCTGTCTGCACCTCGTCCGCAATCATCAGCACGTTGTGCTTGGTGCAGAGCTCTCTAACGGTCGCGACGTAGTTCTGCAGGTTGAGAGGGTACATGGTTAAGTAGGGGAAGTAAGATAAACACATATGAATTGTGAGGATATTGGTGTAGAGGATATGGAATGGGACTGATGGCATGAGCTACTATTGCACGCGTACTAAGTCTATGTAAGGGCCTCCTTATCTTGCTTGCCTGAGAGGGTACGATGACTCCAGCTTCTCCTTGAATAGGCTCAAACATAAAGGCGGCAACATTTGGGTCTTCTAGCGCACGATCCAGTTCCGAAATATCATCATATGATACGATTTTAAACCCAGGCATGAACGGCCCGAACCCTTCGTAGCTGGAAGGATCAGTAGAACTACTTACTGCCGCCAGAGATCGACCCCAAAAATTATTGCTTGCAAAGACTACTTTTGCTTGATTTTCAGCAACTTTTTTCTTTTTATACGCCCATTTGCGTGCAAGCTTTACTGACGTTTCACATGCCTCTACACCAGAGTTCATCGGGAGGACTTTGTCGTATCCGAACATCGAAGTGATGAACCTCGCATATTCGCCTAACTATATGTTATCAAATGATTTAATATTTAAGATAATATTTATCGTCTAGTTACCAAATTGATCGTTGTGAAATGCCCTAGATGTAAGCGTCAATTTTTCCGCCTGAGTTACCAAGGCATTAATTATTCGAGGATGGCAATGTCCTTGGTTAACGGCAGAATAGGCCGCGAGAAAATCAAAATATTTTTTGTCATTTACATCCCAAAGATGAACCCCAAGTCCTTTTGAGATTACGAAGGGTAGCGGATGATAGTTGTGAGCGCTGAATTTTTCTTCCAAACCAATATGATAGGAATCAGAGGAGGAGCAAAATGATCTTTCAGTAATTCGTAAAGAAAGTGAGCCTTTAGCGATAATGTCGGACTTCAACATTCAAATATTATGATAAATACAAAAGTGCGACGTATGTGTTGACACGTGGTGAGGTAGTCATATAAATAAAATAATTATGGGCTTATTACAACACTTATTGTTTCTATTCCTTGCTCATGCACTTCCGTCCTTCTCGGTTTATTTGGGTCTATTTAGCTCAACTTCTTGGATCCCTGAGCCAAAGCATGTATCCATGCGCTCTCAGAAAGCTAGTTTTATTGTTGCTTTAAATATTCCGCAGGAGTCAGCAATGATAGAAGAGTTGTTATCCGTATCGTCACCCAACTCAGAGAAATACGGAAATTATTTATCACTTGATGAAATCCGAACTAAGTTTGGTCCTTCAAATGATGATCTTGGAAAGGTTGTAAGTTTTTTTAAGACTATTAGTGGTGCTCTTGTGGAGCCTAATATCAACGGAGATCTCGTGATTGTCACTGCCATGGTAGACAACATTGAGAGAGTTCTGCAGACTGAGCTGTCATGGTTTCATCATCCTACTTCTACTAAAATTAAGGCCTTGCGATCCGTTTCGCCCCTTCGTATACCAGACCATCTTTCAAAACTAATTGCGTTTGTAAGCTTAAATAGCCCTATAGTACATCCAAATTTTGTGCGCTCAAGAAATGATCAAAAATCCACTGACAAAAAGGTCCTGCATAAATCAGAAAAAATTGTACCCATGTCGTAACCTATTCATGTTTGTATATTAAAGGCCTCCACGAGCTTCCCTGCTGTGAATCCCTCCACTTTAAAAAGTCTTTACAACTTGCCTTCTGGTAAAGCGGTCCGGCACGGCTCAAATCAATCTGTGGCAGAGTTTTACCGCGAGGTGTGTAGGCGTCTGTCGTTATCTCATTCCATATATATTTAAATTAACAAGAAAAATTTGAATTCAAAACTTACAAATCTTACGAAATTGAACGTTTTCTTATATTCCATGTTCATGTGCCTCTTCGATAGCCTATTTTACTATATATTAATTTTGTTTGGTGATAACTCTAAGATTTGTTGAACACAGTTTTATTCTAACCAAGACTTAGCCACCTTCCTCGCTGCTGCTGGGCTTGTCGGAGACAGCATCCCTATTGAAAATGTCTATGGAGATCTGGCTAACAATCCGGGCAGGCAAGGACTAGTATATATATCGATTTCAATTACCTTCTAATTCCACTTATGTTACACGACAAAATTTTCTTGATTCAGTCAACGATGTAGTTTGCAAATCCACGTTTCATTCGATGAGCGTCCTATTTCTTGTCCCTTTTATGTATGTGTCCTTATCCTTAATATTTTATGCATTTGTTGTCTTAGACCTGGTGGAGAGGCGAATCTGGACGTCCAATATATGATGGTAATCGCTATCAACCGTCTGCCTCCTCATTCTTCTTCACTGTTCAATAAACCCACTAGTGTCATATCCTCATCGCACTTCCAATCTCAAGTCAACCTCTCTTCACGTACCCATTCCCTACCATCCATTCAGGCTGTGGCTCAAGGCATCCCCACCTATTTCTACTCCATGTCGGACCTCAACCCATACTCCCAAGAGAACGAAGGATTCCTCGCCTACCTCTGGACAGTCGGCAACCAGACGTATCCCCCACTGGTGCACTCGCTCTCCTACGGCGATGACGAGGCCGTGGTGTTCGACCCCGCGCGGCCCGGAGCCATTGAATACGGACTCAGGTGCGAGAAATGCACCAGCGATATCGTCAACCCACACTTGTCGGCAGCCTTCTGCTATATATATATATCTGTATGCTGTGTACACGTCATCTGTTCAGAGTATGTTCATATTTCAAAACTGCTTATGTGAAACTGCTGCTGTACGCCGACATTACGACCTTTACCCTGATACTGTGCACTTCCCCTCTGCATTGAAAAGAATGGAAATGGAGTTTGTGAAGATGGGTCTCCGAGGACTGTCCGTGCTCTTCGCGTCTGGTGACTACGGGGCGGGGAACTTCGATACTGGGTCATCTCGCTGCTCTAAAGCCTGGCCGGACTGGCCCGCCTCCTCGCCCTTTATCACCAGTGTGGGAGGCACGCAGCTCTCTACGGAATACCTCCCACTGTGCACTCAATCTTCGGTAAGGATATACTGTAGGTGAGGTGTAAGTGCCACCGGCTAATGGATGGGAAGGATCTATGAACGCGGTGGATTGGTCGAAGGCGGTAGAGATATTTTAGACAAGCAGCAGGGTGGGAAGTGTGCTTGTTTTATCGGATCGTAACTACAAATGGGTTTACGCTTAAAGCAGGTTTACACATCAAACTGTACCGAAGCATGTAATTTTCCTACTGGTCCCATGTCTGTTATCATTCAAGTACTATCTGACAGTGTCGTGGGCCACCGTTACCAATAACACGTTGTCTAAAGCCGCTCGACCTCAATTCTATGTCGATTCGTTTCCATCAATTTTCGCGCGTCCGTCCTGCCTGTCTCATATCGCCATGGTCGCTCCTACCTGTGCGTGTGTATATTGTTTATTTGAAGTGTACCGGTTATGGTGAAGTGGTGTGCTCCGGAGGCACAGGCGGGACGATCACCTCGGGCGGGGGGTTCTCCAATGTCCATGACCGAGCCGTACATGTGCGTATATCGTGTCATGGGACATAAGACGAGGGCGAGGTCCGACATGCAGTCGATCGCTTCTGCGCTTTTTCTATGCTAGTATTGGACAGGGTAACAACCCACGCATATATGTCTAAGGCTGTGTACTCTCGGTAGGCGCCGTGGCAGGTGAAGGCCGTGGACCAGTACTTCGCCTCCGCTAGCAACCTACCCGAGTCCTCCTTTTTCAACACCTCGGGGCGGGGGTACCCGGACGTATCCGCGGTAATGTTCTTCCCCACCTCCCGTCTCTTGTCCTATCGTATCTTGTCGAATCTCCTTTTTCCTAATGGCATTGCATAAGTACGATGCAACTGTCGCGTATGTTACGTTGCTTACCTTTCTCTTTCACTGAAATCAATCCTTTTCCCGTCGCATGCGCTGCTCCGTTCAGTTATCCTCTTCTTATTACGTGATTATGAACGGGAGGTAAGGTTACTGTGGCATGTTAACCAGGATTCGGTCATTTCGATGTTTACAATCACATTAAAAAGACTGAATCAAGTCAATATGTTTTCTGCTTGATCATATGTATTAGATAGTGCTCAATAACGAATTCGTCGTATTTTTGAATTATTGATAATGTTTTTAGACCCCATTTTATTAAAAATAGTTGAGATTCGCTGTATCCGCCAATTATATAATCACATTTTAGCTCTTATTGAGCGCTGGTTTAGTATGTCCTGACACGAGGCCAGTTTAGGACCGACAGAATATTATCGTCAGTCACTAATCTTCAATTTCATCGACATTCCCACGACATGTGTACGTGTTTAGGGTTAGCTACGAGGCTGGCACCTCGGCGTCCACTCCTGTGGTAAGATTGAAGTTAAACACGTCGAGTATGTCATGTTAATTTAGAAGTTCATTCATCCGATTGCGAAATGGTTACACGTGTTTTTACCAACCTAGCGATGGATGAATCTCTCCTTTGATCTTCTGCTATTCAAAAATGAAGTCTTTTATAATGACATTCATATTTCTTTTAATTAGCTCGCCTCTTTTTTATGACATTCGTATTTCTCTTTTTTCCTGTCACTCCCACCAATGCAAGCGCTCACTCGTACTTTCTTCATCAGGTCGCTGCCATTATAGCATTGCTCAATGAGCAGCGGTTGGCTGCCGATCTCCCTCCGATGGGCTTCTTGAACCCTTTCCTCTATTCCATCTTTGAGTCCCATCCCGAGGCCTTCAATGATGTCACCGTCGGGAATAATGTAGGTCGTGTGTCCGAGATCGTGGCTCAGGCTACATATCATACTTTACTTTAATCTTCTCGAAAGGGATGATTAAAAAATGAATTCTGTCCGTCGTTTCATATGCTTTCTCGATTAACATGTAATACAATTCGTAATTGTGCTATGAATGTGTTATGTCATGTGCACTCTTCTGTTGCGTTCTTGTTTGGATGGGTGCTCAGGGTTGCGGAGTAGGTGGCGGTAATTGCTGTTCGAAGTCCTTCCATGCTTCTCCGGGTTGGGACGCTGCCACGGGATTAGGATCCTTGAATTATAAATATCTCCTGCCTCTTGCTTTGAAATATGGCTCGACATCCCCTGCCTCCTCGAAATAGATTAATACCTTTCCCTCCTGGCCGTCTTAGTTACGTTAAGAATCGATCGCTTTAAAAATATTGAAATTCTTAACCGAAATCTGACGAATGTACTTTCCTTATGGATGAATATTTGAAATTTACCGCCAGTAATAAGTCTTTACGGGGATCGGGTTGATGAATAAAAAAATATAAATATGGACGATTTTTTTGGTTAAAAGACTTTATCGGCGGCGGTGAAAGGGCTACTAAACTAGTCGTGCGACAACAACACAAATATGTCGCATGCTATATTTTAGGCAAGTACGCACCGGTAGATTACAGTGGAGCTATTGAGATTGGAGGATGATATTCTTGCTTGGAGGACTTGTTTAGCAGATTTTAAGAGGTAGCTCTTGAGCCACCACCGCCACCATGCTACATTTGGTGCTGATGGACACTTTCGAGAACCGCCAAACAAAGGAAAACGCAACGAAAACCATCACCACCTGCTGTGTCGTCCCAAACCACTTCCCTGCCTTTTGCCCCCAAATCCAGTACATGTTATAGTTGTAAGCCCATGTATGGTGACAGGCCTAAAAACTTTCTTTCTTGATTTAACAACCGAAATAAAAATTGAACTATTCAAAATGTGAAAATACTATGAAACTTCCGTTCATTAATGATCCTGAAATACTTCCTTCACTAGCATAAACGCGATCTGCAGTTTAAGTAAACTCTGAGTCCTGCGCTAGCAATGGCATCCCCTCCCCGCTTGCAAAGGTAAAGTATCCTGCTTAACCGACATGCAAAGAAAAGAGTCCGCCTGTATATCCCGAGAAAAGATAATATTTTAGTGGTGCTTCACCGTGCCTTTCTGTGGTTTAAACCATTATACATCTGGATGATTTTTAATGGATTTTGATGGCCCAAAAAGGTGCACCGATTTTCGGGTCAATATCGCCAAAAAAATCCTGTCGAAGTGAATTAATAGGTAGAATATTTTTTATCCTTGCTGTATGTACTTCAGACAATTGCATCGTTTTTGAATATTTACTTATGATTGTTCTTAACTTGACTCAGATCTGTACAAAGTGAAGAAATTGACATACGATTCTCGAGATGCCAACAACTTTAAAAATTGGCTGACAAGTTGCGCTTCCGTGTAGCAGCCAAACTCTCATAATCAGAAGCCTTTGAATGTCCATCCTTACCTATCATCAGAGTCCTATTTCTACACACTAATAGCCTCAAGTAACTAACTTGCCATAGTACAATTGTCGCCACCCCGTCGATGTTTCCGACCGATGTGGGTATATGAGGATCTCTCCCTGGGAATCCACCCAAGCTTGTCCTGGACAATTTGTGTTTCCTACCCTGGATATAAATGAAGTGGTAGTAGCGGTGAAGGAACTAAATATCAATTATCCACCCGTCAGAAAGTTGAAATCTTCTTTGTCTCGTTCTTGGCTTGGTTTCTTTTTGTGAATTTTTTTTTTCAAACGCACGGATTTACAAGCAGCCAGACTTTGCCCAGACAAATGTGCAAGTATTTACAACTGGTCGGGCCTGAAGTCAGATGTGTTATTTATCACTGACAAAAGTCATGGAAAACCTTCGCATCCGCTCGCTGGATCCTTCTTCTTGACAAATTAGGAAAAGCTTGTATTGCAAAACATAACAGAAGGAACAGGAAGCAGTGGACAAGATGGTGATGCGGTTATCGCAGCGGGTGAGCAGTCATGTACTGTCGAGGGTGTACTAGTGCTATACGGCGTGGTTGTAGCCTCTCTGGACAAGAGGTAGAACTGCGCCTATGACTATGGCAGAAAAAATAGCTGTTCGTGGCTGCGTTGCCAGGTATCTGCTTTGCGGTGTCAATTAGTGTTTTGCGCGGTATATAGATGCGTCTTAAGGGTGTGCAAACAAAGCATTCATCTTGCAGGAAAAAAGGCATACAAACGGGTATAGGACGAGAAGAGATAAAGTTGATTTACATGAATGATACTAAGTAAAGATTGTAGCTCATAAATTGAGCGTAACATTTGAATTGTTGACGGCCATATGCACAAGGAATGATCTATGCTTTGATAAAATAACCCGAAAACAATTTTTTGTTGGGAAATGAAAATCAGAAATAATCAGGAAGCCCCCCCCCTAACCACCAGACCACCACGTGACCAACCACTCACCCTCCTTCGTTGTCGTGGACACTCGTACAGCAGAAAAGACAGTTTTTGTACCAGTACATATGGCGTTGGGTTATTGATTGCAGAAAAATATGATGTCGGAATGGATTGCACGATAAAACATTCACGGGGTGTACTAGAAAACATGACAAAAGCAAACAAATACGTGTTATACCACAGGCGATTACCACCACCCCCTGCCGCCTCTTATAGAGTCTAACATCATGCTTAGTACAATAAAGAGCGACGATCATGAAATATATATATCTGATGCTGGCTTTAGGTAAAACAATATCACCACGCACGCAATAGTTGCTTCTGTATTTTAGGTGATAAGATTTCGCTCTTCTACTACTAGAAATTCTTAGCGAGTGGACGTTAAGTCGAACTTCCTCCGTGCGTCCTGACCCGCGCATTTACGGACTACTATCAGTCGCAGGTTCTCGGAATGTATGTTATTCCATTCGAGAATACATACTTGCTTACTCTATTGAAGATTACAATAAAAAACAATCCAATTAGATTGATTGCATAATTTTGACGAGAAAAATAGCATTAAGTGAAGAAAACACTATTCGTTTAGTATTATTCGCTACATCGGACACCAGAACCGGGGCCGTTTCATATCCACCCCTTGAACTCCCGCAGGCTGTAGCGCCGAAGTTCACGGGAATGAATAACTATTAAAATCCGTGTGCCTTCAGAACCTCGAACTCTGTCAAGCGACGGCAGACGAGCGCGGCAGTACTGCGATTCCCACCACCCTCCCTTTGATTGTCACCTGCATTCCTATCACCGTTACCAACGCCAGTTCTTGTCGACACAACCGAATCTTTCAAATCAAAGAGAAAACATTCCATTACCTCCATGATGTTGTCTAAGAGTCGCAAGGGGTGTCTGCTCCCTATGCTCCGATGGAAGTACTTCCCGAACCCTTGCTGCAGGACAGGTGACAGGAACCCAACCTCGGTATAGTTCAAGTGACCTGTGTCCAACAGTTTCACCTGCAGTGCTTTCTGAGCCTGCTGCACTACCCTATCCTCCAACACTCGGTTCTCAGGCCACTGGAAATATTCCGCGTGGAAGCAGAGCAGCTGAAGTGGACACGGGATCGTCCCCTCCTTCGCTCGAAGTTGCCTCGCCTTCCCGCCCCTGCTCTCGTCATTCCCATTCCCTGTACTTTCACTCGCCTCTGCATTGCCGTCATGATAACAATCTGTATCCAACGGAAACATCCACGGATCAAACAATACCATTGCTCCCCCACCCCATCGATGTCGATAAGCGACCGCTGCTCTGTCTTTCGAACTCAAGCTTAAGTGAAGAACGGTAGCGCCGCCAAAGGAGTGTCCCACCAAGATAGGAGGACAGGTACCTATTTCAAAGCCTCCACTGGCCAGAGAAGCCAGCAGCACAGAGCCTTGAAACGGTTCACCATCGTCAACCCGCCAGGGATTGTTTGTACCATCCTCACTCTGTAACCCACGGCTCTGTGATGCATCACCACCCTGTCGGTAAGACACAGCAGCAAGCATGGTGTCACAGGTCTTGGCACAGTCTGTATCATTGTGGTACTTCAACAAGGAGCCGATATAGGTGAGAATCTGAACCACTTCTTCCGAGCGGTGTATCAGCTGTCGGTTACGAAACTCGAAGGCACCTCTGGAGTCACTAGTCTCCCCAGGCTTCAAATCGTACTTACGGTAGTTTATGATTGTACCATCCGGCCAGCGTGTTGAACTGGCGGTCTCGTCTGTGAATTCCGGTGAGATAACGAAATAGCCTTTCTGAGCCATTTCCATACAGACGGTGGATAAAATAGAGCGGTTTCCCCCAAGACCATGACACACGATTGCTAACTGTAGTGGACGCTTCTCCGATAGTCTATTTCCATCTCCTACCATCTCAGCTTCGTGAGTTGGATTGTTGACACTCGAAGGGGACGTTCCAGAAGGTGTAGATGATGGTGATGGCGATTGAAGTGGTGGTGCAGTATAGCAGTACGGTTGGTCGGCAGACGCGCGGATTCGCCAATATTGAAGATGAGTGAGCAACAGGGAGGAAATTCCGCCGTAATTGGCTATGCCTTTGATTGTAGATTTGACGCTGTGCTTCTCGAAGTACTCCACCGAAGTATTACGATTGTACTCTCGCATAATAATATGAAAAGATGTGATGGCCAAATGTATTAGCAGTGGGTATGTCATGTAACTTGAAGAAAAATGATTGGGCAGAAAATGAAGTAATACTAGATAAGCCACGAGAACGGAAATAAAATGAGTAAAGATCGGTTTGATGATTTGATGAATTTGTAACGAGAAAGGTATCCTCGACTTTGTGCTATAGTATAACCGACTCCAAATATATCTGTTTCTGTATTGAATGCAAATATCTTGTACTCCTATGCTGTTGCGGGCAACTGATCTTTCAGGAACAAAAATGGTATGCAACATCGGAAAAATGGAGCACGTTACAACAGTCAAAACAAAACAAATTATTCTGAAGATGTCTAAATATGGGGTCTGAGAAATGATTAACAATAAAAAACCCACATATGTTGGCCATAGTTGCCAGCGTAGTCCGTTCGCTATATGTAATAATAGACTTGACGAAACGAATACGAGAGCTTCTCCCAGCACGGTCCCACTTTTTGTAGGAAAAAGATGTAATAGAGTCATATACACTTCTAACTCATCACCTACGTCAATATAATTGAACCATATTGCATTAATAAAATTAACCGTCAACAAAACTTTTTGAACATTTGCAACTTACGGAAAGGCGGAATTCTTAGGAAATTGGACAACCAATTATTATAAAAACAGATCCATGCTTGATAATACTCTTCGCAAATAGATCCCAATGTGAAATTCTCCGATAACATAAGTTAGGTAGTTAAATAATTTTTTTGAATCAACGAAACAGCCTGAGTACACTGCAAGAGTTGGGAAGTGTTGTGCAGTTAGAGAAAAATATTATGTTTTCCAGTCCAATTTCCTCGATCACTAGTATACTAGTAAAGTTGAACGT
>Ga0007834_1000373_pt1 | contig 14445 bp, 7 predicted proteins | sample CryBogCBE06Nov07_FD_71233 | JGI IMG/M metagenome (GOLD analysis project Ga0007834, IMG submission 71233) | Freshwater microbial communities from Crystal Bog, Wisconsin, USA - CBE06Nov07 | ecosystem: Environmental > Aquatic > Freshwater > Lake | place: Crystal Bog, Wisconsin, USA | collected...
AGCAACCGTACCAGTTACGTTTGCACCATTCATGCTAGTAATGTTGAAACCATTACCGTTTAAGTATGATGTTGCATTACCGATATTAGCTGCAAGAACTGTTTGAGCAGTAATTGTAGTATTTGCTGATATATTGTTAGCAGTTAAAGTAGAGTTACTTGTGTAGTATTCAAAACCACTGTCTTGAGTTAATAATCCACCCATTCCAGCAAATACAACGCTACTTAAATTTAAGTCAGTATCATAGATATTTCCTGAACTTAGTGATACAACGGCATTCATTGTGTTTGCAGTTAATGTGCCTGCAGCAAATGTGAAACCAGCATCTCCTTGTAATTTACCACCTGTACCAGAGAATACAACTTCTGTATTTGTCAAATTAGTATCTACAATATTAGCACCTGAAATAGTACCTGTTGTAGTAGTAATATTACTATTTGCAGTGATATTAGGTGCATTGAATGTACCTGTACCTGCTGTATATGTGAAACTAGCATCACCTGATATTCCGCTAGTCGCATTAGCAAAAGGAATTTCATTATTTGTTAAACTAGTTACAACTAAGTTAGCAACGTTTGCAGTGCCAGCTGTTGTAATATTGTTAGCACTTAGTGTATTAGAACCATATGTTAAGCCTGAACTAGTTGAAAGATTTCCGCTTGCATCTGCTACTGGAATACCACCTGTTGTTGTAAAACTTGTAACTTGTAAGTTAGCAGTTTTTAAATTACCTGTAACATTAGCATTTGTAACAGCTAGTGTTCCACCTGACATTGATACATTTGAATCTTCAATATTACCAGTACTTGCATTTGCTACTAACAAGTTACCAGATTTGTTACTTGTTGTAATATTGCCTTGAATATTTGCATTTGTAGTTGCAAAGTTATTTGCACTCAGTGTGTTAGATGCATATGTTAACCCTGCGCTACCACCTAATTTACCAGTATTATCTGGGAATACGATTTGAGTATTGGATAAACCAGTATCATATATATTAGCAAAACTACCATAACCCGCTGCGTTTACATTACCATTTTGATCAACTGTTAAGTTACCACCTGCAGCACTAAATGTGTTAGACACTGCAAATTGACCGTTGCCTGTATACAAGTTAGCATGGTATCCTGAACCTGGGCTAGTATAACCTGCTGTTAAACTAACACCTGCACTATTTACAGTTGCGTATGCGTTATCTGCATAATTTAGTCGTGAAACATTTCCTGAATTTAATTCAATACCTATGCTGTTATTATCAACAAGTGAACTACCACCTAAATTAATATTACCACCAATATTTGCAACACCATCGTCACCTGACAATGTGATATTAGAACCAATCGTTACTGTGTTTGTATTCTTATTAAATGTGAATCCACCTGTAGCATTTGACTTGTTTGAATCGTTAAACACAACGTCTGTATCACTACCAGGAGCACTTGTTGTTCCTGCAATGTTACCGTAGATTGTACCACCAACATACAAGTTACCAACAACACCTGCACCGCCTGCAACTTTTAAAGCACCAGTAGTATCTGATGTGCTACCTGTTGTATTTGTTATATTAACAACACCGTTTGCATTCAAGTTTGCAATATTTGAATCACCAGAAACTGTTAAACTAGTTTGTGTGCCAAGTAATGTAATATTAGTTTGAGTTGCACCAGTTACGTTACCAGCATAATTTGAATTATTTGATAGAGCAACGTTACCGGTTACATTAGAACCGTTAATATTACTTAATCCACCACCATCACCAAAATATACGTTTGCACGTAAGTTACCATATGTAGTAAATGTAACTATATCTGATGCGATAGTCGCTTCGCTTGCCAATCTAAATTCACTATTACCAGTATTCCAACCCATGAACGCTTGTTTGTAAGTACCATTATAGTATGATAAATCTAAACCGCGATCTTTACCATCGTTATTCGTTAGTGCTGCGCCATTTGCGCCTGCACCTTGTTGTACGATTGGACCTTCTACTGTTACAGTTGTTGAATTAACTGTAGTTGTTGTACCTAAAACTGTTAAATTTCCAGTGATAGTTGCATCTGTGCTTACTAGTAATACATCATCAATTGTAAGATTACCGTAAACTCTGGTGTCTTTTAATTTTGCCATTTTTTATATTTCCTTTAATATTATGGTTTTTTAATTTTGTATTACTTTTACGATAATACCGTTGTTTCATCGAACTCGTTTGCAACTTGCAATGTGCCAGTTTTTAACTGTTTCATTGATCCGTTGTAAATTGTTGATAGTGGGGTTGAACTACTAAATGTAGCAGAACCCGTATTAGTTACAGTCTTCCCTGTTCCGGAACTGTCTGTAATTAAATTGCCTGCGTCTATTACCAATAGCAACAAAACTGTTTCTTGTGTATCTGAATGAGGAGTATAAGGTGTGCTAAAAGCACCAGTATAAACTGCTACACCTTTTGTAACACGAAAATTTGTAAAGTTTCCAGCTAACCATCCTGCAGTTGCTGAATTGCTTTCTGCTAATGATCCAACTTCACCACCAATTGTTAGTGGTCTTGAAGCTGTTGAATTGAATGGGCTCATGTCAGTAATTTTAGATACTCCGTTAACATAAACTGTTACTTCGCCATTATGTTTACATAATGCTAAATGAAACCATGTGTTCTGTGGAATAACGCCAGAACCTGAACTAGTAATGCTACCACCACCGTTCCAATAGTATAATGTTCCACCATTACCAGTTTCTAAATTGTCTCCATCAGGAAAACTCCAAAAACGTGTATAAGCAGTACTGGTCAAGTAGAACCAACCTTCAATTGTGAAATCTTTTGTGCCAAATTGAAAATCTCCAGATCCTGTGATATCTATACGTTGATTAGTTCCATTTAATTGAATAGAACCACCTGATTGTGAATTATCTTGTATAGTAACTTCATCTAATTCATCTGCAAAAACATTAGTTTTTGTTACAGCATGTCCTGTTTTCACGTTACCTGTCTCATCAAAACCAACATTCAAGTCTTGGCTACTTATAGTGCCTCTATTGGCATATAATGTACCATCTTGTGTCAGTCTTGCACCTATCGTTGTTGGGGCTACCATTTGCTATCCTTAAGAATTAAAATTAAAATCTAAACCATCATCAGCAGAATTATAAACTAACGATACTTTTGATGTTGTCCCACCGTTTGCATTTGCCAAGTGAATCGCTCCACCCACATATAAATCTTTCTGAATCCCTACTCCCCCTAATGTTGTAAAACTACCAGTGTCGGTAGAAGTAGCATTTGTACTACTATTTAGCGTAAATTGCGTATTTACCGTTATAGAGTCAACATTTATTGTATTTGCTGTAAGTGTACCTGATACATTTGCAGTTGCTATATTAGCTATATTTGCTATTATTGCATTTGCAGTAAGTGCACTAGTAACAAAAAGATTACCCGAAAATCCAGCAGTGGATGCATTAGCGAATATAGACTGTGGGCCAATATTTATATTTCCTGAGAAATATGCATTGTTGAACTTCTGAAGTGGGCTACCCAAATTTATAGCAGATGGCACGCCCGATGCTACATTTGGTATTAAATTTGAATTAAGATTGCCGGATAAATTTAAATCTGTGGCCGATGCTAAGCCTTGTACAGATAAATTTCCTACATTTGCATTTGCCGTTGTTGCATCTAATGTTATACTTCCAGTGGTTAAACCGGTCTTAACATTAAAATATTTTATACTAGTGGCCATAGTTCCAAACAATCCCCATTGCTACTTTTTATTTTAATCAGTTACATAAGTTGAAATTAATTTTACGTATGTAGTTGAATTACTCCCTTGTGCATATAAACATATATTACCACCTACTATGTTACTAGAAAGTGTAATAATGTCTTCTACTGTCCCTGTACTTATGTCACCATAAGTTGTGATGAAACTGATACTATCATCATGGATAAGTAGCACTTCCACCGCTTCATATCCGTCATGATTTCTAGCAGATATAATGTATTTAGCTGTTCTGTATAAAGACTTGGGAAACTGGTCAATCAAAGTATCACTATTTGATATAGTTATTGAACTAGCACCGCTTATCATAGATTCTAAAACTACTGTATTTGCGTTAACTACGTTAGCCCCGTTGATATTCCCACTAGATAATGTTATGCTTCCGTCTGTTGCAAACACTACTGCATCTGGTGTACCATCAACACCAAATGATATATTTCCGTTATCAGCTATAGATATATTACTAGAACCGTTTTCTAGTGTGCTGGTACTTACAGTAGCCCAAATTAGATTTCCAGTACCATCAGTCTGTAGATACTGGCCTGACATTCCACCTGTAATATTTACATTACCAACATTACCCAGTGATGTATTTCCAATTACAGTTAAACTTATTAAGTTACCTACATTAGTAATATTTGGTTGAGAGCTAGTATATACTTGGTCAGCAATATTAGCGTTAGCTACTTGCCCGGATACGTTAGACCCTGTCAAATGAGATAGTAAACTACCATTCCCGCTAAAATAATTAGCAGTAGCTAAATTACCTAAATTAGCGTTATCGGATGTAATGTTGCCAGTACCTGTATTTGCAACCGTTAGACTTGTTAATGTACCAACTGTTGTTAGACTTGAGTATACAATTGTACTAGGTAATGTGGTTCCTGTTATATTAGCTACAGGAATATTGCTTAAGCTATTAGCATTACCAACAAAATAATTAGCAGTTATATAATCAACACCATCAATATTACCACCAGATCCGGTTCCTATTACAATATTACCTTCTACTGTTAATGTCTGTGAGTGATCGTCATAAGTTAAATTTGCACTAGAAGCTAAATTAGCACCATCGCTATATTGAATATAGTGATTAGAACCACTTGCAGTTACAAAATCCCAAGCAGTACCGTCTGAATGTAATAGATTGTCAGTTTTAATATTACCTGCACTTACGTTAGAAGTTACTGATAAGTTACCTAACGTACCTACACTAGTAATATTAGGTTGTGATGCAGTTGTTAATGTACCACCTAATGTATTACCATTAATATGATTTCCTGCATTAATATTACCAAATACTCCCAAACCACCTGATGTTATTACTAGTGCACCAGTAGTAGAGTTAGTACTATCTAAAACGGTAGATATTGCTACATTACCCTCAAAATTTGCATTTCCCTGTGAGAGAAAATTTTGTGTTACAGTAAAACTATTTGCAAAACCATTACCGTCAACTGTTAAGTTAGCATTTACAACTAAATTACCAATTATATTACCATCTGTATTAATAGTAACTAAACCTGCACTATTTACAGATACACCATAACTACCATTTCTGATATTAGAAAGAGATACTGTAGACCAACTTAAATTTCCATTTCCATCAGTCTGTAGATATTGACCTGACATTCCGCCCGTAATAACTACGTTGCTTATTGAATTTAAGTTACTTATACCATTAACTTTTAAACTTACTAAGTTACCTATACTAGTAATGTTTGGTTGAGCTGCTGTTGTTAGTACTGCATTGGTATAGTTTGCAGTTAATACGTTGCCTGCATTAATATTGGCTGCTGAAAAATTACCGGTTACGTTCATGTAACCATTACCATTCAATTGTGCAGCTAGTGTAGTTCCACCATACCAATCAAAATTATAATAACCATTGGCTTGAGGAACACTATGCCATAATGTAGCAATATCAATACCGATAGCATAGTCAACATTACTTGCGTTGACTTGGGGATATAATATTAATTTTGAACCAGCACTAGATGTAGTAAATGTTGGTGCTCCTACTCCTGAACTACTTGTCCAAGATAGATTGGTAGCTAGTGCACCAAGACTAGTAATGTTTGGTTGTGCGTTAACTGTGACATTACCTGCATAAGCTGCATAGTTTGCGTTTGCTACAGTTCCAGTTATATTTCCACTAGCAATATTACTTAATAAACCACCGTCACCACTAAAGTAGTTAGCAGTTGCAAGATTGCCTAAGTTAGCATTACCACTTGTAAGATTACCTACAACTATTAAACTTATTAAATTACCAACACTAGTAATGTTAGGTTGTGAACTTACAGTTACATTACCTGCATAGTTTGAAAAATTTGCATCATTTACTAATGGAAGATTAGTTAGTAAGCTACCATCACCTACAAAATAATTAGCAACTATAGAATTTGCACCAGTAATAGTACCACCTGTGCCTGTACCAACTGTGATATTTCCTGCAGCATTGATATCACCTGCATTGTCAATGTAAACATTACTTGAAGTATTACCTACTAATAAAGTAACAAAGTTAGCATTGTTTGCAGTTATGTTTCCATTAGCAATTATATTGCCATTTGCATTTAAATTACCAGTAAGATTGGCATCACCTGTACCATCAAATACAACTGTACCAGTACTACTATTACCAATTTGTAAATTTACAAGATTACCAAGACTAGTAATATTAGGTTGAGCACTATTAGCTACCGTATTAGCAAAACCACCATCAGATTTAATATTTGAAAGTAAACCACCATCACCTAAATAGAAATTTGCAGTTACTGCGTTTCCTAAATTAGCATTACTTGATACTAAGTTACCTATGACAGTTAATATACTGTTGCCATAATCATATGTAAGATTACCGTTAGCACTAATATTTCCAGTTTGATTAAATTGAATATCAGTATCTGAACCACTAGCACCGAGTGTAGCACCAGACCCTGTTTTACTATCAACGTATTCTTTAGTAGCTGCATCTGTTGCAGCCGTAGGGTCTAATACGTTTTTAATTTGTGTTTGGAAGCCAAAGACTAGTGTACCTGTTGCCATTATGCGCTCACATAAACGTTAGTTACTGACGTGGCCTTAGTAAATCCATATATTGTATATGTATTTGTATAAGAACCATTACCTAATGTACCTGTCAATGGGCCCACATCAGGGGGTAAAGGAATATCTTGATTAGCAGCAATAAAGTGGAATGTATGAGTAGTAGCACCCGGTGTTGCTATCCATAGATAATCACCTGATGTTGCAGTTGTTACACCATATTGCCCTGTAGTACCTGCACCTGTTACCAAGTTGCTTCCATAGTGTGCACTACTTGTAGTATTTGATCCATAACTCCATGCAGTTGCATTTATAACAGTTGATGCTATATTAGAACTTGTAACTTGCCAAAATAAAGGATAGTATTGAGTTACTGGATTAACTGTTCCTGTAACTGTGCTTGGTATAGTTCTTGCACCAGCGCCAGTAGCACCAGTACCTGCATAGTCACTTGTACTTAGTGTATAAGTGTATGTACTATTTACTGATATTGAACCTGATGTTGATCCATTACTTGTTAATGAACCACTAATACTATGTGATGTATTAGCATAACTTAAGTTACCGGCAGTTATACTTGTTGCACCTGTTGTAGTTGCTACACTCCAACTCATAGATTGATTTGGTGAAAAGAATGCTATTGGATTAGTACTATAAGAACCGGACAATCCAGTTACATTAAATGGTACGGGTGCTACATCTAATAATGTAGTACCTGATGCAGTATTTACACCTGCACCAGTGGCTCCGCGATTGTTAGTCAGACTTACACTTACTGGATTAGAAACATTGCTCAATGCATTTGCTTCAACATTTGCATTTAAACTTGTACTTGGAATAGTAAATGTAGCAGTAGAATTACCATTGATATTAGTATCTATTGCAAGAATTTGTGTTCCAGTTAATGTTGTAGATCCAATTACAATTGAATCACTACTTTGAATATTAAAATTAGCATTAGCTAAAGTTATAGTAATTGTTACATTGGCGCTGTTTACAGTTCCTGCAACATAGTTTGCATAACTATTTTTACTTGTACCAATATTTGATCCGCTTTGTGACCATGCATCTGATACACTTAAACTTACAGGACCCAACTGTTCTAATACGTATACACCACCTGGATAACTTGGATTAGCAAAATTTGCAACAAATTGTAATGTTGAACCTGCAACTACAGTAGATATATTTGTTGTTACTGAAAAATAGTTAGCAAGATTTGCATACATCAAGTTACCTAAATTATCACTAGCAGCCAATACATAATTTGTAGTACCACCTGTTATTTTTAAATCACCCACACCTGCAGAAACATTAGTTGCAGTTGCACCTGCTCCGCTAAACTGTGTGAACAGTATAGATGAAGTTCCTAATGTTACAGGAGTTGCAGGAGTATTAGTTGTTACCCAACCAGTACTTGCATTTTTAGTTCCACCTTCAACAAATGTAAATGCACCATACACTTGATTAGCAGTATTCATGTCATTTGCACGTGTCCATGCACCACTAGATGGTACTACATAAATACCATTTTGTGTTTCATCAGATTGGTCTTTGACTAAAACACGATAACCACTTTGTAATGATACTCCGTCTAATGTAGTAACAGAACCGTCTAATAGAATACTCATTCCTGCAGTTGCTGCCTGAACAGAATCTTTAATAGTTAAACCTTGTGCTACACCATCAACATAACCTTTAGTTGCAGCATCACTCGTAACTAGTGGGCTTGCAACGTTACTAACTGTTACACCACCTGCATCAATAACACCCGTACCACTTGGAAACAAATTTATATTTGCATTGGAGTTACTAGTGATAGTATTTGCTATTAATGCATTTGCATACACGTTAGCATTATTATCTACTATTGTTGTGGGTGCATCACCTAATGATAGACCCTGTTGAACGTTAAACTTTTTTATTGCCATTTTAGATTAATCTGTATTGTGTTGTCCAAGTCGTAGTAGCACTGGTTACAGGAGTCACTAACAGTTGCACGTTACCACTTGCATAAGACATACTTATCGATCCTGTAGAACCACCTAAATTTACAGTACCAAATATAGTATAATCTACATTTGAGCTACCGTCTGTAACTGCTAGTACTGTTGTTGCACTATATTTTCCGGTGGTTTCTCCCTTAATTATAAATTCTATCCCGGTTATTGAACTAGCACTTATACTAGCTAAAATTGCTTGCGATGTTGCACTTGTTGTAGCCGTAATTGATGTAATAGTACTATTACCAATAGTTACTGACAATACATTAGCTATGTTAGCATTTAGATAATTAACACCGTCAATATTACCACCTGAACCAGAACCAATTGTTAAACTACCATCTGTACCAAAAGTTGCAATATTTGAATTACCATCTGTTGATATTGTAATCACACCATCTTGGTAAACTTGAATGTTACTTGATCCATTTGAAATTAATGCAGTATCCACTGTATTAAAGTATAGTGTTCCGTTACCATAAGTAGATAGATATTGACCAGCAGAACCATCCGTATTTGGATATGACAATCCACCAACTTGAAGACTTAATACATTTGCAAGCCCTGAAACATTTGCGCTTGTTAGTGTACCAACACTTGTAATATTAGGTTGGGCACTAGTTGTAAGATTACCATCAAGAGTAGTAGCAGATACGTCTGTTGCAACTACATTACCTTTAAATGTTTGTGCCTTTACGTTAGCATATTGATTGATAGTAACAACATTTGTAGCTACTGAAACGTTTGATCCAAATTCAAATTCGCTATTAGCAGTTTTCCAAATCAGTGCTTGATTTAAAGCCTGTCCACCTACACCATTTGTATAATTATCTAGTACAAGACCTCTATCATATCCATCATATGACGTTGCATTACCTCCAGCAGTATTACCACCAAGTGTTAATAATGGATCTTTGATAGTTGTAGTGGTTGTGTTTACAAAAGTAGTCATGCCGCTTACTGTTAAGTTTCCAGTAAACGTTGCATCTACTGCATTTAAACTACCATTTGAAGTAATGTTATTTGCAGAAATATTACCACCTGCAGTGATATTTCCTGAACCATCAATAGATACGTTAGGTGTGCTTGAACCAACTGTTAAACTTGTTAGATTTCCTAATGATGTGATATTAGGTTGTGAACTTGACGTGCTATCAAATTTACCTATAAAATAATTACTAGTAACTGTGTTACCAACACTTAATGCATTAGTTGTTGGATTATACGTGAATGTTGTATTGCTTGTTACTGCATTTGCATTGTTAAATAATACACCTAAGTTGCCACCGATGTTTGATAAATTAGCACTAATATTTCCGCTAAAGTTACCACTAAAGTTATTAGCAACAATTGTACCATTTGCCAATAATTGAATGTTACTACTTGGTCCTATATTGACATTACCAATAACATTTAGGTTAGAGTTACCGTTATCAAATTGAAAATTTGCGCTACTTGTTAAATCAGTACCATTACTAAATTGAATATAGTTTGCTGCTCCGCTAGCAGTAAGCATATCCCAAACAGTACCATTAGCATAATATAAATTATTTGTATATACACCTGCACTAGCAATAAAGTTGTTAGCATAGATATTACCTGTACCACCAACTACAACAGCACCTGTACCATTACCGCTAACATTAAGATTGCTATTAGTAGTTGATGTTGTAATATTACTACCAGTAAGATTAATGTTACCAATACTTACGTTAGATGGCAATGAACTAGAACCAATACTACCAATGTATCTATAACCTGAGACATAAATTTTCTTACCACTAGTTAGTGCTGCTGGTATAGTATCACCGATAAAGTTTAATACACCAGATACATAGTTGAAATAGTATTCACCTGTTGAACCAGAACCTGCAGCAAAAATTTGTGTTCCTGTACTTGCTGGATTACCTGCTCCTGGATTATCAATGTAAACATTAACGTTATAGCTTGCACCAAATTGAGTAGGAATCCAATTTGTTAAACCTGTCTTCCATGTTGGATATACACCACCAATTGGCACTGTTGTATTATCAGCAGTACATTCAATTGCACCTGTAACTTGTACAATACCTGATACTGCACCTGCAGTTCCTGGAATGCTTCCTGATTGATTCCAAATTGTATCTCCACGAATCAATAATGGACTTGGTATTGATTCGTTACTAGGACTTTTATTAGTAGGGTCATCGGTCTTGGTTACACCAAATGCCTGTTTATATAATAAGTCTACTTGTTGATTAATTGATACAGTCATAATTTATTGCCTTTAATTGCTTGCTGTTTGTAGAGATAGAGCAGTAATTGATTGTCCAGTTGTCAACTTGATTCTTACATAAATCTCGTTATTTGAAGTACTTGAACTACTTACTGTACCAAATGTAGCAGTTATTCTCTTATTTGTTTGTGCAGAATTTAATGGTGTTGTGCCACCTAATGCAGCACCATTACTACCATTTCCACCAGAACCAGCTCCTGGCTGACCAGCACCAGCATATGCAGTACCTAAAGTCAACCAACCATTTAATGTTGAACTTGTATCAATTGCACTACCTGGTAATGCCACCCATAAACCAGCTAGTGTACCGGTCCATTGAATATCAAATTTACTTGTACTTGCTCTGATAAATTTAAATGTAAAATATTGTGTGCTACCTTGACCGCTTAGATCAGGACCAACTGGTAAGTATGTTGAATAATTTGTGACATCATTCTTTAATATACCACCCACGATTGTTGCATCATATGTTTGTAGTGTACTAGTTTGACTATTGAAGGCTGTTTCACTTCCTGTATATGCAGGAGTATCTGTGCTACCTGGATTTAAAATTCTATAACCATTTCCTGATCCAGAACCAATTGTACTTCCAATTGTTATTGAAGTTTCTTCTAATGCATTACTTGTTCCTGTTTTGTATAAAACTGTAGCACTAGGATTAAAAGTTTGGCTTGCTGAATTATAACTGTTTGTAACTGATACTGATGGACCAGATGCACTAGAACCAAAACCTGTTGCTATATTTGCAGTTGTTGATACTGCTTGTGAACCACTAGATACATATAAATTTCTTACTAAAGGTGTTGTTACACCAGCTGCACTATATGTCACACTTGATGGAGTTTGAAATGCACCACCTGCAGTACCTGTTACAAATGTATCACTTAATGGATACATATCACCACTTAATTTGTTTACATTAAATGAAATAGTAAACTGATTACTTGAATTATAATGAGGTACTGTACTTGAATATGTATAAGAAGGACTATTAGGTGGAGTTATTGATGTCGTACTAAAACTTGGTGTTCCAGGATTGCTACCATCATAATACCATAACACAGTATTTGTGTTACCTGCAGCACTATCAGAAATATATGCTTCATTCCATCCTTGTGTTACTGAACCAGTAGCACTAGCTGAGAATACACTCCAAAATCCAACTTGTATATTTGCATTTACTGTATGATAATCAACGTTGTTAGTAATTACTAAATTACCATGTGTACCATTACCATTTAATGAATTTGTTAACGTTACATTACCGGCAGCAACTCCATTTAAATTAAGTTGCACTGTACCACTATTACCTGGACCTGCATTTGCAATAGTATTTGTACTATAAACGCTTGTTCTTAAAACTGTTGAAACTGTATTACCACCTGCAACTGAATGACCTTGTGTTGCAGTATTATCAGTTTGTGTAAAGTTAGCCATTCTATATGAAGATAAAGATTGGACTGAGAAATTTTGACTTGCTGGGAAGTTTGATGGACTCGGTGGAACTAGTTTACCTAATATTGCATTAAGTTCTGCAATACTATTTGTTACACTTGTTGAATTGCTTAATGCTACTGCATTACTTACTAAGTTACCTAATGTTGGGTCACCTAAAGCAATACCTGTTGCACCACCTGCAGTATTTGCAATGTTAACTACACCACCGCTTGCTGGTGCAATGTTAAGATTACCTGATGGTGTTGTAATATTTGGAACGATTAAATCTACTTGAATGTTTGCATTACCTGCAACAGTTAACACTTGAACACTATCATCATATGTTAAATTTGCACTTGCTGCTAATGTATTGGCTTCACCATATTGAATATAATTATTTGCACCAGCCGCTGTGCTAAACGCCCAAGGAGCTCCATTTGAATGTAACAAGTGATCTGTTAACACATTGTTAGATGTTACATTACCAGTAGATGTAATAACTACAGTTGGTGATTCACCTACTGAAAATCCTGCTACTGAGTTAAACGTTCTTATTGCCATTTTTTAATTTCCTTAATCTGAATAAACAGTAGTCATTACTTTATAAGTAACATTGTTAAACAAAGGTGTTACTAATAAATTAACATTTCCGCCACTATAAACAACTGTAAAATCTGCGACTCCGGGACTATTTGATGGTATATCAATAGTACCAAATTCATAATATTCTACATCACCGCTCAACACCACAGCCATTAATTTACTTGATTGTCTATACTGTGATAAACTATCTGTGGCAATGATCGTATAATCTATGCCTGAAATGTTACTACCTGTTGTAGTTGCTAAAATTTGATTAGCAGTTGATGAAGTTGTAGTAGCATTAAATGAAGTAGTTGTTGAAAATTGATTTAAACCTTGACCAACTGTAATAGAACTACTTTGTATATTTGTAGCTGCTAATGTATTACTTGTTGCATCAAATGTAAAATTTGCACTTGCAAATGCATTACCATTACTATTGAATATAACATCATTAGTAGTTCCTGGTACTGTTAATCCACCACTTATATTACCTGAAAAAGTACCAACAAAAGTATTTGCAGTTAATGTACCTGCTATGTTTGCACTACTATTAATTACTAAATGTTGAAATGTTGCAGTATTACCATATACGTTTCCATTACCATCTGCTAATGGTATAGGTGGAATACCTATTGTATAACCGCCTGCTGAATTGAATGGATTAGGTGTTGCCATGGTTGTCTTGAATATTATCCTATCATGTATTTATCATTGTTAATAATTGTTGCCGGTAACAAAAAAGGACTCGCAAGAGTCCTTTTCCTTCCCATTTACCGAACAGGATATTTCTATATTAATAGAATGTTAAGTTTTGTACAGCGATTTCACCTAAGTAATCAGCAGCATTACCAAATGATGATGCTGTGTTAGTTAGTTCGATGTAACCATAACGTGTCATAAATGACACTACTGGTTCAAATGTTGTTGGATCTAGTACAACACCAGAACTCATCAAAGGAATATATGGGCAATAGAATGCAGCAGCATCTGTCTCGCTTGTACCTTTGTAACCAACTAATACTGGTTGAGTGTCTGGAGCATATGTGTTAACAAACACACGCATTGCACCGTTCAATGTACCTACAAACTTCGTATTTGTTGGTGCTTCGAATGTACCTTCTGTAGTACGTGCAAATGCTGATGTTGTAGCACTTTGTAATACTGTCAATGCAGCAGGACTTACAACTGCCCAGTTACCAGCACCACGACGTGTACGTTGTGCAATCAAGTTAGCAACACGATTGATTAGAACTGCTAAATCAGCATGTTCGTCACCAACGAATGTAGCAGTACCTGATACTGTAGCTTGGTTGTATGTATA
>Ga0007834_1000375_pt1 | contig 14415 bp, 13 predicted proteins | sample CryBogCBE06Nov07_FD_71233 | JGI IMG/M metagenome (GOLD analysis project Ga0007834, IMG submission 71233) | Freshwater microbial communities from Crystal Bog, Wisconsin, USA - CBE06Nov07 | ecosystem: Environmental > Aquatic > Freshwater > Lake | place: Crystal Bog, Wisconsin, USA | collected...
CCTGCATGTGTCCACGGACGAAGTCTACTGCTCGCTCGCGAAAGACGAACCCGCGTTCACAGAGACGCACCGCTACGAGCCCAACAGCCCCTACTCCGCCAGCAAGGCCGCTAGCGACCATCTGGTGCGTGCCTACCACCACACCTATGGCCTGCCGGTGCTGACCACCAACTGCTCCAACAACTACGGGCCGCTGCACTTCCCCGAAAAGTTGATCCCGCTCATGATCGTCAACGCCCTGGCGGGCAAGCCGCTGCCGGTCTATGGTGATGGCATGCAGATCCGCGACTGGCTGTACGTACGCGACCATTGCAGCGCGATCCGGCGGGTATTGGAAAAAGGCACTCTCGGTGAAACCTACAACATCGGCGGCTGGAATGAAAAGCCTAATATCGAGATCGTGCAGACCATTTGCCGACTGCTCGACAGCCTGCGCCCGCGCACCGATGGCAAGGCGTATGCCGAACAGATAACCTATGTGACCGACCGCCCCGGGCATGATCGGCGCTATGCCATCGATGCCTCCCGCATTGAGCGTGAACTGGGCTGGCGGCCTGCCGAAACATTCGAAACCGGCATCCGCAAGACGGTCGAGTGGTATCTTGGCCATGCGGACTGGGTGCAAAGCGTGCAGTCCGGTGCCTACCTCGACTGGGTTAAGACCCAGTACGGGAACTGAGCCAGCGCAATGAAAATCCTCCTGTTCGGCAAGGGTGGCCAGGTTGGTTGGGAATTGCAACGCTCGCTGGCGCTTCTGGGCGATTTGGTGGCGCTCGATTTCGACAGCGCTGATCTTTGCGGTGACTTCAGCAACCCGGCGGGCATCGCGGCCACCGTGGCGACTGTTCAGCCGACGGTCATCGTCAATGCCGCTGCGCACACGGCGGTGGACAAGGCAGAGAGCGAGCCCGAGTTTGCGCAAAGGCTCAATGCCGAGGCTCCAGCTGCGCTGGCGCTGGCCGCACGGGAATGCGACGCTCTGCTGGTGCACTATTCCACCGACTACGTTTTTGACGGCTCAGGTTCGCGCCCCTGGAACGAACAGGATGCCACCGGCCCCCTGAGCGTCTACGGCCGCACCAAACTTGCCGGTGAGCTTGCTGTGGCGAACTGGCGCAAGCACCTCATTCTGCGCACCAGCTGGGTCTACGCCGCACGCGGCGGCAACTTTGCCAAAACCATGCTACGGCTTGCACGCGAGCGCGATTCCCTCAACGTGATCAGCGACCAGTTTGGAGCGCCGACCGGCGCAGAACTGCTGGCTGACGCGAGCGCCCATGCCATCCGCCAGCTACTGGCCAGTGAACGGGACTACGGGCTCTACCATCTGGTCGCAGGTGGCGAAACGACATGGCATGGCTACGCATGCCATGTGTTGCAGAAAGCGCTGGACGCCGGCCAGCAACTCAAGGCCAGCCCGCCGCAGGTGCACCCGATCAACACCAGCGCCTACCCCACTCCCGCCCGGCGCCCGCTGAATTCGAGGCTTGACACACGCAAGTTTCAAGCGACCTTCGGGCTCACGCCAGCCCCGTGGCAAACCGGTGTGGACCGCATGCTGACGGAAATTCTTTCACCAGGGAACTGACAACCATGACCTCACGAAAAGGCATCATCCTCGCTGGCGGATCAGGCACACGCCTGCACCCGGCCACCCTGGCAATGAGCAAGCAATTGCTCCCGGTCTATGACAAGCCCATGATCTATTACCCGCTGTCCACGCTGATGCTCGCGGGTATCCGCGACATCCTGGTCATCAGCACGCCGCAGGACACGCCGCGCTTTGAGCAGTTGCTGGGAAGCGGCGCCCAGTGGGGCATTAACATCCAGTATGCCGTTCAGCCCAGCCCGGACGGGCTGGCCCAGGCTTTCATCATTGGCGACCGGTTCATCGGCAACTCACCAAGTGCGCTGGTGCTGGGCGACAATATTTTTTACGGCCACGACTTCACCGTGCTGCTGGCTAGCGCGGATGCGCAAGCCGAAGGCGCAACGGTTTTTGCCTACCACGTAACCGACCCGGAACGCTATGGTGTTGTGGCATTTGACTCCACTGGCAAGGCCAGCAGCATCGAGGAAAAGCCCCTCAAGCCCAAGAGCAATTTCGCGGTCACCGGCCTTTATTTTTACGACAACCAAGTGGTGGACATTGCCAAATCGGTCAAGCCCAGCGACCGCGGCGAACTCGAAATCACAACGGTCAACCAAACCTACCTTGATGCCGGAAAGCTGTCGGTCAAGATCATGCAGCGTGGCTACGCCTGGCTGGATACAGGCACCCACGACAGCCTTCTGGATGCCAGCCGTTTCATTGCCACCCTGGAGCAGCGACAGGGGCTGAAAATTGCCTGTCCGGAAGAGATCTCCTGGCGAAGCGGTTTCATCACGGACGACGCCCTTGCGGCACTGGCCCGTCCTCTGTCCAAGAGCGGGTATGGCAAATACCTTCTGCAGATGCTTGAGGAGGGAAAATAACATGAAAGCCACTGCTACCAGCTTGCGCGACGTTCTGATTCTTGAGCCCAAGGTCTTCGGGGACACCCGGGGCTTCTTTTACGAAAGCTTCAACGAGAAAGCCTTCACTGAGGCCACCGGCGTCAGCGCGGCATTCGTGCAAGACAACCACAGCAAATCGGCCAAGGGCGTACTGCGCGGCCTGCATTACCAAGTCCAGCAGGCCCAGGGCAAACTGGTGCGCGTGGTGCAGGGCAGGGTGTTTGACGTGGCGGTAGACATCCGCCGGGCATCCCCCCAGTTCGGGCAATGGGTTGGCGTGGAAATCAGTGCGGAAAATTGCCGCCAAATATGGATTCCGGCAGGCTTTGCGCATGGATTCCTCGTACTGAGCGACACCGCCGAATTCCTCTACAAAACGACGGACTACTACGCACCGTCCCACGAGCGCTGCATCGTGTGGAACGATGCCACCCTGAAGATTGACTGGCCGCTGGGTGAGTTGGGTAACGCGTCGGTCAATCTATCCGCCAAGGATGCTGCTGGCCTGCCGTTTGCCAAGGCCCAGGTGTTCGACTGACATGCCATGACCGCTTGGTTTGCCAATCCTGGCGTTCCACTGGTCGTGGACCTTGATGGCACGCTGTTGCATGGTGACTTGCTGGCAGAGTCGGTTCTGGCCCTGGCCCGAAATTCTCCTTCCAGCCTTTTGCACCTCCCCGCCTGGCTTGCTAGCGGCAAGGCGAATCTCAAAGAACAGGTAGCGCAGCGTGTTGATCTGGATATAGCCGCCCTGCCCTTCAACCAGCCCCTGCTGGAAACGCTGCGTAAAGCCAAGGCGCAGGGCCGGGTGTTGGTGCTGGCCACGGCAAGCCATCAACGCTTTGCTCAGCAGGTGCAGGAGCATCTTCAACTTTTTGATTCCGTGCTGGCCACACAAGACGGAAAGAACCTCTCCGCCCACAACAAGCGCGATACGCTGGTTGCGCTGTATGGCAACAAGGGCTTTGACTATGTCGGCAATTCGCATGACGACCTGACGGTCTGGCAGGCCAGCCGCCATGCCTATGTGGTCAATCCCGGCTCGGGCGTCGAGCGGCTGGCGCAGCGCCACGGGAATGTGGCGGCGAGCATGAACAACCAACCGGCACCACTGCGTTCCTGGGCCAAGGCCCTGCGTATGCACCAGTGGATGAAGAACCTGCTGATCTTCGTGCCCTTACTGGCCAGCCACCAGGCGGAAGACCCTGATCAACTCCTGCGGGGCCTGATTGCGTTCGTCGCCTATGGCCTGTGCGCATCAAGCGTGTACCTGCTCAATGACCTGCTCGACGTGCAGGACGACCGCCACCATCCGAGCAAGCGCAACCGCCCCTTTGCGTCGGGCGCGCTCCCGTTACTGGCAGGGCTGATCGCCTGCCCGCTGTTGCTGGCGGCCGCTTTCGCGCTTGCGCTCAGCCAGCTGCCCAAGGGATTCGCCATTGCGTTGGCTGCCTATTACGCGCTGACTCTGGCCTACTCGCTGGTACTCAAGCAGCTCGTCATGGTGGATGTGGTCACGCTGGCCATCCTCTACACGCTGCGCATCATCGCGGGAACCTTTGCATTTTCGGTGAGCATGACCTTCTGGATGCTGGCGTTTTCGATGTTCATCTTCCTCAGCTTGGCTTTGGTCAAGCGCTACGCGGAGCTGTTCGACGCCAAGTCGTCTGGCAAGACGGGCAAGACGCGTGGAAGAGGCTACTCGCCGGACGATCTGGAAATGATTGCATCTCTTGGTGCGTCGTCCGGCTACATTTCGATTCTGGTGCTGGCGCTCTATATCCAGGACAAAGCCACCGCGGCACTCTATCGCCAACCGGAGCTGATCTGGCTGGCCTGCCCCTTGCTCCTGTTCTGGGTGAGCCGCACCTGGTTGCTTACCCACCGCGGCCAGATGCACGATGACCCGGTGGTCTTTGCCATCAAGGACCGCACCAGCCTTGTGGTCGGGCTAGCGTTCGGCGCAATTTTCTGGCTGGCGAAATGAGCCAACTTCTCGGCTCGTGGGGGCGCTACCCTTCGCTGCCCCAAACAGCACACGCTTGCAACTGGCGTGAAGACGTCCTGCCGACCTGGCGCGCCGTGCTCGCGGGTTCCGGTTCCACCCTGGCCTATGGCAACGGAAGAAGCTACGGGGACAGCTGCCTGGCGGCCAGCAACCACGTGTTGCTGACTAAACCTCTGGACCGCTTCATTGCTGCGGACTGGCATTCGGGCGTCGTGCGGGTCGAATCGGGCATGACGCTCGATGCTTTGCTGCAGCAATGCGTGCCGCGCGGCTGGTTCTTGCCGGTCACGCCTGGGACCAAATTCGCCACCATCGGAGGCGCCCTCGCCAATGATGTGCATGGCAAGAACCACCATGTGAAGGGCACGTTTGGCCGCCACGTCCTCTCATTTGGCCTGCTCCGCAGCGATGGCTCGGAGATGGTTTGCGCGCCGGACCAGAACCTGGCCATGTTCAGTGCCACGATTGGCGGGTTGGGGCTCACCGGCGTGGTCCTCTGGGTCGAGTTGCAACTGGCGGCCATCCGCTCCAGCGCCATGCAGGTCATGAGCCAGCGCTTTGACAATCTCGCGGAATTTTTTGATTTGTCGGCCCACCTGGATCTTGACTACGAATACACCGTCGCCTGGGTCGATTGCCTTGCCACGGGCCAGTCAAGGGGCAGGGGCGTTTTTTTCGCCGCGAACCACTCGGATTCGGGATCACTCGAAGTCCACACGGCCCCGCATCTGCGCATGCCATTGACGCCACCCGTCCCGGCCATCAATCAACTTACTTTGACCGCTTTCAACCAGGCCTATTTCCACCTCCACCGCAATCAGCCGGTGTCGGATCGAGCCCGCGTGGAATACGGGCCGTTTTTCTACCCGCTCGATGGCATTCTGGAATGGAACCGCATCTATGGGCGCAAGGGCTTCCAGCAGTACCAATGCGTCGTCCCCGGTCAGAGCGCGGCCGAATCGGTGGCTGCATTGCTTGAGCGCATTTCGACCTCGGGTCGGGGCTCCTTCCTGGCCGTGCTCAAGCTCTGCGGCGATATTGCCTCGCCGGGCCTCCTGTCTTTCCCCATGCCCGGGGTCTCGCTGGCTCTAGATTTTGCGCAGGACGAAGCCCTGAACCGCGAACTTTTCCCTGCTCTGGACGCGATCGTGCGTGCAGCAGGCGGGCGGCTCTACCCAGCCAAGGACGCGCACATGGCTGCAGCGGACTTTCAGGCCTTCTACCCGCGCTGGCACGAGCTTGAAGCCCTTCGCGACCCGGGCCTTCAATCCCACTTCTGGCAACGCGTCACCAAAACATGAAAAATATCCTCATAATCGGCGCGACCTCTGGCATCGCCATCGCCTGCGCCCGCCTGTGGTCGTCGCAGCCCTGCAGGCTGTTCCTGATCGGCCGCGATCCGTCCAAACTGGCGCAAGTGGGCGCCGACCTTGCTTCACGTGGCGCCGTCGTCGCCGGCCACTATGCCCTGGACCTGGTTGACATGGAGCAGCACAGCGCAGCCATCGGGGCAGCGCAAGAGGCTTTTGGAGTGCCGGACCTGGTACTCATCGCCCATGGCACGCTACCCGACCAGCAGGCCTGCGAAGCGGATGCCGCGCGAAGCGTGCGCGAATTCACGGCAAACGGTCTGAGCGTCATTTCACTCCTGACCCTGCTGGCCAAACCCATGACGGATCGCGGGCAAGGCACCATCGTCGTCCTGTCGTCCGTCGCTGGCGACCGGGGCCGGCCAAGCAACTACCTCTATGGATCCGCCAAGGCTGCGGTCTCCGCTTTTTGTGAAGGCATGCAGGCACGGCTGTTCAGATCAGGCGTGCATGTGCTCCTGGTCAAGCCCGGTTTTGTTGCCACGCCGATGACTGCGGGGCTGGGCTTGCCGCCGGCCCTCACAAGCTCGCCCGAACGAGTGGCCCGCGACATCCAGCGTGCCATTGAAAAGAAAACCAATGTGCTGTACACCGCCTGGTTCTGGCGCTACATCATGCTCATCATCCGCCATATCCCCACAGGCGTTTTCAAAAAGCTCAAGCTCTAGACCGTGCCGCTATCCGACAAAATCATTCTCTGCGGCGGCGCCGGCCTGGTCGGGCAAAACCTGCTCAACCGCTTGCTGGACGCGGGCTACACCCAGGTGGTGGTGCTTGACAAGCACCACGCCAATATCGAAATCCTCCGCAAACTGCATCCCCAGGTGAGGGCGCTGGAAGTGGACCTCGCAGATGCAGGGCCCTGGGAAGCCGAAATTGATGGCGCGTCGACCGTGGTCATGTTGCAAGCCCAGATTGGTGGCATTGATTACCGGGAGTTTGTGCGCAACAACGTGGATTCCACACGGCTTGTACTGGGTGCCATCCAGCGCTTCAAGTTGCCCTACCTCGTGCATATCAGCTCGTCGGTGGTGGAGTCTGTTGCCAATGACTTCTACACCGACACCAAAAAGCAGCAGGAGGAACTCGTCCTGCAATCGGGTGTGAATTGCATCGTGCTGCGCCCCACCCTGATGTTTGGCTGGTTCGACCGCAAGCACCTGGGCTGGCTTTCGCGCTTCATGCGCAAGGTGCCGGTGTTTCCGGTGCCGGGCCATGGCCGCTATATGCGCCAGCCGCTCTATGTAGGCGATTTCTCCCGCATCATCATGAGCTGCATTGAGCGCCAGAGCGTGACGGGCATATACAACATTTCAGGCCATGAGCAGGTGGACTACATCGACATCATCCGCCAGATCAAGCGGGTCACCCGTGCCAAGGCTGCCATCGTTTCCATCCCATATTGGCTGTTCCATGGCCTGCTCTGGACCTGGGCGCTGTTTGACCGCAACCCGCCCTTCACCACACAACAGCTGGCTGCCCTGGTGGCCAAGGACGAATTCGAAGTGATTGACTGGCCAGGCCTGTTCGGCGTGAAGAGCACGCCCTTTGCCGACGCCACCTTCGAAACATTCAACGACCCGCGCTACAGCAGCGTGGTTCTGGAGTTCTGATCATGGCGCGTATTGCAGTACTGGGCGCCGGCCCGATGGGGCTGGCAGTGGCCTACGAGTTGGTGCGCCAAGGCCATCAACCCGTGGTCTTCGAGGCCGATGACCGCGTGGGTGGCATGACGGCGACCTTCGATTTCAACGGGCTTGAAATCGAGCGCTACTACCATTTCCATTGCACCTCGGACCACGCCTTTCTACAGGTGCTCGAGGAACTGGGCCTGGCGGACCGCATGCGCTGGACGGAAACCCGTATGGGTTATTTTTACCAAGGTGGCATCCACCCTTGGGGCAACCCTTGGGCCCTTCTGCGCTTTCCTGGCCTGAGCATGGTAGCCAAGTTCCGCTATGGCCTGCATGCGTTCCTGTCCGTCAAGCGAAACAACTGGCAACCACTGGATGGACAGGACGCCGCTACCTGGATCAAACGCTGGGTTGGCGCGGAGGCTTGGGAGGTGCTGTGGCGGCGTTTGTTTGAATACAAGTTCTACGACTATTCCAACAACCTGTCTGCCGCCTGGATCTGGAGTCGCATCCGCCGCATCGGGCGCTCGCGCTACAACATCTTCCGCGAAAAACTGGGCGCACTGGAGGGCGGGTCTGCCACCTTGCTCAAGGCCATGGCACAAGATATCAGCAGCAAAGGCGGTGAAATCCGGCTGCGTACGCCCGTGCGGCGTGTGCTCATGCAAGGCGGCCGGGTGCAAGGTGTGCAAACCGACGGCGGGCTGGAAATGTTCGAACGGGTGATCAGCACGGTGCCCTTGCCCTATGTGCCCGCGCTAATGCCCGACTTGCCGCCCGCTGTGTTGGAGGCTTTTCGCAGCGTGAAGAATGTGGCCGTGGTCTGCGTGATCGTGAAGCTTGCCAAGCAGCTCAGCAATAACTTCTGGCTCAACACCAATGACCCGGAGATGGACATCCCCGGCATTGTGGAATACACCAACCTACGCGCTTTGGGGCCCCATATTGTGTATGTGCCTTTTTACATGCCTGGCGAGCACCCCAAATATGCGGAACCCAACGAGGTGTTTTTGAACAAGGTGCGCAGTTACCTCCAGAAGATCAACCCGGCCCTGCGTGATGAGGACTTCCTTGACATGCGGGCCAGCCGCTACCGCTTTGCCCAGCCGATATGCGAGCCTGGCTTCTTGCGCCGCATGCCCGCTGCTCGCCTGCCCGTTGAGGGGCTCTGGGTCGCCGACACTTCGTATTACTACCCCGAAGACCGCGGCATCTCGGAAAGCATTGGCTTCGGCCGTCAGATGGCGCGTGACGCCATTGCCGCGCAGTGAGCACTTGCGAATGAACCCCTCACCCCAGTTCCTGCGCTTTCTGGTTACGGGTGGCATTGCGGCGGCCGTCAATTTTGGCAGCCGCTTTGTCTACAACCTCTGGGTGTCGTACGCGTGGGCGCTGGTGCTGGCCTACCTGACCGGCATGGTCACTGCCTTCTTTTTGGCGCGGGCGTTCGTATTCTCGCAGGGCAGCCAGAGCCTGCGGCGCTCAGCGGTGGTATTTTCAGCCGTGAACGTGCTGGCGATTGCGCAGACCTGGCTCATCAGCATGGCTTTGGCTTATTACCTTCTGCCCTGGCTGGGTGTTGAGAGATTCCGCTTTGAGCTGGCCCATGCGGTGGGTATCGTGGTGCCGGTGTTCACCAGCTATATCGGGCACAAAAAATGGTCCTTCCGCTGACGTGGGCCGGTGGCAAGGCGCCACGGTTTCGCGGCGCGCTCCTCACGCTGGGCGCGGTTACGGCGCTCTACCTCGGCCTCCTGGCATGGCTTGACAGCCGCAACCACCTTATTGCCGCCTTGCCAACGCTGGCGGCGGCCCTGCCCGTTGTCATGGCGATTTCCGTGGTTTCGTATGCCATTCGCATTGCGCGCTGGCAGTGGTTGTTCCGGCGTGCAGGCCATGCCATGCCTTGGCGAACAGCCGCCTGGGTTTACGTTGCGGGCTTTGCCTTCACGGCCAGCCCCGGCAAACTGGGTGAACTGATACGCCTGCGCTATTTACCAGCCGTGCCGGTGCCAATCGCCGTAGGCGAATTCTTTTTTGAGCGCTTGCTGGATCTGATTGCTGTTCTGCTGCTCAGCGCCCTGGCCATCGGGAATTTGCCGGGCCTGGGAGTGGCTGCCAGCTTTGTCGCCCTGGTCGCCCTGGCGGTGGCATTGCTCGTTCTGTGGTCCGGAGTCGCAAGCGCACTGGCGACCGGGTTTGACAGATATGGGTGGACACGTGTGGCGAGCAGCATCCGTGATTTTGCGTTGGGCATGCACGGCATCCGGCGTTGGTGCACGCCAGTGGACCTTGGTGTGACCTTGACCCTCAGCCTGTCGTCCTGGTCGGTCGCCAGCGCCAGTTTTGTGTGGTTGATGGCGCAGTTTCAATTACCCATCGACATGCCATTGGCTCTGGCGATCTACCCCTTGGCTTCACTGGTCGGGGCGGCGTCCATGCTGCCCGGCGGTATGGGCAGCACCGAGCTGGCCATCGTGGCCGCGATGTCTTTGCTGGGCGTTCCACCCGGCTCAGCCTTGGTCGCAGCCATCGGCATACGCGTGGGAACGCTATGGTTTGCGCTCGCCATCGGCGTCTTGGCCATGCTCCGGCTGGAGTGGGCGCGTGCTCAGGCGGCCAGCATCCAGCGCAGCGTCTCTTCCAGCGGGTAGGCCTTGAACGAGCCAAGCTGCGTCTGAATCTTGGCCGGGCTGCCGCGCAGAACCTTGACCTCATTGGCGCGCACAAATGCGGGGTTGACGCGAACCTCCATGGCATAGCCAGCAATCTTGCCCGCCAGGGCCAACACTTCCTGCAGCGTGTGGGCCTGGCCGGAGCACACATTGAACACCTCACCGGCCGGCGCCTGCTCCAGCAGCTTGACATAAACGTCGGCCAGTGTGCGGACGTCCGAGAAATCGCGCGCCACGTCGAGGTTGCCCAGCTCGATGACAGGCTCGCCGCGCCGGAAATGGTCCACGATCTTGGGCAAAAGAAAATTGGGCGACTGACCGACGCCGGTGTAGTTGAAGGGGCGCACCACAGTGATGGGCAACCTGTCAGTGTACAGTCGGGCCACGTATTCCATGGCCAGCTTGCTTACTGCGTAATCGTTGGCGGGCTCGGGTGGCGAGGCTTCGGTGATCGGGTCCACACGGGTGTTGCCATAGATGTTGGCGCTGCTGGCCAACAGCACCGAGCGCGGTGGCTTGCCACAGCCCGCCAAGACTTCGAGCAGGTTGCGGGTTCCGACTACATTGGTTCGGTAGATCGCATCGGCATCTCCATGGGCAACGAAAGATATGGCGGCCAAATGCACGACGACAGTTGGGTTGATTTCGTCAACGATAGTTTGCATCCCTCGCCGGTCGAGCAGATCGCAAACGCGCAACTCATAGGGGCATCCCTGGGCCAATGCCTCGATGCCCACCACCCGATAGCCTTGGGCTTCCAGCAGTGGGGCCAAATAACGGCCGGTGAAGCCGCCGAGGCCAGTTACCAGGGCAACTGGCATCAGAAAGAAAAGCCGGCGGCGTTTCGCCGCAAATCAGCCTCGACCATCATCTGGCAGAGCTGCTCCAGCGTCGTGCTGGGTGCCCAACCCAGCTTGGCCTTGGCCTTCTCGGGGTTGCCAATCAAAAGTTCGACCTCTGCGGGCCTGTAAAACTTGGGATTGATACGCATCACGGTTTTGCCGCTGGCGGTATCGATTCCCACTTCATCCTCGGCACTGCCCTTGAAGTCCACCAGGACGCCCGCACCCTTGAATGCCATGCGCACAAAATCGCGAACGGTTTCCGTCCGGTTCGTGGCGAGCACAAAAGTGTCTGGCTCATCGGCCTGCAGCATGCGCCACATGCCTTCCACATATTCTTTGGCAAAGCCCCAGTCACGCTTGGCGTCCAGATTGCCCAGCTCCAGGCAATCGAGCTTACCCAGCTTGATCTTGGCGACAGAGTCCGTGATCTTCCGCGTCACAAACTCGCGGCCGCGCAAGGGGGACTCGTGGTTGAACAGGATACCACTGGAGCCAAAGATGTTGTAGCTCTCGCGATAGTTCACTGTCATCCAGTGCGCGTAGAGCTTGGCCACGCCGTAAGGGCTGCGTGGGTAAAAAGGCGTGCTCTCGATTTGCGGAACGGCCTGCACTTTGCCGAACATTTCAGACGTCGATGCCTGATAGAAGCGAATTCTTGGGTTGGCCAGGCGAATGGCTTCGAGCAGATTGAGTGCACCTAGACCTGTTATTTGCGCGGTCGTCGTCGGTTGATCAAAGCTCACCCCCACAAAACTTTGGGCCGCGAGGTTATATATCTCGTCTGGTTGCACCTTTTGAACCAGAGCGACGGACGAGCCAAGGTCTGTCAGGTCATATTCAATGAGATGCAGGTTCGGGTGGCTCTGAACACCCAATTCCTCAATTCGCCAAAGGTTGACCGAGCTGGTACGACGGTAGGTACCATACACCATATACCCTTTTTCAAGGAGAAGTTTGGCAAGGTATGCGCCATCCTGACCGGTGATACCAGTTACTATTGCTCGTCGATTTTTCATTTGATCGTAAGATTTTTGCTACAGCATTTGAAATGCACAAAAGACGGACTGAGCGCCTCCACCGGACGGAAATGTGGCAAATTCCGCCCCTTACACGCCACTGCATTTAAAGCGCGCGCCCAATATACCCCATTGCAATGTGACGTTGCGACGCCCACCTCCCACACCATAGCTTCATAGATGTCGACCTACCGCCCAGATATTGACGGCCTGCGGGCCATAGCCGTGCTTTCAGTTATGGCCTATCACCTGAATAACGCATTGCTTCCTGGCGGATTTGTGGGCGTCGATGTTTTTTTTTGTCATTTCAGGCTACGTGGTGACAGCTTCTCTTGCGACCAGTACAGCCTACTCCTTTGGGGCATTCATCAGCGAATTTTATGCGCGTCGCCTTGCACGCATTCTGCCGGCGTTGGTGCTGGTACTTGTCGTAAGCGCCCTGGCAGCGACAGCTTTCATTCCACCCGCCTGGCTCAGTGGCGTAAGTGAGGTCACTGCAAGACGTGCATTCTTCGGCCTCAGCAACCTCGTGCTGCAAAACAACGCAGACACCTACTTTTCGCCACGCACGGAGTTCAACCCCTATACCCATACCTGGTCTTTGGGAGTGGAAGAGCAGTTCTATGTCGTTGCGCCATTGCTCGTATACCTTTGGGTGCGAGCCAGTCGCAGGTCCAACCCGGTGGCATCGCGCACCGTGTTGGCGTTACTCGCGTTACTGACACTGGCATCCCTGGCATTCTGCATTTGGGCTACCGAGTCGCAGCCGCGCCTGGCCTTCTATTCCATCGTCTGCCGCCTCTGGGAGCTCGCGCTCGGTGCGTTGCTTTGCATCATTCCGCTGTCATCGGACCGGTTGAAGCCTGGCCCGGCAATCCTTTGGAAGACCTGGATGCAAACGGGTACAGCCGTTGGCGCAGTTCTGGCGATTGGTTCCAGTTTTATATGGGCAAGTACGGCCCGATTCCCGTGGCCTTGGGCAGTGCTCCCGGTGCTTGGTACCCTTTTGCTGATTGGCGGCCCAAAGACAGTTCCCATTGATGCCGTGCGCCGCACACTTGCGGCACAGCCAGCTGTATGGATTGGCAAGCGCTCTTATTCTTTGTACCTTTGGCACTGGCCAGTGTATGTATTGATGCGCTGGACCGTCGGGCTTGAAAATGGATGGCAATACCTGGTGGCAATTGCCGCCACCTTTGGCCTTGCCATCGCTTCATTCCGATGGATCGAACAGCCGCTGCGGCACCAAGCCTGGATGGAGCGTCGTCCACGCTGCTTCCGGATTACCTCCTTCGCATTGCTGGCGCTTGCCGGGTGGTTCGCCACAAACCAGATGTTTGATCACCGGGACCGTTTCAGCCTTAGCCGTGTAGCGCGGGCACCAATAGACTGGTATGCCAGCGACCACATGGTTTATTCCAACGTCGGAAACAGGCAATGCCAAGTCAACATTGAAAGGCAGCCCGTGGCCGGAGGGACCGAGTTTGATTACCCCCCCGTGGCATGCAGCATGGGCAACCCTGCTGTCAAGTCGCTCCACGTGCTGGGTGACTCGCATGCTGGCGCATTGTCTGGGGTTTATGAGCAACTCAGTGCCGAGCAAGGCATCGCGGCGCACGTTTACTCATTTCCGGGTTGCCCCTATGTGGACCTGCGCATGCCCATGGAAGTCTCGCGGCCAGAGGGGTGCCTGGAATTCAGCCGGGCCGTATTGGCCCGCGTCGTGGCAACTTCCCACCCAGGAGACGTTGTGCTTTTGTCAAGCCTTCGCATGCAGCGCTATGGCGACCAATGGGCCAGCTTTAACGTGCCCGACATGGCGGCCCTGATGTATAGCCCCGACGCACTCAAGTTACGCACTGCCGCACTTGAAGACGCCCGCCAGTGGCTTCAACCGCTAACTGACGCGCATTTGAAAGTGGTGTTTACGGCACCCACCCCAGTATTCAAGGCACCGCCCTTTCGGTGCTCTGACTGGTTCAATGCCACAAACCCGATCTGTGTAGGCCAAAACCGACAGCCCCGCGCGGATCTGGAGGCATTGCGCAAACCGGTGCTGGAAGACATGCACAGACTGATGCAAACCATCCCGGGAATAAGCATTTGGGATGCGTTTCCTGTATTGTGTCCGGGAGAGACTTGCGTGACCGAGGCCAATGACCGCCCGCTCTTTTTTGACGGTGATCACCTGAGTGCATACGGTAATTTCTGGATTTATCCATCGTTTAGGCAATTCTTTGCAACACTGAATTAGGGCTACGCTGATTTAGCAGCCGAATTTCGCGATGCTCGACGAGTACGTTTCACATTGCGAGAATTTGCGCCGAATGCAGCGAATTTCGGCATCTTTCCTACCGTTTTCGGAGGCTGT
>Ga0007834_1000378_pt1 | contig 14324 bp, 15 predicted proteins | sample CryBogCBE06Nov07_FD_71233 | JGI IMG/M metagenome (GOLD analysis project Ga0007834, IMG submission 71233) | Freshwater microbial communities from Crystal Bog, Wisconsin, USA - CBE06Nov07 | ecosystem: Environmental > Aquatic > Freshwater > Lake | place: Crystal Bog, Wisconsin, USA | collected...
ACGAAGACGACCAAGAACACGAGGTTGATGAAGTACATAGCTTCAACGAGACCAACGGTCAAGAAGAAGTAGGTACGAGCCTTGTTCTCAATCTCGGGCTGGCGAGCAATGGCGGCAATGGTCTGGCTACCTGCGAGACCGTCACCGATTGCGGCACCGATGGCTCCGCCGCCGAGGGCGAGACCGCCACCGACGAGCGCACCAGCGTTACGTACTGCATCCGCCATGTTGTTTGCGTTTGACATTTTTCTTTCCTCCTGGGTTAGTTAATGCGAGGTCTCAGTCGCGTGCTCTTCGTGGTGGCTGGTGGCCATTCCGAAGTACAGCATCGCGAGCAACATGAAGATGTACGCCTGGATAACACCAATACCCAGGTCGAACGGCTTCCACAAAATTTCGCCAAATGGGATGGCGTAGATCGGCAGCAAGGTCGTGATTACCGCGACCATGATTGCGCCCGAGAACATGTTGCCGAACAAACGAAGGGTCATCGTGATGGGCTTGACGATTTCTTCGATTACGTTGATTGGCGTAAGGAAGGCGGGCTGGGCGTAGTGGCCAAAGTACCCCTTGAAGCGACGAACTTTGTACGAGGCGAAGTGCACCCAGACGATAACGATGGCGGCCATGGCCAATGGCAAGTTGATGTCACTGGTGGGCGACGGCAGGATTTCACCCGACTGGCCGGGGTGCATCGACGACGGCAAGAAGCCAATTGAGTTGCAGATCAAGATGAAGAGGAACAACGTGACGCCCAGTGGTACGTACTTACGACCGCGTTCGCCCATCGCTGACTCGGCAACGCCTGACACCATCTCGATAATCATTTCCCAAAAAATCTGAATCTTGCTGGGCACGCCGTCGGTGACCTTGCGCGTCACGCGGAAGGCGAGGTACATGAAGACCAGGAACGCAAGTCCGGTCGACATCAAAATGTCGTAGTCAAATGTGAGACCAAAAATGACGAGGTGCGGGTGCACCCCAACTTCAATAGTCTTCGCTGCGTACAGCGTCTTCACTACGGTCTCCCCTGGCTCATGACAACCTTCAAAAGATTAGCCACAAAAACGATTTGGTAAATAACTAGCCCTGCCACAATACCTAATCCGAAATAGGTGTTCAGTGCGAGTCCACCAAAAACAATCACGGTCGCCACGGCCAGACGCACCAGGGTGTTCGATCCGAGCTGGCGACGCACGGCCTTTGACGTCTGTTCACCGGCAAGTTCAACTTTGGCCACGCGCTTGTCGAGGAAGCGCAGGTTGAAAATCGCCATGGAAATACCGATGGCTTCACCGAGTCCGGCCCACGGCTTGATATAGATCGCCACGAGGAAGCCAATGGCGCCTACGACTAATGCGGTCAGGATCGTCCGGCGCAGGAGGCGCGGCAGTGTGGAAGGAGAGATGTCGTCGAGCACGGTCGTGTTAGAGATATTTGCGGACTTGCGATACGACGCTCACCACGGCAGTTATCGTCCCCAACACTACTCCGACGAGAATGCCGGTTGGCGCGGTTCCCCAGACTTTGTCAACCCAAATCCCGCCGCCGACGCCAATCGCCTCGCAAATGGCGATGGTGGAACCCATGACCGCGAATGCCGCCCATCCCGGCAGCTCGCTTGAGGACTTCTTCTCACCATCCATCACTGCACCTGCTCCTCGTAGGCGGCACGCTCGGCTCGGCGTTGCCTGGTCAATACCGGGCTTGACCAGGTAAAGAGCACGACCACCATCAGGGCCAGCGCGCCGGGGACGAACACGTTGGCACTCGGATAGAACAGGGGGAAGAGCACGAAGCCACACAGCAGTGCGGTCCAGGTCCACAGAATCAAAACGGTACGACGGTGACCATGACCAAAGCGCATGAGCCGGTGATGAATATGGTTTTTATCAGGGGTGTGAAAACCCTGCCCCGACGCCGTGCGTCGCACAAAGGCCCAAGCGGCGTCGGCCAGTGGAACGCCGAGGATGAAGACGGGAATTAAGAGTGGCGCAAAGAAGAAGAACGTCACGCCGCCGGCGGGGGCTGTGCGTCCACCGATCACCATGGTCGAGGCGCTCATGAGCAGCCCGAGCATCAACGCCCCGGCGTCCCCCATGAAGAGTTTGGCCGGGTGAAAGTTGTCCTTCAAGAAACCAATGCAGATGCCACAGGTCAGGGCCGCAATCAGTGGTCCTACGTTTGAGGTGGGCAGAAAGCCCAACTGCTCGAGCCGCAGTCCGTAGACGCAGAGCGTGCCCGATGCAATGGCCACGATGCCACCCGCTAGACCGTCCAAGCCGTCGATGAGGTTCACGGCGTTCGACAGGGCCACGACCCAAATCACCGTAATGATGGGCAATACCGATGGTCCGAGCACGATAAAGCCGGCAAACGGCAACTTGAGTTGGTACATAGTGGCGCCACTGAAATACAAGATGGTGGCGGCGAGCACCTGGCCGGCAACCTTGGCCGGAGCCGACATATCGCGAAAGTCGTCAATGACGCCCACCACGAAGACCACACCCGTGGCGAGCAAGACGCCAAACATTTCTTCGGAACCAAAGAGCACGGTGCGCGTCGCATTGAACATGCCCGCCACGATCAACGCCACGCAGAATCCCACGAACATTGATGCCCCTCCCCCGTAGGGGGTGACCACCTGGTGAACCTTACGTTCATCCGGTTCCGCGCTGTAACCCAAACGTTGAGAGAGACGACGTGCCGTGGGGTTTAGTCCCAGTGTGACGACTGCAGCAACGAGCGCCACCAGTGCGTACACACCAAGACCGGGCATGGGTTACTTCGTGAAGTGTTCGTAGGGGTTGAAGGCGCCACAAAGCGCGGCGACATCACTACGCACCTGTGCAATGGCACTTTCGTCCTCGCGGTGACGCAGCGCACGGGCGATGAGCTCGGCAATCTGCGCAAACTCGGCCGTGTTCATCCCGGCGGTTGTTTCCGCAGCGGTACCGACACGAAGACCCGACGTAATGAACGGGCTACGTGGGTCGTCAGGAATCTGGTTCCGGTTCGTCGTAATACCCGCGAGGTCCAGGACTTCCTGGGCAACCTTGCCGGTCAGTTCGGCGTCAAAGTCACGCAGGTCCAAGATCACCATGTGGTTGTCACTGCCGCCCGACACGGCGCGGAATCCCTGCGCCTCGAGTGACTGCGCAAATGAGCGCGCGTTGGTCACGATGCGATCGGTGTAGACACCAAACGATGGCTGCGCGGCCTCGAGGAAGGCGACAGCCTTCGCAGCCACGGCGTGCTCGAGGGGGCCACCCTGCTGTCCGGGGAAGACTGCCATGTCGATGGCCTTGGCGTGCTCCGCGCGGCACAAGATGGCGCCACCGCGTGGACCACGCAGGGTCTTGTGGGTAGTGAAGGTCACGACGTCGGCGTAGGGCACAGGGTTCGGGTGCGAACCACCGGCGATCAGTCCCGCGACGTGGGCCGAGTCGAACATCAACAAGGCGCCAACTTCGTCCGCGATTTCGCGGAAGGGTGCAGGGTCGATGCGACGTGAGTAGGCAGTTGCGCCGGCCACAATCAACTTGGGGCGGTGCTCGAGCGCCAGGGCGCGAACGTTCTCGAAGTCGATGAGTTCACCGGGGTTTTCGGGGTCGTCACTGCGTGGCGTGACGCCGTAGGAAACGAAGTTCCAAATCTTCGACGTAATCGACGCAGGCGAACCGTGGGTCAAGTGACCGCCCTGGTCCAGACGCATCGCCAAGATGGTGTCACCGGGGTTCAGCAGTGCCTGGTAGACGGCCACATTTGCGTTCGCGCCGGAGTGGGGCTGCACATTGGCGTGGTCGGCACCAAAGAGTGCGCAGAGACGGCGACGGGCGACGTCTTCGATTTCGTCCACGACCTGGTTACCGCCGTAGTAGCGACGACCGGGGTAGCCCTCGGAGTACTTGTTGGTCAGGATAGAACCCGTGGCTGCCATGACGGCGGGTGAGGCGAAGTTCTCACTGGCGATGAGCTGCAGTGTCGACGTCTGACGGTCCCACTCGCGAGCGAGCAGGGCGACAATCTCATCATCGTTCGTGATGAATGCATCAAAGGGTGAACTGGTCATTGGGCTGGCCTTTCGGTGGTTGAGATTTCGTGTGCATCAAGGGCGGCGAGTTTGGCAATACGGCCAATGTGGCGACCTTCGCCTTCGACGGTGTCCAGCCACGCGGCCACGGCGTCCGCAGCGACGGCGAGGCCAATCATGCGGGCGCCCAAGCACAAGACGTTGGCGTGGTTGTGTTCACGGGCCAGACGTGCCGAGGTGACGTCGTGGACAAGGGCGGCCCGCACACCAGGCACCTTGTTGGCGGCAATCGAAATACCGATACCAGTACCACAAATCGCGATGCCGCGATCGGCACGCCCCTCCACCACCGCGCGTCCGACGGCTTCGCCGAAGTCGGGGTAGTCAACTGACGTCGTGGCGTCGTGGGCACCAAGGTCGAGGACCGAAATGCCTCGTTCGGTAAGAACGCTCAGCAGTGCCTCTTTGAGCTCGAAGCCAGCGTGGTCGGAACCAACGGCAATATTCATAGTCGTAGCCTAGTTGTCGCTTCGGGGCGAGTTCAGTCGATTCGTGGCCCCAGAATGGCAGATAGTGCCGATTCAGAAATTGCGCCGTGGCGTCGAATACGCCAGCCATCCGTGAGGTCAACCACCGTCGAGACTTCCCCGCTGCACGCGCCCCCGTCGATGACCCCAGCGACCGCCGTTCCTGAAAAAACGTGCTGGACCTCATCGGCCCGCGTGCACGGCGGATGACCATGACGATTGGCGCTCGTTACGGCCAGTGGTCCCGTCACCCGCACGAGATCACGTAGGCGCTCGTGGCCGGGAATACGAAATCCGAGTGACTGATCAGCGCCAACAACCGCGGCGACGTCACGGGGTACCTCAACCACAATCGTCAGAGCCCCTGGCCAAAAGGCGTCCGCCAGCGCGGCCGCCTCGTCACTCCAGGTGGCGCCAAGCTCGAGTGCCATCGAGACGTCAGCAATCATTACGGGGAGGGCCACGTCACGGGGTCGTTCCTTGGCCACGAAGAGGCCGTCAATTGCGAAGGGCTGCGAAAAACTCGCGGCGAGCCCGTAGACGGTGTCGGTGGGCACCGCAACGACTGTCCCCGCAGTGAGCAGCCTGCTCGCTACGTCAATCTCGACAATGTCAATCATGGGCGTGTCGCCACCAAGATACGAGCACGACCGCTGAGATCATCGATGCCTTGGACGTCGACGTACCCGTAGTCCGTGGCTCGCCGCACCAGCGCATCGCGCTGACCGGCACCGTGCTCCAGCACCAGCGATGCCCCCGGCGCCAACCACGACACGGCGTCACGCAGGATGATGTCGAGGTCCGCTAGTCCTACGTCGCCGTCGAGATCTGGCGCAACGAGGGCGCCACGGGGTTCGTAGGTAAGGATGTCGTCGAGCGTCGCAAATTCCACTTCGCCAATGTATGGCGGGTTCGACACAATGAGGTCGAGCCGACCCCGAAGTGACGGGTCAAGGGACTCGAACCACGACGAGTGTACGAAGCTCGCATTCAGGAGCCGGTGCTTGATGGCGTTGCGCTTGGCGACGTCAAGGGCATCACGAGACTCGTCAACGGCGACGAGCGACGCGATCACGCCGCGCTCACGCAGTTCTTGGAGGAGCGAAAGACCAATAGCGCCCGAACCGCATCCGAGATCGAGAATGATCGGAGCACTCGCGCCGTGCGCCAGGGTCCGCAACGCGACGTCGACCAGTTCCTCAGTTTCGGGGCGAGGAATCAGAACGCGCGGATCAACGTCAAGGTCGAGTGAGCGAAATGGCCAGTGACCGATGATGTACTGCAGGGGTTCCCCCGCCAGTCGACGAGCTACCGCCGCTCGAACAGCCGGCATCTCCTCGGGCAAACCGCCAGGGAGGAACTCTTCCACCAGCCACCGTGCTTCACGGCGTTCGAGCCCGAGCGCTGCGAGTTCGCCGACGGGGTCGAAGTTACTGTTCGCCACTCTCGGCCAACTGTCGGGCGCGCTGGTCCGCCATTAAGGCGTCAATGTAGGCGTCGAGTTCACCGGCGAGCACGGCGTCCAAGGTGTACGTCGTGAGGTTGATGCGGTGGTCCGTGACGCGGTTTTCCTTGAAGTTGTAGGTGCGAATCTTTTCGCTACGCCCACCGCCACCCAGCTGCGAACGCTTGAGGTCACCGAGTTCGGCGGCCTGGGCGTCTTGGGCGGCCTTCAAGAGTCGTGAGCGCAACACCACGAGGGCCTTCACGCGATTCTGGATCTGGCTCTTCTCGTCCTGCATCGACACCACGATGCCCGTAGGGATGTGGGTAATACGAACGGCAGAGTCCGTGGTGTTCACGCTCTGGCCACCGGGGCCCGACGAGCGATACACGTCAATTTTGAGTTCGTTGGGATCGATGTCCACGTCGACTTCTTCGGCCTCGGGGAGGACCGATACGGTGGCAGAAGAGGTGTGCACACGCCCCTTAGCCTCGGTCGCAGGTACTCGCTGCACGCGGTGGACGCCCGCCTCGTGGGCCATGCGCGTCCAGGCGTCGTCACCCTTAATCAGGTAGGTACCTTCGTCGATGCCACCGTGGTCCGATTCGCGTTCTTCGACGACTTCGACTTTCCAGCCGCGTAGCGCCGCGTAGCGCTTGTACATCTGCGCGAGGTCGGAGGCGAAAAGGTTTGCTTCTTCCCCACCTTCGGCACCACGAATTTCCAACAAGACGTTGCGGCCTTCGTTGGGGTCTCGAGGTAACAGCAGCGTTTCGAGCGCCATCTCGAGTTCGGGGATTCGCGCCTCCGCGGCGTTCATTTCTTCACGCCAGAGTTCGCGATCGTCACCGGTGGACTCGTTGAACATCTCCTTCGCGGTCGCGAGGTCGGACTGGACGCCCTTGAGTTCGATCCACGCAGCGTTGATCTCAGCGAGTTGCTTGTGGCGACGTGACAGGTCCCGCAGGCGGACGAGGTCCGAGGCTACGTCAGGTTCAGAGAGCGCGCTCTCGACGGAACGGAGTTCCTCTTCGAGAACGTGCAGCGTTTCGTCGAGGGACCGCACGTGGCTTGCCTAAGGCTTACGCCTTTGGAGCGCGTGCCTGGTCTGTCTTTTGGGCGTAACGACGCTGGAAGCGCTCGACGCGGCCACCGGTGTCGACGAGCTTCTGCTTGCCGGTGAAGAAGGGGTGGCACTCGTTGCAGAGTTCAATCGACAAGGCGGGCTTGGTCGACTTGGTCACGAACGTGTTCCCGCATGAGCAGGTCACGGTTGCGTCGCCGTAGTTAGGGTGAATGTCAGCTTTCATGGCGCTCCTTAGTGCGAAGAACGAGTTTACAGCAAATTACGAGGTTGGTGCCGGGCCCTTGGCAATCTCGGCCAAGAACACGTCATTTGAGGGCGTCGTGCGGATCTTGTCGATCAGCAGCTCGAGGCCGGCGGCCTCGCGGCCATCGGCGACCAGGCCGTTCAAAACACGGCGCAAACGCCATACCTGTGGCAGAACTTCCTTCTTAAACAGCAGCTCCTCGTGACGGGTCGACGAGGCGTTGACGTCAATCGCTGGGTAGAGGCGTCGCTCGGCCAAGCGGCGGTCAAGTTTGAGCTCCATGTTGCCAGTTCCCTTGAACTCTTCGAAGATGACTTCGTCCATCTTGGACCCCGTCTCGACCAGCGCGGTGGCCAAAATGGTCAACGAGCCGCCCTCTTCAATGTTGCGCGCCGCACCAAAGAACTTCTTCGGAGGGTAGAGCGCGCCGGAGTCCACACCACCAGACATGATGCGTCCCGTTGCGGGAGCGGCCAGGTTGTAGGCACGGGCCAGACGGGTAATACCGTCCAGAATGATGACGACGTCACGGCCCTGTTCCACGAGTCGCTTGGCGCGCTCGAGGGTCAGTTCGGCAATGTGCGTGTGCTCGTCGGCGGGACGGTCGAAGGTGGAGGCGATGACCTCACCACTCACACTGCGACGCATGTCGGTGACCTCTTCGGGACGCTCGTCAACGAGCAGCACCATCAAGTGCACTTCGGGGTTGTTTGCCTCAATCGACTGGGCGATCTGCTTCATGATCGTCGTCTTACCGGCCTTTGGTGGTGACACGATAAGTCCGCGCTGACCCTTACCGATTGGCGCGAGCAGGTCGACGATACGTGGCGTCAGATCGCTCTTGCCTTCGAGGGTCTCGAGCTTGAGCTTCTGGTCCGGGAACAGTGGCGTGAGGTCTTCAAAGCGAGGGCGCAACTTAGCGACTTCGGGATCGAAGCCAGCAACGGTGTCCACGCGCAAGAGTGCGGGGTACTTTTCGTTTGAGGCTGCCGGGCGGAACCCACCGGTGATGACGTCACCCTTGCGAAGGTGGAAGCGTCGTACCTGGTTGATGGAAACGTAGACGTCATTCGGTGACGGGCTAAATCCCTTGGTGCGCAAGAAGCCGTAACCGTCGTCACGCAAGTCGAGGAGTCCCTGGACGTCGACCAATTCGCCGTTGTAGGGCTGGTCAGTGTTGGGGAGTGAGTCGGAGAAGCGTTCGCGGCCGTTGCGATTCCGACGGTTACGACGGTTGTTCTGACTGTTACGACCTTCGCCCTGGTTGTCTCGAGGTTGGCGGTCACCCTGGTTGTCACGGGGCTGACGCTCACCCTGATTCTGGTTGTGCTGACGTGGCCCCTGGCCCTGGTTGTCTCGCTGGGGGCGAGGTCCCGTTGGCGCGGGTGTGCTCGCTGGTGTCGCCGAGGTCGTTGCGGGTGTGGGATCTGGTGCGTACTCGTTCAAGATGGCCTCAATGTCGTCGGTCGGGGTCGCGACGACGCGGCGAGAGCGAATTGCCCCTCGTGGTCGGCTGTCAGCATCTGATGACGAGGTGGCCGCTGCGGGTGCGCTCTGGCCACCGGCCAATGCAGCAATCAAGGTTGCCTTGGTCGAACGCGGTCCAACCTCGACGCCGGCGGCCTTGGCCAACACAATGAGATCGTCTTTGGTCTTCGATTCCAAATTCTTGGTCGAAGGAGTGGTGGGCTTTTCAGCCATCATGAATCCTTTCTCAAAACACCGACAATGGGGGCGTCATGAAAAAATGAGAAGTGTCGAAGTGGAAGAGTTCCGCACACCGCCGAAATGGGCCAGATGTGAACGACGTGTTTAGTATAGCCGAATACTGCTACGAATGCACCGGGAACTTACTTGAGTTCGCCCAGGAGCGCCTGCAGCGTGGCGTCCGTTACCGTCGGCATCACCGAGTTGGCAATCGCAATGTCGGGGTCCTTGAGGCCGTTGCCCGTCAAGACGCAGACCACCGTGGAGTCCTTTTCGACGCCGTACTTCAAAATGCCCGCCACCGAGGCTGCCGAGGCCGGCTCGCAGAAAATCGACTCGTAGCGAGCCACGTAGCGGTAGGCGTCAAGGATCTCTTCGTCGGTAACCGCACGGATATCACCGTGTGACTCATTGATGACCTCAAGCGCCGGTACCCAACTGGCGGGGTTACCAATCCGGATGGCCGTGGCGATGGTCTCGGGGTGCTCAACGGGGTGGCCCAGCACGATGGGGGCAGCGCCCGCGGCCTGGAAGCCCCACATCTTGGGGAGCTTGGTCGCGCGACCGGCGAAGTGGTAGTCGTGGAAACCGCGCCAGTAGGCGGTGATGTTGCCGGCGTTACCCACGGGGATGCAAAGGTAGTCAGGTGCGTCACCCAAGACGTCGACGAGTTCAAACGCACCCGTCTTTTGACCTTCAATACGGTCAGGGTTCACCGAGTTCACGATGGTGATGGGCAAGTGCTGTGTGAGCTCACGAGCCAGATTGAGGGCCTGGTCAAAGTTGCCTCGAATCTGAATGACTTTGGCACCATAGACAATGGCCTGGGCCAACTTACCCATGGCGATCTTGCCTTCGGGGACCAGCACGACACAGTCCATGCCAGCCTTGGCGGCGTAGGCCGCAGCGGCGGCCGAGGTGTTGCCGGTGGAACCGCAAATGACGGTCTGGGCACCAGCAGCTTTCGCCTTGGTGATTGCCATGGTCATGCCGCGGTCTTTGAATGAGCCGGAAGGGTTCAGTCCGTCGTACTTTAAGTAGACCTTGGCTTCAACGCGCTCAGAGAGTCGCTCGGCGTAGATGAGCGGCGTGTTGCCTTCTTGCAACGTCACAACTTCCGTCACGCCACGCAGGTCCAACCAGTCGGCGTATTCGTTCAGTAGTCCGTTCCAACCGGTCATTCTTCTTCTCCAATTACTCGAATGCATGCGCCCACCGACTCCACCGTCGAGAGCTTGGCCAAATCTTCCAGCGTGCCGTAGACATCGCTCGTGCGCGCCATGTGGGTCACGAACGACAGGCGGGCGTCGTGGCTCGTGCCCGACTGCTCCATCGACTTAATTGACACGTTGTGCTGGGCAAAGACGGCCGCGACTTGGGCAAGTACGCCTGGCTCGTCAAGAACGTCGAGGCTGATGTAGAACACGCTGGAGAGTTCCAGTGGCGAGACGCTGGTCAGTCGGTCATCGACGGTAAAGGGCAAGTCGTGGCGACCCGCGGCACGATTGCGCGCGGCGTGCAGCACGTCACCGAGCACGGCCGTCGCCGTTGGCGCGCCGCCGGCACCTTGACCAAGCCACATCAGGGGGCCAGAGTTCGCGCCTTCAACAAAGACGGCGTTCATAGGACCGTGGACCGATGCCAGTGGGTGGGTGGTGGGCACCAGCGCGGGGTGGGTTCGCCGTGAAATACCGTGCTCCCCTACCCGTTCGACAACACCGAGCAACTTGATGACGTAATTCGATCGCTTGGCGAAATCGACGTCACTGCTACGCACGTTCGAAATGCCTTCGCGCGAAATCTCTTCACCCACGAGCGCCGTACCGATGGCCAGCGACGAGAGAATTTGCACCTTGGCGGCGGCGTCAAAAGCCTCAACGTCTGCGGTGGGATCGGCTTCGGCGTATCCCAGGGCCTGGGCTTCCTTCAGGGCAATGTCGTAATCGAGCCCCTCGTCGGTCATCTTCGACAAGATGAAGTTGGTCGTTCCATTTACGATACCGATGACGCGGTCAATCTTTTCGCCCGCCAATGAGGTCCGCAGGGCTCGAATGATGGGGACTGCACCAGCGACGGCCGCTTCGTAGAGGAGGTCGGCGTTGTGATCATTCGCGAGAGCTGCGAGTGCCGTGCCGTGCTCCGCCATCAAGGCCTTGTTGGCGGTCACCACGCTCGCCCCGCGGCGTAGGGCGGTTTCGATGTAGGTCTTGGCGGGTTCGATACCTCCGGCCAGTTCCACAATGATGTCAACGTCTTCTCGCGCGCACAGCGACAGGGCATCAGTGGTGAGTAGTTCATTTGGCACACCAGGGCGCGCCTTGGCGGCATCGCGGACCGCAACACCAACGATTTCCAGGGTGGCGGTAGCCGCATCCACGAGAGCAATTTCACGCGAAGCATCGAGGACTGACTGTACGAAGGCCGACCCGACGAAGCCAGCACCGATCACTCCAATGCGCACGCGAGGCGGATTCATACCCTTAAGGCTACTTGTTTCGTTTGAACTCACTCGTTGACTTCCAGTCGTGCGAGGTCGTCATAGGTCTCTCGACGAAGTACTTCACGGGCTTCGCCATCACGGACAAAGACCACCGCGGGTCGCGGTACGCGGTTGTAGTTCGACGCCATGGAGTAGCCGTAGGCACCGGTCACTGGCGTCGCGATGACGTCATCAATATCGGTCTCGGCGGGAAGCCACGCCTCGTCGATCAGTACGTCACCGCTCTCGCAGTGCTTCCCCACCAAGCGAACCGGTCGGGTGCGCTCGGCTAGTGGGCGCCGAATGTCAAACGCTTCGTACCCCGAGCCATAGAGCACGGGGCGTGGATTGTCACTCATGCCACCATCGACGGCCATGTAGGTGCGTTGCGTGACTTCCTTAATGGCGCCAATGGTGTAGAGCGTTACCGCAGCTTGCGCGACAATGGCCCGCCCCGGCTCCGCGAGAACGCGAAGGTCACCCAAGCCACACGACTTAATTGCCTGTCGGAGTTGGGTGCCCCATTCCGTAATGGACGGGGCATATTCGTCCTGGGTGTAGGCCACACCTAATCCCCCACCGACACACAATTCATCAAACCGGTCGTTCGCCATAAAGTCAGCCAAGATGCCAATCGCCTCAACGAAGCCTGCGAAGCCAAATATTTGCGATCCAATGTGGGCGTGAATACCGTGCAGCACAATTCCCTCAACACTGCGAAGTCGTTCGATGGCGTCGCGAGCCGCTCCGGTCGCGATGGCGAAGCCAAATTTGGTGTCTTCGTGACCCGTGCGAACGAATTCGTGCGTGTGCGCTTCCACCCCGGGCGTCACGCGCACCAATACGTGTACGTTCGCACCGGGCGTTACCAGGGAAGTTAAGCGGTCGATTTCGTCAAAGTTGTCAACCACTATGCGATGAACACCGACGCTGATGGCCCGACGCAGTTCCTCCCACGATTTGTTGTTGCCGTGCAGGATGATGTGGTCGGCGGGAACCCCGCTCCGGAGCACGAGATCGAGTTCTCCGCCAGTGGCCACATCGATGCAGAGTCCCTCCGAATACGCCAAGCGGGCCATAGCTCCGCACAGAAAGGACTTTGACGCAAACGCAACGCCGAAGTCAAAGACGGAAGCTGCTTCGCGGCAACGAGCCCGCAACGTCGCCTCGTCAAAGACAAATAGAGGTGTTTCAAAGGTTTCAGCCAAAGCCTGCAGTGGCACCCCACCGACGAAAGTCTCGTCGGCATCGAACGTTGCGGTGTCGGGTAGTAGGCGTATTGGAACTGGCTGCACAGCGTCTCCTCGGTCGTGATAGTGCCACGAAACTCCATAAAACACTCGACGCTGAGGGAATTCGTACCGTGACGGTACCCGTTTCTATCGTAGTTCGTCCAAGAATTCACGACTGAAAATAGACATTTGTGGGGGGTCTTTACTAGTGGTACTCCTGCAACGACACCCCCACCGGTGACCCTGCCGCGGACAACGCATGCACCTTGCTGGCTGGCGTGACCGGTACGACCTACCAGTTGCAGAGCTCGGACTTGGGCAACACAGTTGTGGTCAATGTCAACGCTACGGGCACAAATGGCCAGTCAATCAAGTTGGCCTCTAACGTGTCTGCGGCCGTGGACAACCCGACGACGGACGCCAACACCGTGTTGTCATGCTCTTTCACTCCTGACACGGTGAACATTGCCTACAACGGCACGGGGTACTTCTCTAACACCACCACCGGTGGTAGTAGTGCGTGGATCACCGAAACCTTTAACGGTCAGACGATGGGCGGCGCACAGGCGCTCACCCCAGGTTCAGGAAACCTTACGTGGAGCAGCCTGGAAAATGTCACGGGACCAACCGGCGACACGGTGACCTTCAACTTCTACGAGTTGGCCGCGAGCGACAATGCCCCATATGGCTCATCGTTGTGCAGTCTCACCCTCAACCTGGCGCCCACTCCCCCACAAACACGGGTAGCACCAAGCCTTCGGCGCCTACGTCGATTGCTGCTACGCACTCGGGTAACGGACTGAAGGTTTCCTGGACTGCTCCCACGAACCACGGATCTGCCGCAATCACGTCGTACACCGTTACGGTTCGTAACGCCGCAGGCCACGTTGTGGGCACCTGCGTCAGCCACACCCTGACGTGCAACGTTGCGGGGTTGGCTGCTGGGGCGTGCCGCGTCTCGGTGAGCGCCACCAGTAGTGCTGGTAGCAGCGCCGCTTCGTCAGCCGCCGTCGTTCACATTGCACCTACGGTTTTGAGTTCCAGCAACTTCTACTTCGCCACCGGCGCGTGGAGTATTGCTGGCCACGACCAGAGTGAACTGATGGTCCTGGCTGCCCACATCGCGGCATCGCACGCAACCAAGGTGACCCTTACAGGATTCACCTCGGCGGTGGGCACCGCGGCGGTCAATAAGGCCATCGGCCTGAACCGCGCACGTGAAGTTGCTCAGTACCTCGAGACGTACCTCGCCAAGTTGGGCGACCACAAGGTCACGGTCAGGATCGTTAATGGCGCTGGCACGAACTACGTCGCTCCTCCAACGAGCTCGGTGAACTGCCGTGCAACCGTAACGGTTTGGTCATAAGTTTCTAACAAGCCGTTGTAGAAAACAAAACCCGGGTGGCGTTATGCCACCCGGGTTTTGTTGTTGACCCACTCTCGGCAGACATCACTTATTCAGCAGAATTTCTCGGGGGTAGACTAGAACTACGCTCCCGTAGCTCAGGGGATAGAGCATTGGCCTCCGAAGCCATGTGCGCAGGTTCGATTCCTGCCGGGGGCACCAGCCG
>Ga0007834_1000380_pt1 | contig 14276 bp, 11 predicted proteins | sample CryBogCBE06Nov07_FD_71233 | JGI IMG/M metagenome (GOLD analysis project Ga0007834, IMG submission 71233) | Freshwater microbial communities from Crystal Bog, Wisconsin, USA - CBE06Nov07 | ecosystem: Environmental > Aquatic > Freshwater > Lake | place: Crystal Bog, Wisconsin, USA | collected...
AGCTGCAATGGGTGCCACCTACTGCCGTGCAGGCAGAACGCGGAAGCTTTGAGCAGACCCTGCAGGCTTGGCGTGCGGCCAAAGCCAGCGGGGACGTCAATGCCGTTCTGCCCTACTACACCAGTGATTTCAACAGCTACGGAAAGCCGCTGGCCGAGTGGCTGCCCATCCTGCGCAGTGACATGGCCAAACTCAAGGGCCGGGGCCTCGATCTCAAGGACATCTCGGTCCTGCAGTGGAAAGACCGCGCAGAAACCATGGTCGTAACATTCGGCGAAGTCGTTGCCGGGGCCCAAAGTGGCGTGACGCGCCGCCAGTATTGGATGCGCGTCGGGGCACAATGGAAAATATTCTTTGAAGGAGTGATCGGATGAATCGCGCTATCCCCATCAACCGCCGCCTGGCCATGGCCTTGGCCGGCTTTGGCTTTGCCTGTGCGCTCGCATCGGGCTCGGCCCAGGCCGTCGAAGCGCCCAAGGTCAAATTCAGCACCACGGCGGGCGACTTTGTCGTCGAGCTGTATCCCGACAAGGCACCCAGGACGGTCGAGAACTTCCTCCAGTACGTCAAGGACAAGCACTATGACGGCACCATCTTCCACCGCGTAATCGAGAACTTCATGATCCAGGGTGGCGGTTTTGACGCCAAATATGTCGAGAAAAAAACCCGGCCACCCATCGCCCATGAGGGCCGCGAAGCCCTTGAAAAAGGTGGCCCGCGCAACGTCGTCGGCACGCTGGCGATGGCCCGCACGGGCGACCCCCATTCTGCGACTGCGCAATTTTTCATCAACGTGAAAGACAACGCCTTTCTCGACCCGACCCTGATCCCGCCCGGGGATCCGGTGCCCAAATTCGAATTCCAGGGCCGCGTCTATGAAAACGTGCCGCGCTCCCAGTTGCTCAACGCACCGCAACTTTTCGGATACACCGTTTTCGGCAAGGTGATCAGCGGCATGGACGTTGTCAACAAGATCAGGGCCACCCCCACAGGCGCCGGTGGCCCCTTCCCGACCGACGTGCCCAAAACACCCGTCATCATCAACTCCGCAACCCTGGTGAAATAAATCATGAGCAATCCGAAAGTCCAACTCCACATCATCGACCACGGCATCATCACCATCGAGCTCGATGAAGCCAAGGCGCCCAAAACGGTCGCCAATTTCCTGGCCTATGTCGGCAAGGGCCACTACGACAAGACCATTTTCCACCGCGTGATCGACGGCTTCATGGTGCAAGGCGGCGGCTTTGAGCCTGGCATGACGCAAAAAGCGGTCGATGCACCCATTACCAACGAGGCCAACAACGGCCTCAAGAACGACAAATACACGGTGGCCATGGCCCGCACCAGCGACCCGCACTCGGCCACCGCGCAATTTTTCATCAACGTGGGCAACAACGCCTTCCTCAACCACACGGCACCGAGCGCCCAGGGCTGGGGCTACGCCGTGTTTGGCAAGGTCGTTGGAGGTACCGAAGTCGTGGACAAGATTCGCGCGGCCCAGACCGGCCGCAAGGGCTTTCACGATGACGTGCCCAAGGAAGACATCGTTATCGAGAAGGCTGTTGTCGCCTGATTTCCCCTCCCCGCCTGCCCGGCTGGAAGCTCCGGCTGCTTGGCGGGTCGTCGACCTTATTTCCGATCTGCACCTGCACTCAGGCGACGCAGCAACCCTGCACACCCTGACGGGCTACCTGGCCCACACACCGGCCGACGCCTTATGTATCCTCGGTGACCTTTTTGAGGTGTGGGTTGGTGATGACTGCCTTGTGGGGGGCAGTTTCGAGCTGCACATTGCCCAGATCCTGCGCGAAGCCTCAACGCGCATGCCGATTTACCTCATGCATGGCAATCGCGATTTCCTGTTGGGGCCGGCGGGGCTGCAGGCATGCGGGGCACAGGCCCTGCAAGACCCGACCATCCTGGCCTTCTCAGGCCAGTCCTGGCTGCTCTCCCACGGCGATGCGCTCTGCCTCGCCGACACCGCCTATATGGCCTTTCGCGCCCAGGTGCGCAGCCCCTCGTGGCAAAGCGAATTCCTGGCCAGGCCGCTGCCCGAGCGCCAGGCGCTTGCGCTGGCCATGCGCTCCGAAAGCAGTGCCCGCAAACAGACCGTCCAGGTGTGGGCCGATGTCGACAGCGCTGCAGTTGTGCAGTGGCTGGCGGCGAGCCACTGCCCAACCCTCATTCACGGCCACACGCACAAGCCCGCTGACCATGCCCTGGGCCAGGGGCTGCAGCGCATGGTCCTCAGCGATTGGGATGCCGGCGCCCTACCGCCACGGGCTGAAGTGCTGCGGCTGACAGCCAGCGGTGCGCAGCGCATCGCCCTGAGCTGAGCGCCGTGTTCCCCATTTGGCGCGCGCGAAGCTGGCTCGGTAACCTGGCGCACGAAATGCGCCGCCGCCTGCACAGTGGCCCGCTGGACATTCCTCTCGCACTGTGGCGGCCGCTGATCGATCGTTTACCCTTCCTGGCCAATCTGAGCAATGCCGAGCAAGCCCGGCTGCGCGCCCTGTGCAGCGCCTTCCTGGTCCACAAGGAGTTCAGTGGCGCCAACGGGCTGAACGTCACGGATGCCATGGCGCTGGCGATCGCCGCACAGGCATGCGTTCCCTTGCTGCACATGCGGGGTGGCTTGAAGGCGCTTGACTGGTATGGGGATTTCGTCGGGATCGTGCTGCATCCCGGAGGTGTGCTGGCGCACCGCAAGTCCGTAGACGAAGCGGGTGTGGTGCATCACTGGAACGAAGCCCTTGCTGGCGAAGCCATGCAAGGCGGCCCGCTCACTCTGAGCTGGCACGACGTTGCCCTGGCGGGCGCCAGGGCCTCCCACGGTTTCAACGTGGTCATCCACGAGTTCGTCCATGTCATCGACATGCACGGCAAGGGTCACACGCCGCCCCACGGATGCCCCCTGATGCCACCGGCTCATCGCAAACAATGGCAGGCCGTCATGCAGCAGAGCTACCAGCGATTCGCCGAGGCATCGTCGGCAGCAGAGCGCTTTGGCAGCCTTGTCGACAAACCCTGGCTCGACAGCTATGCCGCCAAATCACCGAGCGAGTTTTTTGCGGTGACGGCCGAGGCCTACTTTGTGGCCCGCCCCTCATTCGCGGAACACTTCCCCGAACTCATGCCGCTCTACGACGGCTTTTTCCGCTCAGGCGGGTAGCAAGCCAGGGCTTCAGGCCGGGGCCTGGTCCAGGTCAAACACCTTGTGCAGTGCCCGCACGGCCAGTTCCATGTATTTTTCGTCAATCACGACGGAGGTCTTGATTTCGCTAGTGGAAATCATCTGGATGTTGATGCCTTCTTCGCTCAGGCAGCGGAACATCTTGCTGGCGATGCCGACGTGGCTGCGCATGCCGATGCCGACAATACTGACCTTGCAGATTTTGGTGTCTCCAACCACTTCGGATGCGCCGAGCGCAGGCAAGACCTTGGCCTTGAGCAATTCCACCGTGCGGGCGTAGTCATTGCGGTTGACGGTGAAGCTGAAGTCGGTCTTGCCGTCCTTCGAGATGTTCTGGATGATCACATCGACTTCGACGTTCGCATCGGCCACCGCCCCCAGAATCTGATATGCAATACCGGGCTTGTCGGGTACGCCCAGCACGGAGATTTTGGCTTCGTCGCGATTGAACGCAATGCCGGAAACGATGGCTTGTTCCATTTGTTCGTCTTCCTCAAAAGTGATCAGGGTGCCGCTGGCAGCCTCTTCGGTGATGTTGATATCCCAGGGCGTGAAGCTGGAGAGAACGCGCAGCTTGACCTTGTATTTGCCGGCAAACTCGACCGAGCGAATTTGCAGCACTTTGGAGCCCATGCTGGCCATCTCGAGCATTTCCTCGAAGCTCACGGTATGCAGGCGGCGCGCCTCCGGCACAACGCGGGGATCGGTGGTGTAAACCCCGTCCACATCGGTGTAGATCAGGCATTCCTCAGCCTTCATCGCAGCGGCCACAGCCACTGCGGACGTGTCAGAGCCACCACGGCCTAGGGTGGTGACATGACCCGCAGGGTCCACACCCTGAAAGCCCGTGACAATCACCACCTTGCCAGCAGCCAGGTCGGCGCGGATGCGTACATCGTCGATGCTTTCGATCCGGGCCTTGGTGTAGGCACTGTTGGTCTTGATGGGCACCTGCCAACCAGCATAGCTCACCGACTCCATACCCTCGGCCTGGAGGGCAATGGCCAACAGGGCCGACGAGGCCTGCTCACCAGTTGCAGCCAGCATGTCAAGCTCGCGGCCATAGGACTCACTCTGCCTGGCCGGGGCCAGTTCCTTGGCCAACCCGAGCAAACGGTTGGTTTCGCCACTCATGGCGCTAGGGACGACCACCATCTGGTGACCAGCGCGCGCCCACTTGGCCACGCGCTTGGCGACATTGCGGATGCGCTCCGTGGAGCCCATGGACGTACCGCCGTATTTGTGAACAATTAAAGCCATTGGCTGCTACTTGGAATCAGGCAAAACCTGAGATTTTAGCAGCGAAGCTGCCCACCAACAAAGCACGGGCGCGCGACCGAGGCTACAAGTTCATCCCACCTGTCCAACAACTTTGTGCGGATGAAGACCTGGAGCATTTGCGCCGTTCCAATCCAGAATGACGATTCCGGCCCTCCCCATCTTGCAAAGGGGAAAGGTATTCCTGGAGTTCCTGGCCGGGACCGTTTCCTTCAAATCGCTACGGACTCGCACGAACCAGTCGAACACCCCCATAGCTTCCCCGGCCGCCATTACTAATTGAGGCATTGAAGAAATCGACATACCATGCAATAGTTGCGTTAGAGATCGTTCCCGTAGACGTCCAATACGCATTGGGAGATGTATTGGAGAAATAGCTCGTATTGATTGTTGGCGCCGTCGTCCCCAAGACTAGGGCATCCAGTTCGCCGCCATCAGCGAACAAATCAATTGGCACGCCACCCGTATTGCCCGTGGGCATGCGCCAATTGGCAAAACCGCAAAGACTGGCATTGTTGACCGACGTAACGTAATCGGCCGCATCATTTGGCACCGCTACAGAAGAGCCGCCATAACCGGCAAAATAGTTGGTATAGGCAGCACTACCCTGGAGTGCCGTCTGGAAGTTCTGCCACATAAGATGATGGACGGTATCCTGTACTGCGCACCAGGCCGTTGCACTGCTTGCCAAGGGCGTGCCCGTGCTGGATATCTTGACATATTGAGGCGCTACAGCGCAGGTAATATTGACACTGGTGACGTTTGCACTGGCAGCGCCCGAGCCATTGGAAACGGTACAGGTTTGCCATCCCGGCTGCGTCAGAAGTGTCACCCCATATCCCGCGCCAACGGTAAGAGCGGTTGCAAAAGTAAAGGTATTGGAACCGTTTGCAATCGTCAGATTGTCACCCGCGTTGTCTTGCAGCACCAATCCTGGAGCGGCAAGGCCGGTGATCGTGCCGCCAATGGTGTAGGAGGCGGGATTTGCCGCCCCACCTAGCGAGGCACCCGTGTTTGCTATGGTGGCCTCCCCACCACCGCAGGCGGCCAGAAAGGCCGTGCACAGGGAAAGGCCCCAGCCGAGGATCCTCCTTTTCCTTAATGCCGGAGAACGGGTGATGTCATGACTAGCCATATCAAACTCCAAATAATTGCGAATTGCAATTTATGGAATTTATCGATGCATTTGAATAAAAGATAGATGAATTTATTCATCTCCCTGAATAGCTGGTTCCGTGACCAATCTCACCTATGACCAATTTCACCTGTTGGGCTGGTGAAATAGCCGCCATAATCCTTTGATGGAGTCTGTGAGTTGCATATTGATTGCTGATGATCACGCCTTGGTCCGCGACGGCTTGCGCATGCTATTGATTGACGCGCTGGACACAGGAGACAGCAAAGTGATGCGCGTGTTTGAAGCGGAAACCGTATCGGCACTTCTTGCCATCGCGCGCGCCGAGGCTCCCGATTTGCTGGTTACCGATCTGATGATGCCGGGAGCCAACCAGGGTGACTTCCTTGCCGAGGTCGCCCGCAATTTCCCCGAGATGGCCATCATAGTGATTTCGGCCATGAGCTCGCCCGACGTAGTGCGCCGCGCTCTTGCCATCGAGAATGTATTTGCATTTGTTTCCAAAAGCGCCACGACATTGGAGATGCGGGCTGCAGTGGCCAGTGCAATGCGCCGTGAAAAACTTCCTTTGGGCTCTGCCCAGGCGGAAACGCCGGAGGTACCTCTGGATATGTCGCCACGCCTTAGTAAGCTGAGAACCCTGGTCAGACAGGGAATGACCAACAAGATGATTGCCGGCGAATTGGGCATCAGCGAAGGCACCGTCAAAAACTATATGAGCGACCTGTTCAAGCATTTGCGTGTGAGCAACCGGACCCAGGCGGCGCGATTTCAATCGGATGGTGACCTTTGACCCAAGCGTGGCTCGCCACCACAGCTGGGTCCCCCGGAATCCAGTCTGCAAACCCCTATTGGGAGTTGGGAACCGATTCAATCCGCCTTTTCCTGACCTACCGGGCCTGCGAATTGGTAACGGCGCTTCCCGCTTTTGGCGTGTTGCCTTACTGGATGCCTCTGGTCTGGCTCGCGATGAACCTGTCTTCAGCAATCTTTCGCGAGAAGCATGTAAACACCGCCCATTTCCGCGCACTTCCGGAGCGGGCACGCCTGTGGCATTTTCGGGCTACGGCCTGGCTGCGGATGGCAATTTTCGGAGGTGCCGCATATTTCCTCTACGTTCCTGGCGACTACAAAAGAATCATTTTTCTTGCAATTGCCCTGGTTACCGTTGTAGGCATTGCAGCCTTGCGCCTCGCTTCTGACGCCTCCCGCGCAATTGTGGCTATCGGGTTCGTCCTGGTGCCGATGTCTGTCCGTCTGATGTTCAGCGGCGACCCGATTCTGGAGAGTTTGGGACTTGGTCTGGTTTTGTTCTGGCTTGTTGCTTCATTCGAACTGCGTGTTTATGCGCGAAACTTGGCCCTTCAAGCTGATCAGCGCGGACGTGCGGAACATACGGCCGATGCAATTGCCTCCACCCTGCTTTCCAAGGCGCGCTTCTTTGATGCCGTGAGTCACGACTTGCGGCAACCGCTCCATGCCATTGGCCTGTATCTGGACCCTGTCAGGAAACTTGTCCAATCCAGCGGTGATCTCACCGCCATGCGTGCCATTGACGGCATCCAGCAGTCCTGGATTGCGCTGGACGCATTGGTTTCGCAAATCCTAGACTTGACCCGCGCGGATTCTGGCGTGCTGGTCGCCGATATGTGCCCTGTTGCTCTGGCCCCCATGGTGCGCAGTCTGGTGCTCCAGCACAGCGCCGCAGCCGAAAATGCAGACCTTCGCATTGTGGCCATGGTGCGGCCAGATGCCTGTGTAGTAGCCGATGAAATGATGCTCAGGCGCATTGTTTCCAATCTTGTTGACAACGCCATCAAGTTTTCACGACCCTCCACAACGGTGTTGATCGTAGTCAGGCGTGCACAGGGTGCATGGCGTCTCCAGGTACGGGACTCTGGAGTCGGTGTCGCGCCGCTTGACCAGACCAGTGTATTCAACGAATTCGTGCAATTGAACAACAATGCACGCAACCGCAATCAGGGCTTGGGCCTTGGGCTGGCAATTGCACAACGCTTCGCGCGGCTGATGCAGGGCAGTCTTTCCATGCGCTCGGACCTTGAAAAGGGAACCTGCATGACACTCCGCCTGGCCAGCATCAACACACGCGCTGACAACGAGAAATCGATTGGGTCCACGCACCCGCCACCAGCGTCTCTGGCGTATCCCCATAATTCCTATGAACGCCCGCCCAGTTCGGCAAAACATCCGGTTCCTGGCCTGGGGGCTGTCTTGCTTGTGGAAGACGATCTGCGGGTAGCTGCAGCCATGCGCTCATTGCTCCAGAGTTGGGGATTGCAGGTAACCGTGACCCATTCGGCTGCCGAAGGCCGAACGAACGCCCACAGGGCGCGCGTGGCGATATGCGATATCCGATTGCCCGATCTGGATGAAAACGGCTTGAGCCTTGCGATTGAACTGCGCGCGCGGGGCATGAAGGTGTTGCTGGTGACAGGCGAAACCGATAAATCCGTCCGCGAAACGGCGCGCCGGCATGGACTGCAGGTGTTGACGAAACCCGTTTTGCCCAATGTGCTGCATTCCGCGCTGCTGGAACTGGCCGGCAGTTGCGCCATGCGTTAAGGACATCTTCGCCGAGCGCCTCTGCCCGGCCGGCAAAATGGCCGGCGCACCATTTCCAATCCGGCCCTGCAGCCTTGGCACAATACACAAGTGGCAATCCCCCAAAGCTTTATCCAGGAACTCGTCGCCCGCGCGGATGTGGTCGAGATAGTGGGACGCTATGTGCAGCTCAAGAAGGGCGGTGCCAATTACATGGGCCTGTGCCCCTTCCACGGGGAGAAATCGCCCTCGTTCAGTGTCAGCCCCAGCAAGCAGTTCTACCACTGCTTTGGCTGCGGCAAGAACGGCAACGCCATCAGCTTCCTGATGGACCACGTGGGCATGAGCTTTGTTGAGGCTGTCAAGGACCTAGCCCAGCAGTACGGGATGCAGGTGCCCGAAGATGATGTTTCGCCCCAGGAACGCGAGCGCGCAGCGGCGCAGCGCCAGAAACAGGCCACCCTGTCGGACGTCCTGGAGAGGGCCGGCGAGGCCTACCGCAAACATCTGCGCGAGTCGCCGCGCGCAATCGCCTACCTCAAGGGCCGTGGCGTTTCCGGTGAAATCGCCAAGACCTTTGGCCTGGGCTATGCGCCAGAGGGTTGGCGCAGCCTGGCCAGCGTCTTTCCGGACTACAACGACCCCTTGCTCACGGAAAGCGGCCTGGTTATCAGCAATGCCGAAGACGCAGCAGAGCCCGGGCGGGAAGAAAAGCGCTACGACCGTTTCCGCGACCGCGTCATGTTCCCGATACGCAATGTCAAGGGCGAATGCATCGGGTTTGGCGGGCGGGTGCTTGGCGATGAAAAGCCCAAATACCTGAACTCACCCGAGACCCCGGTTTTCAGCAAGGGGCGCGAGCTTTATGGCCTGTTCGAGGCCCGCTTTGCCTTACGCGAGGCTGGTTATGTGCTGGTCACCGAGGGCTATATGGATGTGGTTGCCCTGGCCCAGCTGGGCTTTGCCAACGCTGTGGCAACGCTTGGCACAGCCTGCACGCCTGATCACGTTCAAAAGCTTTTCCGCTTTACCGACAGCGTCGTGTTCAGCTTTGATGGAGACGCTGCCGGCCGCCGCGCAGCGCGCAAGGCGTTGGACGGGGCCTTGCCCTACGCCACCGACGTGCGCAGCGTGAAATTCCTGTTCCTGCCGCCCGACGATGACCCCGACAGCTTCATTCGTGCCCATGGTGCGGATGCGTTTGCCCAGTGCGTCAAGAATGCCGTGCCCCTTTCGCGATTTCTTGTGGAAGCTGCAGGCGAAGGCTGTGATATGGCTACAGCCGAAGGGCGGGCCCACTTTGCCGCCAACGCCAAACCCCTGTGGAGCCTGATGCCCGAAGGTGCCCTGCGGCAGCAATTGCTGGGTGAGATTGCCGACCAGGTGCAGCTTGGAACCCAGGAACTGGCCGCCCTGTGGGGCTATAAAAACAATAGCACCCTACTCCCTTTTCACGGGGCACCCAGGCCTGATAGCTTTCGAAGTGCGGCGGCCAGGCCGGCTTCGGGCCGACTGCGCGGGCGTCAGGCGCCCGCCAGCCGCGCGGACCACGCGGTACGCGCCTTGCTCACTGATTGCGCGTTGTGGGACAGCCTTTCTGGCGAAGAGCACACCATGCTTTGCGAATTGCCCGAGCCGCACGGGCCGCTCTTCGCCTGGATTGAAGTGCAGCTGCATGAGCACGGGCCCCAGCCCTGGGCAGCCCTGCGCGAAGGCCTGCGCGGTCATCCGCTGGAGGCCTTTGCATTGCGCGCAGTTGCGCAGGATGAGGTCTCCGGCGGCACATCAGAGGACCAGCCCGAACCCTCATCGCGGCAAAACGAGGTCGAGCTGCGCGATTTGCTGCGCCGCATGCTGGTCGCACACCTAAAGACCCAGGAAAACAAAGCCATCGCACAGGCTGGCGCAGACCCGGATGCACTGCAGCGCTACAAGGCCCTGCACGAGCGCCGCAAGGCCCTGGAAACCAGCACTTTGGTATAATCCAAATCTTTGCTAGTCGGCAAGAGCGACAGCAGTACCTCCGGGCCCGGCAAACCGTTGCATTCAATCGCACAACCAGCCAACCTACCGCAAGGGCTGCACCCCAAATGTTCGCCCAGACATCTTGCCAAACCAAGCTGCAGCGCAATCTGTAGCTTTGTTGCCCGCGCCGGGACTATTGGCGCAGTTTTTTTGTTTCTCCAAGTCTTTGACACCTGAGGTAAACCATGCCTGCTCAAAAGCCCAAGAAGCCTGCCATTGCTGCCAAAAAAGCCCCTGCAAAGGCCGGCGCCAAAAAAGCGCCAGCCAAAGCACCCGTAAAAACCGTTGCCAAACCAGCCAGCAAGCCGAAAGCCCCATCCGTGCCCGCATCCAAAGCCAAAACAGTCGAAGCCCCCGCCAAAAAAGTAAGCCCCACCGTAGCCGTTAAAGCCGCAGGCAAACCGGCCGCAAAAGCGGCAGCCCCGGCCAAAGCCGCCGCCAAGCCTGCCGAAGTGAAAAAGACGGCCAGCCCGCCGCCAAAAGCTGCAACCGGTGCCAAGCGTGGCCCCAAGGCCAAGGCTGCAGGCAAGCCGGTCGCAGACGAAGATATGTCTGACATTGAAGCCGAGTTCGCCGAAGAGCCGGTTGCCGAAACGACTGAAAAAGTTAAACCCCTGCGCATGAAGATCAGCAAGGCCAAGGAAAGGGCCTTGATGAAGGAGTTTGGCCTGGACGACGCCGTGCTGAGCGAGGAAGACCTCGCCAAGCGCCGCGCCCGCCTGAAGATGCTGATCAAGCTGGGCAAGACGCGCGGCTACCTCACCCATGGCGAAATCTCCGACCATCTGCCCGACAAGCTGATCGACGCCGAAACCCTCGAAGCGGTCATCAACACCCTGAACGACCTGGGTGTGGCGGTGTACGAGCAGACGCCCGACGCCGAGAGCCTGATCCTGACCAACACGGCCCCCACCGGCGCGACCGAGGAAGAGGCTGAAGAAGCCGCGGAAGCCGCGCTCTCGACCGTAGACAGCGAATTTGGCCGCACCACCGACCCTGTGCGCATGTACATGCGCGAAATGGGCACGGTCGAGCTGCTCACGCGCGAAGGCGAAATCGAAATCGCCAAACGCATCGAAGGCGGCCTGATGCGCATGATGGAAGCCATCAGCAACAGCCCGGCTACGATTGCCGAGATCTTCCGCTACGCCGAAGACATCCGCGAAGGCAAGGTCGTCATCTCGACCGTGGTGGACGGCTTTTCTAATCCCAACGAAGCCGACGACTTCGTGGCCGAAGAAGATTTTGACGAATACGACGAAGCAGACGACGACGATGGCAACGGTGGCTCCAAGGCCCTGACCAAGAAGCTCGAAGAACTCAAGAAAGAAGCCCTGGCCCGTTTTGACAAGCTGCGCGAGCTGTTCGAAAAGGTGCACAAGGTCTATGACAAGGAGGGTTATGGCACCCCCAACTATGTCAAGGCCCAGACTGCCTTGAGCGAAGAGCTCATGACCATCCGCTTCACCGCCAAGACCATCGAAAAGCTGTGCGACATGGTGCGCGGCCAGGTGGACGATGTGCGCAAGAAGGAACGCGAGCTGCGCCGCATCATCGTCGACAAGTGCGGTTATCCGCAGGACCACTTCATCGCCGAATTCAGCGGTTACGACAAGCACGGCAAGCGCATTGCCTCGCACCTACTCGACCTTAAGTGGATCGAAAAGCAGGCAGCGGCCGGCAAGCCCTGGAGCGTGATCATGCAGCGCAACATCCCGCCGGTGCAGGAGTTGCAGCAAAAGCTGGCCGACCTGCAGTCGCGCGTCGTGGTGCCCCTGCACGAACTCAAGGACATCAACAAGCGCATGAACGAAGGCGAGCGCGGTTCGCGCGCCGCCAAGAAGGAAATGATCGAGGCCAACCTGCGCCTCGTGATCTCGATCGCCAAGAAGTACACCAACCGCGGCCTGCAGTTCCTCGATTTGATTCAGGAAGGCAACATCGGCCTGATGAAGGCGGTGGACAAGTTCGAATACCGCCGTGGCTACAAGTTCTCCACCTATGCCACCTGGTGGATCCGCCAGGCCATCACGCGCTCCATCGCCGACCAGGCGCGCACGATCCGCATCCCGGTGCACATGATCGAAACCATCAACAAGATGAACCGCATCTCGCGCCAGCACCTGCAGGAGTTCGGCTTCGAGCCCGACGCCGGCATCCTGGCCGCCAAGATGGAGATCCCGGAAGACAAAATCCGCAAGATCATGAAGATCGCGAAAGAGCCGATTTCCATGGAAACGCCGATTGGCGACGACGACGACAGCCACCTGGGCGATTTCATTGAAGACTCGGCCAACACCGCGCCCATCGATGCCGCCATGCAGGCCGGCCTGCGCGACGTGGTCAAGGACATCCTGGACAGCCTCACGCCGCGCGAGGCCAAGGTGCTGCGTATGCGCTTTGGTATCGAGATGTCTACCGATCACACGCTGGAAGAAGTGGGCAAGCAGTTTGACGTGACGCGTGAACGCATACGCCAGATCGAGGCCAAGGCCCTGCGCAAACTCAAGCACCCCAGCCGGTCCGACAAGCTGCGCAGTTTCATCGACACCCTTTAGGTCGACTGGACCAACCCAACTCTTGAGCTAGCTCAAAGTCCGGCGCAGTGGTTTGGGGCACAGTGGCCCCATGCAATGGATGCCCGCACTCTCTGAAAGCCCCGTGTGCGCCACCGCGCTCGCGGGGGAATTGCTGTTGCAGCGTGGCACAGCGCCCACCCAGGCCTCCTACCTCAAGCTGGGGCGTGTCGCCGCGGGCTTGATGGAAGGGGGCAAGCTGCGCCACCACATCCTGACCATCGAGGGCCCTTGCTGGCTGGAGGTGGGGGCCTCTTTGTTCCGGTGGCCCTGCGCCGCCGACTGGGTGGCCGAGACCGAAGTCACCCTCTGGCAGCTTCCCGGCGAAGCCCTGCGCAAATGGTTTGCCAGTCAGCCCGTTGCGATGCGCCACCTTGTGAAAGACACGGCACGCATGCAGCGCGAGCAAAGCGATGCCGCGCTGGGCCTCCAGGTCAAGGACGCCGAGGCGCGCTTTGCCCAGTGGCTGCTACGCCATGCCAAGGTGCTGGAAGAGGGCCACCTCGCTGTGTCTTTGGGCATGCCCAAGCGCGCCATCGCGGCCCAGCTCAGTGTTGCGCCGGAGACCCTATCGCGTGTTTTGCGCCGCCTGCGGGACCTAGGTCTGGTCTCGCAGAGTGGCTCGGTCATGAACCTGATCGACCCGGGGCGGCTGCAAGCCCTTGCCGGCGTCTAGGGCCGGCCTGACCAGAAGGGGCCCCTCCTTCCTGGTTGATCCCTAGTTGACCGCCTCCAGGGCCATCATGCCGGCGGCGGTATTGCTGATCGGGATATGGTAATTGGTGTGCACCGCGCGCACGGCTCCGGGAACCGCCGCACGGGTCGCCAACCACATCAGCAGTTCCACGCCCTGGGTACCCGTCTTCTCTACCAGTTCGTGGATGCTGAACTGGGTGGCCCAGGCAGGGTCATTGACGAGGCTGTCCATGAACTTGAGGTCAAAGGGCTTGTTGATGAAGCCCGCACGCTCGCCGTCGAGCTGGTGGCTCAGGCCCCCGGTACCGATCACGACCACCCGCTTGTCGCTGTCCCAGGATGCAATGGCTTCGCCGACCGCTTTGCCCAGCGCCAGACAGCGCTTGGCGCTGGGCAGGGGAAACTGCACGGTGTTGATGCAAATCGGCACCGTCAGGACCGGGCAGGGTCCATCGGGCCAAAACAGCTTGAGCGGCAGCGTGAATGCGTGGTCCACCAGCATTTCCTGGCAGGTGGTGACGTCAAACTCATGCCCCACCAAGTGGTTGATGATGTGCCAGGACAGGTCGGGCACACCCTTGAACGGCGGCAGGGTCGGGATGCCCCAGCCCTCGTCGGCATTGCAGTACTCGGCTGCCGCGCCCACCGCGAAGGTGGGCATCTTGTCGAGGAAGAAGTTGAGCCCGTGGTCGTTGTAGAAGACCACGGCCACATCGGGTTTGACGTCATCGAGCCATTTGCGCACCGGCAGGAAGCCATCGAAAAATGGCTTGAAATAAGGCTCCTGCTGCAAGCCCTTGGCGATTGC
>Ga0007834_1000384_pt1 | contig 14140 bp, 14 predicted proteins | sample CryBogCBE06Nov07_FD_71233 | JGI IMG/M metagenome (GOLD analysis project Ga0007834, IMG submission 71233) | Freshwater microbial communities from Crystal Bog, Wisconsin, USA - CBE06Nov07 | ecosystem: Environmental > Aquatic > Freshwater > Lake | place: Crystal Bog, Wisconsin, USA | collected...
TACGCAAGGTAATCGCGCCCAAGTTAAGAAGCAACAAAATCACCAGCAGCACCAAAATGGCAGAGGATGTTTTTTCAACAAACCCAAGCTCGGGGCTGGATGCCCATAAATAAATCTCCACCGGCATGCTGCTTGCGGGGTCGAGCGGCCCGCGCGGCATATCGGCGACGAAGGCCACCATGCCGATCATCAAAAGCGGCGCGGTTTCGCCTAATGCGCGACAAATACTCAGAATGGTGCCCGTCATAATGCCTGGTAGTGCGTAAGGCAGCACATGGTGACGCACCACTTGCAGCGGCGTGGCGCCAAGGCCGGTGGCGGCATGGCGCATGCTAGGCGGCACCGCACGAATGGCCGCGCGTGCGGAAATAATCATCACCGGTAGAATGAGTAGCGCCAGAGTGAGACCACCCACCAGTGCGCTGGAACGCGGCAGTGCGAACAATTGCAAAAACACCGAAAGGCCAAGCAGCCCATAAATGATGGACGGCACGGCGGCGAGGTTGTTGATGATAATTTCCAGCCATTCGGCGGCGCGCGTTTTTGCCGCAAACTCTTCCAGCGTAATCGCGGCCATCACCGCGATGGGCAGTGCCAATCCCAAACACACCGCCAGCGTGATCAGCGAACCAATAATGCTGCCACCAAAACCGGCAGCCTCCGGCGCGCGGCTGTCACTCTGCGTGAAGAAACCCCAGTTAAAACTTTTGCGAAGACGGCCATCCGCCGCCCACGCGTCGATCCACGCAATCTGCTGATCATTCAGCGCCCGTTCGGCCAACGGCAAATGACGATCAATCTTGCCCTTCAGCAGCATGTCAGCTTTGTCAGACAGTGGAAGCCAGATGGTTATTTTTTGACCCCACTGCGCACGCTGCTTCATCAGCGCATGCTGCATGTCAAACGCGGCGAAGGTGCCAGCCAGCGCATAAAACTGGTGACGCACGGCAGCGTCATTCCAATTACCTTTTGCACTGTTGCTCAGCGCATCATGCGTCACTGCGTAATAATCAATTTTCGTGGCATCTTCTTGCAACTGTTTGGCCATGGAGGAAGTATCCACTTCCACCCGCACTTCATGATGAAAGAATCCGGAAATGCCAGGGCGAATAATGGTGACCAGTAGGATAAGCAACATGGCGGCCGCAAACAACAGCGCCACCACGCCATAGGCACGGAAGCGGCGCTCGGCCGCGTGGCGATGTTTTAATCCGGCGGCGATGATATCGGTCTTATTCATATTGCTCCCGATATTTTTTCACGATGGCCTGCGCGATGATGTTGAGCAGCAGCGTGAAGCAAAACAGCGTGAGCCCAAGCGCGAAGGCGGCGAGTGTTTTGGGGCTGTTAAATTCCTGATCGCCCGTCAGCAGCGTCACCATTTGCACCGTAACGGTGGTCACGGCTTCCAGCGGGTTGACGGTGAGGTTGGCGCTAAGTCCGGCGGCCATCACCACAATCATGGTTTCGCCAATGGCGCGGGAGATGGCTAGCAGCACCGCACCGGCAATGCCCGGTAGCGCCGAAGGCAACACCACCCGCCGCATGGTTTCGCTGCGGGTGGCACCCATACCCAGCGATGCATCGCGCAGGCCTTTGGGCACGGCGGTGATCATGTCGTCACTGAGCGAGGATACGAACGGAATAATCATCACCCCCATCACCAATCCGGCGACAAGAGCACTTTCAGATGCGATGGAGATGCCAAGCTTTGCGCCCAGATGATGCATAAACGGCGCTACACTCATCACCGCGAAATAGCCGTATACAACGGTGGGAATACCTGCGAGCAGCTCCAGCATGGGCTTGGCCCAGTTGCGCATTTTGGTGCCAGCATATTCCGACAAATAAATTGCGGCGAACAAGCCGGCAGGCACCGCCACCAGAAGTGCAATGAAAGTGATCATCAGCGTGCCGGCAAGCAGTGGCAGGGCGCCGAAGCTGCCCGTGGCACCAGCCTGATCAGCGCGCATCGCGGTTTGAGGACTCCACTGTGTGCCGAACAGAAAATCCCAGAAATTAATCAGCTGGAAGAAATGCACCGATTCGCGCAGCACCGAAAACACGATGGCAAAGGTGATGAGCACCGCAAGCCCTGCTGCCAGCCACATCAGCGCCATGACGCTGCTTTCGCCGGGGCGGCGCATCCATTGGTTCCATTTATGTGCCGATAACATCTGCATGACGAGGGTGATAGCCGAGCGCCCGCCGCTTGTAAAAGCTTTTGGGGCGTTATGCGTTTAGCGCAATGATGATCTTCTTAGAATGCATGGCTAGCTTTCATAGATGGGCAAATAGACCATAAAGGTGGTGCCCTCACCCACTACGGAATCCACCGTGATGGCGCCGCGGTGGCGCTGGATAATGCCTTTCACGATGGCCAAGCCAAGCCCCGTGCCGCCAACCTGACGGGTGCGTGCTGAATCCACGCGATAAAACCGCTCCATCAGCCGCGGCAGATGCTGCTTGGCAATACCCTCGCCCTGATCTTTCACGCTCAACATCACTACGCGGGTGAGGTTGCGCATGTTCAAGTCTTGCGGCAGTTCGGTGGTTGGCTTGACCGAAATGGTCACATCCGAATCGGCAAACCCATATTTAATCGCGTTGCTGACGAGGTTATGGATCACCTGCGCGATCTCGTTCGCCTCGCCCTTCACCTGCGGCAGGTTATCGTGAATATTCACCACCAGGCGCACATTCTTCGCCGCCGCCATATGTTTGAAGCTTTCTGTTTCCTTGCGCACCACGGCTGCCAAGTCCATGGGCGAGGTGGGCACGGAATGCACATTCATTTCAATTTTTGAAAGCGACAGCAAATCACCGATCAGCTGCTGCATGCGGTCGGCCTGCTCCAGCATAATTTTCAAAAACTCAATACGGGCAGGTTCATCATCCTTCGCGGGCCCCAGCAGCGTTTCCACAAATCCCTTAATGCTGGCCAGCGGCGTGCGTAGCTCGTGGCTGGCATTGGCCACGAAGTCGGCGCGCATTTGTTCCACACTTTTCAGCTCGGTAATATCGTTCATGGTGATCACGGTGGAAATGCCGCCCGCGGTGGGCACGGGGAAGCGCTCGATAATGGCCAAAAAGTCGCGCACCATGGGGTCTTCAATGCGAAACTCAATCTCGCGGCCTTTCAAATCTTGGATCACCAGTTGAATCGCATCCAGCAGTGAATCGCTGTTCAGTACGTCTTTCAGCTGCTTTCCGGCCAAGTTCTGGCCAAAAATGGCGCGGGCGGCGCGGTTGGTACGCACTACCTTCTTCTCGTCGTTGATCATCAGCAGAATATCGGGCAGCGTATCGACCAGAATCTCGCGCTCGGTAATAATGGTCTCCATCTGGCGCTTTTTCACTTCCCAGCTGGCTTGCAGCTTCTTCAGCGATTCAGAAAGCTCAACGGCAGAACCGATAAAGTTCAGCTCGGGCGCCTGCACCCGTTTATCGAGCGCAATCTCGTTCACATAATGCGTAAGCGATGAAACATTTGAAAGGAAAGGATAAATGAGCAATCCCGAGCCCGCAATCACCACCAAATCGGCATAAAGCATCTGAGTGAGGCTGAGCAGCCCCAACATGAGGTAAACCGCAAAAACCAGCATGGCGGGGCTGGTTACCAGCAGCACCGAGGTCAGTAATGTACGGAAAGGAACGGAGTTTTTACGCATGGACTTACCATGAGCGGAATTCGCAGGATTAAGCAAGAAAAACGGCGCGTTAGAAAGCTAGATGTTTACGGTTGACAGGACGCATTTCACGAGTATAGTCCCGCCTCCTTTGAAACCAAAGGCGAAAAAGCTTAATAATAAGGCTCAGGAGAGCAAGTATGTACGCAGTTATCGTTACCGGTGGCAAACAATACCGTGTTACGGCCGGCAATGTGGTGGAAGTTGAGAAACTCGAAGCCGCCGTTGGCAGCACCGTGAAAATCGAGCAAGTGCTCGCCGTTTCGGGCGAACGTTCACTCATCGGCACGCCCACGGTGGCTGGTGCGGTGGTGGAAGCCCAAGTGGTTGCCCAAGGCAAAGGCGACAAAGTGCTTATCTTCAAGAAAAAGCGCCGCCACAACTATCGTCGCAAAAACGGTCACCGTCAGTGCATCACCACACTTTACATCACCAGCGTGTCGCTGAACGGCAAAGCGCTTGCAACGGCCGAGCCTAAGTCGCTCGCTGAAAAAGCTGCTGCACCTGTGGTGAAAGCCAAAAAAGCTGCTGCTCCAAAAGCAGAAGCTGCTGCCAAGCCTGCTGCTAAAAAAGCTGCAAGCGCCGCTGCAAAGAAACCTGCTGCTAAAAAAGCAGCGAAGTAACGATTGATCGCTAGGAGTTAAGTCATGGCACATAAAAAAGCAGGTGGTAGTTCACGCAACGGTCGCGATTCAGCTGGCCAGCGCTTGGGCGTTAAAAAATTCGGTGGCGAGCAAGTGGTTGCTGGCAACATCATCATCCGTCAACGTGGCACCACGTACCACCCCGGTACCGGGGTTGGCCTCGGTAAAGATTACACCATCTTCGCGGTGATTGATGGCCAAGTAAAATTCAGCAAAAAAGCGGGCGACAAAAACGTTGTTTCCGTGGTTGCTGCTGCGTAACGCACGCACGACTCCATACGAAAAGGGGAGCGGAAACGCTCCCTTTTTTATTTAAGGCAGATTTTTATGAAGTTTATTGACGAAGCAAAGATCTATGTGAAATCCGGTGATGGCGGTGAAGGCTGCATCAGCTTCCGTCGTGAAAAATTCATTCCCGAGGGCGGGCCCGATGGTGGCGATGGCGGACGTGGCGCCAGCATTATCATGCGCGCCGAATCCGGCCTTAACACCCTCATCGACTATCGCTTCCAGCAGCATTTCAAGGGCGCGCGCGGTCAACACGGCATGGGCAAGCAGCGCTATGGTAAAGCAGCTGAAGATATGATTTTGAAAGTGCCCGTTGGCACCCAGATTTATGATGAAGACCGCGAAACCTTGCTGGCTGATTTCACCCATGATGGTCAGGAAATTACCCTCGCCAAAGGTGGCCGTGGTGGGCTTGGCAACATCCATTTCAAATCCTCCACCAATCAGGCGCCACGCCAATCGGTGCCCGCCGTCAAAGGTGAAGAACGCACGTTGTTTTTGCGCCTGAAGCTGCTTTCGGATGCTGGTTTGCTGGGCTTGCCCAATGCTGGCAAATCCACCTTCCTTTCTGCGGTCACGTCGGCCAAACCAAAAATCGCTGACTATCCTTTCACCACCCTCGCCCCGCAACTCGGTGTGGTGAGTGTGGGTGATGCCGAATTTGTGCTGGCTGATATTCCCGGCCTCATTGAAGGTGCGGCGGCAGGTAAAGGGCTTGGCCTGAAGTTTCTGGGCCATGTGGAACGTTGCGGCGTGTTGCTGCATTTGGTGGATGGCACCGCCGATGACGTGGTGGCCGCGTATGAAACCGTGCGCTCCGAAATCGCGCAATATGATGACGAGCTGGCCGAGAAGCCCGAGATTGTGGCGCTGAATAAATGCGATTCACTGAAAAAAACCGAAATCACCAAAAAGCAAAAGGCACTGGCCAAAGCCAGCGGTGGCAAGGTGTTCACCATTTCTGCCGCCGCCCGCACCGACCTTGAGCCGCTGCTGGTGACCATGTTGCAAACGATCATCGATTATCGTGGCGAGCAGGCCCCGCCTTCCATCCCCGACTTCATGAAAACGGGTGCCGACGAACCGTTTTAGCGAGCGGGCGAGCCAGTCTTGAGCCCGCGAAGCGGCGCAAAGGTTTGATCAGGAGATCAAACCGGAGCAAATCAAAACTACTCGCTTTCGCCCACGCTACTATTTCGCTATGGCTAGAGCATGACCACACCTTCCCTTCATGATGCCAAACGCATCGTCATTAAAATTGGCTCCAGCTTAGTGGCTGAGGGCGCGGCGTTACGCCGCGAATGGCTGGCCTCCATCGCCGCTGACATTGCTGCGCTGCATGCGACGGATAAAGAGATCATCCTTGTTTCATCCGGCGCGGTGGCGCTGGGTCGTCCACGCGTTGGTTTAGGTATTGAAGCGATCAGTCTGGAAGAAAAACAAGCCGCCGCCGCCGCGGGTCAACCACTGCTGATTCAAGCATGGCAGCAAGCGTTCGATGCGCACAACATCAACGTGGCGCAACTGCTGCTGACGCTGGAAGATTCCGAGCGTCGCCGTCGTTACCTCAACGCACGCGCAACGTTTACCACGTTGCTGGCGCACAAGCTTATCCCTATTGTGAACGAGAATGATTCGGTGGCCACTGCCGAGCTGAAATTCGGCGACAACGACCGCCTCGCCGCTCGCGTAGCGGTGATGCTGGATGCCGATCTGCTGGTGCTGTTTTCGGATATCGATGGACTCTACACCGCCAACCCACGCAGCGATAAAACGGCGAAGCATATCCCTGTCGTCGGCACCATCACGCCCGATATTCTTGCCATGGCGGGTGGTGCAGCATCGGCGCTAAGCAACGGCGGTATGAAAACCAAAATCGATGCGGCGCAAATGGCCATCGCTAGTGGCTGCCACATGGTGATTGCATCCGGCACGGAGAATCATGCGCTGAAGGCACTCGCTAATGGCGGCAAAGCCACGTGGTTCACGGCCAGCACCAAACCACAGTTGGCACGCAAACAATGGATTGCTTCTGCCGTGCAGCTTTCGGGTTATGTGGTGGTGGATGCGGGCGCCGCCAAAGCGCTGCATGATGGAAAAAGCCTGCTGCCAGCAGGTGTGAAGGCGGTGGAAGGCACATTTGAACGCGGCGAAGTGGTGGGCATTAAAAATGCGGAAGGTACGCTGATGGCCAAGGGCATCAGCAGCTATAGCCATGACGAAGCCCGCCAGATCATTGGCAAAAAGACGGATGCGATTGAAGCAATTTTGGGCTATGCTGCCCGTGCAAACCTCATTCACCGCGACGATTTGGCCATGTTATGATATCAACTCAACTGATCTATGCTGGCCGCCTTGAGCGAGTTCTTGCCAACCTCATCGACACCATCATTTTGCTGATTCCAAGCGCAATAACGGCAACCGTACTCGGCGAAGCATCGCTGGGTGTGTTGGTGATGTTTCTTTGTAACCTTGGCTATTACACTGCGTTCAACAGCTCACGCTGGCAGGCAACCCCCGGTAAACGGCTGCTGAATATTTATATCATCCGACTGAATGGCCGCCCGCTCGGTCAGGTTGAAGCGATGGAGCGCTACATCGCCTTCACCCTTCCCAGCCTTCCCATTTACCTCAGTTTCCTCAGCGAAAACACCGCCACCATGATGGTGGTATGGCTTAGCCTGCTGTGGTTCTTGCCTATTATCTTTCGTGATGACCGCGCCGGCATGCATGACCGCATTTGCGACACGCGCGTGGTGGTTGGAAAGGTTGATTGATGGCTGATGTCGCAGCACAGATGCAGCAATTGGGGCATGATGCGAGGCTTGCCGCGCGTGCGCTTGCCGCCACTGCGCCAGATAAAAAATCGCGCGCACTGCATGCTGCAGCGTCCGCCATTCGCGCCGATGCAGCAGCCATTCTTGCAGCAAACAAAACCGATATGGATGCGGCAACTAGCCTCTCCCCCGCCATGCGTGACCGTCTGATGCTCGACGCGAAACGCGTGGAAGCGATGGCGGCTGGCGTGGACCAAGTAGCCGATTTGCCTGACCCCGTGGGCCATGTGTTGGAAGCGTGGGATGTCGCCGCCAACGGTTTGCATTTTGCAAAAACCACCGTGCCGATTGGGGTGATTGGCATGATTTACGAATCACGCCCGAACGTGACGGCCGATGCTGCGGCGCTCGCCATCAAAGCGGGCAACGCGGTTATTTTGCGCGGCGGTTCGGAAAGTTTTCATTCCTGCCAAGCCATTTTAAACGCATTTCTGGAAGGCATCACGTCGACAGGGTTACCCGCCGCATCCGCACAATTAGTGCCCACCACAGATCGCGCGGCGGTGTCGCTCATGCTGACCATGCATGAACATATCGACCTGATTATTCCGCGTGGTGGAAAATCGCTCGTCGCCCGCGTGCGTGATGAAGCGCGCGTGCCCACGCTGCTGCATCTGGATGGTAATAATCACCTCTATCTGCACCCTTCCGCCACGCTCGCCAAAGCGCGCGCGCTGGTGATGAACGCCAAGCTTCGCCGCACCGGCGTTTGCGGCGCGCTGGAAACGCTGTTGGTCGATCGCGCGGCGCTTGCCACACTCGCCCCCGCCATCATCGCCGATTTGTTGGAAGCAGGTTGCGAATTACGTGGTGACGCCGAAATATGTGCGCTGGATGAACGCATTGTTCCCGCCACAGAGGATGATTGGTCCACTGAATATCTGGCGCCCATTCTTGCCATCAAAACCGTCAGCGGGGTCGATGCAGCCATTGCCCATATCAACCATTATGGTTCGCACCACACCGATGCGATTGCCTGCGAAGATGAAAAAATTGCTGCACAATTCACGCGCGAAGTGGATAGCGCCATTGTGCTGGTGAATGCCAGCACCCAGTTTGCCGATGGCGGTGAGTTTGGTTTTGGCGGCGAAATCGGCATCGCCACCGGTCGCTTGCATGCACGCGGCCCCGTGGGCGCAGCACAGCTGGTCACCTATAAATATGTGGTCACCACCGCCCGCGCCGATGGTGCGATTCGAGCTGGATGAGATGAGCAATCCGCGACGCATTGGTTTGCTCGGCGGGTCGTTTAACCCCGCGCACGAAGGCCATCTGCATATCTCGCTGGAGGCACTGAAACGGCTGAAGCTTGATGCGGTGTGGTGGCTGGTGTCACCGCAAAACCCGTTAAAAAAATCAAGTGACCTCGCCGATTATGCATTGCGCTTTGAAAGTGCCGCCGCACTCGCCCACCATCCGCGTATTCAGGTGCTGAACGTGGAAGCCAAACAGCAACTACGTTATAGCATCGACACGATTCGCTTTTTGCAGGCGCATCACCGACACACACAATTTGTCTGGTTGATGGGTGCCGATAATCTCGCCGGGTTTCACCGCTGGCGTAAGTGGCGCGAGATTGCCGCGCGCCTGCCCGTGGCCGTGCTGGATCGCGCCCCCTATGGGCTGAAGGCGCTGCATGGCCATTTTGCCACAGCAGCAAAAGCCGCGCGATTACCCAGCTGCGCCGCACGAATGCTGGCAACAGGCGGGTGCGGATGGACCTACCTCACCATTCCGCGCCATCCGCTTTCGGCGACGTTTTTGCGGAAAACGCTTGGAACCAAGGCTTTTCTGCGGCATAGTAAGACTGCATCCACCAGCTAAGGAGTGTTACCATTCCACCGAAATCCAGCGCAAGACCTGCGAAAAAACCAGCGACTAAATCGGTCGCCAAAACAAAACCATCCACGAAAAAATCGGCTGCGCCGAAGGCTGCAGCAAAGAAACCGGTAGCGAAAAAAGCGCCTGCGAAAAAGCCCGTCGTAGCGAAGAAACCCACCGCAGCAACGAAGGCTCCTGCTGCCAAAAAAGTGGCGGCACCCAGCAAAAAACTTTCACCCGTTGCCGCGCTCACCCAACGCCTCGCCAAAGTGATTGATGATAACAAGGGCGAAGAAATTGTGACGCTGAACCTGAAAGATAAGTGCAGCTTCGCAGACTTCATGATTGTGGCCAGTGGCCGCGCACCGCGTCATGTGATGGCGTTGGCTGATTATGTGGCTGATGCGCTGAAGAAAAACGGCACCCCCCCCTTATCGGTGGAAGGTAAAGAATCGGGTGATTGGGTCTTGATTGATGCCGGTGATATTGTGGTGCACATCTTCCGTCCGGAAGTGCGGCACTTCTATAATATCGAAAAAATGTGGGCCCTGCCCGCCCCTGCCCGCTAGGTTCATGCAGATTATTATTGCGGCAGTCGGCAAAGCCAAACGCAAGGCTGAGGCCGAGCTTGTCACCCATTACCTGAAACAAACACGCTGGGATGTGGTGGTGAAAGAGTTGCCCGATGCTCCAAGCAACATGTCTGCCGATGCACGGCGCGCGCACGAAGCAAAAGCGTTTCAAGCATTGCTGGGCGATGGCAGCCGTTTGTTCGCCATGGATTCTACCGGCAAAAATATCACCAGCGAAACATTCGCGGACCTCTTCAAAAATGCTCAGCGCGACGCAGTCAAACGCGCCGTGTTTGCTATTGGTGGACAAGATGGGCTGGATGCCAGTTTGCTGAAACAGGCCCATGCGGTGATTGCGTTTGGTGCCGCCACTTGGCCACATCAGCTGCTGCGCGCCATGCTGGCCGAGCAGATTTACCGCGCCTATACCATCACCATCGGCCACCCCTATCATACGGGGCATTAACCAACTTTTTCTATGGCCAACTGCGGTGTCGTTGCCGTACTCGGTCGATTATGTAGCGCTGCTACACGCACTCCCTGCGTGCGACAACTCCTAGCATTTGCCCCATACAAAAAGACTGGTTGTTAATTGTGAGTGGGGCTTGAGTCGTTCGCATTTGCCATGTATCAATGCCAACTCATCCATCAACGACCATGGCCATGACCAAACCAAAACCCGTTCTTCTGTGCATTCTTGATGGCTGGGGCGAAAGCGACAGCCGCGAGCACAATGCCATTGCGCAGGCCAACACGCCAAACTGGGACGCGATGCGCGCCACCTATCCGTTTGGAACGCTTAGCGCTTCCGAAGGCGATGTGGGTCTGCCCGCCGGACAGATGGGCAATTCCGAAGTGGGGCACATGAATATTGGCGCGGGCCGCATTGTGATGCAAGATCTGCCGCGCATTGATGCGGCGATTGCCGATGGGTCGCTTGCCAAAAATGCTGCACTTCAAAAATATATTGCTGCAATAAAACACGCCGGGGGCGTGTGCCATTTATTAGGGTTAGTATCAGACGGCGGAGTGCATTCGCATCAGGTGCATGTGGCCGCATTGGCGAACGTGATTGCTGCAGCGGGCGTGCCCGTTGCTATTCATGCGTTTCTCGATGGGCGCGACACATCACCCAAAAGCGCATTAACGTTTTTGCAGCAACTGGCCGATGCAACCAAAGCCCGCAACAACATCTCCATTGCCACCATCAGCGGACGTTATTATGCCATGGATCGCGATAAACGGTGGGATCGAGTGCAAGTGGCCTATGACTGCATTACTTCCCCAGCCCAGCGACGCTATTCATCGCCGGAAGCAGCCATAAAAGAATCTTACGAACGCAATGAAACGGATGAGTTTGTATTGCCTTCTGCAATTGGCGACTATCAGGGAATGAATGACGGTGACGGGCTACTGATGGCCAATTTCCGAGCTGATCGGGCGCGGCAGCTATTGACAGCTTTATTAGCTCCTATGGATTTTCAAGGCCTCGGATTTGAGCGTCGCCACATTGTAAAATTTTCTTCAACGCTGGGCATGGTGGAATATAGCGAGGCGCTGAACCCATTCATTCCGGCCATCTTCACGCCAGAAACGCTTGCCAACAATCTGGGTGAAATTGTATCGCGCGCAGGGCTCAAACAATTGCGCATTGCCGAGACTGAGAAATATGCGCATGTCACCTTCTTCTTCAACGGTGGGCGTGAAGAGCCGTTCGCAGGGGAAGAGCGTATTCTGGTGCCATCGCCCAAAGTGGCGACCTATGATTTGCAGCCAGAAATGTCGGCACAGGAACTCACCGATAAGTTGGTTGCCGCCATTGAATCAAACGCGTTTGATTTGATTGTGGTGAACTATGCCAACACCGACATGGTGGGCCATAGCGGTGATTTGAGCGCGGCGATGAAAGCGGTGGAAGCGGTGGATGGTTGCCTTGGCCGACTGCACACTGCGATTTTGAAAACGGGCGGTGCCATGCTTATTACCGCGGACCATGGCAACGCCGAATGTTTGCACGATGATGATACGGGTCAGGCTCACACCGCACACACGCTGAATCTGGTGCCGTGTTTGTTGGTAGGCGAGCGCTTCAAGGCCTCGCCAAAAAATCTTGGTTCTGGCGTGCTGGCCGATATTGCACCCACGCTATGTGCGTTGCTTAACCTTCCCAAGCCCGCCGAAATGACGGGCAGAAACTTGCTGCCATGAACGCTGCACGCTGGTGTGTATTGGTGATGTTTCTGGCGAGCCCCGCGCTGGCCGTGGCACCCCAAGCACAGTTGCATGAGACATTGGAGAACCTTGCTGCCACCAAAGAGAATGAGGCAGTGCTGAAGGATAAGCTGGATCAGACACAAAATGATTTAGAAAAACTTCAGCAGCGGGCCGCCGAACTGGCAGAGCGACTACAGTCGAGCGAGGCGCGCGTTAGCAATGCCGAAGATGCGTTGGGCGATGTAAATGAAAAGCTTGCCGCAAAGCAGAAAGATTTTGACGGGCGCAAAGCGGAATATGCCTCCACCATTGCCAATTTGCTGCGCATGCGCGAGCTGCCACCCACCGCGCTTTTTACTAATCCGTCGAATATCCACCAATTCATGCGTGCCGCCAGCGTGCTGGAAGAAACCAACCGCGTCGTGGCTGCAAAAGCAACGCGTTTGCGCGAAGAAATGCGGCAGCTGAAACACCTGAGAACCGATGCAGCCGAACGCGAGGATGAAACGCACAAAGAAAAAGCCGAGCTTGCCGCTGCACAAAATGATTTGAAACGTGAATTGCTGGCCCGCAAAAAACTTTATGCAAAACTGAATGACGATCATGCGCGGGCAGAAGAAAAAGTGGCCGATCTATCGCGCGAATCGCAATCGCTTCAGGAACTGATTAGCAAGTTAGCGGAAGAATCACGCGCGCGAAGCTCCAGCCGCGCAATAAGTGGTAAGCCTGATCATAAAAACATAGCAAGCGCGGGCGCCAATAAAGGCAGCTTGAGATCACCCGTTACGGGAGCCGTCATTCACCGGTTTGGCGAGCGTAAAAATGAAAACGAAACTTATCGTGGCATGGTGTTTCGAGCCCGCAAAGGGGCAACAGTTGTCGCCCCTACCGATGGTGAAGTGGTATTCACAGGGCCCTTCCGTGATTATGGCAACATGGTGCTCATCAAGCATAGCAATGGCTATATTTCCCTCATTGCTGGGCTTGGCGAAGTGAGTGCCAGCCTCAACCAAAGCGCCATTCGTGGCGAGCCCATCGGCACCACGCCCACCAGCGGTGCCGCAGAAGTCTATGTCGAACTACGGGATGAAGATGCCAAGCCTATTGACCCCGCCAACTGGTTCGCTAAAGTCACGGCTAAGCTGGCACCATAGCCTGCCTGTTCCATGGTCCTCTAACCGCACGGATTTTTATGTTCACGCCTGCCCGCCCACTAGCTGCCGCTCTCCTTATTTTGAGCCTTTCGACGACGTCTGTCTTCGCTGCCAAGACGCCTGACGCGCCTGCTGCAGCCACTGGGTCGGCCAGCTCGACCTATGACCTACTCAATCTGTTTGGCGAGGTGTTTGATCGCGTGCGCACCGATTATGTAGAGCCCGTAAGCGACGACAAACTCATCGAAGCCGCTTTAAACGGTATGCTCACCTCGCTTGATCCGCACTCCAGCTACCTGAATGAAAAAGGCTTCGGCGACATGAAGGTACAAACCAAAGGGGAATTTGGTGGCCTTGGCATTGAAGTGACTATGGAGAATGGTCTGGTGAAAGTGGTGTCGCCCATTGATGAAACCCCCGCCGCCCGAGCAGGCGTGAAGTCGGGCGATTTCATCAGCGAGATTGATGGCACCGCCGTCATGGGCCTTGCCCTTGCGGATGCTGTTGAGAAAATGCGTGGGCCAGCAGGTAGTAATGTAAAAATTACCATTTTGCGCGAAGGACTAAAAGAGCCACTCGTGCTAAACATGAAGCGCGATGTCATCAAAATTCAATCGGTGCGCACCCGCTCGGAAGATGACGTGGCTTACCTGCGCGTCACATCATTCTCGGAAAATACTTCCGATGCGCTGAAAGCAGGATTCGAGAAAGAGAAGAAAAATATCGGTCCCAAGCTCAAAGGTGTTGTACTTGATTTGCGCAACAACCCAGGCGGCTTACTTGATCAAGCGATTGCCGTGGCTGATGAGTTTTTGGATCATGGCGAGATTGTTTCCACTCGTTCGCGTAAACCTGAAGACTCACACCGATATAGCGCCACCTCTGGCGATATGACGGATGGCCTACCAATGGTCGTACTGA
>Ga0007834_1000387_pt1 | contig 14093 bp, 7 predicted proteins | sample CryBogCBE06Nov07_FD_71233 | JGI IMG/M metagenome (GOLD analysis project Ga0007834, IMG submission 71233) | Freshwater microbial communities from Crystal Bog, Wisconsin, USA - CBE06Nov07 | ecosystem: Environmental > Aquatic > Freshwater > Lake | place: Crystal Bog, Wisconsin, USA | collected...
CCTTGATGTGCTCAAGCCCGGCCGCCCGTGCAGCGGCAATGCCTTCAAGCACCTCTTCGACAGGGTAGTCCACGTCATTCATGGCGCGGAAAACAGCGTCATCGAGGCCATCAAGGCTGACGGTGACACGCTTGAGGCCGGCTGCCCTGAGTGCCGCCGCCTTGCGCGCGAGCAGGGAACCGTTGGTGGTCAGGGTCAGGTCCAGGGGCTGGCCGTCCATGGTGCGCAGGGCCGCCAGTTGCGCCACCAGCACTTCGAGGTTCTTGCGCAGCAGCGGCTCACCCCCGGTCAGGCGTATCTTGCGGACACCATGTGCAACAAACTGGGCGGCAAGCCGGGTGATCTCCTCGAAGCTCAGCAGGGCGTTGTGCGGAAGATAGGCGTAGTTCTTGTCAAACACCTCTTTGGGCATGCAGTAGCTGCAGCGGAAATTGCAGCGATCGGTCACGCTGACGCGCAGGTCCTTCAGCGGACGGCCCAGCGCGTCGCTCAGCAAACCAGTGGTCGCAGTGCCTTGGCTGGACAGTGCGCCCAGCAGGCTGGCGACCCGGTGATCCAGGAGCGGGATGAAACGTTGCGACATCCTCGTATTGTCGCCCTATTAGACGCAGCGTGCTCCGTCCACTTCAATGCAGACGCCGCTGATGAAGGCTGCCTCGTCGCTGGCCAGGTATAGGGCCGCGTTGGCCACATCCAGTGCGCTGGAAAAGCGGCCCAGCGGGATGGTGGCGCGAAATTTGGCCTTGCGTTCATCGGTCAGCTCGCCACCGGCGAACTCCTGCGAGAGACCGGTGTCGGGATTGAAAACCGGGTTGATGCAATTGACCCGTATGTTGTCTGGCCCCAGTTCTGCCGCCAGCGACTTGCTGGTGATGATGACCGCGCCTTTGGAGCCGTTGTACCAGCTCAAACCCGGGCGTGGACGAACCCCGGCGGTCGAGGCGATGTTGATGAAGCTACCCCCGCCGTTGCGCCGGAATTCCGGAACTGCGTGAATGGTCGAGAGGTAAATGCTCTTCATGTTGACCAGGTAGCATTTCTCAAAATCCCGCTCGCTGGTTTCCAGTGCTGGCTGGTTGCGGTGCGTCCAGCCGGCGTTGTTGACCATCACATCGAGCCTGCCGAAGTGCTCTACTGCGCTGGCCACCAGGACTTGCATGTCGGCCGTTTGTGTCACATCGGCAGCAAAGAAAACCGCGTCGCCGCCCGCTGCCCTTATTTTCTCCACCACAGCCCGGCCGGCCGCCGCGTGGATGTCATTGACCACAACGCGTCCGCCCTCGGCGGCCAGTCGCATGGCAATGCCTTCGCCAATGCCGCCGCCGGCTCCGGTCACGATGATGGATTTGTCCTTGACGCGCATGGTGAATGTCTCCGGTTTGATTATCCGTGCCGCACAGCGACTGTTTTTAGCGTGGTGAACCCATACAGTGCTTCAAATCCTTTTTCGCGCCCATAGCCCGAGGACTTGACGCCGCCAAAGGGTAGTTCCACGCCACCGCCGGCGCCGTAGTTGTTGATGAAGACCTGACCGCTCTGCACGCGTCTGGCCACGCGCATCTGGCGGGCACCGTCGCGCGTCCAGATGCCTGCAACTAGGCCGAACGGTGTGCCATTGGCCAGCTCCACGGCCTCATTTTCGCTGTCAAACCTCATGGCTGCCAGCACGGGGCCGAACACCTCTTCCTGCGCGATCCGGTGCCGGGGCGGCACATCGCGCAGCAGGGTGGGGACCTGGTAAAAACCAGCCTCGGGAGCTTCGTCTACGATCTGGCCCTGCGCGACCATCGTGATGCCTGCCACTTGCGCGTCACTCAGGAAATCCCAGACGCGCTGCTGCTGGCTCTGACGGATTAACGGCCCCAGGTCAAGATCCATGCTGGCCGGGCCCACGCGCAACCGGGCGAAGGCAGCCCCCAGGCGCTGCAGCAGTTCTTCGTAGATGGAGCCTTCGATCAGCACGCGCGAACCGGCAGAGCAGGTTTGGCCGCCGTTTTGAATGATGGCATTCACGATGGCCGGCACGGCCGCTTCCAGATCGGCATCGGCAAACACAATCTGCGGGCTTTTGCCTCCGAGCTCGAGCGTGACCGGGCAATGGCGCTCGGCAGCGGCCTGGGCGATCAATGTGCCCACGCGCGGGCTACCGGTAAAGCTGATGTGGTCAATGCCAGGGTGGCGCGCCAATGCATCGCCGACTTCATGGCCATAGCCGGTGACGATGTTGAGCGCACCAGCAGGAAAGCCTACGTCTGCGGCCAGTTGCGCCACCCGCAGCAGGCTCAGGCAGGCGTCTTCGCTGGGCTTGACCACGCAAACATTGCCTGCAGCCAGTGCGCCGCCCACGCTGCGGCCAAAGATCTGCATCGGGTAGTTCCAGGGAATGATGCTGCCGACGACGCCAAAAGCCTCGCGCCAGGTGAACACACTGGTGCCGTCCTGGTATGGAATGGTGGCTCCGTGGAGCTTGTCGCAGGCTCCGGCATAAAACTCGAAATAGCGGGCCAAGGCCACGGCGTCGGCGCGGGCTTGGGTGCCGGGTTTGCCGCAATCGCGTTGTTCGATGGCCGCCAGCTCGTCCACGCTGGCTTCAATCAGCCGTGACAGGCGCATCAACAGACGCCCGCGCTCGGCCGGGCTGATCTTGCTCCAGACCGCGTGGTAGCACTGGCGCGCGGCCTGAACGGCTATCTCGATGTCTTGCGCATTGCTGCGCTGGATGGTGTCGAAGGGCAGGCCGTCAGAGGGGTCGATGACCGGGATGCTGCGGACCGAACTGGACGCCACGGAGCTATTGGCGATGAAATTGAGTTGCATGGACGGATTTTGCGCGAAAAGCGATGGGCAGCCGATACGGTGGCGCGCTCACACCCACAGCTCACTTGGCCCACAATGGTCCCATGCGCCAAACACCCCCGACCCGCCATCTGCGCGCCAGCGACCTGCGTGGTGTGACCATGCTGGCAACTGCGGCAACCCTGGGTGTGTCACGCATCAGCGAGGGTGTGCATCAGCAGGTATTGCGCACTCTCGGCGCGCAGCCCGGGCCAACCCGCGGGATCACTGGTCTGGTCTATCGCTGTATCGAAGGCGTAGCGCGAGTGGCTGGCCGGGGTCTGACAGCTGTGCTCAAAACTCTCGAGCCGTTGCTTGCCATGGCCAATGCCGCGCCAACCGGCTCGTACGAGCGCGAGGCCGTTTTGGCTGCGCTCAATGGTGTGCTGGGCGACCAGTTGCAGGCTCAGGCTAACCCGCTGGCTACGCCCATGACGCTGCGCGATGCGGGCCAGGCAGTCGATTGCGCGATCAACCCGCTTCAATTACCGCATGCGCAGGTTACGGGAAAAATCCTGCTGCTCGTCCATGGCCTGTGCATGAATGACCTGCAATGGCAAACAATTTTGGCTGGCGGCGATGGACAGGTGCACACGCATGATCATGGCGCCGCACTGGCCCAAGCCCTCGGGTATACGCCCGTCTATCTGCGCTACAACACCGGCTTGCATACCTCCCAAAACGGGGAGGAGCTGGCACGCCTGCTTGATGCCACCGTGGAACACTGGCCTGGGCAGGTGCAGGAAGTGAGCATACTCGCGCACAGCATGGGCGGCCTGGTTGTCCGCAGCGCGGTGCAGACAGCCCGCGGCGCAGACATGCGTTGGCTGGACCATTTGAAGAGTTTGGTTTTTCTGGGTACCCCGCACCATGGAGCACCTCTGGAGCGTGCCGGCAGTTGGGTAGACATCCTTCTTGGAAGCTCGCGCTGGAGCAAGCCATTTGCCAAGCTGGCCCAACTGCGCAGTGCAGGTATCACCGATCTGCGCCATGGCCATGTTCAAGCGCGCGACTGGGAGGGCCACGAGCGTTTCAATGAGCGCTCCGATACCCGCCTGCATTTGCCCTTGCCCGATGGGGTTGCATGCTTTGCCATCGCCGCCACCACCGCAGCCAAACGCAGCCGACTGTCCGACCGCCTCATTGGCGATGGGCTGGTGCCTGTGCGCAGTGCGCTTGGCCAACATGCCGACCCCAGACATTGTCTCGCGTTCGCGAAAGATAAACAGTGGGTGGCTTATCGCATGAACCACATGCAATTGCTCAGCAGCCCTTTGGTTTCCATGCGCCTGATTGAATGGCTGGGCTCCGTCGATTACCCGAGCTTATAACCCGCCGACCGGTGCGGGAGGTAGGCAGCCAGAAACGAATGCGTTAGAAAGCATTACATCAAAAGCATACAAAGACCTTCATTTGCCGGTGCAAGTTCGGTTTTGCTTTGCAACCTCCTTGGCTACTGGAATAATTAGTAAAACACAATGATTTAGCCCCTATCTCGGTGCCAATTGTTGAGGGAAGGTTCATGAATAAAAAATATACCAATACGGTGTTTGACACACCGTCTGGAAAATTTGTGCCCGAAGGCTACTCCAGCGGGCTCAGTTTTCGCACGATTGGGTTCGCCCTGTTTTGTATCACTGCGTTGCCAATTTTGTTGGCGTTTGGTTTGGGGGTGGCCCGGCAAAAGGCCAGTCTCGATTTACGGATTGAATCAAATCTGCAAAGCATCAGTGGGCTCGCTTTCGCACATCAGACCCAATATCTGGATGGAACCCGGCAACTGCTTGGAGCAATGGCACAAGCCAGGTCCTTGCGCGACGGAAATTGGACGCAGTGTGAGGAATTCAGCAAACGCCTGAACCAGGAACTGGATCGCTATTCGGTGATTGGTGTCCACGACTTGAACGGTGACGTGGTCTGCAGTTCCAAGCCATCACCCGAATTAATCAATATCGCGCATTCCTCATTTTTCAAAAATGAGATCAAGCTCAAGGATTTCTCCGTTGGCTACCTTGTGCCAAAGGGCGAAGCATCGGGCCTGCCCATTCTTCCTGTTTCCAGGCCCCTCTACAGCCTGAGCGGTCAATTGTTGGGATTTGTCTTCGTCACGCTGGATACCGGAAAGATTTCAGAGAGTCTTGCTGCATTGGCTTTTCCTCCTGGTTTTGAAGCCACACTGCTGGACAGTCAAGGCACGGTTCTTGGTGTTTCTTCGAGCCTTGGCAAAGACCAGATCGGCCATCCTTTTGCACATGCAGCTGTCTTGAATGCCATCAGCGCCGGAATTTCGGGGCGACTGAAATTTGATCCTGAAGACGAACAAATCCACGATTTGAAGCGGGTTGCCGCCGGTTCGGGGACTGGGCTTTACATACTGACAACGGCGAGGGTCTCCGAGATCCACAGTCCTTTGCGCAATCGCATTACTACCACCATGGTGGCATTGTTCGCGTTCTTCCTGGCCATGACAGGGCTTATCTATGCGGCTGGGGCAGCCATGGTGGTCTCACCTATCAGAAAAATTCTTGCGGCAATCGAAAATATCGGACGTAACGAATACGCGATCGACGTCAAGGCACCCATGGTGCATGTCCGCGAGTTGCAACAGTTGAGGGAGGGTCTGGCGGCCTTGTCGTCCTCGCTGGAGCGTAGGGGGCTGCAGCGAACAGAGGCTTTGGCAGCTGCCGATGATGCGCGCGAGGAAATGCTCGGCATTCTGGACCGGATGGGCGACGGTTTCATGGTTTTGGACCGTCAATGGAAGATCCGGTTTGAAAACCGGAGCGCAAGCAGGGTCTTCCGTCACCAGAGAGACAGCATCAGCGGGCTTGATTTCTGGAGCCTGCTGTCCTGCAGCGACCTGCGCAAGATTCGGGAGGAGGCAAAGCAGCAAATCCGGTTGAAATATGACTGGTCCACCGAGGACTACCACGAAAACCTCGGCCGCTGGCTTGAAGTGCGCATGTATCCATCCGGTGACAGTGTGGGTGTATTCGTACGGGACACCACAGAGAAGCGCAGTTTGCTCGAGAAATTGCGCGAGCGCGATCGACAGAACAACGAGTTGTTCGCATCCAATCCCCACCCCATGGCTGTCTATGAGGCCAAAACCATGAAAATCATGGCGGCTAATGGTTCGGTGGCGCGAATGTGTGGCTATTCGGAGCAGGAATTGCTGAGCCGGACGATGATGGACATTGCGCCGGCAGAGGACGAGCCTTTGGTGCGTGACCTGATCCGCACGAAGCCCGTGCGAAACAGTACCAATGACCGTGGCCTGATCTGGAGGGTCGAGTGCAAGGACGGCCGCGTTATTTTGGTCGAAGTAGCTGGGCACCGGTTTGAATTCATGGGCCGAGATGCGCGAATGATCATGCTCACGGACGTATCAGACCGCCTGATAAGGGAAAACAGGCAGCGCATGGAAATCGATGAATTGAAGCGCACCGTCAAATCATTGAATGACCATATTGGGCGCCGTGACTATCTCCGCGGGCTGGCTGAGCGTTTGGCTAGCGATACCCGCCAAAGTCTGCATGTGCTGCGCGGCTCCGAAAAGCGCGGCTCGGATTACGTTGCGTGGGATACGCTGGAAGATCAATTGCGTCTGCTGGGACAAATCGCGTGGGCCAAAGGCCGCGAGGTCAAGCCGCAAATGGTCGATCTGTCTGCTTTGGCCCAGACAGTGGCCAGCGCACTGGCGGCTGATTCGCGGTATTCGGGCACGAGCGTGGAGATATCCCCCAGACTTCAGTGCTTTTCTGATCCGCGCATAGTGGAGATGCTGCTGGAAAACCTTTTGGCCTGTGTTCTGCAGGCGTTGAAAGGGCTTCCGTCGAGTTGGGTCTCATTGAACAGCGCAAGCGCGCACCAATCCAACAATATCTTTCGGTTGACCGTCCGCTGTGCCGATTATCAGGCCCTGCATCAGTTGCAATTGATCGGTGATCCGGCTGCAATTGCAACTCAATTGGGGAATTTCAGCACAGCCGATGTTCGGTTCCGCCTCGCCAGGACTCTTGCACAAATGTTGGGAGGGGCTATCCGTTCTGAGCCGCAGGTCGTCGGGGTCATGAGCTTGCTGGTTCAGGTGGCAGCGGGAGCCGGTCGCCCGGGGGGGATGATCCAGGACGTGGTCCTGGATGCCTATGCCGACGATGCCGGCTAAGGCTTTCCCGACTGCGCCCCGCTTGCGACTTACCAACCGTTCAGTCTTTCGAATAACAGCACCTGTGTGCTGCGCCGAACATACATGATTCGCGCTCGACCGTACCCTGTGTCGGATGGGCAGCAAGTCGTTTTCCGATCGTGACCAAGGCAAATCGAGACTCCGCACCCACCACTCAAGGTGTGAAGCATGACGGAAAAATTTGCCGATTCGGTATTTGATACTTCCCCGGAAAGCCTGTCACTGTCCAGCCGCTATGACGGATTGCGCACGCGTAGTCTGGGCATTGCGCTGACTTGCATCATGGCGCTGCCCATCGTGTTTGCTGGCACCTTTGGATGGATTGGCCAGAAAACGATTCTTAGGCAACGGATCGAATTGAGCTTGCAGAGCATCAGTCGCCTGAACTTGGCACGCCAGTCAGAATTGGTCGAGGGCACCCGCAAGCTTCTTGTGTCGATGGCCCAGGCCCGCTCGATCCGGGAGGGCAATTGGGTGGCTTGCAGCGAGTACACCAAACGGCTGAATACGGCTTTCGACAGTTACCTCCTGATTGGCGTAGTCGACCTCAACGGGGACCTGGTCTGCAGTTCCAGGCCGGAGAGTAATCCGGTGAACATTGCGAACAGCCCGTTTTTTCAGGAGGCGATCAAAAGCCGGAATTTCTCGGTCGGGTACTACGTTCCCAAAAGTGCGACAACCGGCAGGGCCAGCCTTCCGTTTTCCGATCCGCTCTATGCCCCAGACGGGCGTCTGATTGGATTGGTCGTCGCAAATCTGGATATTGAAAAGGTGTCCGGACTGAGCGGGGGGGTAAGCCTCCCCCCTGGTTTCGAAGTCACGTTGACCGATTGGCATGGCACAGTCCTCGCCGTTTCACCGGGCCAGACGCGCGACCGGATCGGCCTTCCACTGAGCGATGCAGCGGTTCTCGGTGCCGTCAAAAGCCGCAGCAGCGGGCACCTCACTATCGGATCCACCAACGGACTTGAAGGGGATCTGCAACAGGTGTCGATACCCATGGGCAACGGTCTCTTCATCTGGACTGGCTTGCATATCAATGAAGTTATCGGGCCTTTGCAAAGCCGTTTTCTGTGGGTGATGCTGGGAATAGTGGCATTTTTTGTGGCAATGCTGGGCGTCGTTTGGATGGTCAGTTCATTCCTAGTCGTTGCACCTATCCGCCACATTCTTGAAAGCATGAAGCGCATTGGTGAGGGTGACTATGACGTAAACACCAACGTGCCCAAGACGCACTTGCACGAATTACACATCATCCACATCGCGCTTGCGGCAATGGCGCGCTCGCTGGACCGACGCAGACGGCAACGTGTTGAAGCCCTTGCAGCCAACGAAGATGCGCGTGAGGAAATGCTGGGCATCCTGAACCGTATGGGAGATGGTTTTCTGGTTCTGGATCCCGAATGGAAAATCCGGTTCGAGAATCGCAGCGCAAGCGCGGTGCTTCAACGGGAACGAGGGACGCTTGGGGACGTCGATTTCTGGACTCTGCTGTCCTGTGATGGCCTGGCCAAGATTCGGGACGAGGCAAGGCGGCAGATCAGGATGAAATATGACTGGTACACGGAGGACTATCACCCGGCAATTGGGCGTTGGCTGGAAATACGTATCTATCCCTCGGCGGACAGTGTGGGCGTTTTTGTGCGGGACACCACGGAGACGCGCAGGCTGTTTGATGAGCTGCAGCAACGCGAGCGACAGAACCATGAGTTGTTTGCTTCCAATCCACATCCGATGGCCATCTACGACGTCGAGACCTTGCAATTGATTGCGGTCAATGCGGAGGCGGTTCTGCTGACTGAATATTCTGAGCATGAACTTTTGTCCATGACCTTGATGGACCTATCGCCGCTGGAAGACGTGGAGCGGGTGCGCGAGCTGGTTGAAAGCAAGGCCAAATCCGGCAAGCTCGGTGGTGACGGGATGATCCGGCGTGTATTGCAAAAACATGGCGGAATCCTGGTCGTGGAAGTGGCCGGGCACAGCATGATTTATGAGGCGCGCAAGGCGCGCATCGTCATGCTGGTCGATGTTTCGTTCCGTATCCAGAAGGAATCGAAACTCCGGCTGGAGAACGAAAACCTGGCGCGTAACGTGAATGCGCTCGCTGACCAGATCGGTCGCCGGGACTATCTTCGCGGGCTCGCCGAACAACTTGCGGCCGATACCAGGAAAAACCTGCATTCGCTGCGTATTGCCGCAAGCCTTGGGCACGATCAACCGCAATGGAATACCCTTGAGGATCAATTGCAGTTGCTGGGGCAGATTGCATGGGCCAAGGGGCGTGCAGCCAGGCCGGAGATGATTGATATTTCCGCTATAGCGGAGAAAGCTGCGATCAGGGTGACCGATGACCTCGGTACTTCGGGGCCGAGCCTGGAAATTGCTCCGAATCTGCGATGCTTAACCGATCCTCTCATGGTGAATGTCCTTCTGGAAAATCTCCTGGCCTTTGTTCTACGACCCTTGGAGGGCCATCCGGAAAGCTGGCTCACACTGGATCATTCAAGCGCCCACCAATTTGCCGACGTATTTCGCCTGACGGTCCGGTGCGCTGACCTTGAGGCCATGCACGAGTTGCACTTGATGTGCGACCCGATCAACATTGCATTGAATCGCGGGAATTTCAGTGCGCCGGATATCCAATTCCAGTTTGCGAATGCGCTTGCACAACTTCAAGGCGGGAAAATCTGGACAGAACAGGAGGAGGGAGACGGATTGACGTTGTTGATCCAGTTGACTACCGGTAAGGGGGGAGATAGCGATACCAAGCTCATACAGGAGATTTTTGTGGATTCCTATCCAGACGAAGTTCCTTCGGACTGATACGCCCCGCCCAGCTTCGGCCAAAGAAAAGAGCCCGCTGATGCTCAAGCCGTTCGCTTAATCTGTTGAAATTTTACGGGCCATAGACCCAATGCAATCGGGCCTCTGCACGAGGCCCGATTCTGTTTTGGCTCAGCCATTCCGATGGCCGAAAGTGCGCGAAGGGCGTCTCACGGCGCGAGATCGTTGCCCTTCTTGAGTTTGGCAAGGGCGCTTTTGGGAGTAGTGGCTGGAATCATCACGGGCTGGAGATGCGCGTCGATGGCCTTGAAAGCCTTGGCCCATTGCTTTGACTTCGCCTTTGTCGCCCCAAGGCTGACGGCGAGGGCCTCAAACTCCGTCGACGCGGCGCGGGCGTTGTCGATGCCCTCCTGGGCCAGCTGAGGCGCGAGCGCAATAGAGTCGGCGAATGCCATCAAATCGCCGCAGCTGATGTTCGTCCCCTTCCCATTGAGGGTAGTCGTGTGTTCCTGGGTGAACCCGAATCCGGTGGATGGGCACAGGTCGAACGCGGGGGACAAGGACCATTGGCCGGCGGCATCCATGCAGAAGGCGAAGTTCTTGGCGTGGTCGTCCCTCATGGAAAGGGCAACATTGAAGCAAAGTTGCCGGTAGAGCCGTTCCACGTCGGAATCTCCTCCGATCTTTCTGGCAAGCTGGGCGAGGGATTTGTAGTCGAGGTTTGGCTCGCGAAAGTTGAGACCAAGCAAGGCCGCCACGCTTTGGGTGTGGATCCGCTCCCCGGTGGGCAGGCGGTCGAACCTCTCCACCGCGAGCGCGGCCCCGCCAGGATGGTGCAGCAGATGGCCGGCAGCGGCCTTGACGCCGTGCTTGTTGGCCAATTCGAGGCAAGCCGCCTCAAGGAACGGCTCATTGCTGTCGCCCCTTGTCGGAGCGAACTTCAAAAGGCTCGGCGCGAAGCCGACAGCAACCTTGGGCTGGTCGCCAAGGATGACCTTGGTTTTGTCGGGGCCGACGGAGGCCCAAAACTTGGGCCGGGCGCCGAGCGCCGATCCGCCCGCGCGTATGGCTTGCCTAGGAATGTCCTTGAAGTTTTCCGCCTCGGCGCGGACGGCCAAGGCGGCCGCGTCGTAGATGGTTGTCAGCAGAGGCTCGACATTGGCGTCGATCACCGGCTTGTAGGTCAACGCGCCCACGCCGCGCTCGCCAATCCAGGCGAGCCTGTGCAACGGGTTGATTTCATCCAAACTGTATCCAGCGTCGCCGAGCCCCTTGTTCATCAAGCGCAGGCCAAAGCCGTCCGGTATCGAATCTGCGAACAACGGATGGATTCCCGAGAACGGGTCATGGCTAGCATAAGCGAGGCCCGATCTCTTTGGCATCATAAGCGGCGACAGATTCAAGCCCGAGTCCATAGCCTCTTTGCTCCACTCGAACGCCGCGGCCCGGCGGCTCGGAACCCAGGCGCACTCCCCCACGAGCATTCTGGCGAACCCCGGGCCTTGATCCAGGAAGACTTGCAGGCGTGACTGCCTTGCCGGCACGGCCTGCTTCGTCATCGCCTCAGCCTCACTCTCGCGGACTCGGACCGAGCATGCTCGACGCGCTCGAGCTCATCGAGCGTCTGAGGGTCCGGCTTGCAGCCCTCCCACACGGCGCGCCCCATGCCCAACGCCTTTGTGGCCCTTAGGAAAGTGACGAGCTCGACGTTGCCGCCGCCCTCCAAATTCTTGATGGCTTGGAGGCTCGCGCCGCTGGCCTTGGACAGATCCTCTTGGCGCCAGCCTTTGGCCGCGCGTGCGAGCTTGATGTTCTGGCCGATATCCTCGGCCAGATCATGTAAATCCATCAACTCAAAGATCGGAAAAATAGCGTTCATGAAATCCATTAAATAATGCTAATATATTAACAGATCTCTTGAAATCTACAATACCGCTCGCCAGCGAGCCGTTCACCGCTTCGATGTCGTCGAGGTCGACCTCCTCGGCTTAGCTCGCGATGGCGAGGTCGAAGCTATCGGGCTCGACGGGCGGCGGATCGAGGTGGCCGTAGATATTCTGGATTGGCTCGTCATCGCTTCCCGCGGAAGATAATTTCTGCGGTTTTGTCCCCGTCAAATGATCAGTCCCTATAGGAAACTCCTGCCCATGAGGCCAAAAATTTCAACAGACTAAGCGAACAGCTTGGCTGATGTGGGCTTTTTTGTGGTTGGCGTCCCAGGCTTACATCACGGTCACTTCCACGCGGCGGCCCTCTGCCGCGCTGGAGGCTCCCGCATTAATGTCTTCCGGCTTCTTCAATTCGATCTTGTCATCAGCCACCCCATTGGCCTTGAGCAGGTCGCGCACGGCGAAGGCCCGTGCCTTTGCAATTTCCGCGTTCTTGGCCGGGTCGCCGCTCGGATCCACGTAGCCACTGATCACGGCCTTCTTGCCGGCAGCCACGCCTTTGAGAATATCGGCCAGCGCTTCCTTGCCGCCCGCCGCAAGATCGGCCTTGGCAGGGGCAAAGTAGAACTTGACCACGCCGCCATCAACCTTGACGGAGGCAGCATCTGCCGCAGACTGCGCAGCACTTTGCATGGCCACGTCACTCTTGGCATCGGCGGCGGCCATGGCCGCCGCTGGCGCAACTGCCGCCGCCGGAGCGTCGACGCCATGCATCTTGACTACCAAGGGCACGATCAGTAGCGCCACGATGTTGATGATCTTGATGAGCGGGTTGACGGCCGGGCCTGCGGTGTCCTTGTAAGGGTCGCCCACGGTATCGCCAGTCACGGCAGCCTTGTGGGTTTCGCCGCCTTTTTTGTGGGTCACGCCGTCCTTGTCGACAAAATTGTCTTCAATGAGCTTTTTGGCGTTGTCCCATGCGCCACCGCCTGTGCACATGGAGATTGCAACGAACAGACCAGTGACGATCGTGCCCATGAGCAGGCCACCCAGCGCCCTGGGGCCAAGAATCAGGCCAACCAGAATCGGAACGACCACGGGCAGCAGGCTGGGAACAATCATTTCCTTGATGGCTGCCGTGGTCAGCATGTCCACAGCGGCGCTGTAGTCCGGCGTACGCTTGCCGGCCATGATGGCGCCATCGGCAAACTGGCGGCGCACTTCTACCACAACGCTGCCAGCTGCGCGGCCAACTGCTTCCATCGCCATCGCACCAAACAGGTAGGGAATCATCCCGCCAATGAAAAGGCCGACGATGACCATCGGGTCACTCAGGTTGAAGCTGACCGATTGGCCAAGGCCTTCGAGCTTGTGGGTGTAGTCCGCGAAGAGCACCAGGGCAGCCAGACCGGCGGAGCCAATCGCGTAGCCCTTGGTCACGGCCTTGGTGGTGTTGCCCACGGCATCGAGCGGGTCGGTGATGTCGCGCACGCTGCTGGGCAGCTCCGCCATTTCGGCAATGCCGCCCGCGTTGTCGGTGATGGGACCATAGGCGTCCAGCGCAACCACGATGCCGGCCATGCTGAGCATGGAGGTCGCCGCAATTGCGATGCCGTAGAGCCCGCCGAGCCAGTAGGCTGACAAAATTGCGGCGCAGACGAACAGAACGGGCCAGGCGGTGGAGCGCATGGATACGCCCAGGCCGGCAATAATATTGGTGCCGTGGCCGGTCGTTGAAGCTTGCGCGATATGGCGCACCGGCGCGTACTGCGTGCCGGTGTAGAACTCGGTGATCCAGACCAGCACGCCAGTCAGTGCCAGACCGACAAAGCAGGCGCCAAACAGCGCTGTGGCTGAGACGGTCTTGCCACCGGTCAGCACAATGGCTTGCGGGAAGACCGATGTCGTCACCACGTAAAACGCTACCAGCGACAGCAATCCGGCGATGCCCAGCCCCTTGTAGAGCGCAGGCATCACATTGGTCATGCCCGGCGAGGCCTTCACGAAGAAGCAGCCAATGATGGAAGCCACGATGGAGACTGCACCCAACAGCAGGGGGTAGATCACCGCGTTGGTGCCGCCACCCGTCACGAGCAGGGAGCCCAGTACCATGGTGGCAATCAGCGTGACAGCGTAGGTCTCGAACAGATCCGCGGCCATGCCGGCGCAGTCGCCCACGTTGTCGCCCACGTTGTCGGCGATCACGGCCGGATTGCGCGGGTCGTCCTCGGGGATGCCTGCTTCGACCTTGCCCACCAGATCCGCGCCGACGTCAGCGCCCTTGGTGAAGATGCCGCCACCGAGGCGCGCAAAGATGGAGATCAGCGAGGAGCCGAAGGCAAAGCCGATCAGCGGGTTAAGCAGGGCGGGAGCGCCCGTGCCCGATCCGCCAC
>Ga0007834_1000389_pt1 | contig 14009 bp, 23 predicted proteins | sample CryBogCBE06Nov07_FD_71233 | JGI IMG/M metagenome (GOLD analysis project Ga0007834, IMG submission 71233) | Freshwater microbial communities from Crystal Bog, Wisconsin, USA - CBE06Nov07 | ecosystem: Environmental > Aquatic > Freshwater > Lake | place: Crystal Bog, Wisconsin, USA | collected...
CCCTTGACTGTTATACCCGGTCGCGAAGGCATCAACATGATGAACAGTTTATTCACCGCAAATCCTGACAAAAACGTGACTATAAATAAACAACAAGTATCAATTATTGCGCCAAGTTGCGATGAAGTATGCGATAGTTATTTAGAAGCTACCACAGGAATTAAACCAGTGCGTGGTAGTAAAATTTTAATGGGATAAATTGTGCCAGGACCAGTGTGCCGCGTAGGAGATAAAAATTCAGCAGGTGGAGTTATACTCACCGGCGATCCTACAGTGCTGGTCAATGGTCGTCCCATAGCTACTGTCGGCGCCCAAGTTACCCCTCATCCTTGTTGTGGAGCCAAAGGATGCCCACCAACACACTGTCATGCCAAAACAGTCAGCACCGGCGCTACGGTTCTAGTAGGTGGCCGGCCAGTTGTTACCGCCGGTGCAGTAGACACCTGTGGGCACCCTCGTGTTGGTGGTAGCTTTGATGTGATCATTGGGGCATAATTTGACCACTAGTATTTTAACTCCCCTACAACTTGATGCAGCCGCAGGGTTGTTACAAAATCAAGGCATAGTTGTAAACGCCAACTTGAACGCAGCCATTGGGGGTTACGAAAATACTGCATTAATTGCACCGTTATTGAATACTATATCTGTTGGCTCTGCAAATGTAGGAAATGGATCTATATTATCTGGAAACACAATTGTTAGTATCGAAACATTGGCAGCAAATAGTTGTCCAGCACTGAGTGATAGTGTGCCAACCGCATACAGCAGTCTTGGCAACCAAATGATAACAGTTATTTTGAATCAAGCCAATAAAGATATCTGTGGAACCAATGTAAGTAAATTGACTCAAGCAGTTGATCAAGCCAGTGGGTATACCAGTCAAACCGCAGTTTTTATTAACAGTGCTAAAAATAGTCAAACATATCTTGGTAATACGTTTACCAGCATGAACAACATGATCACTGGAGATGTTACTGCTGTTAACCTGGCCACAACTGCATTTGGTCAAGATTTAAAAAATCTTGGGCAACTTATAAATCTTAATAATCTAGATAACTTAGGTAGCCCGCTGGCACTAATACAACAAATATATACAATTACTGGAACCATACCTTCTGTCTCTGTGGTGTTTGTTGCGGTAGGTGTACCAACCGAAGTAGTTTTGAATTTGACCAATCCAACAGTCAGTGTTACTGATGCAGTTCAAAGGTTAATGTATCAAGCCATGACCTTGATCACCGGCAACGACCTAGCACAAATTTTAAGCGTATTAAAAGTAAACACCGTAGGTATTGAAACCATGGCAGATCTGTTAAATCCTGTTAAACTTTTTCCTAATAGTTTTCAAAGTTTGACAGTATCTGGATCTGCATTTAAAAAACCCATTCCTATCTATGTCAATAGCACAGGTTCAGTAAATGAAACTCTTAAAACTGAACTTCCGCCCTATGTAATGAGTAGCCTAGTATGATAGCCTACGATAGACTCAGTCAAATTATACCGGCCGATCAAGCATTGGCTAACAAAGCCTTGGCCACAGCACTACAGCAAATAGCAGGGGTGGTTAATACCACACTGCCAGTGTTGGCAAATACTGTTGTTAATTTAGAAACCACTAATAATCTTCCACTGATATCAGCATTGACACAAGCAGTGCCAGCATCGGTGGCCAATTACCTGGCCAACCTAGCCGGAACTGGTGGACAACCAGTTGCTGTATGTGATGTATTAGGCATTGCAGCTGGTTATCAAGTAACTGGATATTTTATCAATACAGTATCAACGTTGGCCAATACCGACACAACATACTTGACTACGGTATATCAAACTATGAATAGTGTAGTTGGAAATGTTTATGGGGATCCTATCAACGGCCCAGTGGTCATTCCTGGTGGATATCCAGCTGCTGGAACATATTATAGTGAAATTGGAAATGTTGGAAATGTTTCTAACGCGGTCATTTCAACAGCAGCAGATTCTGCTATGACTGGAATCGGCGGAGACACTCCACCAACTGGCCCAGGACTGATTCCGGTAGCTACTAACGCAATTGCTACCATTGTGTCAACTAGTTCTGCACAAGTGGCCACTCTTAATTCTTATTTTAATTCAATGGCCGCGCAAGTAGTTCAAGAAAATAACTTACAAATTCGTGCTCAAATTGATTTTGCCAATCTCATTCCAAACAGTAATCCTTCAATTTACAGTTTAGTTTATAGTTTACCTATCTATGGTCAGCAAACCGAACAGGGCGGGCAGGCACAGTTCTGGGAAGGTGTGGCCAATCTTTCTAGCTTTACAGGTCAAGCCATGGTTGGTGCTATGCGCGAGGGCAAAAATAAACAATATTTAGACAGTGCTGGCATCATAACTAATTCTTCTATACCTGCTGATCCCAACCCACCTTTGCCGCAGGCGCAGTTAATCCCTTCTACTTACACAGCTCAACAGGCCGCTAATTTAGTGGCAAAATAATCGTTGTAAAAAAGCCACACCCAAAAGGTTGACTCAAAATTCCTCTTTTGTTAAACTAGTATTATAGTGATAATAAAGGAGCAGATATGTTTGAAACTGTGATTGATCAGTTGGTCAAAGTTACCCTTACTAACGAACCAGTAAAAACTGAGTTCTACAACGGCACTCTATTTGTTCGCAAGATTGACGAAGCTCAAGCTCGTCGGGTATTTCATCGTTTAAGTCAAACTTTTGGTCTAGGTTCAGTCATAGTGTCGCCAATTGGCAACACCGGCGAGTATGCTTACGACATTATCGCCGATAAATCCACGGAAGAACTCAGCCCGTTTGCCACTGTAAACAGCTAGGTTGACCAAAAATACCCAATTTGTTATAATAGTATTATAGTAAATTAAAGGAGCGAGCAAAATGGCATACGAATACTTAGACAAATATAGCGTAGAAGAATTACAGGGTTATTTCTCAGATTTCCACAAGGACTTCTATGGCCATCGCCCACGTTTTGGCACGCCAGAAGAATGGCGTAGTCGTGGTTGGTTAGTTGTCAACATCGATGCTATCCATAATGCCATGGATAACTTGAAGAAGACTTATAGTGGTCGTGAACAACTTCGTATTGCTGGTTGGGTCATTGACGAAGCTGAATTTGATGATATTGTTGATCCAGAAGAATATGCCAACTGGTCTGCTGATCAAGACGCAATCTACTACGGAGCCTAATATGGGATTTATGAAAGATATTCATTTGGAAATTTGTGAGTGGTTTGGCCGTGGTTGCACAGTTGAAGAAACTTACATTTACTTTAAAGATTATGTTACCTACGAAGACGTTCAGCGTATCCGTGACGAAGATTTTGACAAGGAACCAGTATAATGGAAAAGAAACCCTTGTATAATATTCGTTACACAATGAAGCCCGAAGATATCATGACCTTTGTATCAGGCCTGCATGACGTGCAGATGGACATGATTGAAACGGTAGTCATGCGCAAAGAACGTGAAGGTTTTCCAGAAGCCTCGGCGGTGATCCAGCATGTCATGGAAAAGAAATGAAAACAAGTTCTTTTCGACATTGGTGTCAAGAAAAATGGTATGAGCACAAAGACGAGCTGGAATCTTATCATCAACCCTTGGATCATACAGCACAGCAATATTTTGAAAAGTATAAATTTTGGCTCAAACGTGAATATCGTCATCAGCAATCTAATTAAGCTAGGATTGGTAGGCATCATGCTGGTTGGTTGTGCTACCAAACCCGCACAACCATTTACACAAACTGACTTAGATGGCTGGCAGAATGATTGTGGTCAAGCACAGCGACAAGTTGAATATCTACAGCAAAGAATCAATGCTTATCGAGAATACTATAAAGATCATCCTGTCACTTTGGAAAGCCAAAGATACATGGGTAAACTTAAAAACAATCTTTGGTCGTTGAGATCGTCATGTTCCGCACTACAGCATTAATTCTGGTCACAATTGCCACTACGGCACAGGCAGATTGCTATGTGCGTTCTGCTACAACCGGTCAGGCACAGATCTCAGTTACCAACATAGCCGATGTTCAAACATTGGTAGTTCCAATAAATCATACACAGAACAAGTGTTTTGCTAATTATCGTGCGCTGGTAAACGGCAAGTGGGAATCGCTAGAAGGAACCAACGTAGGTCCAAAGAGCATGAGTGAAGAAGAGTTATGCCGTGGTGCATTGGATTCGAGCCGAGCTCAAATATTAAGCAGGGCTACCGGCACAAATATTTCAGTAGAAACCAACATGGTGTGTGATGACCGTCCGGCAATACAAGTTCGAAATGTAAAGGTTGGCGAATTGGTGCGAGTGAGTGAAGTTAGGCCGCACCCCAATTTTCCACGACCGTTCGTATATCGGACAGCTCAATGCCGTTGGTTTATTGAACCAGAACCGCGTGTGGGTGATTTACTACAACGGCAAGGTATTATTTGCCAATCTCATGGTGATGAATGGCGTGTGATTGACAAATGGTAAAAATGATGTTATACTTTAAAAATCGTAACCTAAAGAGGTATCTCAAATGAAGAAGTTAATTATGGTATCAGCAGTAGCAGGCGTCCTATCGGCCTGTGGTAGCACAGGAACTAATTACAGTGCTATGTATAGTAATTCAAATAACCTGCAATCGGCGCAAATGAACAATGCTATCAGCCAGGCTCCGGAATGGATGAGCAAGTTGCCCAAGGCACCTGGATTCATCTTTGAAAATGGCACAGCTACCAGCAGTGACTTTGGTTTTGCTGACATCAAAGCCAAGACTATTGCTTACAGTAAAATCTGCACAGGCGCCGGCGGCAAGGTTCGTAGCCAAGTCAAGATGTATAAGGCAGACAACGGCGATGTTGGCACCGAGCAAAGTGAAATGGCTATTCGTAGTATGTGTGCTGACGTGGATATTAGTGGTGCAGAAACTGTTGAGATGAAACATGTAAGCGATGGCAATCGTATCCGCACTTATGTATTGGTAGCACTACCTACCAATGGTCGTATGAACAAAGACACCAAGCAGTCGGCCAAAGAAGCCTTTCGAGAGCTGGATGAAATTACAGGCAACAAGCCTGTGGGCGAATCCGCTAACAAAGAATCAGTAGAGGTTACTCCAGTGACTCCGCAAAAAGGTCAAGAAGTCAGCGTGGTCAAGCCAGATGGCACCACATCAACACTTAACTTGATGCCGGTAGAAAATGCAGAATACAAGGCACGACGTGAAGAAGCACTCAAGAAACCGGGTGCAGTGGTTGGGCAAGTATCTATCGCTAACTGATTAAATAAATGAACACCATAGACTTCACCGGTGATCAATTTAATGAGATCAGAGTGGCCGCAGATTGGATCCGAGACCTAGAATCAAGCGACAGCCGTTTACACAAGGAATCTGTGATTGAGAAGGCCCTAATGGCCAGTAAATTAGGGTCAGCCAATGCTCAATGTTTCTTGTTCAACTGTTATCAGGCCTACAACCCCTATTATGTGTTTGGCGTAAAGAAAGTGCCAGAAACTGTGGGGCTAGAGTATAGGTCTAATCCATGGCCAAAGTTTTGGGCCATGCTGGAAGGTCTACGCACTAGAAGTCTTACCGGTCATAATGCCAAGACTGCCATTGAGTTTATGAGTGAGCAGTTTGATAGTGTGGAATGGAATGGGTTAGCTCGAAGAGTCCTAATCAAAGATCTACGCTGTGGTATCAGTGAAAAAACTCTAAACAAAGTCTTAGGCAATACTGAGTGGAAAATTCCTACCTTTACTTGTCAGTTGGCCATCGATTCTGAAAAGCATACAGCCAAAATGACCGGGCTCAAACGCATTGAACAGAAGTTAGATGGTGTGCGTGTGTTGGCCGTTGTAACCAAAAACAGCACCAACTTATACAGTCGTAATGGCAAGCCATTTGAAAACTTTCCACAAATAGTCAAGCAACTTGACGACATCAAGGCCAAACTCATTGGTGTTACTTTCAAAAAAGGTATTGTGCTAGATGGCGAGGTCATTGGTGAGTCGTTTCAGGCCCTGATGAAACAGGCACAACGCAAGACGGATGTTCGAACAGATGGCATGATCTACAGTGTGTTTGATATGATTCCCATTGATGACTTTGAGCGTGGCTACTGGAATGCCCAACAATCGAAACGACTAGCAGAATTAGAACAGCACAGAGGCCTATTTGACTCAACTGATTCAGTGCGTCTAATGGACGGTATTGAAGTGAATCTAGACACAACCGAAGGTCACGATATCATGCGCCGTTATGCCGAAGATGCTGTAGCCGGTGGCTTTGAAGGTATTATGATCAAAGACCTAGGTGCTCCGTATGAGTGTAAGCGCACCACGTTTTGGATGAAATGGAAACCCACCATTACTGTAGATCTCAATATTGTGGGTTTTGAAGAAGGCACAGGTCGCAATAGTGGCCGCCTGGGTGCTATAATTTGTGAAGGAGATGACAATGGTCGTCGTATATGTGTTAATGTGGGCAGTGGTCTTTCCGATGCTGATCGTGATGAATATTGGAGTGCCCGAGATCAGCTACTTGGCGATGTGGTTGAGATTGAAGCAGATGCAGTCACCCAAAACCAAGATGGAACTTACAGCCTGAGATTCCCTCGATTTGTTCGTTTTCGTGGATTTGAACCTGGAGAAAAATTATGACAGAATGGATGTTAGAGCATTGGTTTCTTGAAGCTGTATTGTGTATTGCGGCAGGATTCATACTGGCTCGAATCCTTTGTGTGTTAGCCGACTTGATGGATCGAGATCAATGATGAGTTGGATTATTGGGCTTATTGTTTGGATTTCGCTAGCTGTTATTGTTGGTGCTATTGTTGGTCGAGCAATTTATAATGTCAACCATGATGAATAAAACCGATCCGGTGTTGACTGTTAATAGTTCAGAGAATCCTAATACCACTACATTTTTTTGCGGTGGTGTTGAAACCTTACGTATCAGTGACGAGGGCTTTTGGGTCCGCGGAAAGAAGATCCGTCAGAGTGACCGCGAAGCAGAAATAGTGTATAATAGCTTTAAAGAATGGTTAACCTGGCAACATATTAGTAGAGGATAACATGGCAACAACTGAAGAACAACAACAACTGATTGACACCTTAAAATTTACCCCACGCACCTACCGAATCTCCATGTGGGGTTATGGTGGCGAGAAGGTCATGGGAACAACCACGCAGGAAGTTTGGGACTACTGTATGGAAAACCAAGTGGACCTGTCAGACATTGCCTGGAGCAGTGATGCCGCAGAGGAAATGGGACTGGACGCCGACAAGTTACCGTTCTATCCTGGCTCCTGGTACGAGTGCGACGACATGGGCCATGTTAATGGTGTAAGTCGTGACGCCGGAACACTTCAGATCGAAGATGAAAATGGTGAAACCGTGATTGAAAAGAGCTTAGATTCTTTTGATGGCGGCGATGACAGCGCACAGCTCAACACCGACGAAGAAGTCTGGATTGGCAGTCGCAAAAAAGGCGAGATTGTATTTGTGGGAAGCAGTAACGAAAAAGGCACGTTCTTTGAAGCCGACTTAGAACTCCGAGCACCATTTGATATTGAAAAGTTAGAGCTACACATTTCGGACTTTGACGGCGAAGAAATCGTGCATGGCATCAGCTACGACGGCGAAGAAATTGACAACTGGGGTGGTAGCACAGATGGTAAGAGTAGTGACTTTACCATGGCTCGTATCACCGACGATGAAGGTGGGTGGGAACGCTACGAACCCGAAGAAAAAGATTGGGGTCATCCTGAGTATGGAACCAGCCCCGACACCTGGGAACGCACAGTGGACTTCAAGTTTCCTAAACAAAAGCCTACCATTCCTGGCTATTACAACGCTACCTGGAGTCACTTTGGCACCACCTACGGAAGCCTGTATTGGGACGGTAAATCTTTTGGTGAGTGGGAATATGGCAAGTTTAACGCTGTCAGCGATGTAAAGACCTGGTCAGGTTACAACTGGAACACAAGTGACTGGGCTAATCGTCCACCGGAGCCACCGAACTTGATTTGCGATAATAAACAGTGCGGTTGGGTTGGCAAGAGTGAAGAACGTCGCACCGATGATGACTATAACGATCATTGCCCAGAGTGCGATGGCACTGAGTTCAGCTGGATCGACTATGATCCCAACACCAAAGAAGGTTGTGCTAATCGCGAACAATATTGCCATGTAGGTGATTCAGAAGACTTAGAAAAAGCATTAGAAGAGCTTAAAGCAGAATTTGAACGCTTGTGTGAGGAAGAATGATGGGCTGGTTTATATTAGGCCTAGTGTTGGGATATGTGATTGGAAAAGAACCTTATCAAAAAAATCCCCCCATTGATTACAGCAAGATTGATGAAAAATTACGCAATGAACTTAGCATAGCACAAAACTTGAATCATAGCCTGTTGGCAGATAAACATAGTTTACAAGAACAACTTTGGAAATTGAAAAATGCAAGTAAGAACAAGTGAGCAAGCGGAAGAATTTGGCAAGTGTGGATGCGGTCGTAGTCCAACAGGTCGTTGTTGCGGCTGGCATGCCTTGACCGAAGATGAATATCGTGTTAAGAAAGACGAATACGACCTAGCACAATACCGAGAACAAGCCGAATCTCTTTGGTTCTCAGGAGGATCATGCACAGGAGGCCGCCCTGAGTGATTTAGAGATAAAGATTGCTATTGTATTGGCAATCTATTATACTATTAACTTGGGAATACTCTGGCTGGTTCACATATTAACACGGAAATATAACGACAAATGAATCCAATTAAACTACTTGCTGACGGCATCAACGACTTATGGTTCTGGACCTACAGCATTATTGCTGGTTGGGGATTGACCTTTACTGTAATTGTTGTGGCATTGGTATTGGTAGTGGTTCGCACAATTAATTTACAACGTCGAGTGGATCGTTTAGAGAATCGCCTTATACACGCCGAGCGCGACTACAACCTTAGTATCAACCAATTGAAGTCTAAATAAATATATTATGATTTTTGGATATTTCACTTTAGTTGTGGCCTTGTTGATCGAAGCGGTTGGTGCTTACTACAGTATCACCGGACTTGCGGCAATCTTTTCTGGAGCAGTAATTCCAATCTTGGTCATGGGCGGAAGCCTGGAAGTAGGCAAGGTCACTGCTGCGGTCTGGCTAAAGAACAACTGGCATCGCGCCAGCCTACAGTTCAAACTGTATCTTCTGCCTGCTGTGGCCTTGCTGATGATCATTACCAGCATGGGTATCTTTGGATTTCTTTCCAAAGCACACAACGATCAAAACCTAGTATCCGGAGATGTGCAGAGCAAGATTGCCATCTACGATGAAAAGATAAAGATACAAAAAGACAATATCGAATCAGCTCGCAAGGCACTACAACAGATGGATGCCGCAGTTGATCAAACCATGAGTCGTAGCAATGATGAAAAGGGCGCAGACAAGGCCACTGCTATCAGACGTGGCCAGGCTCGTGAGCGCGGTAACCTACAAGGCGAAATTTCTAGAGCACAAGCAGAAATTGTTCGGTTAAACGACCAACGTGCTCCTATTGCCGCAGAGGTTCGCAAGGTCGAAGCTGAAGTTGGTCCGATTAAATACATTGCCAAGTTAATCTATGGCGATAATCCAGACGCTAATATCTTAGAAAAAGCAGTAGTCTGGGTCATCATGATGATTGTTGCTGTATTTGATCCCTTGGCACTGGTATTAATCTTAGCCGCACAACAAAGTATTCGTTGGGCACAAGGTGAAGAACCTAAAGAGCGTGAAACGCTTACTCGCACAGAATATATAGAAAAACTTAAAGACAAATTCTTTAACAAACCAGAGGAAACAGACAACAATATAGACGAAAGTCAAATGTATGTCAGCACACTTCCTCAAGATGAACCAGTGGTTGATCAAGCCGAAGTTTCAGAAGAGTATTTCCACCAGCCAGATCCAGACCCTGACCAAGAAGTGCCTGGCAAAAAAATTCCATGGGCAGGATTTGGATTTCCAATGTCTAGTTTTTTTAACAAGCCAAAAGTGCAGGAACCAATTCCTGAAGTTAGCGAAGAACCTACTCCAGCCGAAGAAAATAAATCTCCAGATCCATTGGCACATATAGTGGTGCCAGAAATACCCGATGATGATCCACTACATAAGTTGACAAAAATGATGTATCTTAGTGGTCAACCGGAAGTCGACGAACGTGAATTTTACGCAGCTCATCAGGCAGGCGAAATAGATCGATTACCATGGCATGATATTGAACACATAAACAATCTTCCCATAAGCGATGGTGAGCGTAAACAACTTATAGATAGATTTGCAAATAATTCTACTTTGGCACCTGTATCGCAATTTTATGAAGTTGACCCGCTAGCATTACAAGCAGATAATCAGCCCACAGGCATTACCGGTGAAGTGAAGGGATTTGGAACCAGCTTTCCACTCAGTCCCAACAAAGGAGATATGTTTTTACGGGTAGATCAACTACCTAGCGTCCTGTTTAAATTCAATGGTAATCAATGGATCAAAATAGACAAAACTCTTAGCGATCAACATGCCTATGATGTTGCTTACATTGACCATCTAATTGAAAAAATTGGCACAGGTGAATACGATCCCGAGTTACTAAGCGATGCTGAACGCGACAGCATTGAAAAACGATTACAAGAACTTGGACAGACATAGAATGAGTCCTGCCATCGAACATTGTAGTTTTTGTGATAAACACAAAGACCGCGTGGGCAAATTAATTGTAAGCCACAAGGTTGCTATCTGTAATGAGTGTGTGGATTTGTGTGGTGGACTGCTGAAAGATACCAAAACTTCTACAAAGCAAATAGATTCTGTTAAAATACTAGATCCCAAAGACATACGAGATTATATTGATCAACATGTGGTTGGTCAAGATGATGCCAAAGTTGTTCTTAGTGTGGCCATAGCCAACCACTACAAACGTATCAGCAGAAACGACAAAGCTATTGCCAAGGCCAATATCTTAATGATTGGCCCTACAGGCACAGGCAAAACACTCATGGCTAAAACTGTGGCTGAATATTTAGATGTGCCATTTGTGATTGCCGACGCTACCTGTTTGACCGAAGCCGGCTATGTGGGCGACGATGTTGAAAGCATGATCACTAGATTGTATACTGCTGCCGATGGTGATGTCCAACGTTGCCAGCGTGGTATAGTATTTTTAGATGAAATTGATAAAATTGCTCGTAAAAGCGAAAGTGCCACAGTGTCAAGAGACGTATCCGGCGAAGGTGTCCAACAGGCCTTGCTCAAACTGGTCGAAGGCACTAAATGCCGAATTCCAACTGCTGGATCCAAAAAAGGTTACAGCGACACTGTGGAGATCGACACTTCCAATATACTGTTTATTGCTGGTGGAGCATTTGTTGGCCTGGAAAAAATCATACAAAATCGTATCAAAGGAACCACCATTGGATTTAATGCACAGGTTCATGATTTTGACTTTGACAAATACAATACTGTGGGCTCCGATGATTTAATCAAATACGGAATGATTCCAGAGTTTATTGGAAGATTTGGCACCTGTGTTAATTTACATGCCCTGACCAAAGAACAATTGATCAGCATATTGACTGAAATTAAAAATAATTTTGTAGAACAGTATCAGTGGTTATTTGATCAAGACAGCGTGTCTTTGAAATTTGACGCAGAAAGTTTGGATTTGATAGCAGAACGCACACTGGCAACAAAGACTGGCGCCAGAGGCCTACACAGTGAATTAGAACGGGTCTTGTTGCCGCATATGTTTGATTTACCCCGTTATCGCAAGCAAAATATACTACAGGTAACCATCAATAAAACCCAGGTAAATACTCCTATGACACTGCTACAGGAAAATTTGTGAGAGAGTATAAACGATCGGTCTACGTCAATGATGGGAATGTAGAGAAAGCTCTCCGAAAATTCAAGAAAAAAATTCAAGAATCTGGTCTGCTTGAAGAGCTTCGTGCTAGAGAAACCTACGAAAAACCTACAACCAAACGTAAGCGTAAAAAAGGAGCAGCGGCTGCACGATTACGCAAACAAATACGCAGTCAACAACTTCCTAAAAAACTCTACTAATTGTGTTTATAGAATTTGAATTGCCCCAAGACGAAAGTTACGGGTATGTTTTAAATCTTATCAGACTTGATATTGTAGATTGGTCAACTCGTTACAATATTCCTTACACACAAAAAACAATAAAATATACGCACAGATTGGCCTTTGATAAAGATCAGTATTATACCATATTTGCCACAACTTGGAATAGCAAAATGGAATACCGACTTATTGACAGAACGTGGTAAAACTGTTATAAATAACATTGTAGATGCCCGGGTGGGGTCTACACTAAAACTTGCTTATTTTTAAGGAGAATTTACATGTCAAAGCACACCTTTCTGACCTAGCGTCAACTCCCCACCAATTTAAAGTTATCAACCACTAATAGTTGTTGACACTGTAACCTATCTGTGTTACAATTATATGTTGTGGTATTATCATTTACATTTAAAAAGGAGTCAACATGAATTTCAAACCCATTCGGGATCGTATTATTATTCGCTTGCTTGAAGCAGAAACTGCTACCAAGTCTGGCATTATTATTCCTGATGCCGCACAAGAAAAACCCAGCCAAGGCGAAGTTGTGGCCGCAGGTCCTGGACGTGTCACCGAAGACGGAACTTTAATTCCGACCGAAGTAAAAACTGGAGACCGTGTTTTGTTTGGCAAGTATGCCGGCACAGCAGTCAAGGTCGATGGCGAAGAATATCACATCCTCAAAGAAGATGATGTAATGGCAATTGTAGAATAAGGAGAACTATATGACAGCAAAACAAGTAGTATTTGGCGACACAGGTCGCAACAAATTAGTTGAAGGCGTTAATGTATTAGCTGACGCAGTAAAAGTAACACTAGGCCCAAAAGGTCGTAATGTTGTTATTGAAAAGAGTTTTGGTAGTCCACATGTGACCAAGGACGGTGTGACTGTGGCCAAGGAAATTGAATTGGAAGACAAACTGGCCAACATGGGCGCACAAATGGTCAAAGAAGTAGCCAGTCGCACAGCCGACAACGCAGGCGATGGCACTACTACAGCCACAGTATTGGCACAAAGCATTGTCAAAGAAGGTATGAAGTATGTGGTTTCTGGGCATAATCCAATGGATCTCAAGCGTGGTATTGATCAAGCAACTGCTGCCGCAGTAGCAGAACTTACTAAAATTTCAAAGCCATGCACAACTAGTAAAGAAATTGCACAAGTTGGCAGTATCTCTGCTAATAGCGACGCAAGCATTGGCAATATTATTGCCGAAGCAATGGAACGTGTTGGTAAAGAAGGCGTTATTACTGTTGAAGATGGTAAAGGCCTTGAGAATGAGTTGGATGTGGTAGAAGGCATGCAGTTTGACCGCGGCTACTTGAGTCCATACTTTATCAACAATCCAGACAAGCAAGTAAGTGTACTCGATAATCCGTTTGTTTTGTTAGTAGACAAGAAAATTTCAAACATTCGTGACCTGTTGCCAGTGTTGGAAGCTGTAAACAAGGCCGGCAAGCCCCTGTTGATCATTGCCGAAGATGTTGAAAGCGAAGCACTAGCTACTCTAGTGGTCAATAGCATGCGTGGCATCTTGAAGACCTGTGCTGTCAAAGCACCGGGCTTTGGCGATCGTCGTAAAGCCATGTTGGAGGATATTGCTATTCTAACAGGCGGAACTGTTATTGCTGAAGAGACAGGACTCACTCTTGAAAAAGCCACAGTAGAACATTTAGGCATGGCTGCCCGGGTTGAAGTCAACAAAGAAAACACCATCATCATTGACGGTGCTGGTGATAAGACAGCGATTGATGCTCGTGTCAACGCAATCCGCACACAAGTCAAAGAAGCTACCAGCGACTACGACAAAGAGAAGTTGCAAGAGCGGGTGGCCAAACTGGCTGGCGGTGTTGCAGTGATTCGTGTTGGTGCTGCCACAGAAACAGAAATGAAAGAGAAAAAA
>Ga0007834_1000392_pt1 | contig 13991 bp, 15 predicted proteins | sample CryBogCBE06Nov07_FD_71233 | JGI IMG/M metagenome (GOLD analysis project Ga0007834, IMG submission 71233) | Freshwater microbial communities from Crystal Bog, Wisconsin, USA - CBE06Nov07 | ecosystem: Environmental > Aquatic > Freshwater > Lake | place: Crystal Bog, Wisconsin, USA | collected...
AATTTCCTGATGACCACCCACAGCAAATCGCTGTCGGAAGAGGCTCGTAACCTGAAAAAAATGATCATTAAGGCGCGTGCTGCTGCTACCGATAAGCCAGCTGCTTAGTTTTCAATGATAACGAAATGAAAAAGCCCCGTGAAAACGGGGCTTTTTTTATGCGCGGCGGCGGCGCTCACCTTTGCGAGTTAGGCGGATATCTTCCTTGGAGAATAGGCTGGTGATTTGCTGAAGCATGGCATCACCCAATTGCTCCACATCATGCAGGGTGACGGCGCGGCTGTAATAACGCGTCACGTCATGCCCAATGCCAATGGCAAGCAGTTCCACCAGCCCCTCGCGCTCCACATAGTGAATCACCTGACGCAGATGATGGTCGAGATAAGCGCCGGAATTGCTGCTGAGGGTAGAATCATCAACTGGCGCGCCATCAGAAATGACCATGAGAATTTTACGCTGTTCGTGCCGCGCCTTCAGCCGCTGATGCGCCCAAAGAATCGCTTCGCCATCGATGTTTTCTTTCAAAATACCATCCTTCAACATCAACCCTAAATTTTTACGGGCGCGATTGAGGCGCTGATCGGCGGATTTATAAATAATATGGCGCAAATCATTCATGCGGCCAGGGGTGGCGGGGCGACCGGCTTCCAGCCAGGCTTTGCGGCTGTTGCCGCCTTTCCAATCACGTGTGGTGAAACCCAGAATTTCCACTTTCACGCCGCAGCGTTCCAGTGTGCGCGCCATAATATCGGCGCTGAGGGCGGCGATGGTGATGGGACGTCCGCGCATCGATCCGGAATTATCAATCAACAGCGTCACTACCGTGTCGCGAAACTCGGTGTCGTTTTCGAATTTATAAATGGTGGTGGTGTCGGGCCGCACCACAAGGCTGGCAAGACGGGCATTGTCGATAATGCCGTCTTCAAGTTCATAGATCCATTTGCGTTCCTGCTGGGCCAACAGTAAGCGCTGAAGGCGCGTGGCCAAGCGGCTGGTGACGGTGTGATACTGCTTCACTTTATCCATCAGCGTATCAAACAGCCGCTGCAATTCATCGGCAGGTGCCAGTTCAGCGGCGCTGGTGATTTCATCAAATTTATTGGTGAAACTGTGATAGGCGATGCCACCCGGCATGTCGAAATCAGGCTGATTGCTGGCACTGCGTGGGGCTTTTTCGCGCGCATCTTCGTCATGCTCCAGCTCTAAATCCAAGTCACCAGGGGCTTTCACCTCGTGCCGCGCGCCATCTTCCTTGTCATTCGGATCACCGGCCGATTGCAGTGATTGCATGGCTTCGTCTTGCATCATTTCGTCAACATCATCATCGTTGTGATGGCCAGTGACATCGGCCCCATCAGCGCCATCATCCGGGCTGGCGCCATCGCTCACGGTACGGTGGCTGGTGAGTTTCAGATCGGTCAACATGGCCTGAGTGATGCGCGAAAATGCTTCCTGATTATCCAGTGACGCGGCCAATTTTTCTAAATGCTTTCCGGCTTGCGCCTCAATCCACGGCCGCCAAAGGGCAACAAGCGCTTGAATTGCTTCCGGCGGCGGTGCGCCGGTGATGGCCTCACGCGCCATCATGGCCACCACATCGGGTAGGGCTTCATCGGCTTTGTAATTCATGCGCGCATAGCCGGCCATGTCAAATGCCACGCGGTGACGTTCTTCCAGATTGGCTTTCACGCCGCTGAACTGGTTGGCGCCAATCGCTTCCAGTCGAATTTGCTCCAGCGCATCGAAGGTGGCGGCGGCGCTTTCTGTTGTGGGGCGCAGCTTGCGATGGGTTCTGGGTTTATGATATTTAAAAGCCAGTGCGGCCAAATCCACCTGTCCGCGCAGGTGGCGAACCACCTCGGCTTGCGGCGCATCCAGCCGTTTATAAAGCATGATCGTTTCGCTTTGGGCGAGTGGATCATCACCCACACGATTCAGCCCCACACTCACCGATAATTCCGCGCGGCCTGACATGGCCTGTGCCACTTCCGCCTGACGGCGCAAGAACTCAGCTTCGTTCTCAGCGGGGGATGGATCGCGGTGCTTCACGAGCGTTTAAGCCGCCGCGTTTTGCAACAAGTCTACATCGAAGCAGCGCTGGTAATATTCAGCAATGGTAGCGCGTTCGGTTTCATCGCATTTGTTGAGGAAGCTTAGGCGGAAGGCCATGTGCACATCATGGAAGATGCTGTAATTTTCAGCCCATGTCAGCACGGTGCGCGGGCTCATGACGGTGGAAATATCGCCATTCATGAAGCCGGTGCGGGTTAAATTTGCCATGGCCACCATGGTGGAAACCAGCTTTTTGCCTTTTGCATCGGCCAGTTTTGCCAGCTTGCTGGTGACAATTTTTTCTTCCACGTCGGCGGACAAATAATTCAGCGTGGTGACGATATTCCAGCGGTCCATCTGCCCTTGGTTGATGGGCTGAGTGCCGTGATAAAGCCCTGTGGCATCACCCAAACCAATGGTGTTGCTGGTGGCGAAAATGCGGAAATAATGATGCGGCGTAATCACCGTGTTCTGGTCCAGCAGCGTCAGCTTGCCTTGCGCTTCCAGAATACGTTGAATTACGAACATTACATCCGGACGACCTGCATCGTATTCATCAAACACCAGTGCCACGGGGCGGCGCAGCGCCCATGGAATAATGCCTTCCGCGAAAGCGGTGACTTGCTTTCCCTCTTTCAGCACAATCGCGTCGCGGCCAATCAAATCGGTGCGGCTGATGTGGCTATCCATGTTGATGCGGATGAGGGGCCAGTTAAGGCGCGCCGCCACCTGTTCAATATGGGTGGATTTTCCCGTGCCGTGATAGCCCTGAACTAGTACGCGGCGATTGAACTGGAAACCCGCCAAAATGGCCAGCGTGGTGGCTTTATCGAACTGATAATTTTCGTCCACCTCGGGTGTCAGTGAGTGTGGCGTGGGGAAGCCCACCAGCTTCATGTCCGATTCAAAACCGAACAGTTTTTCGGTCGTGAATTTTTTGGTGGGGATGTCGTCGAAATTTTCGTCGGTCTTGCTCATGTTATTCCTTCAGTTCTTTGCCTTTGCGATCTTCAAACAGGCATAGTGGGTTGCGAATGGGGTTATAGAGTGTTTGGTCTTCAATTTCCCAATAATCCGGCTTATCGGCGATTTCGCTCAACAATTTGCGTGATTCGGCATCCAGCTTTTGGATGGTGACGGTGTCTTCCTTCAACACTACTTTGGTGGTGGGATAATCTTTCTTGAACTGGTCGCGCATGGTGGGATTCAAGCGATAGCGCTGAAAAATGCCATGCACCACATTGAAGCGATAAATGCGCCCACCTTTATCGGCGGCATCTTGCTTCAGCAGCAGAAATTTATTTTTGCCCAGCACCCATCCGCGCACTAGCTGGCTCAAATCCTTGCCCTGTGGGTCACGTCGCAGCTCGCTGTAGTAAAGCGATTCACCAATTTTGCTCAAACAGGTATCGGGCTTGGCTTCGTTCCACGCGGCATCAAAATCATCCACCAACAAACAGCCAGTGAGCAGGGTGAGTGCGGCGAAAATACTAGCAATGCGGCGGTTCAGTTTCATTTATTTATCCATGTAATGATCCACCAAGTGCTGATAGGCACGGGTGATTTTTTTAAAGGTTTCTTCGGCCTGCACACTGCCGCGATTCACATCGGGGTGATATTTTTTTACCAGCTCACGATATTGCGACTTGATGGTTGCTTTATCACTCGGGTGCTCAAGGTCAAGCACGGCCAGCGCATCTTTTTCACGCGCGCCGATGGGGCGAACATCAGACTTATAGCTCGGCGAATCACCAAACATGCGACCAAAGGCTTCTTCCAGCTTGGCGGTTGGGTTGCCTTTCAACTGATCCATGCGCCAGGTGGGGCGGTGGCCGTGGGTTGCATCTTTCTGGAAGGCGTAAATCTGGTCTTCGTTCATGCCTTCAAAATAGTTCCAGTTTTTATTGAATTCCTTGATGTGGTTTTCGCAGAACCACTGATATTCGTGCAAATTGGTGCGCGAACGCGGGGCGCGAAAATCGCCCGCTTCCATACATCCCGCCCAATAGCAGCGATGGCCGGAAGGTTCGTGTTCGGTAGAATTTTTTCGCTTTGCCATAGACGGGCAATATCGTGTAAATGGCTGATCATTTCAATCAGGAACTCAGGCTTTTTATGGGTGTTGCAGAAAAAATTGAGGCGGCATTGCAAACGGCGTTTTCGCCCACGAAGCTAGAGGTGATCGACGATTCCGCAAAGCATGCAGGCCATGCCGGTGCGAACCCACAGGGTGAATCACATTTTACAGTGCGTATTGTGAGTGAAAAGTTTGCGGGATTAAGTCGTGTGGCGCGCCATCGCGCGGTTTATGAAGTGCTGCAACCTATGTTCGATGCTGGGCTTCACGCGCTGGCGATTGATGCGAAAGCGCTGGGCGAAGTAAAATAAAAGCTAAGCGGCAGCAGTGCTGTTTTTCAGCGGGTGCACGCTGCGCAATTCAGCCGCCAACAGCAGCTCTTTCACATCCAGCCCGCCCAAGCTAAATCCGCCGAGCGAACCATCTTTCGCCACAATCCGATGGCATGGAATGATGAGTGGCACTGGGTTTGCACCGCAGGCCGAAGCCACGGCACGCACGGCGCGCGGAAAGCCCACGCGCTCTGCCAGCTGGCTATAGCTGATGGTTTCACCATAAGGAATTTTTGCAATTTCAAGCCACACTGCGCGTTGCAAAGCAGTGCCTTGCGCCAAATCATAGGGCAGTTTCAGCGGTGTGTTGCGGTTAAAATACTCATCAATCGCGGCGATGGCGGTGGCGAAAAAACCCGGCATCTCAAGCAGCAGCGACGTGGTTTGCACGTCGAACTTGTGGGCGAGGTGGGTGAACGCATCTTCGTTTTCACCGAGGAGGCTGAGATAGCGCACGCCGCGCACGCTGGCGACCAGCACCAGTTTGCCAATCACACTTGGGTGGGTGGTAAAATAAAGCGCATCGGTACTCATAAGGTCCTCGCTTGGCTGATGGGATATCTATAGTCGTCGTACGAAATACTGTCTAGGCCGATTGACGCGTTTCCGCAGTCTTACGGTTTAGGTAAGTAATGATTTCTTTTGCCAGCGCGCGCACTTCATCGGCGGCGATGCTGTTTGGCTGTTCTTCGGTGACGCCGAGGCCATGCATGAGGGCGCCGGCAAAAATAACGCGGTTGCCAAAACGGTTGGCGGTCAGGCCAATCATATCGCCCGATACGGCTTCGGTTAGTTTTGCTTGCGGGTGAACGCGGTTCAGCACCATTTTCACAGGCACACGTTCTTGTTTGCAAATTTGAATGGTCGCCGACGTCGCCCACACATCCATGGGGCTGGGCTGCAGGGGAATCACTACCAGATCGGCTGCGCGAATGGCGGTGCGTGCTTCCGCATCGGTGTGGGGAGGCGAATCAATCACGATGAGATCGTGCGTATGTTTTAGCCGATCAAGTTCGCTGCGCACGCGCCAGCCAGAGATTGCGGCGAAGGTGAGGTTGGTTTCCGCTTCGCCCAGCGCGGTTTCGCGCACTTTATACCATTGGGTGAGCGATCCTTGCGGGTCAATATCCACCACGGCCACGCGGCGCTTGCCGCTTTGTGCCCACGCAACGGCCAAGTGTGCGGCCATGGTGGTTTTACCCGCGCCGCCTTTTTGCTGTGCAATGGTGATGACTCTTGCTAACAATGGAACCTCTGTTTTTCTAAGTCATTTTTAAGCTTGCCGAACTGCCATGAACATAGGTTAAACACTAGATTTTGTCAATGAACGCGCCAAATATACTACATATAGATGATGCCCTTGTGGATAAGGCCGTAACCCTTTGGCGGGATGGCCAACTTGTCGCCATGCCAACCGAGACGGTTTATGGGTTGGCGGCCGATGCGACCAATGGCGAGGCGGTGGCGCGCATTTATTCCGTCAAATCGCGCCCGCAATTTAATCCGCTAATTATTCATGTGGCCGATGCGCGCGCTGCCAACCGTTATGTGGAATGGACGGATGAGGCGGATGCATTGGCGGAAAGTTTCTGGCCCGGTCCGTTGACGCTGGTGCTGAAGCGTCGCATGCGTTCGCGCATCAGCGAATTAGTGAGTGCGGGGGGCGATACGCTGGCGATTCGCATGCCATCACATCCGGTGACATTGCAGCTGTTGCAGGCGTTTAATGGTGCCATCGCCGCCCCCAGCGCCAACCGTTCCGGCCGTGTCAGCCCCACCACCGCCCAGCATGTGCGTGATGAATTGGGTGATGTGCTGAAGCTGATTATTGATGGTGGGCCGTGCCAAGTGGGAGTGGAATCCACCGTGCTTGATCTCTCCGGTGATGTACCAGTGCTGCTGCGCCCTGGAAGCGTTACGCGTGATATGCTCAAGCCGCTTATCCCAAATCTGAAGTCAACAGATTCAAAATCAGCTATCGCCAAATCGCCGGGGATGTTGGAGAGTCACTATGCGCCAAGCATTCCCGTGCGGTTGAATGCCACCGAAGTGAAGGCGGATGAAGCGTTACTGGCCTTTGGTGCACATGTTCCAAGTGGCGCGGCAAGCACCCTGAATTTATCGCCAAGCGGTGACTTGCTTGAGGCGGCAGCCAATCTGTTCGCCCATTTGCGCGCGCTGGATGATGCGGCTTTCAGCGCCATTGCGGTGATGCCAGTGCCCGCCGACGGGGTGGGTGAAGCGATTAATGATCGGCTGCGGCGTGCTGCCACCCGTTAAATCTTGCAAAATTTGGCCTAATCGCTTACCAAACGCCATCATTTATGAACGGGCATTATGGCAAACGCATCGACGGCAAAAAAAGAATCCAAAAAAACGCTCACTGGTGGCGCTGCGCCGCGCGTGGGTTTTGTGTCGTTGGGTTGTGCCAAAGCGCTGGTGGATTCCGAGCGTATTCTCACCCGTTTGCGCGCCGAAGGTTATGATCTGGCGGCGGATTACCATGGCTCCGACCTTGTCATCGTCAACACCTGTGGCTTTTTGGATTCCGCGCGGGAAGAATCGCTTTCCGCTATCGGCGAAGCGCTGAACGATAACGGTAAGGTGATTGTGACCGGATGTTTGGGTGCCGAGCCGGAAGTGATTACCGCGAAATATCCCAACGTGCTCGCCATCACCGGCCCGCAACATTATGAAGCGGTGATGGACGCCGTGCATAAAGCACTGCCGCCTGCGCATGAACCGTTTTTGAATTTAGTTCCCCCGCAGGGCGTTCGCTTGACGCCGCGCCACTATGCGTATTTGAAAATTTCCGAAGGCTGCAACAACCGTTGCACCTTCTGCATTATTCCGGCGCTGCGTGGTGATCTGGTTAGCCGCCCCGTGACGGATGTGCTGAAAGAAGCCGAGTTGCTCGCCAAAGCGGGTGTGAAAGAACTGCTGGTGGTGTCACAAGATACCAGCGCCTATGGCATCGACGTGAAATATGCGGGTGGCCAGTGGCGTGACCGCGAAGTAAAAACTTCCATGTTCGATTTGTGTGACGCGCTGAGCGAGCTGGGCATTTGGGTTCGTCTGCAATATGTTTACCCATACCCGCATGTTGATCATGTGATGCCACTGATGGCCTCCGGCAAAATTCTGCCTTATCTTGATATTCCATTCCAGCATGCATCACCTGCCGTGCTGAAAGCCATGAAGCGCCCAGCTAACCAAGAAAAAACCGCCGAACGTATTGCGAAATGGCGCGCCGAAGTGCCCGATATCACCCTGCGGTCAACGTTCATTGTTGGCTTCCCCGGTGAAACGGAAAAAGATTTTCAATTCCTGCTGGATTGGATGGAAGAGGTGAACCTCGACCGCGTGGGCTGCTTTAAATATGAAGACGTGAAAGGCGCGACATCGAACGCGCTGGATAACCAAGTGCCGGAAGAGGTGAAGCAGGAACGCTGGAACCGCTTTATGGAAACGGCGCAGAATATTTCCGCCCGCAAGCTGCAAAGCAAGATTGGCACCAAGCAGCAGGTGATTGTGGATGCGATTGATGATGGAAAACTCATCTGCCGCACCCGCGCCGATGCGCCCGAGGTGGATGGCAATGCTATTGCGCCAGCAAAAAAAGGTGTGCGCGTGGGCGATTTTGCCACGCTTGAAATCACCGATGCCGACGCGTATGACCTCTATGGCATTGTTTCCTAATCTCACTTTCTGAAAGTACCCATGCAAAACCAAAAACCTAGAGAATCTAATGGCGAAGCTATCCGTTCATTCATTTATGCGGTGCTTATCGCGCTGGTGTTTCGTTCGCTGGCTTATGAGCCATTTCACATTCCATCGGGATCCATGCTCAGCACGCTTTATGAAGGTGATTATATTTTTGAGTCGAAACTTTCCTATGGCTACAGTCGGTTTTCGTTTCCACTTGGGTTGAAAACGTTTGAAGGTCGTATCTTTGAAACCAAGCCAGAGCGTGGCGATGTGGTGGTATTCCGCCTGCCCACCAACACGCATATCGATTATATCAAACGTGTGATTGGTCTTCCCGGTGATCGTATTCAGATGAAAAAAGGCCGTCTTTTTATTAATGATAAAGCCGTGGAAGTGGTGCGTGATGGCGATGTGAACGTGCCTGATTCACGCGGTAACATGCACACCATTGCGCGTTATATGGAAACGCTGCCAAACGGCAAACAACATATCATCCTCGATGAAATTGCGAACGGTCCAGCGGATAATACCGATGTTTATACCGTGCCAGAGGGTATGTATTTCATGATGGGTGATAATCGCGATAACTCGCAGGACAGCCGCTATCAGAAAGAAGTGGGGTTTGTGCCGTTTGAAAATATTGTGGGCCGTGCCGACTTGGTGTTGCTGTCGTTTGATACCACCACACCAATCTGGAAAATCTGGCAATGGCCGAATGCTTTCCGTGGTGATCGCTGGGTAAAGTCGATTCACTAATGGCAAGCGCCTCCACAGTTGATGGTTTGGAAGCCATTCTTGGTTACCGTTTCAATGATAGCCATCTGCTGACAACGGCGCTGACCCACCGTTCGTTGGCACGCGAAAATGGCGACATCAACAATCAGCGGCTTGAATTTTTGGGTGATGCGGTGCTGGGGCTGGTGATTGCCGACATGCTCTATCATTTATTTCCGGGCGAAAGCGAGGGTGACTTAAGCAAGCGTCAGGTGTCACTGGTGAATGGCGAGCAGCTGGCGGTGATTGCTGGCACCATGCAATTGGGTGAGCATTTGCGGTTGAGTTCGGGCGAGGAAGAGCAGGGCGGTCGCGAGAATCCCTCCAATCTGGAAGATGCGTGCGAAGCATTGCTGGGTGCGCTTTATCTGGATGGCGGGTTGGAAGCCGTACGCACGGTGGTGACAAAATTCTGGCGCGCGCAGGCAGAAGCCATGCAAACACCACCGAAAGATCCAAAAACGGCGTTGCAGGAATGGGCGCAGGCGCGCAGCTTGCCGCTGCCAGAATATGTAGTGATAAGCGCCGATGGCCCAAGCCATGCGCCGCATTTTATTATTGAAGTGCGACTGAAAGGCAAACCGCCACTGCGTGGTGAAGCAGGCACGAAGAAGCTTGCAGAACGTTTGGCGGCGACTGCTATGCTTGGCGTGTTGAAAGACTAGTTCACCAAACTTTTCAAACAATCGGCCAGTTTTTTACCCAGCGCAGTGAAGTTGTGATGCGCCAGCACATACGCAAGGCCACGTTCGCCCATGGCGGCGCGTTCGGCTTCGGGCATGGTTGCCAGTTTCACCACCGCATCGGCCAGCGCTTTTGCATCAGCAGGTTTTAAGGCAATGCCAGCATTTTCGCTTTGCACGGGGTTGGTTTTTACATTCGCGGCATAAAGAATGGGCTTTGCCGCCAGCAAATAATCGAACAATTTATTGGGGCTGACCCCCCACTGATAAAGCGCGCAGTCTTTAAACTGCAAATAAAACGCATCGGCCCGCGCCAGCAAACCGGCCACTTCGTTTTTGGGAACGGATGGCAGAAAAATCATGTTAGTGAGTTTTTTCTCGTCGGCCATTTGCTGCAGGGCGGCTTTGCGAATACCTTCGCCCACCAACACAAATTGAATGGGCGGTACATCAGCGCGTTTTTGCACCAGCTCTGCCGCTTCTACAAACGTTTCCATCTGGTTGGGAATGCCAATGGTGCCGGTGTAAAGCACGATGAATTTTTCTGGCTTCTTCACGGGTTCCGTGGGCGTTTCCAACAGCGATGTATCCACCCCGTTGGGGATCGTCACCACATGTTCAACGCGCGCGCCATGCTGGGCGAAATAGGGCGCGGCATCGGGCAGCAAAGTGACAATGCGCGCGGCGTTACGATAGACATAACGTTCCAGCTTTTTCATGATGAGCATCAGCGGGTGATATGGTGAATAACCGCCAAGCTCGATCAGGCTTTCCGGCCATATGTCGCGCACTTCCAGCACAAAAGGAATTTTGTAATGCTTCGCCAGAAAACAGCTGGCGGCGGCGGCAAATAAATGCGGGGTGGAGCCGATGATGATTTCCGGGGCATCCACAAAACGGCGCGGCAGATTGGTGACAAGCTGATAGGCAAAATATAACATGCCCAGCAAACGATCTAAACTTCCTTTGCCATGGGTAGCGGCGCGCAGCCACAAAAACGGCACATCATTCACCACTTGCAACTGCGCCTGCACGCCTTCGGGCAGTGGGCGCGGGCGACCGGTTTGATAGTTGCTAGCCGCAGCGATGATGGTGGGCTGAAAGCCGTGATTCAATAATTCACGCGCTAGCGAATAGTGCCGTGTGCCGCCCGATTCGGAAGGGGGAATGGCAAAGTGGTTGATGATCCAGACGCGGGTCATGGCTATTTTTTACATGAGGCGATGATGCCGACAATGCGTGCCAGTTGCTCGTCGGTCATTTGCGTGCCCGATGGCAGGCATAATCCATCATGGAACAATTGCTCGCTGACGCTGCCACCGATGCATGAAAAACCTTTGAACACGGGCTGCATGTGCATGGGTTTCCAGATGGGGCGCGATTCAATATTGTCCGCTTCCAGCGCAAGGCGGATGTCTTCGCGGTTGGCACCGAATGCTTTTTCATCAATCACGATGGTGCTGAGCCAGCGATTGCCAACGCCATAGGATGCTTCTGGCATGAATGAAATGCCGGACAGCGCGCTTAAATGTTTTTCGTAATAGTCGAAAATTTCGCGGCGGCGCTTCACGCGATCGCCCAACACTTCCAACTGGCCACGGCCCACGGCAGCCACAATATTGCTCATGCGGTAGTTATAGCCGTAAGTCGAATGTTCGTAATGCACTTCGTTGTCACGCGCTTGTTGGCTGAGGAAGCGTGCATGGTCGATCAGTGCTTTATCGTGGCTGGCCAACATGCCGCCGCCACTGGTGGTGATGATTTTATTGCCGTTGAATGAAAACGCTGCGGCTTTACCAAAATAACCTGCATGTTTGCCGTGATAGCTGCTGCCGACGGATTCTGCCGCGTCAATCACCAGTGCCACGCCATAATCGTCGCAGAGTTTTTTGATGGCTTCCGCATCGCAGCTTTGGCCGTAAATATCGGTCGGTAGCACGGCTTTGGGAAGTTTGCCGGCTTTCTTGGCATCGGCCAAAGCCTGTGCCAGCAGGTTTACATCCATCGTCCAGCTGGTTGCATCGGAATCAATAAACACGGGCGTGGCATTCAAAAACATCACCGGCGTCACGCTGCCGATGAAGGTGAGGTTGGATGCAAACACGGTGTCGCCCGCGCCAACGCCAAGCCCGCGCAACGCAAGGTGAATGGCGGCTGTGCCGGAGGTGACGGCGAGGCAATACGGAATGCCCGACATTTCGGCAAAATCGCGCTCAAACGCATCCACCATGGGGCCAAGCGGGGCAATGTAATTGCTCTCAAACGCCTGATCGACATAGGCGCGTTCGCGGCCACCCATGTGAGGCGGAGAAATAAAAATTCGTGCTGGTTTGCTCATAGGGGATTCTTCTGCCGATTAGCGCGGGCTACGTCAAGCCGTTCCATGGTGGCCCGACCCTCGGCTGAGACGCCCTCGCGGCCAAGCACTACATGCACCGTGCGCCACAGAATTTTCAGATCATTCCAAAAGCTGAAATTGCGCACATATTCCACGTCCAGCGCCAAGCGATCATCCCAGCCAATGGCGATACGTCCGCTGACCTGCGCAAGGCCGGTAAGCCCTGGGCGCACCGTGTGCCGCAGTGCTTCGGTTTCCGTATAAAACGGCAGATATTCTGGCAAAAGCGGGCGGGGGCCCACCAAACTCATGCGACCCTTCAGAATATTGATGATTTCCGGCAGCTCATCAAGGCTGGTGGTGCGCAAGGCTTGGCCGAATTGTGTGAGGCGCACGTCGTCGGTTAGCAAGGCGCCATCGGGGCCGCGCGCATCGGTCATGGTGCGGAATTTGAGCATGGAGAAGGGCTGATTGCCCAAACCAATGCGGGTTTGGCGAAAAAAGATGGGGCTGCCGAGCTTAAATCGTACCAAAACGGCTAAAATCAGTAGAATTGGCCATAAAAATGCCAATATTCCGACTGAAACGACGATATCCAAGCTGCGTTTGAGTATAAAATCCATGATCTGCCGTTACGCGGCATATGAGTGTTTGTCAATTTATGGCCGTTCATGTAGGGTTTTAAGCATGAAAAACCTACCCGTAGTGATTGTTGGTGGCGGTGGCCACACCCGCGTGTTGATTGGCATGTTGCAGCGTGCTGGCATTGCCATTCATGGCATCATCAGCAGTAATGAGGCGCTGCTTGGCACGGCCATGATGGGGGTTCAGGTGTTGGGCCTGCAGAAAGATTTTTCCATGAAGCCGAATGAGGTGACGCTGGTGAATGGCGTGGGCAACCGCGCCAACCGTGGCGGTGCCATGCTGGATGCGCGCGCCGATATCTACCATTTTTATCGCGCGCAGGGGTTTGATTTTTTGCCGGTGGTGAGTGGTGATGCGATTATTCAGCCCGAAGTGATTATGGGTGACGGTGTGCAGGTGATGCCCGGCGCAGTGATTCAACCCGGCGCCATGATTGGTGAAAATGTCATCATCAACACCCGTGCCTCGATCGACCATGACGTGATTATTTATCCGCATGCGCATGTTGCACCTGGGGCTACGATCTGCGGCCAAGTGGTGATTGGTGAAGAAACGCATATTGGTGCTGGCGCGGTGGTCATTCAGGGCATGCGCATTGGCAGCAACGTGGTGATTGGTGCCGGTGCAGTGGTGAATCGCCATGTGCCCGATAATGCGTTGGTACGCCCATCACCCAGCGAACAAATCCGTGTGGAACCGTTGGTTAAAACCGAATAGCGCCTAGTTTGCGGTTACCGCTTCACGCACTTTTGCGATGATGTAATCCTGCGTTGGCTCATCCAAATAGGGATGCATCGGCAGGCTGAACACCTTCAATGCCAAATCTTCTGCAACGGGCAGTGCGCCACCCGTGGCGGTGGGGAACATGTTGTAGGCCGTTTGCTGATGCAGCGGTTTTGGGTAATAAACCATGGTGGGCACGCCCGCTTCTTTCAGGGATGCCTGAATGCCGTCGCGCGCTTTTTCGCTTTTCGCAATCAGTGTGTATTGCGCCCACACAGAAGTGTAGCCAGCAGGCACATGCGGCGTGGTGATGACATCGCTCAAAGCAGCGGTGTAGCGGTCTGCAATACGGTTGCGCGCTACCACTTCATCAGGGAAAATCGCTAGCTTCTCGATAAGAATCGCTGCTTGCAATGTGTCGAGGCGGGCATTCAAACCCACGCGCACATTATCATATTTATCGCTGCCTTTGCCGTGCACGCGCAGCGAAACCATAATGTCGTACAGTTCTTTATTATCGGTAAACACCGCGCCGCCATCGCCATAGCAGCCGAGCGGTTTGGCGGGGAAAAAGCTAGTGGTGGTGATGTCGGCAATTTGCGGCACTTGCTTGCCGTTGATGACGCCACCGAAACCTTGGGCGCAGTCACCAATCAGGA
>Ga0007834_1000393_pt1 | contig 13985 bp, 15 predicted proteins | sample CryBogCBE06Nov07_FD_71233 | JGI IMG/M metagenome (GOLD analysis project Ga0007834, IMG submission 71233) | Freshwater microbial communities from Crystal Bog, Wisconsin, USA - CBE06Nov07 | ecosystem: Environmental > Aquatic > Freshwater > Lake | place: Crystal Bog, Wisconsin, USA | collected...
CCCTTAGGTATATATTAACACATTATATTAAAAATTTGAACCCGACCAAAGTTAATTTTTAATTGTAATTGTTTTAATCATATATACCGCTTGTATTGTATTATTCAATATATTAAATCTTTCAGTTTCTTCTATTCCTACATTTCTCAATCCATTTTTAACTACTCGTTTAAAATTTTGAACTAATACATTAACTTTATTGTCATTATATAATTTTTCGAATAGTTCAATCTGTTTTCCTTTTATGCCTTCTTTTTTGTCATAATCACTGCCAATAGTTAAATTTTCATTTTTATTAATCCAGTTAAAAATTTCTTTTGGTTCTTTATTTAAACTTACTTTTTCATCTAAAGTTAAAAGTTCTTGACCTAATTTATATTTAGTTGTTATTATTTCTGCATCATCATTTATTAATAATGATTTAGGGTTTATGCCCTTATATCTAGTTTTAATATATGTTGTATTGCCATTTTCAATATTTGCAACTAACCAGAATTTCTTTTGTAAAGCATAAAATAAATTATTTGTTTTTAATTCATTTTCCAAACTTCCAAATACTTTACTATTTTCATTAAATAATATATGTGTTTTATATCTTTCGTCAATCGTTTCTAATTCTTTCCAGTGTGGGACAATTTGATTACCATTTAATTTTTGCCATTTTTCAATATCACTTTTACGAAATTTAAGTGCATCAGTATCCATATATAAACATTTATCTAAACCAATTGGCGCTAATAAATTTTCATACATATATGTTCTTGCATATTCATAAATGAAAGCACCTAAATATACTGGTTTTTGCTTTTTGATTAATGTTTTTTCATCTATTTTATAACTCATAAATAGATTTTTACCAACACTATTAATAACATTAACATTATTTATTTTGCCTTTAATTTGTTTGGCTTGTATTGCTGTTAGTTCTTCTTGTGTTGATATCATTTTAATATTTTCTGCGTGTAATCCTTCAATTACTTTACCACTTATACTATTCATTAATAATTTTACACATTCCCTTAATGCTGGGTTGTATTCTGGTTTATTTTTTAAATTATCTTGTTTATTTTTAATTTCCATTAAAGGCGATAGAAAATTAAATAAATCAAAACCCCTAATTTTTTCAGTAAATACAAAGCCTTTTTTAACTATACATTTTACGCCTATATTTTCGTATTTCTTTAATAGTTCTATTGTAATATTTGTAATTAGATAATCTTTTAATATTTCTTGGCTATCCCATTTATTCTCTGTTTCAGTCTTTTCAGCATATATATTAGGTAGATTATGTAATTTTAATGCTCTTTGGTCTATATCGCAATAATAGAACCCTAAAAAGTCTTTTCCTTGATATTCTTTTACCTCTTCTACTTCACCAGCTGGGAAATAAGCAGGATTTATAAACATAATATAAGGGTATAAACTGCATACATCTAAACTTACTACTTCTTCATTTAATTTTATTGGTTTATCACTGAAAATTTCAACTCTTCCAGCTATTTTATATTTTAAAACATCTTGATATTGTTGAAAGTTTAATAATGGTAGTTTAATTTTCTTTTCTTCCCAGTGATTTTTTGCTCTTTTCATTATCATACTTCCAATAGTGCCTGTTTGTGTGAAATCTTCACCTATTAAAAAGTCAAAGCCTTCTATACTACTCATTTCATTATAATATTTACAAAATAAATAAGCTAAACTGAAAACATCATTATTATTATATTCTGTTAATTCTTCATTTTTCTTCATTTCATTAATAAATTCTTCATTATTTGTATCATATAATATTTGTATATCTTGATGTGTAAATTTTAAATCTAATTTTGAGTATTTTTTAGGTATTTTAAAACTTTCGCAATTACCTTTTAAAGAACCCATTAAATGTTTGTGTAAATCATAAAACGTGTGACATCCATTAATTTTAAAATTTAATAGTTGATTACCGTTATACATTAAATCACTTATTTTTATATTGTCGTTGTTTTCCTTATACATTAAAAGGGCATTTAACAATAAATAATTATCAAAATTTGCGCCATTATAACTTACAAATTTACATATTTTATTAATTTGAAATTTATTAAACCATTCAATAAATTTATTACTACAATCGAAACCAACTAAATTATAACATTCATTATTATTAAATTCTAATTCAATTTGCGTTTTTTCTTTTATTAAATATAGTTGTTGTTCCATTTCTTGATGACTTAATACAAACCACGATAAACTGTATTCTTGCATACAACTTTGTTTTTTCCAATTAATAATTGTTTCATAATCAAAGAAAATATAATATAATTCGTTTTGCTCTTTATCTTTTTTTGTTCCTTTATAAACTTCAATTGGTGTATTTATTATTATTAGTTCTTCAACTTGTGTTTTCTCTTTCATAAATATTTTATTTGTAAAAGTAATATAAATATTATCTTTAATAATTATTTTATTATTTTTTATTACATCTATATGTTTATTTTTTGAATCATAAACAAATGTAAATAAAGGCTTACCATAATAACTTTTACCTTCTTTATCTAAAATATTTGGGTCTCTATATAAATAATTTATTTCATAATTACAATCTTTTAATAAATGACCGCAAATACTTTTTAAATCATCATTAAATTCTATTATTTCTCCTAATAATTCTTTTACTTTAACAATATTTGATATAATAGCAATTGGAATATTTTTTTCGTGCATATATTTCATTAAAAATTCAACTGTTGTTATTTTTATTTTTGGTTCAAATCCCGCAAATTTTAAGCTATTATTAATACATTCATTTTTTTTATTGCCTTTAATTTCATTTACATCTTCAATATTAAATATTATTTTGTTGCTTACTCCTTCAGCTTCTCCAGCTTGTGTATAATAAAAATCAATATAATTTAAATTTAATGTGAATTCGTCTGCGTCTATTGCGTCGCTTCCAATTGACACACCATTAAATAAACCGTTTATATATGTTTCAAATTTTTTAAAATTATCTTTATGTATATAACCATCAACAGAGATACTACGATTAATAAGATTATTAGTATCATTTATAAAATGAATAAATATATTTTGTAATCTATAACCTCTTTTACCAGTATTTAAATTATATCTTAAAAAATCGTATAATTGCGAATAATCAGTAATATTTTGTGTGTTTAATCTTAATAATAAAAATGTAGATAAACCGTTTAAAACTTCTACATCTACTAACATATTTTTTATGTCTTTATTTTTGTTTTGACTGTCATTATAATCTTTTATTTGTTTATTGATAATATTAATATTTCGAGCGTTATTTTTAACTGTTCGTTTTGTTTCTGGATTTACTATATATGGTGCTTTAGTTTTAACAAGTAAAGGCTTTAATTTAATAGTGTTTTGAGCGGTTAAAGCTTCAATAGTTTCTTTTTGACCGCGATTTAGTGTAAAAGGGGCAGTAGGTCTATAAATAGAAGGCATTTTAATATTTAATATTTATTTGATACTTAATATTTAGAAAGATTTTTATTTTATTGTAATGTTATATAATTTAATCTTTAAATAGATATTTTTTAAAAAAAATAAAACGCAAATAAAAAAAAAATATTCTTTAGTTGAATATTATATAACTTTTTGATAGTCTATCCCTAAAAAAATGTCTTTTTAGGTGTAAAAAATTTTTGACTTTTCAAAAAAAATCTCATTTTTCTTCGTTTTTTGCCATTTTTTGCTCTTTTTCTAACTTTTTCTTTTCACGGTACTTTTGTAAATATTCACGGTTCTTTTTATTAAATTCTTCAGGATTCTTTGCTTTCTCTCGAATTTGATATGCTTTAATAGCATTTCTTGTATATGATGGGACTTTTAGATTTTCCATTTTTAAAGTATTAATATTATATATATATTTGTTTTTAAATGTTATATATATGTATATTTATTATTATAATAGAAGAAAAAAAATTTATGAAAAACGAATTAATTATTTATAATTTTTAATAAAATTTTCTAATCTTCTCTTATGATATACTTGTTGATTATATTCTCTTTTTTTATTAAGTTCAATTGCTTTAATTAATTTTATATAATTTTTAGTTGAATATGCGTAAATATGATTAGGATTTTCAGCACTAACAACTTTATATGTTCCATCCCTATTTATATATACTGTATAAGGCATTTTACTTTTAACAAAGATATTTATTTATAATAAAGTCCAATTTATTGTAGCTGGATAAATATTAACTGTTCCTCCTACTACTGGAGCTATTCCATTAATATTATAATAATATAAAATTGGAGAGGATGCGCCATAATTAAAATTACCATTTCCAATATTTGTTGTAGTAGAAGTAAGATATAAAGATGTTGGTGCAGTTGTAGGAATAGGAACCGTTGAAATATAAGAATTAGGCGTAAACCAGTTTGCAGCATCAACGGCATTAGCAATAATACTAAATGGTGTTGCAAGTTGAGGAGTTAGCATATATTCATTACCTGAATTTAATAAATTATAAGTTACAGTTGTGCTTGTTGCACCTGTTCCAAGTGCATTTTTGATTGCAGTTGTGTATGTTGAAACAAGAGTCCAATTGGTAGTAGTTCCAGTAGCACCAGTAGCACCAGTAACACCAGCAGTTCCAGTAGCACCAGTAGCACCAGCAGTTCCAGTTGCACCAGTAGCTCCTGTAGCTCCAGTAGTGCCAGTGCCAGTAGCACCAGTAGCACCAGTAGCACCAGTAGCGCCAGTTGCACCAGTAGCTCCTGTAGCTCCAGTAGCTCCAGTAGTGCCAGTTCCAGTACCAGTAGCACCAGTAGCACCAGTAGCGCCAGTAGCGCCAGTTGCACCAGTAGCACCAGTAGCACCACCACCTGAAATATAAGGGCTTAAACAATGCGCTAAATCTTGTAATATTTCCTGATTTTGGCAAAGATTATTAATAGACATTTTAATATTATTTATTATTTATTATTTATTATTTATTATTATTTATTATTATTTAATAAGATTTTAAATTTGTAAAATTATTTTTTTATTCCTAAATTATTATTACAAAAAATAATATTTTGTTCTATTCGCTCTACTTGTTCTGGAGGACAATTTAAGCCTATTGCTTGACATAATATTTTACATAATTCAAATTTACCTGTATAATAACATATAATACTTAATTCATCATAATAAGACCAATTATAAGCATTATTATTTACAAATAAATTAGTAGCATCTAATTTTAAATATAAATAGGTATTACCTAATGTAAAAATTTCTTCTGTAAATATGTTATTTTTTCTTGCATATTGTAATACTAAATAAACTGCATCTTTTCTAGTATTTAATATATTTTGTGCTTTATAACAATAATTTAATTTTTCATCAATATTATTACTTAATTCTATTAAATTCATATATGAAACATAATTTTCTTGTATCCACCCATCAAAAACTGCCCTCATTTCATAATATTTTTTGGCTTCTTCTTTTTTTCCAGCATCTCTATAACTTTGCGCTAAATAAAATAATGTTCTTCCTATATCACAATCTATTTTTAATAGTTCTTTTTCTAATGTTAAAGCATCATTTAAATATTTATTGGGGTCTTTACTACGGCATCCATCACACCTAACAATCATAAATGTTTTTTCATTATATAGTTTTGTATTCATATTAGAACAATACACATATTCGTGCAAAGCTCCTTTATATTTCCAATTGTATTTATTATTAAATAAATGATTTCTTGAAAATGTTAATGAATTCATTATAAGTTTAATTAAATAACCACTTAAATTATCATCTAAATCTTGAAATTTTTCACCTTCTAAATTGTCGTCCGCATCTAACATTAAAGACCAATCAGCAAAATTACGTCCTAATTCTAAACATTCATTTCTATTATTAGCAAAATTAACCCATTCACGTTTAAATATACGTCCTTTTAAATTATTTATTGATGCTAATTTACGTATAGTTTCTATAGTATTATCAGTTGAACCAGTATCAACAATACAAAATGTATTACAATATGACATATTTTTTACGAAATACTTAATCAAATTATCACTTTCATTTTTAACAATCATACACAAACAAATAGACATTTTCAAAGTATTTATTATTATTTAATGATATTTTAAAAAAGAAAAAAAATTATTTAACAAAAGCTAATTTAGTTGTAATATAGATGTTGCCCTTTCTTAGCAGGACGAGGCATTCCAAATAGACGACTAGTTCTATCAACAGCACCACCCTTTAAAGCATTCATAACTTTTGGAACTAAAGGTATAATATCTGGAGCAAGAGCAATCAATTTTGGAGCAACACTAACTAGTTTTTTGAACCAATCACCAATGCCACCACCACTTAGAAAACTATTAGAAAATCGGGCATCTTTATATTCTTGATGAGATACTGGAGGAAGAGATTTAACTTCATTTACCATATTATCAGGGATATAAAGAAGATAGTTGCGATATTGAGAACCAACACGTTCAAGAATTGCGCTATTAATTGCTACTACATATAAAGTTACTTGTGAAAAATCGTCAGCGGTATTATTTGTAAAATTCAGATTTTGACACTGAAAAATAAAACGACCACCACTTCCCATACTATCAGTATTACGAATACCTAAATCGAGGGCAGGATCAATAACCATAACTGAACCACAACCATATTCATTTTTAGACATACTGGCAGAAGAATAATTCAATTGTTTTTGAGTCCAGCAAGCGCGAGGCATTTGAAGACCATTACGAACTGAAATATCATATAATTGATTATCACTAGCAGCAGCAAATTGAGGAAGACCATTATCAAACTGAACTGTTAATCCTTTTAGAGATAGATATTTATCAGGTGTTGAAGTAGTTCGAGCATTATTATTCAAACGAGCATAAACAAGAACCTTTTGTGGCATATTAGTAAAATTACAGACTTGTGACGATACATTATTTAATGAAGCACCTGCAGCACAAGAACCAATATCATTTGTAAAAACTGTATAATCATTATATTGGACAATACTTTCCCTAGGGATGCTTGCTATTGTGGCGTCTTTGGGTGTTAAATATTGTAGGCGAAGTCGGGCAGATTGACCTAAAGAAACGCTAGCAGAATTTACAGTTAAATTTACGGGTGCTACAAAAGCAAACATATTATTCCAAAGGTCATTAACCCACTGTATAGTGATTAATTCACCAGTGATTGCGTAAAGACCAGATTTTTCAGCTAGAGAAACGTTATTAAAAGGGCTAATTAGTGGTTCGTAAAAAGTCCAAACAATAGTTACAACATTTGAAGAATTCGCAGCAACATTTGAACCAGCAACAATATTAGCACCAGTTCCAGTAGTGCAAGTATAGCCAACAGTTCGAGGCTTATAAATACCGTCTCCAGCAATAGTATTAGTATAAGGAGCTAGAGGATTCAAATTTCCACCAGTTGCAGAACCATAATTAGAAATAAAATCAGGTTGTGTATTATCAAAGAAATTACAATCTTCTGGGACTAGATTTAATCGTGCGATAGAATCAATTAAATCATTAGTATTTAATGAATAAGAAGCCTGATTGATTTGATGTTGGATATTTTGCATACAACGGTTGAGAGGATATTGTTTTGCCCCAAAATTATCTGCTTGAATTACATTAACAGCTGTATTTCCAGTATTGGTTACATTAAGTGTTGCTGTAACCGTAATCTCAAGAGGCATACGTGAATCACGGCAAGTAAAATCACTAATATTATTAAGATTAAATGTAGTATTATTAATGCTGTGAGAGCTTGACACTAGAGGAACAAAACTTGTAACTGCTGAACCTTCTTCTAAAGGATAGCAAACCTTGTTGGATTGACTAACTTCTAAACGGGTATCAACAATACGCATATATTCACTTGAGCGTTGAGCCTGTTGAGGTATTACATCTGGAGAATTAATATAAGACATTTTATTGAAATAATTTAATTAATTAGTTTTTATTATTATTAATAATTAATAAGATTTTAAATTTGTTAAAAATAAATTAATTAAATAAAATAAAATAAATTATTTTGAATATATACTTTTCTAAAAAGTTATAATTACATTTTTAAAGCTCTAATATTTTGTGATTGATAAACAGACTTTTTGATGAACATTAATTTAAAGTTGCTTTCTTGGCCTATATCTAAAAATAAAGGATAATAATTACCATTAGTATCAGTATAACCAATATTTAAAGAAACATTATATAAAGGTGTTTTTTGTTTAAATTCAAAAATTCTATATAAGCTTGAAGCATTATATATATATATTTGACTTGAGATTCCAGCACCATTTTGAATACCTAAATCAGGTAAATAATCTGTTAGAACATTAACGAATTGTGTATTTTGAAATTCAGTTGGATTATTTATATAAAAAGTTTCACTTACTACATTCATATTTGTTGTAATCAAAATAGATTTAAGAAAAGACCAATACCCGTAAGCATTATATTGAAATTGTGTAGTTAAATAATTTATACCAGTTGTTGTGGTTGGTGGAATATGTGTTTCATTAATACCATAAAAATCTTTAACTAATATATAATTATCTAGACCACCAATTGTTGTTGGTTGTATTAATGATGTATTATTATATGCTAGACCTGCAAAATAATTTCTAAGTGGATTATTAAAATAAATTTTAACTGGATTTGTTAAAGATTGGTCATAATATGCTTTATCGGCATATAAAGTTATTAGTTGTGTTGGCGCATCATAATGAAAAAATGGGGGTGTAGCAGTATTTCCTGATACTGTATTATAACTAGCAACTGCTGAAGCTAAAGCCGTATTTAACATAGTAATAAATAATGTATAATCATATAGAAAATAATATAAACCGAATTGTTGGTCTCCTGGTGGTGTTTGAACTGTTGGTATTTGATTTGCAGGTAGTGCTATTTGTGGAACATAAAGAACATATGTTTGATTTCCTTGAGTAGTATTATCTTTTATTGTAAAACTATATATACCTAAATTAATATTGGTTACTGGTTCTTGAATTAAAAATTTTATTAATGGAATATTTATTCCTGGAATTTGAAATCTAATTATGCTACAATAATAGTCTTCAGGATTTTTACAAATTGGTATGTTATTGTTAGCATTTATTTGTGCTAATACTCCTAATCCACCAGCTAAATTTGATTGAGGATTTAATACTGAAAGATTATAATAAAAAACATCTGGTGAGTCGTTAGACATTTTATTATTTATATAAATATTTTCTTATTATTATTAATTATTTAGATTTTTAATTTATTAAAACAATATTTTGCAACAAATAAATCAGGATTTGAAATATTTTTTTTAATAAATAAATCTAAATATTCTTTATTTGATAATTTATAATTATTTAATCTGTGAGAAACAAAACAACCGCAAGTTTCAGTATCATTATCTTGATATTTTATATGATTGTAATCAACTTGTTTATTTAATAATAAATATTTTAGTTGGTCTTTTTCTTCGTGTAGCTGTTGTTTTTCTTTTGGAGAAAGCCTATCTATTTCGTAGTCATAAGGGTGTCCGTAGCTATCAAAAAAATGATAACCATTTTTATTTTTAAATAAACATACCCAATGCCCTTCATATTCGCTTTTTAATAGATATAATATAATTACTTTGTCGCAATCATTAAATAATTGTTCTATATTATCATAATTATATAAATCTGTATATTTTAATAATTTTGAGTTAGGATTCAATTCTTCCATCTCATTACCATTTAAACTATAATGTAAAATATCCATTTTTAAAAAGTTAAAATTATTAATATTAACAGAGAAATTTAAACTACTAAAATATATTTATCGCTAATTATTGTCTTAGGACAAACCTTATTAATACATACATAATTACTTTTTAATTCATTTATATATCCTATTGTTTCTTTATCTAGTAGTAGTTTTTTCTCTAATAAATAATTATATGTTCCTTTACCTGAACGTTTAGGAAAAATAACAACTTTATTTGCTTCGAAAATTTGATTTCTAGTGCTTTTGTAGTCGCAAGGGTTATGATGAACGAAAATTGTATATATTCCATAACTTCTACCATTTCTAAGTGTTTCGTCTCTTAGCCTTTCTACCTCTTTATTGATTTTTTTATTTTTAAAATCTTCGATATCGTCGTAAATTAAAAGCACTGGTTTTCCTTGACTTGCTATTTCTTCTAATGTATAAGGATTTACATATATATCGTCATCAATTTCAACACGTTTTATTTTTTTTATATCGTCTAGTGCTTTGTCTTCTTTCTTGGAACTAAAAAGTAATACTGGAGATTTTGGAAACTTAATCATAAAGTGCTGAACATAACTTTTAATAAATGAGGACTTACCTGTTCCTGTCTCCCCAGTGACATACACGCGGTCGACCTGTTCTGTTTTAGTCCAATTTTCGAGTTCTGGAAAAAAGTATCCTTCATTATCTGGTAGTCTCATTTTTTCTATCTTTTCTCCTTTTGCATCTTCATTATAATATATAGTTTTAGTTTTTTCATTTTCATTATTATAAACGTTAGCAATTATTTTACCTTTTGTAAAATTTAAAGACATTTTTAGAAAAAAATATTATTAGTTGATATTATTAATATAAAATTAGAAAAAAAATTTTGAAAAAACTTTAACTTTTTTAAAAAAACTTTATATATTTTCAAAAAACTTTATATATTTTTAGAAAATATATGATAAAAATCTACCAAGGTAGAAATTGGCTAGCGTGACCAATTATTTTACCTAGAATACCTGCACCGTGTAGTTGATGGATTGCGTGCACAACGTGGGCGCCTGCTCCTTTAAATTTCTTTGGTAGCATTTGCTCTATAAAACGAGGTAGCATTTCTAATTCAGCATCGGTTAATGCACGTAATGCGCGAACATCTGTTATATTATATGTATGACTAGATTTTGCGCGAGAAAGACGCGTTTTGCCAGTTTTAGAAACTTTAGGTCCTTTATAAGCAACACTTATATAATCGCCTTTTGCTTCCTTTAAAGCCTCTTTATAAGATACATTAGGATGATTTAATCTGTATTCTGCAACGTGTATTGCCCAAGGTGATGTAAGCTGTTCTATCTTTTTAGCACCACCGTGAAGAGGATTATGTTTATTACTGCGCCCTCCTAGACCAACACCTCCAAGAGACATTCCGCCATCCAACATATCATCACTTCCGCCTTCAAAAAGACCTCCTAGAGTATGCATTTTACGGTGATGAACTGCTCCACCCATAGGTGATATATCAAAAAAAGACATTTTAATAAATTAATGATTAGTTGAAGATTTTATTTATATTAATTTATTGTTAGAAATTAATTTCTAATTAAATAATAATAATAAAAAAATATAAAATATAAAAATGTCTTGGATGGATATTGTAGGAAGTGGAGAAAATATTTATCCTGAAAGAAGTAGATTGAATAAAATATCACCAAATAATCGAGTTGAAATATTAGGTGGTAGTAGTCGTTTTTCACATTTGAGTTATTCTCCTGAATGGGATAATGTTTATAAATTAAAATTTCAAGTTCCTATAGAATCAAAACAATTACAAATGCGATTATTAGGTAAAACACCTAGTGTATTTGCTAAAGATTCAGTAGTTGGAGGTAAAGGTATTTTTTATGATGATGACCAATTAGTAATGTTAGGTGGTGGTGGTAAAAAATTAATAAAGATATCAGGTAAAGGTGCAAATCCTTTGGGTTCTACATTACATACTGTAGCATATCACGATATACGAGGTGGGATGAGAGAAATGGAAGGTTCAGGATTATTTCTTCCTAGAGGATTTAGTCTTTAATTATTGATATTCATTCTTTATATATTTAATTGTTGTTTTTGTTATACATTTACTACATACTTTACAAGCACATTTTGGTATATCAATTGGTTTGCTTGGAGTTGGTTTAATTTCTTTTTCTTTATCCATTATAAATAATATCTTAATATATACTAATATAAAAAAATGGATACTGGAGTTTTAGCTGCTATAATTGTTGCTAGTGCCTCTGCTATTGGAACTGTAATAAATACTTTACATATAAATAAATGTCATTCTTGTTGTATGGATAGCGATTGTAGAAAATCTCCACCATCAACTCCAATAATGATAAATCAACCAAAAATTAAAAATGAAAATACTACTCTAATTTAGATAATAGTTTAATTGGTATAAAATAATAAGGTTTTCTAATATCATTATATCCAGTTCTTGTAGTTCTTTGATAATCCATAACCTTGATATTTTTAAATGTTTCTTCTTTGTATTCTATATAATAAATACCGTCTGTAAAATTAAATATAAATATTTGTTTTTTATCTTTTATTATTTTATCTTTTGGTAAAATAGTTGTATAAAATCGTTGTGAATCAATATTTCTACTTTTAACTTCGTATATTGTGTCTTGTCCTTGAAAATCATATTTACAAAATTGTTCTGTTTTTGTTAATTTATCATTAAAAAATGTTTCAATCTTTGTAATAATTGATTCTTCTTGAAGAATGCCAAAATTAAAATCTTTTTCATAAGTTGTCATTTTAGAGTTTAGTTGAAAGTTTATATATATTATCTTATAGTGTTATATTATTTCTATAGAATTAAACGAATCTGTTTATATTTTGAGTGTATATTATCAATTTTTAAGTGTGTTTTTAATAATATTATATAAATATAAATTGATGTATCGAATATTTTAAAGTCGTAATTTTTATCTAATTAAATAATAATATTAATATTAATATTAATTTTTTAAAATGTCTATAAACAGAAAATATCCTGAAAATTATAGTAATGAAATAACAAATTTAATAGATATTTTAACTATTAAAGGAGGTGAAAAACCACAATTAGTTGGGACAAGCAGTTTAAGATTAAATTATAGTAGTGATTATGATTTATGTCAAATTGTAAATTTAAAAAGTAAAAATGATTTTTTTCATCAATTTCAAAATATTATTAATAATCTTTTAAATACAAGAATGCTTTATATTGGTGATATTAAAAGTGGTATGGTTCTAGAGTTTAAAGTATTAAATGATAATATTAACGAACATAATTATAATCAACAGAGACCTTATTTTATTAATAAATTAAATGATTTATGCGATAAAGGATATATTTCTAAAGAAGAATTAAAAGAAAGTCTTAATTTATTAAAACCTGATTTATCAAGTATTGAAATTGCTATTTTAAAAAAAGAGATTCGATATGAAATTATAAGATGGAAACCTCAAGATGTATTAAAAGGATATTTAATATATAGAACTAAAAAAATAAATTTTACTGATTATTTATTAACAGATACAATATCTAAAATAGATGTTGTTTTTTGGATAAATGGTGTAAGATTTAATGAAATGTCTATTATATATTTATTTAAAGTTAATGGAACTATTATAAATAATTATTTTTTTCAAGCAGATAGAAAAATTAGAGAAAATATTTTATATTTAAATTATCAACATAAATATTTTAAATTATGTAAACGTATTTTTACATTTGAACGTATTAAACCACCAGCACAACAAAATAAACAAATAATCGAAAAATTATTTGATTTATTTGATGGTGATTTAGGAAGAATAAGTCAAGTAATGAGTGATTTAGAAACATTAGTATATCTTAAAGAAAATATTTCATCAATACCAATAGCACATATTAAATTTGAATTAAATCAAATGAAAAATCGGTTAGGAATGGTAACAGATAATATTTACCTTCAAAATTCTAATATTATTATTAAATTATTACATTTATTAGAAACTAATTTTAATATTAATGATTTAGAAAAAATATTTAATATATTAAATAATATTTTACAACACGAAACATTAGTATTTATGAAAAATAATAATTTATATCCAATTCCAAATGAATATATTGGTTTATATATTATCTAAGTATAAAGTAAAATGTATAAATTAATGAATATGCAAGAAGCTCAAGATGGCAAACACAAATTAAAAGCTACATTTTA
>Ga0007834_1000395_pt1 | contig 13913 bp, 13 predicted proteins | sample CryBogCBE06Nov07_FD_71233 | JGI IMG/M metagenome (GOLD analysis project Ga0007834, IMG submission 71233) | Freshwater microbial communities from Crystal Bog, Wisconsin, USA - CBE06Nov07 | ecosystem: Environmental > Aquatic > Freshwater > Lake | place: Crystal Bog, Wisconsin, USA | collected...
AGGCCCGGCTGGTGGGTGCTGACGCCTCGCACGCCTGGGCATCGGTCTACCTGCCCGGTGTTGGCGACGAACTCCCGGGCCGCTGGTACGACTTTGACCCGACCAACAACCGTGCCCCCGGCGCCGACTACGTCACGCTTGCGATTGGCCGCGACTACTCCGATGTCTCGCCCATCCGCGGTGTGATTCACGGCGGCGCGCGCCACACTTTGGAGGTGGCGGTCACGGTCGAGCCGGTGGATGAAGGGGACTAAACTTCGTGCTTTCGCTTCAAGGACAGAACCGTGACCGTATACGAAAAGCTCAATGAACTGGGCATCAGCCTGCCCGCCGTCGCAACCCCCGCTGCAGCCTATGTCCCCTATGTGCAGACCGGCAAACTGGTTTTTGTTTCCGGCAACATCGCACGCAAGGACGGCGCGGCCTGGGTCGGCCAACTGGGCAGGAACATCAGCGTGGAAGAGGGCAAGGCAGCCGCGCGCTCCTGCGCCATCGGCCTCATGGCGGCCCTGCACGCTGCCACCGGTGGCGACCTCGGCAAGGTCAGGCGCATTGTCAAGGTGATGAGCCTGGTCAATTCGACGCCCGACTTCACCGAGCAGCACATCGTCACCAATGGCTGCTCGGAACTGCTGGGCCAGGTATTCGGCGAGCGCGGTGCCCACGCACGCAGCGCCTTCGGCGTGGCCCAGATTCCGATGGGTGCCTGCGTCGAGATCGAGCTCATCGCCGAGCTCGAATAGATCAGATCAAGGTTGTCTGCGCAGTTCCGGCCGCTGGGGCCGTGCTGGCGCAGGCTTGAGCAGCGGATCCGGGTCGATGCGCACGCGCAGGCGCAGGATGACGGTCTCGCCGGGCTCGATGGCTGCAACGCGCCAGCGCACCTGCTGCGTACCGCCTGCCAGGCGCACCGGGACGGCCGTTTCAGGCTGGGCGCTGCCGTCGACATAGGTGGTGCCCGCGGGCACCGGAATCGCAAATTCCACATTGAGCAGGCGCCGCGCGGACACGTTTTTGTGCTCGGCGCTGTATTGGACGATGTCGCCCACACTCACGCTCGACCCATCTTCCAGCGTCTCGCCGGCGGCCGACACCACAAGCTTTTCAGCCCGGAAGCGCGACTGCAGCGGACCTGGCGCACGCTGGGTTGCCGCTGACGGCGCTGCAGGGGCAGCCGGCGCCTCGGCCCGGACGCCGGCGCCAAGCGCTATCAAAAATAGAGCGGCAAGCACCCGTTTGGTGATGGCTGGCAGCACATTTACTCCACGCGGTGGATGCCGGTTGGCTTGAACCCGAGGTCAGCGGCCTTGCCCTTGCGGCCACGCAGGCCACGCGCGTTGTTGAGGCTGCGGATCTCGAGCGTCTCGTCACGCTCCTTGCCACCTCGGCCGATACCCACGATGCGAACGCTGCGGCTATAGGCGGCAGCCCCCGCCAGACTGTCCTTGGCGTCCAGATCAATCAGCATCAGGCCGCGGCCCCCGTTGGCCATGCTGCGCAGTTCGCTGAGTTCGAACGTCAGGATTCGCCCACCGGTGGATGCACAGGCCACATGGGTAGCCGCTATTGTTTGAATAGCTGCCGACGCGCCTTCCGCGCCGGCCACAGGCACTTTCAGCTCCAGAACCGAAGGCGCGCAGACGCTTTCGCCAGGGTTGCAGCTGATAAAGGCCTTGCCAGCCTTCAGGCGCGAACTCATGTTGTCCACACTGGCGATGAAGCCGTAGCCACCGCTGGCCGAGAGCAAGAGCTGGGCGCTGCCGGGGCCGGCAAAGTAATGCAGGGCCTGGGTGCCGGGTTCGAGCTCGATCAGCGTGGTGATGGGCTGGCCGTCACCGCGCGCACCGGGCAGCTGCGCCACCGGCACCGAATACACCCGCCCGTTGCTACCAAACACCAACAGGGTGTCCACCGTGCGGCACTCAAAGGTGCCATGCAGGCCATCGCCTGCCTTGAAGGCAAAGCCCGCTGCCTCGTGGCCGTGACCGCTGCGCGCGCGCACCCAGCCCTTCTGGCTCACGACCACGGTAACAGGCTCGTCCACCACCTTGACCTCCAGTACTGCTTTCTTTTCGGCCTGGATCAGGGTGCGGCGCGTGTCGGCGAACAGCTTGGCGTCCTGCTCGATTTCCTTGACCATGAGTCGGCGCAGGGCGGCTGGACTGCCCAGGATGTCTTCCAGCTTTTTCTGCTCATCGCGCAAGCTGGCGAGTTCCTGCTCGATCTTGATGGCCTCGAGGCGTGCCAACTGGCGCAGTCGTATTTCGAGGATGTCTTCGGCCTGGCGCTCGCTCAGGGCGAAGCGCGCAATCAGCGCGGCCTTGGGCTCTTCGCTGCCGCGAATGATGGCGATTACCTCGTCAATATTGAGCAGCACCAGTTGCCGCCCCTCCAGAATATGGATGCGGTCGAGGATCTTGCCCAGCCGGAACCGCGAACGCCGCTCGATCGTTGTCTGGCGGAAGGCAATCCACTCCGTCAGCATCTGGCGCAGCGATTTCTGCGTCGGCCTGCCATCCAGCCCGACCATGGTGAGGTTGATCGGCGCCGAGGTCTCCAGGCTGGTGTGCGCCAGCAGGGTGTTGATCAGCTCGCTTTGTTCGATGCGGCTGGTCTTGGGCTCGAACACCAGACGCACGGCCGCGTCCTTGCTCGACTCGTCGCGCACGGCATCGAGCACGGCCAGCACCGTGGCCCTGGCCTGGGTCTGTTCCTGGCTCAGGGCCTTTTTTCCAGCCTTGACCTTGGGGTTGGTGAGTTCCTCGATTTCCTCAAGCACCCGCTGCGTGCTGACGCCGGGCGGCAATTCGGTTACGACCAGTTGCCACTGGCCCCGGGCCAGGTCTTCGGTCTTCCAGCGCGCCCGCACCTTGAGGCTGCCGCGACCGCTACGGTAGGCATCGGCAATGTCGACAGCGCCACTGATGATCTGGCCACCGCCGGGGTAGTCGGGGCCTGGGATGAGGGCAGCCAGCTCGTCATCGGCAAGGCCGGGTGACTTGATAAGGGCAATGCAGGCGTCGGCTACTTCGCGCAGGTTGTGGCTCGGGATTTCGGTCGCCAGGCCCACGGCAATTCCGCTGGCGCCATTGAGCAAGGTGAAGGGCAGACGTGCCGGCAATTGTCTGGGCTCTTCGGTGGAGCCGTCGTAATTGGGCATGAAATCGACTGTGCCTTCATCGATTTCATCGAGCAGCAGGCTAGTGATGCGCGCCAGGCGTGCCTCGGTGTAGCGCATGGCAGCAGCGCCATCGCCATCGCGCGAGCCGAAATTGCCCTGGCCGTCAATCAAAGGGTAGCGCTGGGAAAAGCCCTGGGCCATGCGCACCAGGGCGTCATAGGCGGCCTGGTCGCCATGCGGGTGGAAGCGGCCCAGCACATCGCCGACAACCCGCGCGCTCTTGACAGGCTTGGCACCAGTAGCGCCATTGGGCCCGCCAAAGCCCAGACCCATGCGCGACATGCTGTAGAGGATGCGCCGCTGCACGGGCTTCTGGCCGTCACAGACATCGGGCAAGGCCCGCCCCTTGACCACGCTCAGGGCGTATTCAAGGTAGGCGCGCTGGGCATAGTGGCCAAGACTCAGGTCGGCATCGGGAGCTTCGGGAGACAGGTTCAGATCGGATTGCTGGGTCATGGGAAGGGAGTTAGATCAGGCAGAAGTCGGGGTTTTCAGGAGGCGGATGGAGGTAGCCAGTTCCGCAACGTGTCCAGAGCCATGGCCCTGGGCGAGGCAATTGAGCAAGGCAGCAGCGCTCATCGGCTCGTCGCCCGTTTCCAGCGCAACACACTGGAACTTGATTAGCAACTTTTGTCCTCGCGCGGGATCGGCCCGCAGACCGCTGGCCACGAAACGCGTGGCCAGTTCATTGAGACTCTCATGCGCGGCCAAACCCTCGACCAGGACCACAAAGAGGTCATTGGCCACACGGGTGGCAAAGTCTACGGGGCGCAGGACGGCATGGATGGCACCGGAAGCGGCAAGCAGGCTGAGCTCGTCATTCCCCAGCTCGTGGTCAGCGGCAAGCTGACGCAGATTGGTCACCTGCAGGCTTAGCAGCGCATTGCGGTATCCAAAGGCCCGGGCACGGGCGCCGGCACTATCGAGTTGCTGGGCAAAAATCCTCGGCAGCGCCAGTCCCGTGAGCGGGTCGGTGCGCTCAATTGCCCGCACGCGCAGGGTGACCTCCGAGCGTAAGCGGCTGCGCCAGACCAGGCCCATGTACGTTGTGGCACCAAACAGTGTGAGCAAGAGTGCTTTCCAGAGAATGGCCGGGGGCTCGGAGCCTTCAATGCCCCGTAAGCGCATCAGCATCAATCCTGCCCAGCCGATCAGTACGGAAGCCTGGCCGGCGGCGATCCAGAAGATCCACGGCGCGCATCGGGCCCAGGTCGAGCGCAGTGCCATGCCAATGGCTAGGAGCCAGAGCGGCCCCATGATGAGAGACGAACCGGTCAACGGGGCGAAAATAGATCCCAAGGCGGCCAATGCCGAAAGCGCCGCCACACTGGCCAAGCCCGCGGCAGGTAGGCGCATGGATCCGGTGGTGCCTAGGAGGGCGCGTAGCATCCAGTTGGACATGGATACCACCAGCCAGGCACTGGGGCGACCCCACACAACGTCACGCGAAGTGCCCGCAAGCAAACTGCTGATCTGCACAGCCACTGGCGACATGCCCATAGCCAGAGTCGCTGCGAGCCACCAGAGCCCTGTCTCGCGATAGGCCTGGCCGATCAGGATACTGTAAAGAGCGATCAGCCCGCTGGCGCCACACATGAGCCCCAGCAGGAAGATGCCCGATCCATCAGCCATTAGTCGCGCTCTATCTTGAATTCAGGCAGTCCGAGCGCTGCGGTGCCGACCGGCAGCGGCATGTTGTTGCGAGGGCTGGGCAGCTCGACCCGCACCCGGCTGATCGGGCGCCGCTCGGCCGAGAGTTCCGGCTGCTTGAGCAGGGTGTAGATCTGCATCACGGTCTTCACGTAGTTCTGCGTCTCCGGGTAATTGGGAATGCGGTTGCCGGCGCGCTGCACCGAGCCCTCGCCTGCGTTGTAAGCGGCTAGGGCCAACTCCAGCCGGCCGCCAAACAGGTTGAGCAGGTCGCGCAAATAGCGCGTGCCGGCACGGATGTTGGTGCGCGGGTCCACGAGCTTTTTCTCGGCCGTCATGGATTTGTCTGCGGCGACGCCATAGCGCTGCGCGGTGGCCGGAATCACCTGCATCAGTCCGATCGCGCCCTTGGGTGAAACCGCTGCGGCGTCAAAGCCCGACTCCGTCGCAATCAGGGCCTGAAGCAATTCAAAATCGATGTTCTGGGCCGCCGAAGCCTCGCGCATCAGGTGCTTGACCGCCTTGAAATTGGTAGAAACCTCAAAGAATGCAATCAGCTTTGCCGGAGCCGCTGGCAAGGCCACGGGCCGGGGCGTGTCGATTGGGCCGCGCAAATCCTGGCTGGTGTCGAAACTGCCGTCGGCCTTGAAAAACAGTTCATACCGCGCATCGACGCGCTCCGCGGCGAAATGGGCCAGGCCCTTGTCGTCGACATAACCCCAGACGTCGGCATGCGCGGCCTGCTGAAAAAACAGGAGCATCAAAGGGGCAATCCACAACGGCATCCAGCGCATTTCAGGCAACAGGTGACGCAGGCTCATGGCGTCACCTCGCGCCCCAGCCGCCGCCGCTCGGCGAACTCTGCCTCCAGCATGGACATCACGATCAGCGAGTCGAAGCCCTGCTCCACCTTGACCGCCTCGCGCAAGATGCCCTCCTGGACAAAACCTTCGCTTGCGTAGAGCCCATGGGCGCGCAGGTTGCGGCTCTTCACGTCCAGCCAGAAGCGGTGGGCACGCAGGTCATCAAAGGCGACTTTTTTGACCACGCGCAGGGCTGCGCGGCCCAGGCCCAAGCCCTTGGCCTGGACCACCATGCGCTTGAGCTCTATCGAGCGCTGCTGGTTGCGACAGCCGATCAGGATCAGGAAGCCCACGGCCTCAAGGCCCGATCCGCCTTCGATGATGAAGTGGCGGAAGTCGGGGAAGCGGATCGCCGCCTCATGCTGCATGCGCTCCCAGGGCGTGATACTCGGCAAGTTGGCTTCGTCGCGCTCGACGCTGAGCACGAAATCCAGATCGCTCTGCATCGTGGGTCGCAGGCGCACCCGGGGACTTTCCGCAGGGTGGCTGGCAATGGCAGCGATATCGGCCAATGACATCAGGTTTGCTCCATCAGACGTCCACCTCGACCGAGTCGCCGTGGATTTCCATCAATTCGCGCCGCGCGGCCGCCTCGCCCTTGCCCATGAGCTGGGTGATGAGGTTTTCGGTCTGCAGGAAATCCAGTGCGCCCAGTTGAACAGGCACCAGGCGCCGCGTATCGGGGTTGAGCGTGGTTTCCCACAACTGCTCAGCACTCATTTCGCCCAGGCCCTTGAAGCGGCTGATGCTCCAAGCGCCTTCGCGTACGCCTTCCTTGCGTAGTTTGTCAAGAATGGCGGTCAGCTCACCCTCGTCGAGCGCATAGACCTTGGAGGCCGACTTCTTGCCGCGGGCCGGTGCGTCCACACGGAAGAGCGGAGGCCGGGCCACATAGACATTGCCGGCTTCGATGAGTTTGGGGAAATGGCGGAAAAACAGCGTGAGCAGCAGGACCTGGATGTGCGAGCCATCCACATCGGCATCGCTGAGGATGCAAACCTTGCCGTAGCGCAGGCCGCTGAGGTCGGGGGTGTCCGCGGGCCCATGCGGGTCCACGCCGATTGCCACCGCGATGTCGTGGATTTCGGTATTGGCAAACAGGCGGTCGCGCTCGACCTCCCAGGTATTGAGCACCTTGCCGCGCAGCGGCAGGATGGCCTGGCATTCCTTGTCGCGGCCCATCTTGGCGCTGCCGCCGGCGGAGTCGCCTTCGACGAGGAAAACCTCGTTGTGGGAGATGTCCTTGCTCTCGCAGTCGGTGAGCTTGCCGGGCAGAACGGCCACGCCGGAGCCCTTGCGCTTCTCTACCTTCTGGCCGGCTTTCTGGCGCGTCTGGGCAGCCTTAATGGCAAGTTCAGCCAGCTTCTTGCCATAGTCAACATGCTGGTTCAGCCAGAGATCCAGCGCGGGGCGTACAAAGCTCGACACCAGTCGCACTGCATCGCGCGAATTGAGCCGCTCCTTGATCTGGCCCTGGAACTGCGGATCGAGCACCTTGGCAGACAGCACATAGCTGGCCCGGGCGAAAACGTCTTCGGGAAGGAGCTTGACGCCCTTGGGCAGCAGCGAATGGAGCTCAATAAAATTCTTCACGGCATTGAACAGGCCGTCACGCAGGCCACTTTCGTGGGTGCCGCCGGCGCTGGTGGGAATCAGGTTCACATAGCTCTCGCGCACCGGCTGCCCATCTTCGGTGAAGGCCAGGCACCAGGCCGCGCCCTCCCCCTCGGCAAAGGTTTCGTCACTGCTCGCAAAGCCCTCGCCTTCAAACAGCGGGATAACGGCATCTGCGCTGAGGGTCTGATCGAGGTAGTCTTTGAGGCCGCCCTTGTACTGCCAGGTCTGGCTGTCCTTGGTTTTCTCATTGACCAGGGTGACCGAGACACCCGGCATCAGCACGGCCTTGCTGCGCAGCAGATGCGTCAGCTCGGGCAGCGGAATCACCTGGCTTTCAAAATATTTTGCGTCCGGCCAGACGCGCACCGAGGTGCCCTGCTTGCGGTCGCCCTCGGCCTGCTTGCGCAGCTGGAGCTTTTCGACCACATCGCCGCCGGCGAACACCAGCCGGGCCACCATGCCCTCGCGGTAGCTCGCGGCCTCCAGGCGCTTGCCCAGCGCATTGGTCACGCTCACGCCCACGCCATGGAGGCCGCCCGAGAAACTGTAGGCCCCGCCCTTGCCCTTGTCGAATTTGCCACCGGCGTGCAGGCGGGTAAACACCAGCTCGATCACGGGCGCCTTTTCCTCCGGGTGCATGCCAAAGGGGATGCCACGGCCATCGTCGTCCACCGTGACCGAGCCATCAGTGTGCAGCGTGACCTTGATCTTCTTGCCATGCCCGGCCAAGGCTTCGTCGGCCGAGTTGTCCAGCACTTCCTGGATAACGTGCAGGGGGTTGTCGGTGCGTGTGTACATGCCCGGCCGCTGCTTGACGGGCTCCAGGCCCTTGAGCACGCGGATCGAGCCTTCGGAATAGTCGGTGGGTAACTTGCTTGCCATGGGAGCGTGATTGTAGTGCTTTGCGCAGTGCGGGCTGGATATTTGTACAGCATCCGCCGCGCTATGCTGTGCCCTCCAGCAACCGAAAGGCCTTCCCCATGCAACGCCGCCACCTGCTCCAGAGTTCCAGTCTGCTCGCTTTAGCTATGCTTTCAGGAGCAGGCTACGCCCAACCGACAACGGTTGGTGGCCCCAATCGTCAAAAACTCGTGATCCAGGTCAGCGACCCCGATCCGGCCAAATGGAACCTCGCGCTGAGCAATGCCAAAAACGTGCAGGAAGATCTGGGCGCCGCCAATGTGGATATTGAAATCGTCGCCTATGGCCCCGGCATCGGCATGCTCAAGATGGACTCTGTGGCCAATTCGCGCGTGGCCGAAATGCTCAAGGCAGGTGTGAAAGTGGTTGCCTGCGAAAACACCATGCGCAACCAGAAGCTCAGCAAGGATGACATGGAGGCCGGCATCAGCTACGCTTCCGCCGGAGTTACCGAGATCATGCGCCTGCAGCAGGCGGGTTGGTCCTACATTCGCCCCTGACAGGACAGGCCACGCTCCTATAATCCCTTTTCCTGCGGGCATCGTTCAATGGCAGGACCTGAGTTTCCCATACTCAAGATGAGGGTTCGATTCCCTTTGCCCGCTCCACCCGGCCACGAGCCAGCCTCCATCCGTGCCCATGCGCTGGGACATCTTCTGCACCGTCATTGACAACCACGGCGACATCGGCGTGTGCTGGCGGCTTGCCGCCAACTTGGCTGCGCGCGGCGAGCAGGTGCGTTTATGGGTGGACGATGCCGCTGCACTGACCTGGATGGCACCGAAGGGGGCTTTGGACGTCGAAGTCCACACATGGTCCCGCAACACGCATTTCGCTGCGCCGGGCGATGTCGTCATCGAGGCGTTCGGCTGCAACATCAGCGGGGCAGTGGCCCAATGGCCGGCTGCGGCCAGGTTCAGCTGGATCAATCTCGAATACCTGAGCGCCGAACCCTTTGCACAGCACAGCCACGGTCTGCCCTCGCCCGTACTGTCGGGGCCCGGCATGGGCCGCAGCAAACGCTTTTATTACCCCGGCTTCATGCCGGGCACGGGCGGTTTGCTACGCGAAACCAACCTGGCCCATCGCCAGGCAGGCTTTGACCGCGCCGCCTGGCTCGCGCAACAGGGCATTGCCTTGCGCCCGGGAGAAAAGGTGGTCAGCCTGTTTTGTTACGAACCCGCTGCACTGCCGGAACTTTTGGCGCAACTGGGCGGGCAGTCAACGCGCCTGCTGGTCACGCCGGGCCGGGCCTACGCGGCTGTCCAAAAAGCCCTGGAGCCTTCGCCAAGCTGGCGTGGCCTGCTATCTTTTTTGAACCTGCCTTACCTGAACCAAGCCGGGTTTGACCATCTGCTCTGGGCCAGCGACCTCAATTTTGTGCGCGGCGAGGACTCCCTGGTGCGCGCTTTGTGGGCCGGTCAGGCCTTCATCTGGCAGATCTACCCGCAGGACGACGGTGCCCACGCGGCCAAGCTCGAAGCATTTCTGGATTGGCTCCAGGCGCCTGCGGATCTGCGGCGCTTCCACCGGGTCTGGAATGGGTTGGAAGCGGGGCCCCTGCCGCCGGTCAACAGGCCAGCCTGGCAAGCCGCAGCCCGCTTGGCGCGCCAGCGTCTACTGGAACAATCCGACCTGGTCACCCAGCTGCTCGGGTTTGTACAAAAAACCCGTTAAAATCAAAGGCTTTGCACCTTGCGGTGCGCCAGCGTGCCGGGCCTGCCTGGTGGCGTTTGCAATCCTTACCTTTCCACCCCGGAACCCCTATGAAAACCGCTCAAGAAATTCGCGCCGGCAACGTCATCATGCACGGCAAGGACCCGATGGTCGTGCTCAAGACTGAATACAGCCGTGGCGGCCGCAACAGCGCAACGGTGCGCATGAAGCTCAAGAGCCTGATCGCCAACTTCGGCACCGAAGTGGTCTTCAAGGCCGACGACAAGATGGACCAGGTCATCCTGGACAAGAAAGACTGCACCTACAGCTACTTTGCCGACCCGATGTATGTCTGCATGGACGCTGACTACAACCAGTATGAAGTCGAAGCCGAGAACATGGGCGACACGCTGAATTACCTCGAAGACGGCATGGCTCTGGAAGTCGTGTTCTACGACGGCAAGGCCATTTCGGTCGAACTGCCCACCAGCGTGGTGCGCGAGATCACCTGGACCGAACCTGCCGTAAAGGGCGACACCTCCGGCAAGGTGCTCAAGCCTGCCAAGATCGCCACCGGCTTTGAAGTGGGCGTGCCGATCTTCGTTGCGCAAGGCGACAAGGTTGAAATCGACACCCGCACGGGCGAGTACCGCAAACGCGTCTGATCCAGACCCCCTTCCGGATGCAGCCCGGCCTGCGCCGCATGGCGCCAGGCGAGATTCACCTGCATCCGCTGGAGCGCGGCAGCGCGCTCTGGCTGGAGAAGCAGGCTGTGGTGCGCAGCGGCGCGGCAATCCATTGCGTTGCCGGGTTTGACCCGTCAGACGCTATTAATTCAATAGCAAACCACGCCCTTTCGACGGGGGCTTTCAGCCAATTCGATTCAGGAACTCCGCTGGCCCTTCGTTGCGCGGAGGATCTGGCAGTGTTGCAGCCCGACGGTCGCGTGCCCTGGATGTGCGTTTGCACCCCCTCACATTGGGCGCCGGAAGACAAGCTGGGTTTGAGCCTGGCGCAGATCCATGCTCCGGTCGCTGATGCGCAGGTCGTGCGCGATGCAAGCGCGGCGCTGGCCCGCCTGGTGACCAGCGGCCAAGCCTGGGAGCGCTGGGTCTGGACCATCAGCCCCAGTGGCCGCTTTGACCAGCATCCGCGCCGCCATGCGCGTGATCCTTGGCCCGCCTTGCGCGGCCCCCAGGAATTCGCGCAGGGCTGCTGGATGCGTAGCGAGCGGCAAACCTTCTTCCCCGTGCACGATAGCCGCGGCGCACCGGTGGGGCAAAGCATCTTCACCATCGGCGTGCGGCTGGAAACCCTGACCGGCTTTGTGCGCGACGCCGATACCGCGCTGCAACTCCATGCCAGCCTGTCCTCGATGAGCGATACCGTGCTGGCCTACAAAGGCCTCACACATGCGCGGGCGCCGCTGTTGCAGTGGCTATCGGATCAAGTGCCCAGCTTGAGCAGGTCCTTGAGTTCCTGAATGGCAAAGTCGTTCTCGAGAACGACCACGGCGGCCTGTTGGCGCCGGGCTTCCTCGTAGGGCTGGTCAGGCCTGAGCATGAACTCGACCGCCGTGCCGGTGTACCGGATGGACGCAATGCCGGACATGGGCACCTTGATGCGCTCCTCGCTGGAACCCACTAGACCGCTGCGCTTGCGGCCGGTCATGCGCAGCAGGTCGCCCTGGTAGCGCATTTCGCCAATGCCCGTAAATCCGAACGCGCCAGCGCGCAAGGTGCCACCACCGAAATTGACGATGAAGCTAGGCCACAGGCCTGACGCGTTAGCCGGCGGAGGCGGCGCAGAGGCAATGACGCCCCGCACCGGGGCATCGGCCATTTCGAACCGGTCGGCCACCAACTCGGCAACGGTCATTTGAAGGCTGTCGTCGCGAATCAGGATCTGGTGATCCTCCACCAGTTTTTTGACGCGCATGCCCACCAGGGTGCGGCGGTCGAAAGGACCGATCTTACGGCCTTCCACGACGAGGGAGTAGTGATGCGGTTTGTCTTCTCTCATATTGCAATGGGTTTCGGGCTGAGAATACCGCAAAAACTGGCGACAATGGCAGGCATGGAAAACACTGAAAACCTGCAAGAGCAACGTCTGGCGGACGCATGGGCCACCCTGCAGAGCCATGCCCAACGGGGCATTCCCCTGGAGGCTGAATCCAACCGCCTAGCCTTTGCCGACCCGGAGTTCCTGCTCCGCCGCGAAACCCGCGGCATCCGCTTCCAGCTCGAACTGCTCAAGCCCGACATTGGCCAGGAAGACAGGGGCATCAACCACACCGTCGTTGTTTTCGGCAGCGCCCGCTTCCGGTCGGAAGAGGAATCTCACGCCCTCCTGGCGGCAGCCCGGGCTGGAGGCGACGCTGTCGCTCTTGCATCCGCCGAGCGGCTCGCGCGCAACGCACATTACTACGAGAACGCGCGGCGCTTTGGCTCCATGGTGGCGCGTTACAGCGAGAGCCACGATCCGGCCGAACGGATGTTCGTCTGCACGGGCGGTGGCCCCGGCATCATGGAGGCGGCAAACCGTGGGGCCCGCGAGGCCGGCGGCATCAGCGTGGGCCTAAACATCGCCCTGCCCCATGAGCAGGACCCCAACCCCTACATCACACCGGGTCTGAGCTTCAAGTTCCACTATTTCGCGCTACGCAAGATGCACTTCATGATGCGCGCCAAGGCCCTGGTAGCGTTCCCGGGCGGGTTCGGCACGATGGATGAACTCTTCGAGACGCTGACATTGGTGCAATGCAAAAAAGCCCGCCCAGTGCCCATTGTGCTTTTTGGCGCGGACTACTGGAAGCGTCTGCTGAACTTTGATGTGCTGGTCGAAGAAGGAGCCATTTCCGCAGAAGACCTGCGCCTGTTCAGCTATGTTGACGAACCCCAGCACGCCTGGGACATCATCAGCGACTTTTACGGTCTGGCCGGCCCCCCGCTGTGAGCGCCTGACGGGCGCAGGGACAAGGCAACCCGGGTCCCGCTGCCCACAAAGGCCCCCACCATCCAGAACACGGCTGACACGCCGACGAGCGAACCTGCTGCGCCCAGCAGCATGGGCATGACTACGCTAGAAGCATTGATCGACATCAGCCGCAAGCCCAGGGCTTCACCATGGCGGTGCTCCGGCGTGATCTGGTGCAGCGTGCTCATTACCATGGGCTGAACTGACCCGAGGGACAGACCCAGCAACACCGAGCAGATGCCCATCTGCCAGGCGCTGTGCAAAAAGGGATAGACACCAAAGAACAGTGCCGAGGCTGCCATCGCGCAACTGATGACAACAGGCTCGCGCAACCGGGCCGCAAGGGTGGGCATCACCACGCGAACCACGGTGGCGGCCACCGCAAACGCGCCCAGGATGGTTCCGATGACTGACGCGCTGAAGCCATTGGCGTGGCCCAGAATCGGAATGACAAAGGTGTGTACGTCCCAGCAGGATGAGAGCATCCAGTTGACGAGAAGCAGGCGGCGGAACATGGGCTCGGAAAGCAGGTCCCAGATGCGGGTCTTGTCGGCTGAAGGGTGCACTTCGACAGGGGGCAACTCCCGGGTGCTGCGCACCCACAACCAGGTCGTCAGGGGAAACAGGGCCAACAGCAGGAAAGCAGCCCGAAATCCAAAGTGGTCAATCATCAAACCAGTCGAAAATGGCCCCAAAAAGTTGGAGATGGCCGGACCGATTGCCAGCCAGGAAAACACCTGCTTCAGCTGGGTCGAGGTCTGGGCCGCACGCCCCACGTGGCGCTGAATGGCGATCGAGGCGGCGCCGGTAGCACCTCCGGTCAGCAATGCACACAGGCACAAGACCGGAAAGCTGGGCCAGACAACCGCCAGGCCCGCACCGCCACTGGCAGCCAGCACTGCCCAGCCCACAGGCCGCTTGATCCCGTTGCGATCGGCAAATCGGCCGGCAGGCAGGGCCAGAAATACCTGGGTCAGTGCGAACAGGGCGAGCAGAAAACCCACAGCCGCTTCGCTATAGCCCTGGCTGAGCGCCCATAGCGGTGCCGC
>Ga0007834_1000396_pt1 | contig 13909 bp, 13 predicted proteins | sample CryBogCBE06Nov07_FD_71233 | JGI IMG/M metagenome (GOLD analysis project Ga0007834, IMG submission 71233) | Freshwater microbial communities from Crystal Bog, Wisconsin, USA - CBE06Nov07 | ecosystem: Environmental > Aquatic > Freshwater > Lake | place: Crystal Bog, Wisconsin, USA | collected...
CCTAGTAGATAGTGTAGTGTACCCTGTCATTCTATGTCACCCGGCAGAGGAGTTTGTTTCCCAGGATGTGGTGGGGGAGTGAAGTGTTGGTCTAGGTCATCATTATATGTCCGCCCTGCCGCTACACCTAGTGTGATCTGCTAATTAGCTCATAGGGGTGCTTAGTTTCCGCGGTCTGCTATGTCTTTCTGTGTAATCTAAGCTAAGTTTCTGTAAAAAAACAAAAACTGAGCCTTCGTGCCTGCCCGAGCTTCGACGAGTATTTTCTGCCGTTGCTTCTCAGCTTTACGCACGTTTGCTTGACGCACCCTCGACGTCCAGTGCCTGGATTCATCCGGTCCCTTGAAGTGGCGTCGCCAGAGTACAATAGAGTTGACCTTCGTTCCAGAGTCCGGCGTCTCCAAGAGCTGCACTATTATTCTTGCAATTTCCGCCCATGCTCGTGTAAGAATGCGCGCTCAGGGCGCCCGCCCCCATCAATGGTCCGACTTTGCCACCTCCGTCACTCAGTTTTCCTGGCCACTCACAGCTCCTATCTTGTCCGTCTCCCGTCTTATGGAAGCTCGCAGTTTTTGACTCATTCTTCGTTACTGAGTCCTCCTCCGAACTATTTTGATTCTCGAGCACTGTCAGCTCAAAGCAGTCTCCGGGCTATTTTGGCTCTTCGGCGGCACGATATAAAGTCGAAGGAGTCCCACAGCGGTGTTAGAAATAAAAATTTCTTGTGCCCGTGCTATGAACAGGCTAGCTAATATTAGTCTTCAACTTTCCGAAGTAAGTACGTCCGGATTCGGCTGCAATAGAGCACATCGAGCTTTTTCAAAAAATATAAAAAGCCAACAAGCAATTTTGGAAGCTATAGGAAACATAACACCTGGAATTTTTTAAAACTTAACGGTAACTTCCGAATGAATGATAAAATTAGTGCAGCGCAGAGATCTGGGTCGAAACCAGGGACCCTGGGAGCTTTTTCTGGAAAAAGTGCCAGTTCCTGGCATTTAGTGCTTGCAGGTCTGCACGAAGACTCAAGTCGCGGCGAATATCTTGGAACTTTGAGCTCATCGTTAGTATACATATCTGGTTTTGGACACTAGAGGAATAAACTACGAACCTGAACTCTGCATAAAAATGATCTAGCGCAAATCCAACTTCAGGAAATCAGTTTGATAAATACAACTGAGCTCCTAATTTAGCTACAAGTCTCAATTTTTAAGATGGTTGGGCTCAAGCGTAGAATAACTTGGTGAAACGAGCATTTCGTACGAGGGAGAAACTCGACTTATGCCAGAACTGGAGTGAATAACGATTGGGAATTCGCTTCCAACCTTAGCTTTAAAAAATGACAAATCGTAGTGCTTTGCTAGAATCTGTTAATACGGCACTGAGCAGGAATATTTCGGCAAAAATCAAGGACTTCCTTCTGAAATTCTAGACACACCTTGGAGCTCCTCCTGTTTCAATTTATAAACAGAGCGACTTGGATTGGGATTGTACATTTCTGATTTCGCTTCCATCGGGATAGCTCATCACTTCGAGCAGCAGCGCGACTCTTCACGACGATAACTTGATTCTGCAAAAGGAAGCCGGCACTGTTGTTTGCACTTTTAACGCAACACACTCACCAGGGGATCGTATTGGAAGGCGAAACTCTTGGCAGAGACTGCCTGCCTGTTGCTCGACGATTTTCACTTGCTCTCCGACCAAGCAACAACTTTGCCGATACCAAAACACCAAAGACATCAGCTATGGAGCTGAAAGGCCGGATGAGCACCTGTTTTTCTTCTTTGTTGCTTGCTTTCGTTTCCCTTGTTCTTTTTCTGTGCTTTAGGTACTCCAGCCGTCTGCAAAGCGCCTGACAGTACTTTAGGTATCCCAGCCTCTCAAGAAATTCCAAGGCATTTGGACTAAATCATAGGTGCCCTCTGTCACTTGGTGGTGGACGTGGTGTTAAACTGACTCGTTATGTCTTGGGGTTGATGATGGTGGAGAGGAGTAGAAAGTTGAAAACTGTGTCACTACAGATGGGGGCATTTTCAATCGGGTTTGGTTATATAATTTCAATTTTTCTCGGGAAACTCAGGTGTCTAGCTTTTTTTCTGGCGTTGGCTGTTTTTTTTTCTCTGTATATTTGCCGAGTTTTTTTTACCCTGGGTGTTGCATCACGGTACAAGTAGGCAGTCGAGCTAATTGACTTTCAGATGAAGCGTTTTGACGCTGATGATATCAAACTCATATGTTGAGGGTAGTCAAAGTTCCACAAGCCGCCCAGTAGACTGATAGTATGAAATACAGCGCGTACGGGACTGCGTAAGCAGCTAACCCCGAGATCTTATTTTCTGTTATCTATCGATCAGACTAAGGTGGAGCTATCTCGGTGAATTTCACTTTTCTCTGTTCGCCCTAACCGCAAGAGGGATCTGCCAATGTGGCTCATAAGGGTTCTGGGTGAAATTATGCGCGCTTGTCATGTTTTACCCAGCTAAGTATTAAGCTTTCTCTTTCTCTGTCAGCTTAAAGTTGGCGGGCGACACCCAGCCCCCAAACACACGGGAGCGCTTGCTACTCGGGCCCGAGAGCCACCGTCAACACTCCCAAGCGTCCCCGGAAGTAGAAGACACCTACACTCGCCGGCGCCTCCAATCCGATTTAGCGCCCATGTAGGGCTGCGTGTAACATGCGCGCTCCCTGAAACCACGCACGCGCTCGCCTTCTCATCACAAGAAGGCCAGGCCTCCAGAACCAGACAGCCCACTCTTCTCATTCACCCTCATACCGCTCTCCCAGGGCTTATTCTCCAAGACGGAGCTGTCCTTTCCCCTGTGTGCAACTCAAATGGCGAAAACAAAAGGTGGTCTCCCTACCTTGCTATCGGCGAATATATAGGAGTCAAGGTCCGGCATTCCCAGGCTATCTTACCCTCGTATCAGTCTGCATACCTGGGCGAATGACTGTGACGCTCAAGAATACACGTCATGCTACGGACGATTCGCCACAATTTCAACGACAAAACCATCAAATGTCGGCTTTGTCCACGCACTGTCCACGGGACGACTCAACGCAGGCTTTTTCTCGAGGCCTTGCCAGGAGTTTGTCTACTCCATGGTGAAGAACTGTACGCTGGCTTCGGGCCCAACTATTGGCTCTCAATCAAATTACCCTCTGACGTCCATCTGGCGTGTATTACAAATACTCGTCCGCGGTTCTTTTGCGGACAGGTCTCCTCCGCACGATCCAGAACCTCCGACTCGGCTCACGGCATATAAGATTTCTTCAAACCTGACCGCACACCTCTGGCCCAACGCGCCCTCCCTGATCACAAGGTCTCCGTTCACGACGACACCTTCAGTGTGCTATTTTCCTCGCTATCGTCCCTTACCGGGAGTCTGACACCTACGACGACAAACGTGCGGCGCTTCTTGAATAGCTTGAAACCTAACCAGTTCTGCAAGTTTAATTGCACGAGCCTCCTCCATGTACAACGTCTGTGTGCCTGACGGCTCGTGTGGCATTCAACTGGCTCTCCTCTATTGGATCCCTCCTTACTCCGACTGGGGTCCTACGTTCCGGGAGTCGGGGTTGGGTCCTACGTTCCGGGAGTCGGGGTTCCAAGTGCCCTTTCTCAAGTTCAGGCGCAAGGAGCACAACTCGCAACTGCCCGAGATTCTCTAGGCCCTGCGGCAACTTTAACAGAATCGGACGTCTCCAGGCTCACATGCTCATCAACCGCTTTAGCTCTGGCTCGATGGTCTATCCCTCAATAATAACCCCTGTCCCATCATCCATTCTGACCATTACATCGAGCCAACACCACTTTATTTGCGGAGTCAGGAGAAGAAGCGATGGACCACCGTCTTGGCCGCGTACCGTCCACCTTTTGTTATGAGGCATGGTTCCCCGCCCGTTCACAACCGTTTACTGCCTCTGAACTGCACCACATCCAGACCCAGCTTTACCGCTCGTTTATCTTCAGGGGTCAACATTTTTATTCTTTGGAGTCGAACCCCGACGTTCTGCCTTGGTTTGAGTTCTCTTTACCGCAAGCCTGATTGATCGTCGTCTCTCCCCCCCCCACTGGACCGGCCCAGCGCCGTCTCTGGTTCCGCTCCTCCCCCTCAAAAGGCAGTCCCTGTGACTCTGTATCAATCCGGAGTAGTCACGTCGGGCTCGGTTCAACATGCAAATTCCCTTGGTCAGGGAACCTTTCCTGATTTCGACACAAGATTTTTTTCGGTCTCTCACCAACGCCACCCAATCGACTTCCAGGAGGGCAACAACCTAAGTTTGGAAGTCCGAGGACATTCACTTGTTTTCGTCTGATCTTTTGGAGGAGCTAGCTAGTATCGTTAAATCTAAACCGCTGTATCTTGGTTGCGTAGTTCGTACGTTGACGCTTTCCCTCCCTGTTGAGCTTTGAAGCCTGGACGGGTCGCGTGGTCTTCAGTTTGTTTGTGCACTTCCTCTTACATAAACCTGGCACCCCGCCCCTCATTTCTCTGGGTACTTTTACTCTCGCGAGCGGGAAAATTTACTTTACCGTACCCTCGAAAAGTGGACGACAACGTCCAGCATTTTCCCATATACGCTTTTCAAACTACAAGGTACTCTGGCTCTCCAAAGCGTCACCAGGGATGCTCTCCACTCCCTAATGATTTTTCCAACGTCCACCGGGTCCTTCGATCGTACCGTCGTAGCGTCATTATTTGGTGTCAACCGCCGGGGGACCACTTGTTCTACTGGCTGGTCTTTGATTGCTCCTCTGACGTCAGCGGTATAACCTCACGCGTGACCTATGCTCAACTTCTGGATTATTTTTTACCCTCCCGAATGCATGGAGCCCTGATCAGCGCGCATAACTCTCGATCGGGGCACTGTGAAAATACACCAGCGACTCCCTTTTCGGCTTCCTGCCACCAATCCGGGCGTCGCAGAAGTGACCTTTCCCGACCAACTCGTCTCGTTTCCGTCCCCGGAGCCGGATTCCCAAACCTGCACATGCACAGCGACGTATCTTTTTCGGCTGACTGTCTCATGGAGCTTACTTTAGAGGCTGGATTCCTCCCGCGTACCCCATCAATTCCGTTCCTGTGGGGCTGGCTTTTGAATTGAACTCCGGAGCTTCGACTTCCCCTGGCGTACGTTTGATTTCAAACCCGGTCCCAGGTTTTCTTCCTCAGAGCAGTTTGCTCAATTTTCCTGGCCGGAAGCTTTGACCTCTCCACCGGCGAACCTTATCAGCGCAGTTTTATCCACGTCATGTCCCCCCGGCTGATCTCACTTGTGGCCCTTGTACACCCACTGGTATCTGGTTGCGAAAGCGCTCCAGCCCCGACTCGCAAACCGCTTTCCTTGACTTTGCAATGGGACCACTGACTCACGGTTATCACCCTCTCCGTTCCACTGGAGGTACTTTCTCCGTTCTTATCGCTGTTCTTGCTACGATGAATCATGGCTTTGACAAGGTTCTGATGTTATGGAAGCGGGCGGAACTCTATCTTACCCATGCGTGGGAGGTCCCGAACGCTATCTCCCCGAGGATATTAACATCCATAACTCCCACTGCCTTGGGGGGGCGCGACGTCGGTCCCTCGCCGCTGTTTTAGGTCTTGCTCTTCCCTACACCCCCATTCTACTTGAGGTCTTTCACCGACTCTGCTCTTAAGCAATCCATAATGTTATGTCCTACAACCTGGCAGGGGCCTACTCTGGTTCTATTCAAGTTATTGATATAGCCTCTCCACTACGTCGACGTGGTACCAAATGGCGAATCATATCACTCTCCTTACGACGTTCTCTCGAAATTCGTTCCTGACTTTACTCGACGCCAATTAGGTGGTGCATGGGGCAGGACCATCTCGGAGGGAATTGTGTCACATGATGCCTCCCTTGGAACCGATCACGATGTACTATCTCCCAGCTCCGTTGCCCTCCAAGTTTGCGCTCGGTCGAGAGGCGTTTGGGTCTACTACTCTCTGTGACTTTCTGCACAGTCATCCGGACGCGTTTGAACTCTCCCATCACGGTAACCCAGAGCTTCCCGACGATGTTAGTTTGTGAGTTCAAGCAGATGAACTACTCGCTTTCATGTCCTCGGCCAATGTCGACAGCTTGGTGCTCATATATGCGCGCGAGTTCAAGAGTAACAGCCGCCACTTTCTTCGAGAAGCCCGCGTGGAACTTGACCACCGCGCAGTTTGCCTCGTGTTCTCACCGATAGCGACTTCGTCCACAACTGACGGTCATCACGGCGTCAAGGTTGAGGGAAACGTCAAAATTCTCAACGACCGCTGAGGTCCTTTCTTGTTCACTTCAAATCCGACCCCTGTGTCTGTGTGTGGGGGATAAAGTTATTTTGAATTCCTCTCACGGTCAATTCCAGATTGTGGCCGCGAACTGCCCTTTTCTGCCTCTTCCGGCCTCCCACCTGACGACACAGACTCCGTCTCCGGAAGGGCTTGTTGCATCGCCTGACAGTCTACTTGAAGTCCAGCAAATCTACCGAGACTCCGAGACTGCAGTACCAGCAACTGATCATCTAGCATTGGATGCACAGGCCCATGGCTACGTCCGGGAATTACTTCGTTTGTGGGGGGGACTTCAATTGCTGCTGGGACAGACCCGACGGGGTTGGCAACTCTGAACCTTTCCGTAATTGGACCGACGCCATTTGCCTCAGTTCCCCCGGACTTTAGGCGTTCATCACCAGACAATCCACCAACCCCCTTGGAGGGACCATGATCGATCATGCGTTGCACAACAGTCTCACAATGATTCTCTCTCAATACGAAACCGGCGCCCGGCCTTTGACTTGGGATGTCGGATCATCGGCCGGTCGTTGCAGCTTACAGTGGGCTCCTTGCCCCAGGGTCATGCCAGCGCTTCACCCTCGTCTTTAGTCAAGCGCGCTCTCGACATCTCAACCGCTTTCATCCGTTGGTAAAATAACTTTGCGACTATCAGGCTGGCCATGCCCCCCCCTGGGTACAAATGGAAGTCCGCCCCCTCTGTGGCGCAAGCGGAGGCTCAACTCCGGCACTTTATGAACATCTTTCTTGACTCGTCTCCGCCTCTCAATAAATGGAAGCTCCGCAACAAATACAAGGAATATTGGAGCCCTACCTATGCTGCCCTTCAAGCCCCGCTTCTTGCAATGATTCGGATTCAGTGTCACTTGGGAGTCCACTCGCTTCCCCGGCGTCACTCCCCGTGATCCACGGCCTAAAAAATCAACAGGGCATAGCTGACACGGTCCAGCGCAGGGAAGAATGCACGGTTTCCTCTCTCCCTTCCAGGGCGGCACCTCCTCTGAGATATGGGGTGCCGGTCTCACTTCCTAAGAACTGCGCCCTTGTGCCACAGCTACTCCTTCAAAACAGTCCGGCTCTGAGAAAGTACGCGGTAAGGTCTTAAACTTACTCCTCGGTCAACTCCTCTAGCAATGTCGAACCACTGAGCAATACTTAAAATTAGAAGCACTTCCTAAGCCCGACTACTACCAAATACAGCTGACTAGAGTTAGTTGACGACGGCAGAAACGCAGTTTTAATGCCGTATAAACAGCTTATTGGTTCAGCACCAAAGACTTATTTCGCAAAAAGTTAACTAACTAATTACGTCAGCATTTGAGAAGAACAGGAATTGTATACGACTTTCCGTCTGATAGCATTCAACAGAAAGATTCATCGTAATATTCAACAGCTACAAGTTCAATGTAGGCGAAATACAAGTAACTACCAGGATACAGGATTAGAATCTTTTAGGAACCTTCCGATCAACTTCACCAATACCATGACTTGATTCCATACACAGCTCTATGTAGATATCCGCCAATAAGATTATCTCGTGCCGCCAAAACGCAGTGTTGTAGCTAATTTTTGGAACAGTAGAATAAGAGCAGAATTAGGAGTCCCTATTTGTAATAACATCAATACGAGCACCAGTTGAATAGATCGCAAGAAGAATGATGAAAATCGGTGCTGTATCTCAAGAGAACTATCACTCAACAAGTGCACGCTTTTTCAACTTAAGTCGAAATTGCTCTGCATTTGATTTTCAGCAACTATCCGGTCATTATGGCAAAAGATTTTTTCCTCAAAATATTTGATCATCAAAAAACATTAAAATCTCAATGATCAGCAAATTAGGCTTTCAAACATGTTGCGTAATGCTTGCTTGCTCCCCCAGTCTATGAATTTATAAGAATAGAAGCATGAAATGACCAGTTGAAAATTTCGGAAAATGCAGGTAAAGTTCAAAAATCATAAATTAACTATCGAAAAATCAACTGAATTCCATTTATTTAAGAATTTTTTCTAACCTCCAAATTTTGCCCGTCAACGTTCAAATGCCCATAAATCGCTTGAGTGCTCCGTTGATGCACTTAAGTGTGGATATACACATCACCTATCCCCCATGAAGATATACTCAATACGTCGCCTTGAAACAGCTCCAAAGTCGCATAAGCTCCTAACCCTGTACGCAACTGCATCAGCTTCAACTTGGACCATATGATGCTTCCAAACTGCAAATTATTTCTGCACCTCATTCGGACCTTCCAACACAATTTCCCAGCAGATTCAACTGTCACACCACCTCCTAACATCCGGAAAAGCTCCAAACGCCGAGCCGTCTACCCATATCCGAGGAGCAGTTGTCGCATACTGAACCTCCTCCTGTAACATCTGGCCACCCGTCTTACCATTTCCTACTGCTGTTGTTTACACACCTCCCGCTGCCCGTAACGTCGCCACTCCTGCCCTTTGCTCTTCTCTATGCCTCTTGAGTCGTGCGTGTCACCGCGCTCGCACCGTCTGATTATTCATTACAATTCTCCCACATATCCCACACACACGTCAAGCCTTGCGCAAAACGTTATTCACATCACGTCACTTGACGTAACACACCTGCCGCGATCATAGCCATAATTCAATAGAACCTTTTGCGATTATACAGTATTGCTACCTAAACTAGCTAAGTATTAGATATCTTAAAGAGATGTGCCCAGTAAGTGATGTAAAAGTGAGTCTAGATTAGAAACAAAAGTGGGCGAGTGTAGCCACACCAAATAAAATCCAGCCGTTGATTACGGATAGCTCCAGGTGACGGAGATACGTCACCTACTGAGCAGTCGACTAGCATAGGAACAGGGTAGTAGGAGTGTGCACCATACAGTAAAGGTCGATAGCAGGCACACAAAATAACCAGTAGTACATTATGCAGCCGCTATGCTGCAACACTCTCAGAAAATCTCCAATGTTTAGAGTCTCCGCCTGACGGCCCACAGCACGTTTAAAGTCCTGCAAAACAACCCACACGCCTAGAAATGAAAGGAATGTGCCAACCGGTGTCCCTTCACATCACCACAAGGGAGGAAAATATATAATAGTGCCCCAGAGGAACTTAAAGTGCACCTGACCAACATGCTTGAAAGGCAATTTATTTCCCAGTCCACTCCGTCCCCTGCTCTCCATAATGGCTCCCTTACGTGGGACGCCATCATCCAGGGTTCGTACAAGAACGCTCGCGGCCACTTCACTGCATTGAACATCCCTCGAGGGGATGGCAAAAGGCCTGACACGTTGAAAATGCTGTGACAAGCTTGCCGGATTTGTCCTCGACGTGGCCGCGTCCACTCGGACCTCCAGGATTTCCTCTCTGTCCCTCCCTCTCTCGATGAATTTACTAGAAGCCAAAAATGAACACTCTGTTGAGGGACCCTCGGGTGTTCAACACAAGCATCTCTAGCACTGGTTTCCAGCCATGGCTGTCGAAGCTTACTATACCTGTCCTGCCTCCATATGGACTCATCAACATACGAGTCTTGAAAATGGTAGTGGGTCGTGCCTACATCGAAAATATGCGGCCCATCATGCTTAAGGAGTTACGACGTAAGCAGTGGACAGGTTTAATTGTCAAGCGCATTACGTCGTCCTGTTCCTACAGAATTATTTTGAGCTATCTCTTAATTAACGTGTTTCCTCCTACTCGGTGCAACGGGACTTGCCTCATGGTTCATGGGAGGCCGTTACATTCATGTAATTTAACGAGCTGATTTTCTAACTTAACGTGGATAACTTCCCAAACGGGCACGGACAGAGCTAATCGACAATTGCTAAACACTTCGAGACCGCCTGGGACGAGCAACGGCCTCTCTATGGGTGCTCTGGGACATGAAGAATGCGTTTGACTCAGTATCCAAGCCCCTCATTCCACTGTGCTGGCAGCGCCTCTTGGAGTTCCTCTCGCGATTGCGCAGTGACTCGTCGACCTTGATGAAGCCGGGTACATCATAGTACGCGCCCCCTGAGCCCTGGAGTGATGGGACCTTCAAGGCTTCGCCGGAATTTCAACAGATCCCCTTCAACCCAAAACGGGGCACGAGTCAAGGTGACATTCACAGCATCTTCACTTGGCTCGCGGTGTTCGACGTATTGCTCACGTGTTGGAATACCCCCACCTCAGACCACCATTTCCTCCTGCGTCGTCCTGATGGTTCCTACTAAGCGGCGCGGGATATTTGCTTCGCGGACGACCGACAATCCTTTGGCTCAACTCCGGAAGGACTCCAGCGCACTACTGACCTTATCTCTACCTACGCTTTGATTTTCAACCTCGCTATCACGTCTCATAAACTCCGAGCGTTTTACTATCGCGGTCTTATTCTGCCCACCATGGACCCCTCGTCCATTTGAATATGGCACCCGGGCTGGATACCGCAGCGCATCTTCCTCAAGTCAGAGGGCACGTTTAAGAATCTGGGGGTCGAATATCCGATTAACCCGGGTTACCCGACCTACTTCGCCCTTATGAAACAAGCGAACTCGATCAAGAAGGCGTCAGCGCGTGCTGTCAGTGACAGTCGTCTCCAAGTGCGTTTACAACAGTGGGGCCTACGTGGGGGTTCTGTCTTCCTGGTCCTTGACCCAATGCGAAGAACTTGACAAAGTCTTTGCCACTGTGAGAAGACGCGGGCCCAAAAACATGAAGTCCGGGCAATTCGAGAACCTCTTCCAAGGGTTATCAACGGTTCTTTGACATTATTCAGCATCGCACACGGACTTCCCCGAACTGGGTTATCCACTCTGCCGATCATTGGTCCCGTTAGGCGGCCGATGCCTTTGTCCGCCGCGGTCTCGCTTTCTGCATTACTTCTGCCTCCCAGCCATTACTCCCCAACTTATCCGTTCTGGGCACTGGGTCACCAGTCTTATTGAGTATGGATGGAAAGGGAACTCTCCTGCATCACCAAGCAGCTCTCTCCAGTACAACTCGAAATGGAACCAACTTTGAACAGGGAGCTACTGGGTCAGCAACTGGCTAGCAGAGCTTGATGAACCTGCTCCAACCAGTATCACCCGGGTTCTCTTCGCGACCTTATACCCCTTGCGGCGCAAGGAAATGAGTGGTTCCTCTACAGCAAAGCCACGGGTGTTCTAGTTATGGCTCAAATAAGGGATCTTACCACGAAAGCGCGGAGGGAACGGGCGCTGAGAAAGCAGGACAAGAGCAGATGCTCACGTGGAGCAACTCCCTACTGGAACCCCTACACCTTCAAACTTGCCTCCCGGGTTCTCCGTCTGCCAGCGATTTCCATTGAAAATCGAGGACGCTGCATCTGACACCGAGCTAAACCGCAGGCACTGCAGTGTGGGCAGCAACCGGACCAAGAAACAACTTGAAATTATTTGGACATTTTGAAAAGATGTTCTGTATTTTTGTTCTTTCACCATGTAGTGCTATTTTGTTTTACATATATGACTCTATCACATTACGCACGCCAAGTATTTGCTCATAAGTCGTTGTTTTTAGAAAGTTATGTACCCAAGAGTGTGCCCCCCAATACGCCGGCTTGAGCAGATCTGAGCAGCCATCTGGGCAAAAGGAACCCACATACTGGACTCATTTGTACGCATCTGGGCAGAATATGTACTTCCAGGTTCTGAATGGTTCGTAGTATTCTGGGGCACAGCCTTGGTAGTTTTTTTAACTACGACCTTTCCAAAGAGCAGATTCACCAGACCTCTTGAGGTAGACTAAGAGGGTTCCCGGACAAAGAGACGGCACAGAAAGCCCACAAAGACAGACAAGAGCTTATCAAGCAACCTAACACCTACCGGATCCTACACTTGAGCTGCAACGGAACATGGACTACCTGCACGTCGCATTCCGGAGAGCTCACTGCTATTGGGGAAGCCCTAACCTGGTGGATCAAATCTATCCCCTACACCCCTGGTACAAGCTATAAAATCTGCGCTGACAGCTCATACGGACTTGATGAAGTTCAGACCTTACGAAAAACGGTTTGTCGGTGCGCAAAGAATGGCGCTCTTATTCAATGGGGACTTGACACTCTTCTCGTAGCCAGGGAACAAGAGCACATAATGCAGTTTTGCAAGGTTCGTGCTCTCTGCCATGATGGATTGCTCGACAGTCGGCGAAACAGTAAAGCTGATAAACTGGCTGTTCGCGGGCGCCTGAGTGAGAGCAGAGGCGGAAGAAAACCCGGTGCCCCTGTTCACACCCCACCTCATGCCATGCTTCCTGCCAATTAGCGTTAAAACAAGGCTAACTGACATTAAAGAGATCATCTGGACGGGCACGAATCCATTGACCGCCAGACCGGGACACAGGATATTTGACAGGAGAGGGATGTTGCGGAGGGCCACCAGGAAGAAAAAAATGAAACCAGCCATGCTACCCACATGCACACTGTTTCACTACTTTACCAAAACCATTCTTACCGCGCGGGGTTTCCCCCCGTACCCTGTATTAATAACAACCCTAACTTGAAAGAGAAAACTGTTGTTGTTGTTACTTGATTGCATCTTGGTACGTTAGAAAGGCACTGAAAGCTTTTGTAAACACGAAACTAATCTTAATTAAAGACTTGCGAAAAGATGAAATTCAACATGAAATATCTTAAACAGTCATGAAAATAAAAAATACAGTATGAATGATGGTCGAGTAAAGGTGACTGGAAAACCTAGTAAATATTTTTCTCTAACACTCCTCCTCAGTTGCCTTTGCGAAGACCATCATGATAAAATGAAATATGTAAGAAACACAGAGGTTGATTCCTCTGGAAAACCCTTCTAAAAAAATGAAACTTGAAGGGAAAGCTCAAAATAGCTGGATCTTACGGAAGATACCAGATGCAATCAAATGAGGGTTCGCCGGTTGCCCTAAATGATAGAGTATATCTGGACCTTGTCTATTACAGAGTCACCACTTAAAGGTAGGAAAACTAGAAGACGATGAAAGTGTGGAAAATGATTGTGAGGAGTAAGAGGCTTTGTCATTATATCTGCTGGGTTTTCCGAAGTAGGAACGTATGCAAGTTTGATATCTCCCTTCTATGATATCTCCCTAGTGATATCGTTGTTAGATATGTTTTGACTTTGCATGATGAACGTTATGGTTTGAGAATTCGATACAAGCCTGATTGTCTTCATGAATGATGATTGGGGATTGTTGAACAAATTTCAGATTTTTCATTATTTCAATTAGCCACACTGCTTCTTGAGTTGCTAGGCATAGAGCCATATATTCTACCTCCATTGACGATAGCACAACACTTTGCTGACGTCAAGAACCCCAACTAATGAGACTTCCATTTAAATATTAGATATCCTGAGACGGAGCGTCTTGTGTCAGGATCACGTCCCCAATCTGAGTCTGACAAACCTTCAATTGTAGCAGCCATGTCGGGGTGATTATCGAGAGTAAAAGTAGGGGACGTTCAGGATTTATATATTTTTTGGTCAGGGATACCATATGGTGAAGATAAAAAAAAAAACGAGCATATCGAGCTTTTTGCAAAAATTTGAAAAACTAACAGTGAATTTTATAAGCTATAGCAAACATAACATCTGGGAATTGCAACTTTCCAACGGTAACTTAAATATGAATGATA
>Ga0007834_1000397_pt1 | contig 13898 bp, 12 predicted proteins | sample CryBogCBE06Nov07_FD_71233 | JGI IMG/M metagenome (GOLD analysis project Ga0007834, IMG submission 71233) | Freshwater microbial communities from Crystal Bog, Wisconsin, USA - CBE06Nov07 | ecosystem: Environmental > Aquatic > Freshwater > Lake | place: Crystal Bog, Wisconsin, USA | collected...
TCCCCCCGTGCCCCGTATACTCGCTCTTTCCGCAGGAGTAGACCTCGCCGCGATCCGTTAAAATACAAGTATGCACTGAGCCCGCGTATACACCTACATCCAACATATATATGAATAAATTATATCATACACCAATAGAAACGGGCGGCATGAAAAGGTCGGATATCAACAGGGAAGAGGTAGAGCTGACAGTTTAGGCAAATAAATGTCCTCAGACAGGCAGTTTGGACTGCAACGCGACAGGAAACAATAATTTATATTGAATTCGAATTTGACATTAGGCTCAAATTTTGAAGACGGGAAGATGATCGTATTTGTATTCACAACATCAGAAGCTGTCCCAAGGCCTTCCCCAGGCGATGAGGACATCGCGCTGACATAAGGGAGGGACGTGACGGCGACGAATTACCGGCCACTCGGTGGTCCATCAGGTGCTCCACCCGACAGGGCAGCATGCGGTCCATTTCGTCGCCCAGACCCAGACGACCATTCTCACCTACACGTACATTTGGTTTCACAGGAAAACGTTAATAAAATAACCTAAGTAATTGATTTAGGATTGAGAACCCTCCCCAGTGCAAGCTAAACAGAGTAGAGATTTGCGATGTGTCTCATCAGTCAGTCCCCTGACTCATCCCCCATTCCAGATTAGCTACACCCGCAATGATCCAAATGAACTACCGACGAAAGCCAAATCGCACTGCCAGATATGAGCGTTTCCCACTCGACTGAGGAAAGGTCGGACCCACAGTGTACTGCATACAGATCCTTCGCGACTGCTCACCGGCGCCCCAAGTGTACAAACAGCCCGCCCGGGTCACCACCGCCGTATATGCGAATCCGCAGGCGACCTACATTTCCAGAGCGTTTGGGTGAGATAAATATCAACGATCCGCACTGCTGAAGACCTGTGTCATTCCCACCAATGTAACTATGATTCCAGACTGACGCGTTTACCTGTACAGTGTCGGCGTTCCTCAGCGTCTCCACAACTTGTGGCACATCGGACTGCTTAAGACTACCATGCCCCAGTCTCCCGAAGCCCCCTCGTCCCCAAGTCAAGACGTGGCCCTCTATGGTGAGTACGGCGGCATGCTGCCCACCACAGGCGACCTGAGAAGGGTGGGGCAGGGGTAAGGCAGGTGTGAAACAAGATTATGTGATGAATAAGTACATCCTTAGCGATAATAGCGATAGATGGCGAAGAATGCACAAGGAAGGGAGGTGCACACGTATTGATGAGGGATGGATGAGGTAGGAGAAGCGAAGAATTGTGGAAGAGAAATGCTTCTGTAAGCCTCCAACGTCAGTCATGATCAAGTGAAATTTCTACCGTAAAACCTAGCTATATTAGTTATTGTATTAAATAGAGCTAACTATATACGACACAAACATGAGAATATAAGCATGTTTCCATTCAGGCATATCAGTACATGTTTATATTGAATCGGCGGGTAAGGAATACGCTTGGAACAGCGGACGCGACGTTGAAACAGAGCCGTAATTATTAATACGAGGAATGGAAGGTAGGTAATCAGAAATTGACTTCTAGGAGTCCTATACTAAGCATAAAACACGTATTCACTTCGTTGGGACGTAACCTGAATGATATGTAGGCCTAGCAACCCGCGCACTATTTGGGGGGACGGCGACGTGCTCTCTCCGTAATCCTCAACGTTTCCCGTAGAGAGCACGATTGTACCCGGATCGCAGTAGTGCTGAAATGCTTCATATAATGTGCTAAATTTGCCAATAAAGCGAATGTAGCTGTGCAAGTCCACTAGATCTGTTTCGGTGTTGGCGCTACAGACTTCAAAATTGTTCTCCTTGATCTCAAAAATCTTTTCCTTAAATTTCAGCATGATGTATTCTTTATGTTCCATATATTCAGCCATGAATGCAGAACGGAAATCACTCCATGTAACAGCTGTATCTGTTCCAAATCTTCGAATCCAAAACAATCTGGGTATGATTGCTGGGATGGATCTCGCCGGAGAATTTTTCGACACTCCCCATAGCTAAGGGAAAATCAAAAAGATAATTCAAAGAAAAGATTAAGTCTTTTACTACCTTTTCCATGGGATCAATACTCTCTGTTAAATTGTTGTAGCTTTCATTCAGCGCAATCAAGTACACCAAAATAGACCCCAACTCGACGCGATAGATATCCTCCTAATTAACATATTAATCCCAAAATATTTCTGACGGTAAAAAATACCTCGAATAAACCAAAGTAATTTTCTGTTTTACTAATAACAAGGCGAGTGCGCTCAATGCAGCCCTTTACGCAGGCTTCAATCTCTTCACAATTTTCCAAGAAGTGCTGCAATCTTTTCGGACTTATTGAGCTGTCACTTGCTATGCAATATAGACAAATATTCACAGTTTCGAGTATTGCCTTATTTAGCGAACGCCAAAATTCGGTCTGTGATCTGGCATCCTCTATCAAATTTAATGCATTATGGCACAAGCGCATAAGCTCCTTGGGACCCTTCTTAACAGTGCAATAATTTTGTTGTATATTCGACTGCATAGATAGCGCGATTTTCGATATATAATGAAAAAGTAAAGAAACGTCGGCTCAACCGAGAAATTCCAAACAAGGTAGAGTAGGTTTTTACGATATTGGCAAAAATAGTATGTTGCAGTGCAACTGAATCGAGTTCTTCAGATGAAATCATATCATTTCTGAGGATTTCTCGCTGAGGATAGATTTTTTTCCTATAATGTTTTATGATTCAAAAAATGTATTCAACAACTTGCTGCCCTCAGAAATAAGGCTGAATGTTGTAAATGATGATACAAGTAATTGGGCAGAGATCCAGAAAGGTATTGCAAAGTTGAAGAGGAATAATGAGGTGAGAGAAAAATTGTTGTAAGAAAGTAAATCAAGGAAAAATGTATTAAGTTTGTAGATACAAAAGTAATAGGCAAGGTCCTGAAATTATTGAATTCAAGATTTTCCCTGAAATACAGCTTTGGGGTAAGCTTGTTAAAATTGTTTTAGCTGTTTAGGTGCTGATTTCACGGTTTCAGGCAACGCGGCGAAATGAAGCCCTTGCTTGCTTTCATGAAATTTATGCTACAAATTTATTATCGGCGTCTTTTAAATGCCGCGTTTTAGCAATGATGACAAGACTTGGAAAGCGAGTTGGACATGAAGAGGTTCAATTCACATTGAATATAGACCCCTATTGGAGTGAAGCAATTGCATTAGCAACCAGAATGAGAAAAACTGAATTCATAGCCTCTGAGACGTTGACAATTACTCTCATTCAAAAAATTGTTCAGTTCCTTCAGAATTCGCGTCATTATTTGCCTGACCAAGAATCCGCGCGGGTACTTGAGCAAGGTATGGCATCATTAAGCGATTTGAGGGATGCGTGGAGCGTTACAGGTCTCATCCTTCTTGTAAGTGTATATTACTTACACTAGAATATCGACATGTTTGTATTATTGGTTGATTAAATCAGGTGACATGTTTACCGAGTAAAGGAATCGATTACGACCCTCTTCTCCCCAAATGGGTTGATATTTGGACTTCTATAGAACATTGTCAAGAGTGGGACGCCTGTTGGTTGACTTTACTGTGTCGCGCTCGGAAGTACTCGAGGACTTTTCCATGGCTGTCCTTGCAACCAATACTATTCACAAAGATGAGACATATGCTGCAATTACCCAAACTAGCTGGGAGGTGAGTCGAGAATGGGGCTGTTCGACTATTGCCCGATCGCATATCTTTTATTTCGGTTCAACATTTACACAGTGTACTCTATCCCTTGGCTCTGTAAGGACGAATCCGATCTTTTCACTCTCACCACGTCGTCGTCTATCTTTATCCAGGATTCAAAATGTGGAGTTTCCACATAGCTTTCCAAGATATTTTACGTGGTAAGTTTCCAGTGTGGGTGCTGCATGCTACATAAGTGGAAACGTAATTCTCGTCACCCGGTGGAACGACTCCTATGCTCTTCTTAACCTGTATGAGCTCACCCAGTCGTTGTGTTCTCCTCTTACCTTGGAACTCGCTGTCCTCCGCTCGAGCAGTTTGCTTGGATTCGCGGATGCGGGGAAAACCGCGCTGTACAAACTGACGAAATTGATATACTTCACGTCCTTTCAAGGTACGTTGGGATGTTTTGTTATTGTGCATCGTGATTTGATGGTGGAGTAAAAGTGGGGTGAGTATAACTGTACTGTACTCGACTTCACTTGCCTATCTGATTACGGTTGATATCACGCGGACAGGCAACGCGGTCACTATCAGTCCCGTGGCCATCTCGCTGACCAAACTACCTCAAGATCCAGCCACGGGCGCTGAGGTTCGTGTCCCGGGACTGACAGACCCCGCCTCCGTCCGTCAGGGCACTGCGGACCTCGCCGTCTTCCTACAGACTGTGCGTGTGTACGTATACCCCAGCAACGCGGGGAAGTGGTCCCTCCTGCTCGGATTCTTTCTGTCCACAATCGTCCGCGAGATGAGTCAGCACGTGGGGAAGGCCTTAGCCAATCGAGTGTTGGAGGGACCGAGGGAGGGTGCGACTGAAGGACCGGTGCGGAGCTATACCCACCCTGTGCACCGGGACACCATGCTGTACTTGGGCGGCGCGTTGATCCCCTTCGTACTCGAGATGCTGTACGGCCGCAACCCGGTGCTCTGCCAGACAGCGGCCTCAACGCTTCTCCAGCTCGTGTCCGTGGACCCGCAATTGGGCAGGATAATCGTGCCCTACTTGCTGGCCGCACTTGACCCTGAAGCAGTTACCCAGAGCCACCAGGCGCCCGCGGCCATCCACGCCTTGCTATACTTAACCAAGCACTTGCTATACCCATCCCCAGTGCTCATTGAGTTCATCCCCTCTATACTAACGCTGACACTGAATGGCATAGACGCCAACGACGCGAAGAAGACCGCCCTGACGCTGAGCCTACTCGACGCCCTCTTCACTCACCTCCCCATCAAATCAAACTACACCTCGGGGTTTGCGGATACTGCAGATGTCCCACAGGCCGCTGCTACTCTGTATGGGCCTTCATACCTGGAGCTGGTGCAGCAAGAGGACTCCGTGCTCGGGGACTCCTTTGTGTCATTGTCATTGTCATTGTCGGCAGAGGTCAAATGGACCGCATATCGCAACGCTTTGTCAGGACTCGGGTCGGCCGTGCTGGACTGGGCGGTGCAATTTATCGAAAAGGTTTTCGGACTGTTGGAGGGGAAGGAGAATATCCGAGAGGGAAAGAAAGCGGAGTACAATCTGGGGCCGCACGTGGCGGAGGCCATGGACATTTTCTTCGGCGCGCTCGACGCGGACTGTGCTGTGGTCATCAGCGAAGTGGTTTGGAAGAAGGTGAAACTAATCACCAATCTCAGCGCTGGGAAGGAGTGGGCAAAGCTTCTCGATGCCATGGTATCTGTGCATCCTGCCACTCTCGCCCCGAGAGCGATTGCGACTTTACTAGGTAATCATGACGACGACAGCCTCGTTTCGTTCTCTACTGAGAAGTTAGCATTTCACTTGAAATTGCTCAGTGGTGTAGTGCGCCGTATCGGCGGAGAACTCATGCAACAGTACCTCCCTCGAGTCCGCAGATTCCTCTCTGACGAGTACACTCATCACAGCGACAAAGCCGTGCGCAAAGCGAGTGCGAAGTTGCTCCGCGACGTGTTGAGGTGTCTGACATCGTTCTATACACCCGAGCTTCCCCCGGCATTGGGGGGTGGGGATCTGTTGGGACCTGTGTCGTATCAAACTCCCTTTGGAGCCCCGCGGGACCTCACGAATATTAAGGTGCGCGAGCTTGTAGGGCGGACAAAGTGCACGTCTTGGCTCGGGTATCGATGTGTGGTTCGCGAAGAGAACCTGTCGATCTGTGACCAATGTCATATTATGAAATCCTTTCACAAACTAATTCTTATAACATTCGTTTGATTCCTGTGGCGGCCACTCCTCCTCGTGGGTCACTCGGCTCGGGTTGGCCTCCCTACACTGCAGCTACACTGGCACGTCCCAACCACAAGCTCAGCCACAGTGGCGATTACGCTGTTGAAGGAAACGGTGTCTCAAAGCATGGGAACTATTGAAGCACTTGTGTCTGCTGCCGCGACAGCTGGAGTCCGCGAGCAAGACGGCCTTCCCTTCAAAAAGCTGGAGGAGTTACTTCTGAACCATCTGCAAGTTGTTCGAAAAGGACTTCGTGGCTCTGCCGAGTTATTAGGCGATAAACTGAGAGGGAAGGAGAGGGACGGTGCGGAAGAAGAGATGGCGATGGAGACTGATCCGGAGTCCCTGTCATCTGAACTGGAGAAGGTATCGATGGATGTGGAGGGAGACGGGGATGAGGAGGGTGGAGACGAAGGGAAAGGCGGTGAGGACGGGCCACGGGAGGTCTTGAGCACGGGAAGGGAGGCCGTTCTTGGTTTGTTGAGTGAGGAGGACCGAGCGTATCTCCAGGACCTGCGCCACCACACCGCGTCATTCTTGTCGCGACTCTATCAACTGTTACGGGACCCTTCCTTTTCGGGGAACGCTTACTCCGGGATACGCAATAGTACCAATATATACAAGCTGTGGATGAAGATATACTCGGATATCGTGACAAGGCGAGGGTGCTGGTACCGGAGAGTGGGCATGTACCTGCAAGGCTACACCATGTACAAGCGCAGCAATCGGAGCCATATTGTGCGCACCATGCAACGTGCGTCGAAACTGTTCAACAAGCAGTCAGTGACTTCCTTCTCCGAGAGCGTGGTGGTCGGGGCTGGGGCCGGAGCGGATCCATCTCGAGGATTAGTGGTCTGGTGGAAGCTCTTGCAGCAGTCGGGCTTCTGGTACTCGCACGACATTGGAAACCACAACGTAGTCGACAAAACTAGGTTGATGTTGGCCACCAGATTGAGGGAGCTCTCGTACGTGGCCTTTAAATCCAAGGGTAAGATCGTGCAGGGGCGCGGGTGGGTTCATGTGTATACCCTGATATTATAATGCGCTGCGATAGTATAAGTTGATTTTCCGGCATCTTGAAATGTTCTGTATCGATGAAGGGAGTAACGGCTTGTCTCCTTCTCTATATCTGTGGGTGAATGGTGTAGGAGTGGATGTGGCGCCGTATCTCCGGTGTCTTGAGCACACAGCGGAATTGTGCGGGCATGAGTACGACTCCATTCGACATATCGCCCAAAAGCAATTCAACGAGGTGAGGAAGTGGGGGAAATTAAAGCACGTGTTTATGTTAGCTTACGTGAAGCACTTATCTAAGCAGTTGTCGTAATCGTAACTGATTTCGATTTGTTTTGAACGAACTACGTCATCGTCGTGGAGTATATTCAACTCCTGTAAACTTGGTTCATAGAATAGTACTCCCCTATTTACGGCTTTCCTCAATTGTTGATATTGTGTTCAGGTCTCCGATCGCTTCGGGTGGCATTTGATTAATATCTTCCGACCTCTTGTGAAGGCTCTGTGTACTCCCGGGACGACCTATTTTCAAGCGAGTGGTGCCTTGCGAATGATAAACGAAAAGCGTATCCTGCACCGCGTGACAGGTCAGTGGAGGCTCACCGCGTCGTTCCTGGAGATGGTGGTGTCCCGGAGCGCTGAGATGGTCCGGGCAATCCCAGAGGCCGACAGGCAGAAGAAGTTGATGGACCAGATCAGCGAAGTCTTCGGGAACTACATCAATCACTGGCAACAAACTCCCATTCCATCGCATTCGCTGTCGTCCTCTTTCCACACAACGTCGGCAGCAGACCCGAGGGCAAGTCACCGCAAGCACCCGACGGAGTACCTCGCGTATCTCCTCCTAGGGAACTCCGTCGCTACTATATCTGGACCCTCACTTGAATCCGGAGGTGTGGGAAATATCAGCCCCGATGTCATGAACACTGATTCAAGTGTTACGGGATCCGCTACTGGAGCTGTTCGATTGGCGTTGAGACATGACATGTTCTCATCGTTTACGTTGCTCCATCTGATCGGAGCGTGGAACCAGGTGTCCAACGTGCCGCCTCAGCTTTGGACTCAGACGCTTGACAGAATTTGCGATAGCCAGCATTCGCCTGTGCAGCATATATACGTATCTATCCTGACCAAGCTAGCTTACATGCTTGTGGCGACACCCAATGCCGTTATACTGGACTCAGGCCGCATCTCGAACTCCCCGTCCAGTACAGTGGACAAGTCCTACATTCAGAGTGTGATACGTACACACGCGACGTCGTTGTTTCACGCGACTCTGTCGGATATGCACCGCAAGGCTGGCGAAGACGCGCAGTGGTCCAAGGGCATCGAGGAGATGCTGCGGGCAGCAGAGTACATTCGTGGAGTGCTCCCACGCAGTGTCTGCAGTCGGGTATCTGACAGGGAATTGTTTGAGTCCAGCTTTCAGAGAGACCACGCGAGTCTATATATGTCTATTTTTATCATTCTCTCTGACTTATCCTCCACATCCGAGTATCCAGTTGCAGAGGCAGCCGTGCATCATTCTGGGAATACTGTAGAAGTTATAAATTCCTTACTTGCCGCGACGGAATCCCTGCCCGAGACGAACGAAGGGGAGCGCAAAGCGAATGATGCCACACGAGCGGAGCTGTTCTGTGGGATCCTGTTAGGTCTCGCACATAGTCGCCAAGAACTCTCCGCTTTGACGGAGCGGCCTCGTGACATCGCGGAGGCCTGGTCAAGACTCGCCCTCTACCTCACTGACAATATTCAAAAGTTGTCGTTTAGCAGTACTGGGGTTTGGGCGGAGGCCTTGTGCTTGGGTCTGTCAGGGGTAGCCTCGCGGCCAACCGATGCTATTCCGGCGATGCTTCTCGAGCAGGTGGACCGGGCTGTGCGCGTCGGCGGTGACGGCGGACAACTCACACTCTCTGACGAAGGTTTCTCTCGGCAAGCGAAGGCGCTTCTGCTCACACGGGCGCTGCTTCGAGCTGACCTTGCGGTCTGTGTCAAAGACAAATCGCCCACGGTCTCGGCCATCGCGCGGTCCCTTTTCGCCATACTGTGCGACCCGAGCGCCCAACTCGTGTCCCCCTATCGAGCCAATCGAGATGAGGTGGTCGCGATATTAACATGTCTCACAGACTCACACTCCTTGTCGTCCTCCAGTGGAGACATGCAACTGCTGGTGGAATTAGCTAATCGGTTGGAGCGACAGGTATCTGAACGACGCAATACCTCGACAGTTCCCACATCGGGCGCAGATCCATCTCAGACTCTGGTTGCTTCTACGGGCATCTCCATGGAGTTGGTGGAGGCAGTCGAGCCCCTAGCCGTCGTCGTAAGCACAAATGGCGCCGCGCCGACGGAGACGGTAACCACCGAGGCGGATTCAGGGAAATTGTTGTTCGAATTCGGAGCAAGATGGTTGGAACACGTCGTGCACTATCTGCCTTTCGCGCGGTCTCACCCCGTGATCTTTCCACTACTGCGAATATCATTAGAAGGCAGCGGGCACACTGATATTGAAGTTGCGAAGATATGTCACAGAGTGAGTCTTGTGGCAGTCCAGTCCTTGCACATGCTTCAACCTGCTCGAGATCTGAATGGGCGAATCGTAGACCTGTTGGCGGAGTCCTACGACCGCTTTGCCTCCTTGCACGTGAGGGAGACCGTACTGATGTGTGTAACAGCCTTCTATACCAGCGTTTACAGCGCGCTATCTGTTGCGGACAAAAAGAAGTGTCGTGACGTGCTGACAGAAGGGCTCGTGGACACCGCCCGGCCGGAGCTCCAGACGCTCTCGCGCGTGGGCATGGCTTCTTATCTCATAACCAAGCCTTTGAGCGAGTTGCAGTCACTGGCAGAGGCGTACATCAAGAATAGCGATGTGCTCGCCGCCAGGTCAGTCTCCCGATTAAATAGTCATCATCTTATTCTCTGTAGTACCCCATTGGTATTCTCGCCACCACACGGATGTCGCGTGTCCTCATCTGCTTGTTTCTTCTCTGGATCCGTAATTGATAAAATGTATTCGATACGTGTCCAAGTCGCTGAATTGATCAATTCATTCGTCTCCCGATAACTAAGATGTCATATAGTCCGGCTTATGTCCAAACAGTACCCATACATACATTCATGTCCATGTCTCACATCTTTGTCTGCTGCCCGGCATCATACATGGCGAACTGTGGTTTGGTTAGGGAGCGGAAAAAGAGGAAACTGAACAAAGAGAGCGCAGGCACCGAGACAGGCACCTCCGCTGCAACTTCTACGTCGGGAGACAAAGAGAAACCCGATCGACTTTACCTCACTACTGTGATGATGATGTCGTGTCTGCTTATGGCCTTTCCCTACGACCTGCCGTCCTTCGCTCCCACCCTGCTCGCCTCCTTCGTCAAACACTTCCATGTCCATGCGGTGAAGACTACCGTGACTAAAACCATACAAGACTTTAAAAGCATGCACCAAGATCGCTGGACGGACTTTAAGTTGAAGTTCAGCAAAGACCAACTCGACGATTTAGAAGGGGCTGGCGCTGCGCACTATTTCTCGTAAAGGGAATCAGAAGTTAATGGGGTGGGGTGCGAGGGGCTTGGGCGGCACACACTGGTGGTACGAATAAGGATAGAGTCTCACGCTTGGCACTATGATGTGTGTGTTACGGATAATCTTATGTTATGTCGACGCCTTGAGTACCAAATAAACCTAGTACATCGCTTTGGTTCCCCGCCGTTATTGATCACTCGGCTTAAATTAAGATATGAACCTATTAACTCTTTAAAAGTGTTTTCGTAAACTACATCGCTTCTTGAAGAATAACGGAAGGTTGATCAGACAACAGGCGGAGGACGAATATCAGGCAGCTACCACCAACTAAGTATAAAATTTAATTCCTGATGGTTATGGAAGGACGCAGCAAATGTTAGTAAAATTCTGTCTACTGGTACTATGATGAGAGGCAGCGGGAGGAAAGGCGACGATAACAGGAGCCGCACCTACTTATTGTTATTTTTTGTCATGTGCGTGGTGAATAGGAAAAGTAAAGCGCGCGCTGCTTATTGTTTGCTTCTGTTAAGAAGAAGCGAGTGCAAATTTTGCTATTATTTCTTCTTGCCTACTAAAAGCTCGAATTATTAATTACTCTAGTAGGAAAGAGACACTACTAGTGATACTAGCAGCAAGAAGAACAAGGTGCAGCCATCATACTATGCGTTTTGCTCTTTAGAATAATGATAAGCCCACCTGTCAAAAATACTAGGACAGGAGCGATCACTACAATGGCAGGAAGAGAACGATATCCTGCTTCTTGTGGAGCTGGGGGCTCTTTACACACGACTGCGGGATGTTTCTTCGTTCAGCCGTGGTAGTGAGCTCCTTACCTACAGCGTTCGCTAGTATTATTCAAAGAGGAGAAATTTTCCATCATATAAGCAATACCGCAATATCATCATCGCTGAGTTCAAGTATTATTTTTGACCAAATTTCCCGCACATGAACGACTTCTCGCCACTACCTTAATGAATTGATAAAATCTAATTGATTGAAGAGGTGATGCACCACCCCATCGTATATTACATGCCTTAGCGAGGGGAAAAAGAGTATGACAATTCCGCGTAATAATGTCCTAGGACAACTACGAGAAATGAGCGTTCTAGTTACAATTTATGTTGAGCACTCGTTTTCAATAAGGGTCTTGACGCACCTCCACCCATACCCACAAGGGTGACTGTTGGAAACAAAACAGTGTGGGTAAGCGCAAGGGCTTCAGAAAAAAGAAGTCTAATTGGAGACCTCTAAGCATGGAATTCAACGGGCATTCGCCAAAAAAATTTATAACTCAGCTTCGAGCTTGGTAATATTCTATACACCAATATTCGTTATTGTGTATATGAAAATATCGCAAATTTACTCATTACGAAGAGAACTTGTGGGTAAAATTTATTTCTAGCATATCAATTGCAACTGAAAATGTTTTTTCTGCACGTCATACAAGGATGACAACGAACGCGACCGGAATGTCCTACTATTACCAGCGTTGATCACAAGTATGCTAAAATGAACTAACTCTCTTATTTTACTTTCTTAAACGCATTTGAGTGGAGGTAAAGAAGCTTTCATTTAAATGTGAAATATTATTTTGAAAATTGGAAGCGATCATAGAAGCAGCGCAGAATATCTCGAGAACTCGAATTCAATATTTAAAACAGTAATCGCACCATTACTCTTCAATTTAGACCGGGAGTGATATGGAGTATGAATAAGAATGCTTTTCATTTCCTATTTCCAGGAATGTAATCGAGCTCGCCAAGGGCACGCTGAGTGTAGAAGTGGGAATCGAAAGAGATATTTCGTATAATTTTGGCTCCCTTGCCCCTAACTGTACGTTTTTAAAGTTTGAAGATACTCCTTCATGCCTCTTGTGAAGATCCATAGGGTAATTTGGTGCGTAGTCTTGGGCTAGGGATACGAGCGACGTTGAATAGCTATAATCACGGAAGTTTGACTTTCCGTAAGCCACAATAAAGAAAGCAAAAAGCAAAACTGATGAAAATATAGTTGCCATGTGAAAGTATTAGTCGAGGAATATTGAATTGGATTCCGATTACTTCGCTTACACTTTCCCAGAAAGTGTGTGGACGGGCCAAAACTACGTTCGATCCAACTTCATGTACAACGTGCGACAACTCAGAAAGTATCAATATATTGGAAATGAGAATCAGATTTTCCTATTCACCCCATTTGCTTAAAGCTTTAAGTAACGTTAACTTAAAGCACAGTGATCGTGCATATGTATTGCTGCCAAAACTTAAAGAATTAAGCGCGAGATTGTACTCTGTTACTGTGAGTTTAAATGTGATGGGAAATATTGATTTTCGTTTTATTTCGATGATTCTTATAGCCAGTCCGAGAAAGAAAATTCTTCAGAATATTTAACCAATTATTTGGGTAGCCGCTTGGTTCACTTTCTCTTGACACTTTCTCTTGATATTTATCATTCATATTATTGTAGTCCTCCAGCGGACATTCTGACCCACGCCGAACCGTTGCTACACTCTTGCAAAAATCAGGCCGATCTTATAGATTGGCAACGCTGTAAGTAACGCGCAGGTATGTACTTGTTTTGATACCTAATTTACTTTTGCAGATTACAAAATTGGAACCGATTTTAGATCCAAGCACACTATGTTAATGCTATACATATGGATGGTAAATACGCGCTTATTAAAAGATATCGAAGATGATAAACTCATTCAAGAGTGTTTATTTGATGAATTGTGGGAGGATACTAGCAAGCGCCTCCGAGCATTGAAAATAACAGAATTATTAATAAATAAAAATCTGAGAGAGGTACAATTCTATTCGTTTCGTTTTTGTTTGGAGTTGGACTTCGCGATCGCCCCAAATGTTCAATCTATTAAAGATGATGAAGAGGAAGGAGTCAACGCAACTGACAACAAGACTGTGACTGACAGTAGTACACGGGCTGAGCAAAGAAGTATTCCCATTCCTCCTAAATCTGAAGAGCATGTGATCGAGGGTATTGGGCATATACTGTGGAGAATGCTTTACCTGGAAAATCCCAAAGTACCTGCTGCACTTATTCTCCACTTTGCAGAGTAAGTTGACGGCGGAATTACTGCTGCTATAGTAATATTTCAGAGATGAATGAAATACAAAAAGGAATTCTTGTCTATGGATGTATCCTGAATCGGAATATCACATGTGTCTCTCTTCCTATATTCTGCGTAAACTACATGCCATCACCCCGTAACTTGCCACCGACACAGAACCGATGCTCTAGCACATTTCAACTGATGGTGTTTCCAATACCTCGGATTCCCGCAGGCACATACGGAAAGAGCAGTTGTCTCTGTTGGAGCTTCCCTCTGAGGCCTTTCTCCAGGGCCGTATCGCGTGGGACCCGCCGTCCTTGTGGATCAAAGATTACCTTCCTGA
>Ga0007834_1000400_pt1 | contig 13850 bp, 15 predicted proteins | sample CryBogCBE06Nov07_FD_71233 | JGI IMG/M metagenome (GOLD analysis project Ga0007834, IMG submission 71233) | Freshwater microbial communities from Crystal Bog, Wisconsin, USA - CBE06Nov07 | ecosystem: Environmental > Aquatic > Freshwater > Lake | place: Crystal Bog, Wisconsin, USA | collected...
TTGGTTCATACATGTCAGAACAGAACTTCGACGCTCGAATCGGTGCATATGTCTTCCTGCAGAGCGTCCCAGAAGTACTTTCTCTCACAGCACTTCATGTGAGCATGTAGAGCCCTTCTCGATTGTAGCTCTCGTAGGAAGTCGTAATCCGACCGTAACAATGCCCTCAGACACTCATCAGTCGATTTCTCTTCATCTGTCATACGACTGTATTTTACATAATAGTTCTGCTTAGCAGCAACTCTTGAGAGTATATCCTACTTATTGGGAAGTTCATCTCTACGCGCCTCTTCGGCTAGACGTTGTCGTCTCTCAATTTCTGCCAACATTGCCAATATTCAGTTCCTCTTCCATAATCTCTTTTTCAATCGCATGGTATTCTCTCTCCACGAGACCCTGATATTTCTCACGATGAACGATGCAAGCACAGTTTACTTCTGAACCTATGAACTGTTCCTCAACACTGCCTGTCACATGACGTAGTTGTCGGGCTTCTTACCACTCATTTTCTCTCCTCCTCTTTAAAAAGTCTCTGTGAGTACAGAGCAGGAACCGCCTCAGATTTACCTAACCACTCTTCCTTCAGGTTCACACCATTCCATGTCCCATTACATGCAGCATATTTGTTCTTGTATAGCGCCCCCAACTTAACAGATGCTAGTCCCAATCTGCATCTGTGATCTCTCTCTGCATTAGGATCATGTATTACAGTAACTCTTGGTGTTGGAGGTAAGGGATCTGGTTGGAATACAATAGGGACTCGTTCATATGGGCGTAATACCCTTACCCTTGGGTAGTCAAAGGTGTGATTAATTAAAGAGTCTTCCGTTGTCACAACGTCCATCCGTACTATATGCGGAAGTGAGATACTCAAAGGTCTGACAAATGAGTATTCAGGATCTAATGCTGACGTGATGGACCACTGTCTGTTGTACTCATCTGTATATGATCGTATCATTTCAATAAAGGATAAACTCATGACTGCGCTTAATCTTACGAACGCATTCCTGATTAAGTTGTAGTCGATACCACGTCTGATTGACTTTGAATCAAAGTCTTCAGACACCCTCACCACCTGGTTAATGTATGATTCAGACAGATCGTCTATTCGAGTGTGACCTATCTGCGCCACCATTGACTCGTATTTCCCACTAGACGACATCATTATTATAGCCACCGAAGAAATCAAACCGGGTGTTCTTGCCAAGAAATGTATATGGTGCCTGTTTCTCAGCTGTATCTCAAGGGAACCTTCTCTCCAACCTCTCGACCAATTCCCATCTGTTCGAAGATTACTGAGCTGTGCATTTACTTTCGCAAGTCCGTCTATCATATCCTCCGCTACGACGGTTACTGCACGTTGTAACGATACGCACACATCATTTATGAGATCAGGTGATGAGCCATGACACATCCAGGCTGATTCAACATAACGTAGTGTATCTCTCATACTTCTCATAGTATTCTCAAGTCCGGACAAGTTTACAGGTGTGCCCACAAGTCTTCTCATAATCTCATCAATATTATCAAACCGTTCAACAGTCGTATTTGTAAACAGTACACTTCCATACCGATGTCTACGTGAAGTATATGCACTGGAACGCGTTCTGTCTGGTAATGTAGACATTGGTATGCTACTTGACGACATCTCCTGTTGAACAGTACTTGATGACACCCCCGAGGGAAGAACGGTAAAACTTGCAACTGCAACAGGTTCCACATAGTACGCGACAGGCATAAACTCAGTATGTGTAGGAAGAGATCTCAGCAATAAATCATCTGTCCATCTTACCCGTTTATATCTGGTCGAGTATGTTGACGTCGGTAAGTGCGTCGCAGTACCGCTTAGATCCGGGTCAGAGAGTTCACGCACCTCTTCATCATCACTATCGTATGTTTTCCTCTTACTCTTCCTTGAACCCCCTCTCAACCGCACAAACGATTGTATATACGCATAGTTTTCGATCATATGATCAGCAATAGTAAGGTTATCATCAAGAACCTTACTTGCGTAGACGAGGTATATGTCGCGCATGTCAGTACCGGTTACATCATTATCATCAACTTCACGTCACAGACACATGCACACGGAGATACCGACAGTCTAACATTTGACTTATTCGGCATGTTGATATATATCTCCACGACTGCCATTTTGCCATATCTTCTCCCAATGAGATTACGATTTGTTGCGCCTGTTCACCACGTCCTGATAGGGAACTTCCAACAACTACTACACTTGCTAAAGTCTGGATATGAGATACATTTACCGTTCTCGACCCCGTGAGTTCCATTTCGATATGATCAAGTATACCAAATGTCCGAGGTAAATGATCTCTCATCTTATTTCGGATATACCTGTCGACCAATATCCGTGAGCTAACCATGGATACATCTCGTCTGAGACCAGAGAGTCTGTCGTAAAGATTCTCAATCGTCCCTCTTCGTTGGATGACGCAGTGATCTAAATATCTCTCATCAATATCCTCTCTAATTCTCCTTAGTTGAGAGTGGATAATTACATCATTCTCCCTTCCAGGCCTCAGTTGTCCTAGTATTGTGTCCCTTGAGTTCATAAGAGATACTTCGATATTCGGAAGTAGTCCGTCTGAGTTCACTAGAGTAATAGGATGTCAGTTACCTCATCCAAGCGAATTTCCAGGCGATCCTCAATATTTTCTCTCAATATTTCCATGCTTTCATAAATGATGCATATCCTCCGTACTAAATGTTCGGACTGGTGTATTGTTCATCGTATACTGGGGTGTGAGGTGTTATATGATGAAGTTGCGGGTACTTACTCTATTAATCAGACTAAATGTGTGAAGGACATGTCTAAAAAGCTCCTATACCTAAGGGTACTGTTGGGGTCGAAACCCCAACGACTGATGTAAACCTGAGTACTGACATGTGTCCTAGTATCATTTTCGCTGTTTTATAATAAATACGGAACCCCGTGATCACCGAGGTAAGTCTAAGTCTAAAATTTTGAGTATGAAAGATATACCACACACGGCAGGTATAGGGTGTTTACTGTGGCTGGTGGCAGGGACACGTATTGATATTGCGTACTCTGTTCAAACTTGTGCCGGATATGGTATCAATCCTGGTCCTCTGCATTGGGAGGCAGTCTTGCGGATGATGAGTTATCTTTTAGGGACAGTAGGATATGGTATATTGGATAGGAGAAGTGTGAATTCTGGTGGAGTCGATAACATCGATTGTTGGGTGATAGAACGTGGTCTTGTGGCTCATCCTGATGTCAAATTTTCGACGATATGTGACGCCCTAAATCTGTATGCGTATGTAGACGCTGATCACGTGAGAGATATTGATACAAGAAGATCCGTGACTGCTTATGTGTTCTATCTTGGAGGTTCCCCTGTCAGCTGGAAGTCTAAACTTCAGCAATGTGTGGCGACTTCAAGTATGCAGTCTGAATATATGGCTTAGTGTGCTGCATGCTTACGGTCTTTGTGGCTAGTTACGATACTAAGAGGTCTGGGTTACAGTATATTGGCCCCTATAACCTTGCTGGTCTTGTATCGAATATTCAACGAACAATACTTCCCATGACAAGACCAAACATATCGAAATAAAGTATCTTTTGGTTAGGGAACAGATTCAGCAGGAGAATATTCTTGTGGCAAAGGTACCGACAAAGGAAAATGTAGCGGACCTGCTAACAAAACCACTATATTCCAAATTGTTCTGGAAACATATGACAGAGTGTCTTGCTCTAGTTCATGCTGATGTCGCGTTTTAAAGATTTATGGGAATAACTGATACGTACGTGACTCTGTTTTTGGAGTACTTCGATTCATCGATTTTTTTTATATATAAATTTTTTATCGTAAATGAGACTTTGTAATTTCAGCTCAAAAGTGCTTCATCGTCAGTGTGTGGGGTAACTTTCCATGATCGTTTACCCATCCCGGAGAGGTGTTACCTGGACATACTCCAGTGCTGTTCAAATTGTTCACTCAGTTTTAAAGTATCCCTGTATGCTAAATGACAAGCTCTATCGATCCTTTCTGAACGACCATTTGGTGCAAAGGTTCGACCTGGTACGTAGTGTGTGATTGTATGGGCAACTCGCACGCAATCGATCCTAGTTGACTAATGTTCTGATGCGTGGCCTTGGCGGAATCCAAGCGACATGCTGATGAATCACCTTTTGTGAAGAATGAATTGTATGTGGGTAATGGTCGCAACAAGATTTAACGTAGCTTAAGTGTGGTGTTAGAGTAAAACCTGAAGGAAAGTACACTTGGTGCGCTATAAGAGAGGTTTCCTAATGTTCTAATTACCTAAGTATAATCTAGCCTCGCTCTTCTTGCTAAGTTGAGAGATAAAGCGAGCAGTAACTTTGAGTTACTTAAGGAATGATTATTTACAGCACTTATAATGGTTATTTTTGGTTCGGGAAATTAATCATCGCTATAATAATTTGATAAAAGCTGTAAAGAGTAATGGAGAGAAATCGCTAGCAATATAATATCATTACAGAGCAATAGAAGATATATTAATATTTATGAATAATCTTTAGTAACGGTTTTAACCGTCAAGGATATGATCGGTATGATTATTGCGCTTGAACTTTGAAGGTCGATGCGTTTTGAGTAGTACTGACTACGTCCGATATTTTTGAATATATAATAATTTAACTTAAGGTTTGAAATCGTTCGACTATAATAAAGACTTACATCATAAGTGCAGAGCTAGTCCTAAGCAGAAACACTTGTTAATGGTTTATTCCGGCAGTTAATAACAAATAAATAGAAACGAATGAGCTCACGGGGGCGAGCCTCCTCCGCGGTAGCTCCCTCCTCCACTCGGACTTCACCCAGTCCACTTGAACTTTTCTCTCCTCCTTCCGGCCAGGCAGTGCCTTCTCTCTGACCATCTCATTCACGTCAACAACGACAACTTTTGTGCCCATTTTTTCTTGCTTTCTCCGACCTCGGCGTTAACCTTTTTACAGAGATAGCTTTAGTCCACTTCCTGAAATACTTTCCACCCTTTAGGCCCTCATCCTACAAGAACGAACCGAGCCAGGTACGCATGTTCTCCTGCAGACTTTGTAAGAGTGCATTGCGGCCTCTCGCTTAACCACTCTAGGCTCATCCCCAGTAAGGAGCAGTACTTTACACTGGTGTAAGTCCCCCCTGGGGTCCAACACAGGTACCGCGCGGGATTCTCAGTGCTACCGGGAGTGGTTCAGCCTTTAATTTGATGCATGAGATTCCCCCAGCGCAGGAACACACTCACGGGAGGGGAACTCCGTCGGATAATTACCTCCGTGGCTCTCGTTAGGAATGATGACTAAAACGATTGGCTTGGCGCCGCCATTCCCGTGCTTATCAGAAGGCCCCTGCCCTCGGATGAATGCAACCACATCTCCTTGTGGTCCTCACCCAATCAGTCAAGGGGAGGTGTCCTTTAGACCTACCCCCAGCGAGGAACCTTTTTGATGTCCTTTTAGCCAAGGCAAGGTAAGACTACTATTACCCTCTTTCCCCGTCTCTTGTTTAACAACCGTGACGTTTATCATTTTCTCCGCTCCAATCACCGACTTGCTATTATTTGAGCGACACCACTCGGCGACGACTAGAGAGACAAGCTTGTACTGGATGATGTCACGAACTCCACGCCCATGCAACTTCTTGACCAGTTTCTCCCTGCTCCACTTCATGGCGCACTCCCACCAGGGGTGAATTACTCGCCGTGGCGAGCACCCAGGGACTTCCGGGGATACTTTAAAGCCTAATCGCCGTCCTCTATCGGAGCGTCGACCGCCGTAATCATTCAAAGTGGCCGCCATGGGGTCACCATTCGGTCCCACCCCACGCCAGACTGGGCTCTACGCTCCCGTTTTATCTCCGGGTTCAGCCGCGGCCTGCACATCTGACCACATGGCACTCTTTCCTTTTACCACTTCTGCACCGAGTCTCCGGATCTCGCCCAAAGCTTTGCCGCCCCGGGTCGGTCCTCACCCTCCTAGCAGTGAATACTCCTCCTCCGTCCCCGTACTGTAATCGGTTTGATATACCGAATGCAGCTATCCCGGACCAGCTGGCGCCCGTCCTCCTACAGCTATTTCGGTGCTCACTCAGAGGCGTATCAGCCTCGAATGACGTCGGGGCCTCTTCCACCCTTAACAGCAGGACTATCACCCACTACAGACAAATGGAGGGCAGTTTTCTGTTCTCACGGCTCTTGGCATGATCTTCTCAGCCTTGTTTTTTCCCTCTGGAAGAAGTCTTTACATGAAACATGCCTACTTTGACAAAGCGCATTGCTATCCAACCGCTGACGTGTTGCAACATCGTTAGCTGCAGTGCATATATTGAACTATTCTGTGCACTGCTATTTACCTAATGTACTATGCCTGCCCTTCTATACTACTCTATGTATCGCTCAACTGTTCAGCAGACGGTGTATCTCCACCGTCAGGAGCTATCCGTAATCTACGGTCAATTTTGTAGGTAGCTGCGGTGATCTCTATTTGCTTTTGCTTTTTCTATGCTACACTGATACACACTTCTATTCTACTTCTACTTCGCTTCTATTCTACTAGTAAAATATCTTAGGAAGACTGTACAACTGTTATGAATAATATTAATTAAATTACGTATGAACGAGCGGGGTGGACAGCTGCATATGACTTGTCGTGTGTGATGTGTTAACATGACGTGACATGTGTATATGTCGGGGAGTGCGGACAACGTGACGACAACGTGTAACTGGCGTGATCAAGACGAGCAGTGAGGGCATATGCTAGGAGTTGGGTTTATAAGTCAGGTAATTCAAGGCGGAACATTAGGGGAGCTCGAAGAGACCAAGGGACACCAGATGGAGTGCTATGTTCAAGCGGAGGATGCAAGGAGTTAAAACTTACATGCAAGATGAGGGCGGCTTGGGCTAGTTCCAGCGGGTTACGTCAGGAGGGTTTCCAAGCGTCCTGTTATGATTCTGACCCTTCCTGAACGTTAACGAGTTGTTATGAAGTATGTTTGAAGTGCTCGTGAGGTTACCTAGTATGGCGGGGGTCTATTGCCGCTGCTGCTCGGAGCATCTTGTAGGGTCTGGAGGGCTAAGTAAAATTATCATCGTTGAGAACGAATATGGAGCGAGGCAAACTATTTTCAAGCGGAAATCAGCTATGATGAGGTGCTTAATGATTTTAAGTTAAGTTACCTGCAAGATTTTCTGGCTACAGTGAAATACGAAGTTGGTGGAAAATTTTCCCCAAGATTTGCGAGTGGGAAATGGTTTTAAGATGGAATCGGCCGAAATAAAATAATCAGAAGTTAATTCAAAACCAAGACAGATGAATTATTTCCGAGATTTACCTGATTTGGTGGAATATTCTTCGAAATATTGGGGAGATTCTTGAGGCTAAACTTTCCAACTTTCTACACAAGAGGATATGTGTTAAAATAATTTGGGAAATTAATTCATAGCCAATATGAAATCTATACCTGGAGTTTTCTATCTCTTCATATTTCTTGACTTCTGAAAATGCCGTTTCTGACTGATTTTGCCATTTGGAAATTCGTGAGCTCCAACTTGTCATAGTTTGTAATTTCTGTAATGGGGGTCAATATCTCATTTGCTGATCTAAAATGATTTATTTTACATGAATATATGCACTGCTTCTTGAGATATCATGTTTTGAGTTTTAACTTGACACTTTAAAATTGTGTTAAAATTGAAACATGACGCTTACCACGTCTGTGTGTCCGGACGTGTTGGGTACGCTTCGTTTGCTTTCGTAATTAATTTAGTTGTTTTTTGGTTGAAATCTATGTTTAGGGATTGAGCCCCATTAACTGTTGTTAACGACTAATTGGTGCAATTACTTATCTTGTACCTGTACCAAGTGGTCTGCACTTCGTTATAGCTACAAAACTCAGACGTTGTTTATGAGAGAAGTTAGGGATCGGTGAGCAAATATTTAGATTGTGTCCGAACTCAATTAGTTACGAGTTAAAAGCTCTACGCCGAGCATATTCCATATTTAGAACGTCTTGGAAGTGTGAGTTCGGCACAATATATATATTTTGTAGGTAAGATCAGCTGAAAGATGAGTTTAAGAGGACACGTGTCAAGCAACAATGGTGGAAGGAGCGAAATCAAGAACTTAACCAACGAATTGATAGCTGAAATCGAAAGAGAACATGAACTGGATAAATTTCTTGAAAGATATAATAAAATAGATGAGAATTAGGACTTGGAGAGCAAGAAAAGCCCGAAGAAGGGTCCAGTGTTCCAGAACCTTCTAGAAGACCGGATGAAGAGGTTGGAGCTGATTTTGGCTTCTTTTCAGCGGCAGGAGATCCAGAGCCGTGAGGAAAGTCGAAAGAGGGAAATTCTGCTCTTCGGGATGACCACAGAATTTCTAGAGAGAATATATATTCATGATGCAAAATTAACATTTACAGCTGCCATTTCCTCGACTCTACACGACAGTGTTCCCTCACTTTGTTATGTAAGGTCACGAACCGCTCCGCAAGCGGACCTCTCTATCGCGACGTCGGACTCTGATAAGCGTCGACGCGAGGTACCACAAGTCTACAAATATTTAACAGTGGGATGAAGAGAGAGTAGAGTACAATAAGCGCATTAAGAGAATTCTCGATCTCATCGTTAAACTTACGTGGAAAGGAATTGAAAATGACGAGAAAGAAGTGGGCGCAGAGAGGGAGGTAGATAGGATGGAATATTTGCAGCGAGTCGAAGTAACCTTCTCACCGTCGCTCGCTCGGTTACTTGACGGGAGCAATTGAGCAGATGGAAGTGGCCAGTGCGGGAAGTCGGTCCTTGAAGAGACAAGTCGTGGACATACAGTACGTACCCATTCGCACGTCTCATTTCTTGCTTCTGGCCCTCCTCTAGGTACCGAGCCTATTTGAACTCTTTCAGCGGCTGTGTTCGGACAATTTACGCACCCGGCCAAGTATTACATGCTTGCACGCTCCTACTCTGGCCCGATTCAGGTTCTCAACACTACCTCCTCCGAAGTCACCTGTTACCATGTGGGAAACCACAGCTTCCTGGCAAACATTTCCCTCGCAACCCATTCGTCACTCTCCTGGACTCCAAGAGGGGCTTTGATGGATCAGCAGCCCCGGTATTGTGATCCTTTACCCTTGAGGCAGTGTATCTCGACGTCCCTCACACCGTTCTACTTCCCTCCCCCACCCCGTCCAAATCTCAATAGCTCGTGATGCGTTTTTTGGCTCGACCTGAAGCATTTAAACATGGACTTTCAAAGAGTCTGATGCTGAATTAATTGCATTCTTGTTCTCGGCGAGTGTCGACTGCCCGGTTCTTATAGGTACTAGAATCCCCCAGCATCAGTCCCACTACTTTGTTTGGAAGCCCCGATTGGAACTGGGCCCGGGAGCCGTATTTCTGAGCTCTCGTCTCCCTCAGCAATTTTACCCACCGCCGGCGAGGACTTCATCGAAGTAGGGGATAACGTCATTTATTCATTATGATCGTGGTGTCTCTCCCTCGTTCATTTTAAATCCGACCCCTGCGGACTGTGTGGTTGACGAGGCTCTGCTACTTAAACTGCTAGGGAGCCGACTTCAAATGGATGACGAACAGATCCTAACGGGTCTCTATCACCGCCCTGCAACTTAAAAAAACAAAGTCCTGGGAGAGCCCCCTAGAATATGCGCAACACACGATTAGGCACTGGATGCACCGGCATATGTTGACTCCTGGAAATCATACGGCGTAGCGTAGACTTCAAACGTTCCTGGGAAGGGCGATCTCTCGACATAGACTATAGCGCCTTCCTCCAACGCTGGTCCGACTCGCTCGGTTTCCTTTCTCGGGACTCAGGCTTATCTCCGGATCCTATCTCCTTTGTGATGCGGCCGTCCAACCGCCTCATTGAAGGCACAGAAATCGATCCTGTCTTCCTCAACAGCCCCACTATTTCACTTGCTCAATATGTTAGCAAAGACGATGATCTTTGACTGGGCATATTCAATCACCGCCCGCTGGGCTTACCCGCACAATCTCTCCGCCGTAGGTTCACTCGTGCGTGCAGTCAAGCCCTATTCTTGCAACTGCGCAGTTTTCGTCCCCCCCTACAATCAACTTTAAAGCTGCCAGCAGGAAGCTCTAATCGCATATTGCTGACTGTGCCATCTGCGGAAGCATAACTCTGTCGCCTTGCCGCCGCCTCCCTAAAAGCTCCTCCTACCCTGAAAAACAAGAGGTACGAAACAAGTACGAGGAACACTGGAGTCCGACCTATGCGGAACTTTAATCCCAGATCTTAGCCATGGTTCAGATTTAACGTCACCTTGGGATACTTTCCCTCCCCAGGTGGCTTCGTTCCAGGTCCAACCCCCAGAAGGTTCAACAGCAGGTTGTTGATATCGACTCGCAATCGGAAAAAGTGCAATATCTCACGTTTCCGAATGGGACCTCCTCGGAGGTCTGTGGACACTGGACTCCCCCAAGGAATACCCCAGAATTTCTTGTGTCCCTTGACGATCCCCAACTCAAATAATAGTTCCAACGGTTTATGTCTGAGGAAGCCTGGCACGGGCTGGCTAAACGTTCTAATACGAACCTCGTACTTATTTGTTGTGCACATAATTTAAAAAGAATTGAAATACGCACCTAGCTATATATTTCCAAGTGAATGTACTGAGTCAATATACAACTGGATTTGTAAATTTTTGCTTCATCTAAGGAAAACTCGATGACATCGTCGATTGAGAAAACAGGAAGCTACAGCTCGTAGTCGAGACTACTAATCGATTTTTATGTAGAGCAACTAAACAATAGTTAGTTAGTTAGAAGGAGAAGTAGGGTCCAGAGGATCATGAAGTGATGGGGGGGGGGACAATCACGGTACTTCGGACGAAGCAGATCGTAAAAATGAGGAAAGAAAGGAGAAGAAGGGTGTTTACCCGCGGCACCAAGAGAGTTAATGGCCGCGCTTGTTTATACACCAGGAGCATCAATATCTAGTCTATGCACACGCAGGAACACCTCATGGCCGTGCGCAATAACCCTTTCGCTTTCTAGTGTAGTGATCTTAAGTGCCCAGTGATTGTACTACAAGGATAGTAGTGAGCTGTCGATTATATTACAACCATCATTAAGTCGGAAGGGAAGTTTGTGAGTTTTCGGGAGAGAATAAAGATCTTTTATGGTCCCCTGCTGACTGAGCACCATTTACTGGCCTATGGAGAAGTGTCGAGCGTGCTCACACACTTATTGTTCGACCGGAGTTGTAAGCCAAACATGGAGAAGTTCCTTTTACAGTAATATTTGTGGGATGCGACCTCTGATTTCTTTCAGAATCAATCGATGTCATGCGACCATTGATGCCAAGTTTAAGAATCAATCGGTGAAAAATCCAGACTTGTATAAACTACTACGTCAAGGCGTGAACTTACTAGGGAACGCTTTGAGCTACTCGTCGAGATAAGTTGACATGAAGCCACCAAAAAGCACTTCCCGGTGTACTTCAAAATAGAACGATGAACTTAATGGCAGGAAATTAATTAACGGGACGCCTGACGTTCAGTTCTCCCACGCAGGTAAATCACAAATACATTGCGATGAAGTCATATTATTGGAACAGTTGACGGATTTCGACGAAATTCTCCATAAGTATTTCGAGGTGCTGCAAAACTGATGGTGATAAATAAGTTGGTTCAGAGCCCCGTATTCATCGTCAAAACAGTGAAGCGGATCATTTTAAGTCCACCTGTAAACGTGGATTATTTGAAAGGTCGACCACACTTTAAAGTAATCAGATAAGTTACAAGTTCTCAGTGGGAAGGCGAAGAAGGATTGATGCTTCCAGAAGGGGAGAGACGCATTTCTGAAACACGATGGATGAGGGAGCCGATAGCGAGGCCGGAGAAGAACTAGCGAGTTATCTCGGTAGAAGGCTTATACCATCACCTTAGTACTACCCCACTTGCCCATAACCCGAGTGAGATTTGTCACTCTGGCTCATATGGATGCTTCGCATTGTATACTGCCTGTTTTGTTTTTCTAAGCTAAATTTTTATTTTTTGAATGAATCTACGGGAGCAGACAGGCAAGGAGGAAGCTCATCCAGTGCCGGAGCTCAGCTAGTAAGACTAAGAGACTAAAGTGTAGAGCGACGATCATAGGCTGACAGCTGTGTGTTACTCGCCCGATCGCGCATAGTCTGTATTGAGATGGCAAAAATAGGCAGCGCAGACGCTGGGTAAGGAGGTATCCAGCAAATCGTGGGGACTTTGCGCCCACAAGAGTCTTATGACAAGACTTAAAATGAGTCCACTCCAAAGTCCTCTCCGCAAGTTGCTGTCAGCCAATAACGCAGAAGACGCGTCTCGGAAGTTACGTAATTTCTGAAAGCGTTGTCAGAAGCAATATGTTGTTTTGAAGGTATTGTTGCAGCACCTCCAGCTGCATAAGATATTTTGAACTATTTTGTGTACTGCTATTTACCTACTGCACTATATGCCTGCTCTTATGTGTTACTCTGTGTATTGCTCGACCGCTCAGTGAACGGTGTATCTCCACCGTCAGGAGCTATCCGCGATCCACGGTCAATTTTGTAGGGAACTGCGGCGTTACTCTATTTGCTTTTGCTTTTCTACGCTCACTTGGTTGCACTTCTACTTTACTTCTACTTCACCTCTATTCTACTAGTGAGACATATACTATGAGAGGCAGTCCGTGTGACTGTTTTGAATAATTTTAATTAAATTCCGTATGCACAAGCGGGGTTAGGCGCTTCGTATGACATGACATATGTGCGAATCGGGGTGTGCGGACAATGTGTGGACTACCTGTAACGGAGGTCATTCGAATACCATATGCGGGACGCGAGCGGTGTTAGGTCAAAAGAGGAATTGACCTTGTTTGGTGGTCAAATTAAGGAGGGCAAATTTTGGAGGAAATCTCGTAGCCAGAAAAATGGGAGTCCTCCGACTTAGCAAATTATGAAAAAATGATGTTTTGGAAAATTGATGGTTAGACTTATTAAACACGTGCCTATGTGGAATTGAGATTTCTTCTATCTCGTGTAATTTTCATGCTCTACAAATCAACATTTTGCCTGAATTTACCATTTGATATTTTGATTCCTCGAAATTTCTGTAAATGTTGGAGAAATTTCTGTAAATGTGGGATAGTATTCATTTTACAGGACCTAAAATGCTTCGTTTTACCTGCATTCTTTACTTATATCTTGGGGTATCCTTTTTCGCTTTTAATAAATTGACCTGAATTTCAATATTTGTCGTGGTTGGGTTGACCGCACGTCATGGATACAACACGAAACTTTAGTTATCAACTAGTTTGCTTTTCTTAAACAAATCTTTGCTGCTGATCCACTTATCCGCTCATTCGGGACAAGAACTGCATCTCTGCCCATCTCACCTGACTCTAATCAAAAACATGTCATTAAGTTAGAGCCTCAGAAACAGATTAAGAGTTTGGCTGTAGATTATTAGTGGATTTGGCGGTGAGCTTTCAACAGCAGCCGACTGATAAGGAAGAAAAATGAGTACTAAAGAAGTAAATCTCATTTCCGAACTGTGTTGGGGGAGCAGCTGCAATACATGTGTCCAGTTGTCCAAACGACCGCTACTAGACAAGGCCTCGGGCAGACCCAAGTCATGGCCCCTCTTCTCATATGAGAACTCATCGAGCACTGCGGGATCATAGCTCGCAAGTGAGGAGGACCAACTCCGCATATACCTCCCCTACCCTTATGAAATCATAAAATGGCTACACAAGTCGGTGCAGCTCCAGCTTCATTTCTTAGTCTTGATCCTAAATTACCAGTATCCTAATGCACCTCCTTC
>Ga0007834_1000401_pt1 | contig 13848 bp, 9 predicted proteins | sample CryBogCBE06Nov07_FD_71233 | JGI IMG/M metagenome (GOLD analysis project Ga0007834, IMG submission 71233) | Freshwater microbial communities from Crystal Bog, Wisconsin, USA - CBE06Nov07 | ecosystem: Environmental > Aquatic > Freshwater > Lake | place: Crystal Bog, Wisconsin, USA | collected...
CAAAATAAATCGCTTATATTTAAGATTAGGTAGCGTAAACCTAGTTTAACCCTCCATCAACCGTAAGTCTCTACAACACCGAGCATCTGCATACGAAATATTTCCAAAGGAATATATAAGCATTTATTGAATCGACCACGTAAATTCACCAGGAGGCACCTACAACTAATTTCCACCATATATATATATATTTATGTCCTAAGCTTTACGTGAAAATATGGTTGTATTACGATGAACCAGAAGCACCATGGCGCCAGATTAAGGAGGTTGTGGTCCTCCAGATTTATCTAAACCTGTGTTTCTTCTTTCATGAAAGTTTTTTAGGATTTTAACAGCCAGCGGCACTGCTGCTACATCATAGCCTATGATGCATATACGAACTCGACAAAGCACGCGTACAAACGCAACAAATATTTCGTGGGATGTGTGAGTTTCTTGTGCAAATTTATGCATATTGAAAAATCGCCACTCGACTTTATTTGAAAAAGTAGTTAGAAGTCGTGGGGTTCATAGCCCTAAATCAAGCCCTCCTCTACATCAACAATAATGATTCCTTTCGACAGGATGAGAGAGAAAAGTCATTTTTTCAATAACTAGCCTCGTTTATTTTATTTTTATCTGTAAACAGGTAAACCGAAATACTCACGAACAGCAACAAGATTACTACAACCAACCAACCAACCAACAATATCATACAAGCCTGCAAGCAACCCCCCTCCTGCCCTAATACAGAAAAGCTAGAGGTCCTTCACGGGTTTCCGCGGAGAATAATTTCTTGGCAAATAAAGTGAAGATCGGGGAGAATTTCTTCTTCGGGCAGAAACGAGCTAACCACGTCCCAAATATGCCTCTGTCACATCAATGCGCAAATTGCAACATGAAAAAAATTCAGAAAAAAAAGGAGCGGAAGGAGGAATAGGGCGAGATAGTGCATTCAAGAACGGTTACAAATGCAATATACTTATATGGAAGAGGTTAACGACTTAATCTGAAATGTACCTTGACGTAGCCATAAAGGCGATACTCCTTCATGTAACGGAGTACCGAGGGGGATACACAAGTTTTGAGCTTGTCCTGTTCATGGTATGGATCCATGTTGCGCACGGCAGTGCTAGATATTGATTCAGTAAGCGATGGTATTGTAAAGGATAGGTCGAAGTCTTTTCTGATTTCTCTACTCGGGGCTGGAATCTGGCCAGAACTACTCTCCGATAAAATTCGGTCGATCAACACGATCTTGGTCAGCTCTAGAACCCTAGTATAAAATCAAGTTTACAATCCTTAGTAATTTTATTTTTTTAATATATTTTTTATTTTTCGAATATGAACCTTTCAGATTCTTTCCATCGACCGCAGCACAAATCATTGTACGTGTCTTGCCCTACAACAAAATAAAATTCTACCCCTCTATTTGCCTGATGGAGATGCCTAAGTACATCTATTGTCCCTATCCTTGAGTTTGTAGTAGCATCAAGTGACCTGTTCAAGTCCTCCTCAACCGTTAGAATAGTAACTCTCGGTATACTTTGAAAGCACAAATTGCACATATTAACTCTATGATGAAATGCTTCCAAGAATTTTTTGTTTCTATACATATGCTTATAGACTGGGATTACCCAAATTTCATGAAACAAATAATCTTCACTATTTCCCTCTTTCGTTTGTGCGGAAAGAAAATCTACTATCTGTCGATGACCCAGAGTTGGAGGGTTCGCAGATAATCCAAATATAAGAATTCTTCGCAGCTCGTCATTTGGTTTGGCCATTACGAAGTTACAAGGTCAGCCCCATAGTTGCATGAGAACACGAGCAGAGCGGGACCAAGCGCACAAATTATAAAACAAAAAAAAATTGTAGAATTATTGCAAAATGCAATTCCTTTTGTTATTGTTGGTATTGTTCTCTATAAGATGGGTTACATCAGCTCCTCGAACTGTTCTTTTGAGTGAAAATTCGTTTGACCGCCGGTAAGTAGTTCTTCGTATCGATGTAAAACAATGGTCGATGAATCTAATTTCAATTTTTTTCACACTGTTCACTATCCTGCAAGTTGGGATCCAATTTTTTCAGGAAACCTTAAAGAGGAATGGCGAGATGAAGCAGCCTACCTTTCTTTGATTGAAAGCTCCTACTATGATCATTATTTGATGAATCATCTGTTTTTTATATATCTTCGATCCGATTGCGAAGTACCTTGTCACAACCAGCTTTCATCGATGTTTCCGATGAAGAGGTAGTTGAATTTGCTTGCATTATGTTCGGAAGATACGATAATTTTATTGATTAGATACGCGCCTGTGAGTCAAAGTCAAGCTATCGTCTTTACTACCGCGCCATCGGTCGCGGCGCTCGTTCATGAGAACTCGAAAGAAATAACCGCATTTAAACCTCTTCATCCTCTCAGAAAACTTGATTTAAAGTTATTTGAGAGTTTTGAGCTGTGTAATCTTGGCTCAGCGGATTCACCAATAATGATTCACGTCACAATAGCTGCCTTGACTAAAACAGAGGCTATATATCTTCGTTCTCTGATTAAAACCTTGTCCGATAAGTATTTATTCACTGTAAATATGGAATCTATTATGGTGGATGCGCTGCATGCTCTTTTAATATCCACCACTTGTGGACACGCCAAAGAGGTCGCGACGTCGTTGGCAGAGCTCCCTCACATTATGTGGGTAGAGGAGAAGCTCCACTCGACCGTTCATAACCGGTGGGCCCGAGGGATTTGTCAGACCGGAGTGTACGACTCTACGCCTTTTTACAGCGCGAATCTGACCGGAAAGGGACAACTGATAGGTATCGCGGACTCTGGCATCGATATGTACAGTTGTTATTTCCATGACCCGAATCACGACACACTGGTGAGTAATCAATGGAATATGGCGCACCGGAAAGTAGTCTACTATGGTACAACGTCACCCAGTGGTGAGGTGCTCGGCGACACCATTGACGACGCGGAGGCCCACGGGACCCATGTGTGTGGGATCGCGGCCGGGAAACCCATCCTCCATTACGGAGACTACGCCAAGTACGCGGGCCACGCCTACGACGCGAAGATTGCCTTTTTAGATATTGGAAAAACGAAAAATAACGGCTCGCTAACCCAATTGACAAACATAGACACGCAGTATTTGGTTCCGTTGTACAAGGGAGGGGTGCGTGTATTTAGCAATTCCTGGGGCGACACCAAGCCGAAAAACCAGGTGTCGCCCATCAACTCATACACCAATGAGGCCAAGCTGATCGACCAGTTCATGCACGATCACTCGGACGCCCTCGTGGTATTCTCGGTGGGAAACAGCGGCGGAGATGGCCTGAAGTCCATCGTATCGCCCTCGACCAACAAGAATGGGATATGCGTGGGCGCCTCGCTGAACGACTACCTCAGCAACGAGGCGTACTTCGGGGAGGGTATTCCCGAATACTATAACCCGACTGGAATAGCGAACTTCTCCTCCAGAGGGCCCACGTCCGACGGCCGTTTGAAACCCGACATCCTCGCGCCAGGTACACGTTGAGGTGTAACGGGTCAGACCGTTTGTGTATACAGCCGTACCGTGACCCCCCGTCATGGGGCTAGCTCCACGTCTCTGGTCTTCTGTACTCCATGTTGATTGCACTTCTATTACGCTCCGTCACCTGATAACTTTTGAATTACAAATCAACTGTTTATTCCCCCTCTTAGCGCAGCACAGACTCTTCAAGCTCGTCGCCCCGTATACGTTCTCTCCTAACCACGACACCCATTCTCCCTTGCTCTAGGCTACACCATCACCACTGCGAACGGAGCCTATCCGTCGAAGAGCCAACACTGCGATGTCAACGGAATCATTGGAACCTCGATGTCCGCTCCCGCTGTGGCCGCCAACGCCCTTCTGATCCGAGAGTACTTTCAAACTGGATTCTATCCTGCGGGCCGAAGAGGTGCTGGCATCTCCTTTACGCCCTCTGGCGCACTTATCAAAGCCGTCCTGATTCATTCGGGCCAAAATATGAGTCTGGTGTTTGGAAATGGCGGCACGTCCACCTCTGTAACTGGCTACCCGTCCTTTACTCAAGGGTACGGGCGGATAAAGTTGGACACGGTGTTGAATTTCAGGCCTTCTGGAACAAAACCCATCAGTCTGTTCGTTATTGGGTCCGCCAGCAATACCACGGGCTCACTGTGGGCGGCGATCCCCTCCAAGAAAAAGACTGTCTCATACATAATTCAGACGGGTGCCTATACGGAAGAGCTCCGTGTCACTCTAGCCTACACAGACACTCCCGGCATTAGTGGAGCAAGACAAATGCTTATCAATGACCTCGACCTCACATTGAGGAATGCGGTTACTAAAGTAGCCTACTTGCCTCTTCCAAACAACGCGTATAGTAGGTTGGACAACGTGGAAATGATAGTAGTAAAGAGTCCGCCGCCGTTCACGAACTTCACCGTGACTGTGTCCGCTCATGCGTTGACCAGTCCGCAGCCGTTCGCGCTTGTGGTCACAGGTCACGTGACTGCTTTCAATGGCACCGACGATAGCGAGGAGGTCTACTCCGCCCCGGCGGCGCTTGACCGCATATCCGTCAATGTACAGTGGGTTATAGGGATCCTGTCGGCCGTTTCGTGTTTGTTGTGTTTGTCATTGGTATCGATATGCCGAGCGACAAGAATCCGTGAACTGTTCCGTGAGATCCAAGAGGTGGACGAGTGGGATGAAGACGTTGTTGAGGATGCGGAGTATGTGGAGGAGATGGACTGATTGGAATGGGGATAAGGGCCGGGCAGGCTGACTGAAAAGGGAGGGTGGGGTATTGCGCAGTCTCGGTCTGGTTTCTGCTGGGCAACTCTGAGAATGTATAATCCTCGTGACAATTTGTCAGGTGATGTAAATAGCAGTTGTGCTTGAATGTTCTTATATTCTTTCGTTAGTACGAGTATAAAACTGAGATGATCCTCCGCCCTCGTTGTCTCCTAGAATTTTGCGCATACGTAATAATTGTTTCGACAACAATAAAACTGTTCAGTGGTAGGAGAATTGTGACGGTAGTAGTAAAAGTAGTTATACATTCTGAATCTGGAACAAGAAGGAGACCAGCGACCGGCATCAGGAGCGTATGCATACTACTTCGTCATTGCTGAGGACGACATCTACTCAGCAAGCAATCTTTATCCTGACAATAAGAAACTACTAATATTTGATTTTTTCGAATAAATGCTTCCTCAGTCAAACAAGATGAGGATTAACCCCCGTCCTCGTCACCACAAAAAATTAATTTTTACTACTCGCATGGTGCCCCTCCATGCGGAAAAACCGCGGTGATGTTGCCCGCGCCGCTCAACGAAATAGCAATATACTCGTGAGCGGATAAATTTTTTACCTAAACTATCCTTCGCTCCTTATAATATCATGAACCCAAGAAGTGTTGTACTAATATAAGTACCAGATATTAAGTACACCAAATTAACTTATTCCTACCTTTCTACGCTGCTACAGTAGTAGATAAGTTAATGGATTTCCTCTGTCATGGATACTATCACATAAGAAGTACCGAGAAGTACCGCAATGAACAACGGGTATCCACGTAGAACAAAATGGGTAGAATAATATTGATTAATAGGATTACTGACACAAGAGAGGTTTACAAATTAGTCCAGGTCGGCACATACGCACCGTAGCGCTCGCCCAGCACGCTCTCCCAGACTGAACTTTGTACAAAGTCCAACAGGTAGTTCTCAGTAAATATATGATCCTCTTATTCTTGCGCAACTAATATTTCCCAGGCTTAGACAATAAGTCCGTATGTTCCTGCTGAGGGGTTGGTTGAAACTCAGTAGGTACCCAGAGCTCTGGTGACAGAAAGTTGTAGGTCTTCGATAATGCGCCGTAAACTGCCATCGCTAAATTGCCGCGAGTTCTGGTGTGGCCGGTAGACGAGGAGTAAACATCTTGTATTCCCGCCATATTCATTAACTTCTTAGGAATTAAGGAAGCAACAATACCAGATCCTCGCGGGGCCGGAATAAGCCGAACACGAACTGATCCACATTTTCCGGTAACTTTGTTCGGTACAGTGTGGGGTAGACCGGAATTTAAACCCCAGTAGCCGCGACGTACAGGAACTAGGTTCATCTTTGCATTAATAATGGCCCCACGAATAGCAGTCGCTACTTCCTTAGCTGCTTTAAGACCGAGCCCAATATGACCATTGCAGTCTCCAACAGCAACATAGGCCTTGAATCTAGTTCTCTGGCCTGCAGATGTTTGCTTTTGAACAGGCATAACCTTCATGACTTCATCTTTCAAAGAGTCTGGAGGAATGAGGTGATCAACAATCTGATATTCCTTAATGGGCAAGGAATAAAGAAATATTTCTTCCACCGTTTTAATCTTCCCTGCCTTCACCAATCGACCAAGTTTCGTCACCGGGACCCACTCATCTTTCTCATTTTTATCCCCACGTCCACGGCCTCTCCCTCTACCACCTCTACCACCGCGTCCACCCCTGCCTCCCCTGTCACCTCTATCGCCTCGTCCACGTCCAAATCCTCGACCTTCTCCTGCAGCTGACATAAAAATATTAATACATACGGATTAATCAACTGAAAAACTAACCTGGAGCATCTGCCATCGTTTCACAATTAATAATAAGTTGTAGTTAATTCCGCAAGGTTGAATTATTACTCTAAAGGTAGGGCGACCTGTTAGACTAATAATACTTACTAATTGTGTCCATCAATTTATCAAAATCTTACGAGGATTTCACAAACTGAAACATGAAACTTTAATTGTGGATCTACTTTGTGTTGAAAACTTGTTATGAGCGAAGAGAAAGCCGAGGTATGGTTAGGTAAAGATGTGATAGTAGTTAATGCTTTAACGTACTTCTTGCGCAGGTTTATCTTTTATTCGGAAAGACAGGGTGGATTGGAGGAAAGCTTATCAAACTGCTCCAAGCTTCCGGGAAAACTTTCTACTTGGCTGAATCAAGATCAGAAAATCGTGAGAGTGTTGCTAAAGAATTGGATCAGTATAAACCAACACACGTACTGAATGCAGCTGGAGTGACTGGTCGTCCTAATGTCGACTGGTGCGAAAGTAATCGTGCCGAAACTATCCGCGCCAACGTGATTGGGGTACTCAATATCGCCGATTTATGCAACTCTCGAGGAATCCATCATCTACTTTATGCCACTGGTTGTATATTTGAATATGATGATGATCATGTCATTGGCGGCCCGGGATTTTTGGAGGAAGATAAACCTAATTTTCATGGGTCATTCTACAGCCACACGAAGGCTATGGTTGAGGATTTGCTCAAGGTAAGCCTTTTGTACTCAAATTTGTTTTACTGCTAACGTATTTTCGATTTAGGAATTCCCAACCACCTGCATTTTGCGTGTGCGTATGCCCATAAGCGACGACTTAGCTTCACGTAACTTCATCACTAAAATCGTGAAATACGATCGAGTAGTTAATGTTCCCAATTCGATGACTGTACTGACTGAATTACTTCCGGCAAGTCTGATAATGGCTGAAAAGAAATTGACTGGAATTTATAACTTCTGCAACCCTGGGGCAATATCCCACAACGAGATTTTGGATCTCTACAAGAAATATATTGACCCAACTTACACCTACAGGAATTTCACTCTCGATGAACAGGCTAAGATCTTGAAAGCTGGGAGATCGAACAATACTTTGGATCACACCAAGCTGATGAATGCCTTGCCTGACGCGGGCATCAATGAAATCCACGTGGCGATGGAAGGTGTTTTTCAGCGCATGAGAATTAATCTTGAAAGAGAAGGCATCTGGCCTGATAATCTTCCCAAGAGAGGGTGAGATCGTTGCTATTTGAGTTATCTGGGGCAGTTACGAATCGGCAATATATGCAATATACTAATCCAGATAAGAGAACTTTTAGTCGACAGCATTATTGCTTTCCTCCGCTTTTCCCCTTCGTCTGCAACTATTTTACCAGTAGGGTTGAATTAGTGAATCAAAGATACGACTTTTCCTGTATGGTTTGTTTCACTTGGTAGTCATGGAATTCTTATGCTCCACGACAATGTTGAGAAGAACCATACATCTCCCGCAACAAATCCAACTCCTCTCAATGCACCAACTTGCTTTTAGGATGAACGGTAGTCACTTCTCAACTTGAAATAGCTTGGCACTGATAAAGTAAGTCTCAGATGTAGCACAAGCACTTGGAAACGAGAAAAAAATTCCTACCGCCCACCCTGAGCCTCTTTGCGCTTCCTCCACATCGATGTTTATAGTAGAGTCTAGAGCTGGTGATGAGATGATTTGTCGAGGACCATTTCGCTTCTGAGGGAGTGATTCATCTCCTCCATTCTCTTCCTCGTACGAATAAATGACGATATGATTCTTTTCGGTAAAAGATGTAAAATTCGATGTAATTAACTCCGATATACTAGTATCAGCTTGTAAGCTATCGCTATGTGTACTGTAGCTCCTATATTTCCCCGGTACTCAGATGTCACTGTGGTAACAACAAATACTACTTGCTTACTAGTATTTTATTTTTGAGTAATAAAACGATTCTCAGTTGGGGCGATGCAGGGATCCCACGACAATTTTCGCGCATTATTATTATTCTTAAATCTTGCTACTGGAATTCGGACCAGTAAAATGTGGCAAAGTCGAACCACCAAAGATAGGCTACGTAGGTGGAGACTTCCACAGCGATATGCGCTTCGCCCCCACAACGACCGCTGCTAAAATTGAGCCGTTAGGATTGGAAAGAAATCTAGATATTCTTCCTCCGAAAGCTCGTGGTACATGATGCAATACATCGCCATTGGCAGGTGCACAGAAGTATATATCGTGCTCTACTACTAATGCAAGAACTAACACAGTACCGCTTCGACAGAGCGCAGCAAGGGATGGTTTCAGATTGCTTGGAAGATGCTGCTCTCCCGAAAATAAGCGCGGCTTGTCTTGGTCGTTGAACCGTGCGGAAGTGTCCCACAGGCGCCAGGTGCCATCGGCACACAACGAAACCGCGCGTTTGCCGTTATCATTCCAAGTAAAACAAACCACGGGACTCGTATGACCGGATAACATCAGGCTCAACTGTACTCCCACCGCATACCCTTCCGTATTCCTCTTTGGTTCAAAAATTCCTATGTCTGTGTCCCCGACACCTTCTGCGTGTCCGACGCCGTAAACTGCGAATACGCGGTCATCTGGGGAGGACTTTAAGATTGCTTCCTTGGGAAGATAGCGCTTATCTTTCTCCCGTTTATGAGGCATTTTTGATACAGGCAATTCCTGACCTAGACTCGCAACATTTTCACCTTTTTGGTTCAAGATTTGAACGATTGGTTTTCCAGATATACTTTCACCAGCAATAGCTATCGTCATCCATTTTTCAACGTCCAATACTTGTATTGCCGTAACCTTGGTAAAAACGATATTCGTCTCTTTCATCAATTCTATATTTCTTTCCTCCTTGCTCCACGTGATTTTATAATACGATAATTTTGTACTCGAAGCGATTAAGAGCCGTTTAGAATTTTGCGTGAATGCAAATTTAGCATCGGGATCAAGATGTCGAATATTATAATCATGTTGAGATCCTGCCCCGATTTCATTAATTGACATGCATCTCAAGTGACCATCGGAACTTAAAGTTGCAAGTAAATCACAATTATTGCTGAAACCCACCTCTCTCATCTCAGTGTTGTGCCCCCCAATTTCATTGAAATAAAGCTGATGAGAATCATTTTCTGTTGCGCGTATTGCGAACATGCTTTTGTTTATAAGATGTTTGGACTTAGTTGCCGAAACTATTTTTTTCTGTGTAAATGATTTCCTTTTCTTCCCATCTTTAGATTCCTCTTCCAAATTTTCAGAGTCTTCAGTTCTGTCTGCATTTTGATAATGGAAAGAGTAATAAAAGTAGGCGATTATTATGATAATCACAAATATCAGCAAGAAAATTGATAACATTTCTTCCAACGAATACAACATAGTACAGACGTGTAAAACGCTTTGGCGAAAAAAATGGCAGACACTGCAAAACCTTTTAGCCTTACATATGTAACCTATGAACCGCAAGATACCGTCGGACTTCTCCTTTGTGTATTTACTTTATCTCCGATATTTATTATGGTCTTTTACGCGACGCTTATCGTCTCAAGGCGGGATATATTGACGATATATATTACATTCGGTCAACTTATTGGAGTCGCGATAGTGATAATACTTAAAAAATATATATCTCAAGCTAGACCTAATAACTGGTACTAACTCTCTTCTCCTTCACATTTTTAATTAAGTTTTGTTAGTGACTTAGATGACGAGGGAATGCCTTCTAACCATTCTCATTTTATCGCCTACTTTTCAACTTATTACTCCATACTTTTCTTGGTTGATACTACTGGTTTGCATATACTACTTAGATTTTTCTATTTTTTGCTACTGGTACTACTAGCTATACTGGTTTGTTTTTCAAGGTAAGCAGTCAAAGTTTCGACTCGTAATCGAATGTTGTTTACTACATCACTCACACGCTTCCTAACAGAGCATACCTAAAATATCACACAACTGAGCAAGTTCTAGTTGGAGCCGCTACAGGTATACCAATATCCTGGTATTGTTGTACTATGGCTTTCGAATTTTGACTGTTAGATTCTTAGGCACAACCCAAGCGATACTGTGGTACCTACTTAGCAGACACGTGCTTCAATCAAGTTTGTTCTCAAATCCGGCTGCCCAGGCCATCATAGAATGGCTCTACTTGCGAGATTATTCTGGTAGGTGATATCCAACTTCCGTTAGAGTCATTAAGTGATAACTATATTCTTTATTTGGCCTAAGAATATTTTTACCTGGACCTGATCATATGTATGGACATGCCATGCCTGGTGTCTCACCATATTTGTGTGATTCCCCGTCCTCCGCCCCCAGTCTTTCCCCCTTACAGTTGACAACGAATCATGCTACTCACCGATAACGCCTATTTTTCTCCTATTATTCAACTATATCAACTGACTTGCACCTATTCCTTGTGGTGCGGTGCTAAATCACACAGATGTAGGCTACTCTCCACGCGAGGAGTATTACGCTATGCGACATTACCTTAAATCAAGGGAAAGAGAGCGAAATACTTGTCTGGAGTAATGGTGCCAAATTGCACCCTGCGTCGTTTCGTCCGCTTGAGCAGCGTTCGGTAGACGAAGAAATAGAATGCACCATCATTTGTACGGCGCACCAACTCGCCGCTCGCAGTCTCACTCTCCTCGGCACTCGTTTTCTAATACTGTGAGATTTTTTGGTGATTGTAAGGTTCTTACCTGATTGGGGGAATGAGTATTTCCACTGCACCTCCTCGTGCGTAGTAGCATGGGAGGGTGGTTGCTCCACACCTTATCTTTATTTACCTCCTGTATAATACTACTTTCACTTAATAGTAAGCACTGGAGGCTGAAATGATCCTCTCTGACGAATGGTGATAGCTGTAGTTTATTACCTGATAAGCCTGCGTAATAATAACTGGTATCTGATTTCCGGTAAAGCTCCTAGCCTTTGTAGTTAATTACGATGAGGTGATGCATAGTTTTAAACACGTGTTTTAAGTGGACTTGCACCAAAACATAACTAATTGTTTTACTACTTTGCCTCTGAGTAGCAGTTTTGCCTCAAGATCCAAGATAACTAAGCCTTCAACGAAGCGCAGGCGCCACTGCTCCCGCTCTTTTTAGCGAAAGCTGCGAATTGAAAAATAGCAAACAGAAAAACCGGTTTCTACAACCTATGCAAGATATATGAATCTAAGGGTATTCCTCAAGGCGAAGGTAGTCCAGACCTCGCTCCAGCCTGGAATCTATGGATAGTGGATCATATCCAGTCAACGTCGCCACCGCTTTTCGCTCGACTGCCCTGCACATCCTGGGCCGACTAGTCTAAGTCTCGCTTAGTTCATCTTATGTCTTCTTGTCTAGCTACTGCAACTGCTCTGATAACTCGAAGATGCTCCCGCCCGCCGGCCGTTTCGACTGTTTTATGAGCATGCAAACCTCGTAGTTTCAGTTAAGGTATATTAAGCTCAATTTCTGTCGTGGTATAATGTCTCTATTGTCTTAGTTTTAAGAAGGTGTTTTGCGCGACGGTGCCAAAATATATCTAGTATTTTATTAATCGGATTATAAGTAGTTTCGCCTCAAAATTCGCCCAAAGGCTTCTAGATATACGTAGTCTAAGCCATTAAAAGTGCAGGCGATACTGCTCACGGCTTTTAGCAAAAGCTGTGAAGTGGAAAATCGCAAGCCGCAAAGCCGGAAGCTCCAACCTATCCAAAATAGCGACGGTCAAGGAGGAAGATATGCGGGTATTCCTTAGGGCGAAGGAGTTGGAGTAAATCCTTTTTGGATTTTCTAGCTTGGTAATCTAGCCTTGCTCTGAGTAAATAACTACTGGATTTTCGGTATAATCTAGCCTTGCTCAGTTCTACGAAGTACCACGAAGTACCGAAGATTTTTTTTAAGAACTCACGTTGCTTGAAGGAGAAGAACGTTCCGGATCTAGTGACTTAGTCATTTTATGGTCATCTAATTTGGTAGCATTTATACTATCCCTTGTCATTACAATATCGAAATTTGAATATCCCCTAATGTCTGCTATTGCCTCAACAGGTTATGTATTTGTACAGGCGCTGATGTTTATATGGACGGACGCTTCGGTTCTTACTTTACAACAACAACGTGAACCTGTTATTTTCGTGTATTTGTTTTTGAGAATATCTTCAGCTCCAGCACGTTGTGCTTCCTCACCAGACAGGAGCAGCGATCCAAGGCTGACAACTCGCTCTGAAGGGGGTTTCCTGGACAGAATCAAGACCTATACTATCGAACCTTGTATCCTGGATGACTTCGCAGTCTACGAATAAGCAAGCCTAGCCTAATGAGGGGTGTTGGAGTAAATCCTTTTTGGATTTTCTAGATTAGTAATCTTGCCCTTCTAGATATTATTTGTTTAAGAACTCAGGTTGCTTTAAGAAGATTCTATTTATTTACTAACACTGCTAAATAACGCGTTTATCTCGTTTGTTTCATGTAAGATTATTGTACACAGAGTATTTTCATGCGTCTCTTGGATCCATATCCATATTAGCTCACCTCAGCACACAATAGTTAATATCTATTAATTTAATATCTTTGTAATAAGAATCCTTCTCTGTACCTTTAACACAGTCCTCTTGAGCGATAGCAAATATTCCAACAGAAGGTAATCCAGGCCTCCAGCCAAAGCTCAATCCTGACAGGGATAAAACTTTTTCTCTTGGGCAATCGCTCCCGGACTCGATTTTCGGCCAACACTTTTGTCAGATAGAATTTAGGTTTGGATCATATTGGGAATTAACTCCAAATCTGAATTTTTCTCAAAATTGCATGCGGAAATTCTGCAATTCCTCATTTGCCAACTTTCAACTCGTCAGGTTTCCAGTTTGGCAAAAGAACTCCAGCTTTCAATCCTGTCTCACCCTGAGATCAAGAACAAGCAGGACAATCTGGAAAGTTAATCATTTTAAGTCAAAGGAAAAGTTTGGGCTCAGATCTATTTCCTTATTCTGGTGCAGGTGGAAGCGCAAAATATACCCATCCATGCTAGTGCACCAGCACGAACTTTGATACTGCTTTTACTGATTCTGCATTACAATCAGACTCTCTATGTCTTGGACGTACCCGCAGAATAATCGGCTGCACCGAACACTTCGTACAAAGTGGACATATGAATTATACCAGAAGACGCGTCCGACCTTAGTTCCGAAGATAATCATACACTGTCGTGGTCCGCAAGAATCTATTACTACGGACCTAACCAGGAGTCT